>ODAK010005959.1_pt1 | contig 12321 bp, 11 predicted proteins | sample 1539591 | NCBI WGS metagenome assembly ODAK01 (sample SAMEA3539303, study PRJEB22396) | soil metagenome | biome: tundra; feature: field; material: soil | place: USA | collected 2010-05 | depth 0.15 m | reverse complement strand
TGGGTGGAAGCAAGGCTATGCCGCAGACCTCATGGCTAGCCTAGAGAGGGCGTAACCACGCTTATGGACGATCCACCAGTCACTGCCACGGCGTCGCCGTCCCGCACCGCACCAGGTCCTGGTACGTCCTGCTCTTAACTCATTACGGTCTACGCGCTTATGTTGGCGCCAGGAATAATCGCCGGTCAGGTTGATAGGGTTCCAGTGGACGGGAGCGATGTGTTGCCGCAAGGCGTCATCGAACGGCCGGGCCAGCTTGCGCAGTGTCTCGACCGCCTGTTCTATATAGACGGTGTTCCAGAGGATGATCGCAGCGGTGAGGAGCTACTCACCTCTCTGACTTATCCACAGATGTGATCGAAAAACGCGCCAAGCTTGTCGGCTTACCCATATTCAATGCCATCGCGGGGATCGTGACCGGGTACTTCATCCTGCCGCGTCTTAAGCACTGATTGAATCGGTGTCACGGCCGTGGTCGAGTGCGCGTCGAAACTGCTATATTCGGCTGCTCAATCCAGACAAGGAGTCGACCATGACTTTGCTCAAGCCCCTACTGTTCGTCTGCTCGCTCGCACTGTCCGGCGCCGTGCTGGCCGAGGATGCCTCGGTCACGATCTCGTCGCCGGCGGACGGCGCCAAGGTCAGCGCCAGTGCGCCCACCAAGGTCACCTACGAGGTCGTACCGGGCCCGAAGGGCGACCACGTTCACCTCTATGTGGATAGCGGAGAGGCCTCGATCCTGCGCCAGCTGAAGGGCACCACCACGGTTGACACGCTCAAGGCCGGCCCGCACACGCTTTGTATCAAGATCGTCGACAAGGCTCACACGCCGATCGGCGTGGAAAAGTGCGTCAAGGTCACGGCTGGCTAAAGCCGACTTCGGCCAGGGGCGGGTGAGACGGCCCCGGGCGTGGACGCGCAAAACCTCGGGTACGCGCTGACCCAGGTCGTCCACAACCTGGGCGCCGTCTCGGTCACGGGCGGCGCGGCAGCCGCGCGCGGCCTGAAGTTTGCCGAGCCGCAAGCGGCGCAACGGCCGCTGGCGGGGCTGGTACTGGGCGGCTGGGTGGCCCAGGGCGTCAGCGGTGCGTGCTTTGGCGCGATCAGTTACGCCGGCTACGGACGCTTCCCGGACATTCACGGCATCGCCATCGGCGCGCTGGTTCTCAAGATGGCGTGTGCCGCTGCCGGGTTCTCAGTGGCTGTGCTTTACCTGGCGCGCGAGGCGAGCTGGTCGGCGCCCGGCCGGCAGCGCGCGTGGACCACGCAGCTTGCCCTGGCGCTGACGGCGCTGGCGGCGGCGGCCTTTCTGCGCTGGTTCTCGTGAAAAAAACGGCGGTCAGTGACCGGCGTGTTTCAGCCACTGTAGCGGGAAAATCGGGATAGATTGCCACGAGGTTTTGCAGGGAAACGCCGTGGAGAAAGTGTTTGGTCAGGGCTGTCTGGGTGAGTGTAATCTCGTCGGCGATCTCGGGATTGTGGCCACACTGTACGCTTGATGGCGCCCGAGTTTGTGGTCGCGTATCGCAAGGGCGGCAAGAACGATGGCAATGATGCAGAAGCGATCTGCGAGGCGGTGTCGCGACGCAATATGCGATTCGTCCCGGTCAAGACAGTGGACCAGCGGGCTGTGCTAACTGCAGGGTCTCGACGATCGAGTCTCGCAGTATGATCGGCAACTTTTGCAGTTCGCGCGCGAGAACGACATCGCAAAGCGCTTGCAATCAATCCCAGGTGTCGGGCCACTCACCGCATCCGCGATGGTCGCCTCCGTAGGCAACGCGTCGGAGTTTCGCAACGGCCGGTAGTTCGCGGCCTGGCTTGACTTGGTACCCGACAACATTCGACCGGCGGCAAGGCGCGCCTAGACCACATCACCAAGAACGGTGATACCTAACTGCGAATGCTGCTTGTACTGGGCGCGCGCTATGCTTCATCGCGTTGCTCGGCATCAAGATCGACTATCCCAATGGGTAGCGGATATTCAGAGCGCGGCGTGGCTACGCCCGAGCCGGCGTGGCGCTGGCTGCGAAGAATGCGCGGCGGAGCAGGGGAGAAGACGTCGAAACAGCAGCGTAGAGGGACTATGCCGGCATGCCCAGCCGACGGCCTAGGTATTTCCCACATGGCAGACTCCAGTAAGGAGTAGATAGAATACACCTTATGCTGCAACTCAATAAGAGTTCGAGTCTATTTGCCTATGGGTTCAGATCCAATTTCTTTTTGGCAGGCTTGGCCGGGTTGCTATTGGTACCGCTTTGGGCGCTAAGCTTTGTCTGGGGCGCACGGTTGGGTTCGGGCTGGCCACCGACTCTGTGGCACGGGCATGAGATGCTGTTCGGCTTCATCGCTAGCGCCATCGCGGGTTTCTTACTGACCGCGGTGCCCAGTTGGACCGGTCAAAAGGGCTTTGCAGGCCGCCCGCTCATCGTTCTGGCCGTACTGTGGCTGAGTGCCCGGCTGTTGATCGCGAGTTCCGGGCTGTGGCCACCGCTATTGACGGCCGCAATGGATCTGGCGTTTCTCCCGGCGCTCGCGGTACTTGTCGCACCACCGCTGCTTCGCGAGCGAAGCCGCAATACGCCGCTTCTCCTCGTGCTCGGATTGTTGTGGCTCACGAACCTGGTGTTTCACTTCGCGGTGATCCGAAACAATCCGCCGCTGGCGATTCGTGCGCTCATTGCCGGCATCGACATCGTCTTAATCCTGGTGACGGTAATCGGTGGACGTATCGTGCCAGCGTTCACGACTGCGGCCCTGCGGCAACGGGGCATCACAGGCGTCGTGCAATCGAGAGCCGTCCTCACGGTGCTCGCGGTAGCGGCCATGGGCCTCGTCACAGTGGGCGACGTCTTTTGGCCCGAGCGTCCGATTGCCGGCTTGATCGCAGGCGTTGCGGCCTGCATCCAGGCCTTGCGTCTGCTGCAATGGGGGACGTTTCGGACACTCCGCCAACCCATCGTCTGGGTATTGCATGTTGGCTATGCATGGCTTCCGGTAGGACTCGCGCTGAAGGCGACTGCACTGCTGACCGGGTCTGCATTCGCAGCGTTCTGGCTTCACGCCCTGACGATCGGTGCGCTCACGACGATGATAATGGCCGTGATGACTCGCGCCTCCCTTGGGCACACGGGTCGCCCACTAACAGTCGACCCATTAATCACAGGCGCCTACCTACTGCTGTCCGCCGCCGCGGCAATCCGAGTGTTTGGCCTCTCGCCATTCAAGCTGAATTACCCGGTGGTAATCGTTTGGAGCGCATTGTTCTGGACGATGGCGTTTGCGATTTTCGTCGGCGTCTATTCGCCGATTTTGTGGCGGCCACGTGTCGACGGCAAGCCCGGCTGAGAAAGAAACGTGTGTGCTGCGACCAATCAGCGCGGCTGGAACTGCGCGTGCAAATTGGGCGACGTAACTTATGAAGAGCATATTGGTTTTGAGAGTGTTAGCGGTTTTGGTGATTTGCGGGTGCACAAGTGGCCAGGCTCATGCGGCTGATCCGAAAGCACCGGACGGCGATTTGGGAGCGCCCGTTGGCCCACCGATTCATGCGCTACTCAGGACGCCAGTTTTGACATGAAAAGTACGCGACAACTGCGAGCTGTTCATGCTCTTTGAGATGAGCTTGAGAATTGTGTTCGGCTACCTCCTTTACTCAGCGGACCGGGTGCCTACTATTGCGGCTCGACTCCAGGCGCGAGAACCGCGTCCTGCGAAGAACAGCGGGGCAGCGAGATTATGATGGTCGCGCCAAAAAGCCCTCAAGTTTCCTCAACCCGCCAAACTCCACCATTCCGGTGGAGGGTTCTGATGGCCCGCAATCTAGCAGAGATGCACCCGGCCTACTTTGGCTTGGTGATGGCGACCGGGATCGTTTCTATCGCCTCGCATCGGTTAGGATTTACCTGGATAGGTCAGATACTGTTCTGGTTGAGCGTAGTGTGCTACGCGAGTCTCTGGTTGCTGATCCTGGCGCGGCTTGCTGTCTTTCCGCGTGCATTGCTGACAGACCTCGCCGATCATAACCGCGGCGTAGGATTCTTTACGCTGATCGCCGCGACGAGCGTCCTCGGCAGTCAGTTCCTCTTGTTCCGCAACGATGTGCAAACCGGAAGCGCTCTGTTGTTCTTAGCCAGCGCTCTGTGGGCGCTGTTGAACTACACGATTTTCACCATCCTGACCGTCAAGCGGGCCAAACCCACGCTTGGCGACGGCATCAGTGGAGGTTGGCTGCTCTCCGTGGTCGCCGCCCAGTCGCTGTCTATCCTTAGCGGGCAGCTCGCTGCCCATTTCGCTCCATATCAGGATCTTGTGCTGTTCTTCTCGCTGGTCATGTGGCTGGGCGGCGGCATGCTCTATATTTGGATCATCTCGCTCATCTTCTACCGCTACACATTTTTTCCCTTGGAACCGTCCGATCTGACCCCGCCTTACTGGATCAATATGGGTTCGGTGGCTATTTCCACCTTGGCTGGCACGGTTCTGATCGTTAATGCCAACGAAGCGGCATTTCTGGGCGATCTGCTGCCGTTCGTCAAGGGACTCACCCTATTGTTCTGGGCTACCGCGACCTGGTGGATCCCTATGCTCGTGATTCTGGGATTCTGGAGGTACGTGTATAGGCGCTTTCCGTTCACCTACGATCCTCTGTACTGGGGCATGGTGTTCCCCCTGGGCATGTACACGGTCTGCACCGATCAATTGGCTAACACCATGAAGCTACCGTTCCTGCTCGTGATACCAAAATATTTCGTGTTCGTGGCCCTGCTGGCATGGTTGGCCACATTCGTCGCTTTGAGCAAAAGCCTGATCAGACAGTTATGGCTGCCTCCAGCCGCGTCTTCTGGAGAATCGAAATGAGTCACTTTCTCGATCGACGCAACTACTTCTCGAACCCGAGGGAAAGTTTCTCCGACGGCTTCGGCGTGACGAACGGTGAAGACCGCACCTGCGACGACTACGCGCGCCGCTGCACCGACCTGCCGATGCTGGTGATGCTGCGCGAGCACACCACGCCGATCGGTGAGACCATCATGGTGCCCGACCGCTACGTGCGCGCCTCTTTGTGCGGGCTCGTGTGGCCAAGGGCAATATCCGGGAAAGCTGGATCGGGACGGTCCGCTCCGGCGCGGCGCACGAAGCCGCGCACGGTGCAAAAGGGAGCGCGCGCGATCCCGACGTGTCCCAGTGCGGACTATAGGGCGTTTGTACCTTGCGTCGGCGGATTTCCCGTCGGAAGAAAGGGATCGGCGAAGATCTCCGAACTGGCCGCCCCGGCCAGAAAGCTCTCCATGCGTGCGGCATTGACCATCTGCGGATTGCCGCAAAGATAAACCCGCCAGCCAGTCAAATCCGGGTTGTCCTTCAGTGCGAGGTCGAGCGGCGTTCCAGACCAATGCCCGTCGGCCGACGGCCCCCCGGAGACGCACGGTCGGTACCGAAAGTTCGGATGGGTGGCGGCGATCTGGCGCAATTGCTCCATCAGGTAGAGCCCGCTGGCGTCGCGGCTGCCATGGTACAGGTGGATTCGCCCACGATGCCCGCTGTTCAGCGCATCGCGCGCGATCCCGTACAGCGGCGCCAATCCACACCCGGTGCCGAGCAGAAGTATGTCCTGATCGGGTCTGCCGGGAACGTAGAAGCAGTCGCCGAATGCTTCGGAGATTGTTACGATGTCTCCGGGTTCTAGCTGCTCGAAAATCCAACCGCTCACCAGTCCGCCGGAAAACCGGCGCACATGCAACATCAAATCGTCGTCCAACGAGGGGACGCTGGCGAGCGAGTAGTTGCGCGAGGTCCGGGCATCCTTGAACAGGCGCAGAAACTGCCCGGGGCGATACTCGAACGGACTCGACGGTCGGAGACGCACTGCGCGCATTTCGTCGTTCAGGCGCTCGATCGCGGAAACTTTTGCCTCGATGCGCTCGATCACATCGTCGGCCAGCGCCACCTCGAGGTCCTCCGTTGGGAAACATTGGCAGGCGAGAAAGAGGTCGCGCGCCATCATCGTCGGTATCAATCCGGCCTGCGCTTTTTCTGGGACGGTGCCCCGTACAGCGCGCATGAGGCATGACTGGCAGACGCCTACGCGACAGGAATTGGGGACCGCATGCCCTCGGGCCGTCAGGCAGTCGAGCACCGACTGCCCGTCGACCTCGTACGACGAGCCTTGAAAAACGACCCGGGGCATTCGCGCAAGCCTTACCGGCCGAGAACGTCGTTACGGGTGCTTTCCGCGATTGCGGCCACTTGCGCAATCAGGTTGTCGGGCACCTTCAGTTCCTTCAGCGTTGCCCCGAGGTCCTCGACGACGGCATCGAAGTGGGAGTCGTTGAGGCCCTGCTTGACCAGGTGGGCGTGTCCCTTTCTCATGTCCAGGCCGGTGTAATTGTTCGGGCCGCCGAAGGCCACCGTCAGGAAGGCTTTCTGCTTGGCCGACTGCTTGGCCATGTCGACGCCGGCGAAGAAGCGGCTGATGCGGTCGTCCTTGAGCACCTTGCGGTAGAAGATGTCCACGGCGGCGTTGACGGCGGCCGCGCCGCCGATATTTTCATAAAGTCCCATTGCATTATTCCTTTCAGTTAATTCAGGATTCGCACCGGGCAGGCCTCGGTGCGGGATGTGGGTGTTCCGATGCCAGTCTTGCCGGCTTCGACCGGCCGTCTTTAAACATGCATCAGTAATACATATTATTGAGGCCCGGAGCGCATGTCAACAGCTGGCGAACCGAGTCGGTGGCTTTTCTCAACGAAAAAAGGGAAAGTGATGATGTGGATCAAACCGTGCCCGCTATTTCGCCATAACAGTAAATAAGGACGTAATTTCACTGGGAAGAACGTAGCGCCTTGGCGCGCATTGATTGAGTATAATTCTCAACTATTGTCTGCCCCGGTTTGTCGCGGCCACGGGACCTAATGCAACTCACCCATTTCACTGACTACTCGTTGCGCGTGCTGATTTTTCTGGGTGCGCACACCGAGCGCTTGTGCACGATCTCGGAGATCGCCGAGGCGTACGCGATCTCGGACAACCACCTGATGAAGGTGGTCAACCGGCTGTCCACCTGCGGCTACATCGAGACCGTGCGCGGCAAGGGCGGCGGAATGCGCCTGGCGCGCGCAGCCACGCTGATCAACGTCGGCGACGTGGTGCGCGACATGGAAGAGAGCTTCAACATCGTCGAATGTTTCAACGAGAAGCACCAGGACTGCCCGCTACTGCCGACCTGCATCCTCAGGTCGGTCCTGAAGGACGCGCTCCGCAATTTCCTGGCCACGCTCGACCGCCATACCCTGCAGACCGTTCTCGGCGACGACGTGCGCAGCATGTTCTCCCGGGCCAAGGGCAAGCGGATCCCGATCCGGCGGGTCGACTGACGGGCGCCCGCCGATGGCCGCCAGCTACGCGGTACTCAAGGCGATCCACGTCGGCGCCGTTGCCCTGTCCGGTGCCGGCTTCTTCGCGCGCGGACTCGGAATGCTGGCTGGCGCGCGCTGGGTGCATGGCCGGCTCGCGCGCGTGGCTCCGCACCTCGTCGACACCACCTTGCTCGTGTCGGCGGTCGCGTTGGCCTGGACCCTGCGCGTCTCGCCGCTGACGGATGCCTGGCTCGCTGCCAAGCTCATCGGTCTGCTCGCCTACGTCGGATTGGGCCTGGTCGCCCTGCGCTTCGGGCGCACGCGCGCAGTGCGCGCAACGGCATGGGCCGGCGCCTTGCTCGCCTTCGCCTATATCGTCTCGGTAGCGCTCACGAAAGATCCGCGCGGGTGGATGGCGGGCTGAATTCTCCGTGCCGGGGTGTGCGACCAGACCAGGGCCGGATCAGGACCGGCTATTTGGCAGGCTGGCCGGTGATGAGCCTGCCGTGCGGCCCGGCTTGGGGGCGCTATGACGCTATTTTCTACTTCACATTACGCAACGTGAGCTTCAGTCACACGGCTGCCAGGGAGTGATCCAGATCCGCGAGCAGGTCGTCGATATGTTCAAGGCCGATCGACAGACGTACCGTATTCTCAGACACGCCAGCATGAAGAAGCTCGCTTGCCGACAGCTGCCGATGCGTAGTCGAGGCGGGATGGGTGGCGAGCGAGCGCACGTCGCCGATGTTAACCAGACGCGTAAACAGCTGCAATGCGTCGAGGAAACGAGCGCCGCGCTCACGTCCTTCGCCGGCGGGACCCTTCAAGCCGAAGGTCAGGATCCCGGACGCTTTTCCCGAGAGATACTTCTTCACCAGAGCGTGATCGGGATGATCGTCCAGGCCCCCGTAATTGACCCAGGCAACGGCACGGTGACGCTTTAAGTGACGGGCGATCTGCAGTGCACTGTCGCTGATACGATCGATCCGCAAAGACAAGGTTTCGATGCCCTGCAAGATCAGGAAGGCATTGAACGGCGAAATGGCCGCTCCGGTGTTTCGGAGGGGTACAACGCGAGCACGACCGATGTAGGCGGCGGGACCAAGCGCCTCCGTGTACACCACCCCGTGGTAGCTGACGTCGGGTTCATTGAGCCGCCTAAAGCGCTGCTTGTGCTCAGCCCAGGGGAATTTCCCTGAGTCTACGATTGCACCACCGAGGCTGGTTCCGTGGCCGCCGAGATACTTGGTCAGCGAGTGCACCACAATGTCGGCGCCATACTCGAAGGGGCGGCACAAATAGGGGGTCGGGACAGTATTGTCGACAATCAATGGCACGCCGTGACGGTGCGCAATCTCGGCGATACGCTCCAAGTCGGTGACATTACCCTGAGGGTTGCCGAGCGACTCGACGAATACAGCCTTGGTGTTGGAGTCGATCAGGGGCTCGAAGGACTCTGGCTTGCGGTAGTCAGCGAAGCGTGACGTAATACCGTACTGCGGCAAGGTATGCGCGAAGAGATTGTACGTGCCTCCGTAAAGCGCGCTGGACGCAACAATGTTATCTCCGGTCTCGCTGATGGTCAGAATCGAATAGGTCACCGCGGCCTGGCCTGAGGCCAGCGCCAACGCGGCAATACCGCCTTCAAGCCCTGCCAATCGTTGTTCCAGCACGTCCTGCGTAGGATTCATGATGCGGGTGTAGATGTTGCCGGTCACCTTAAGATCGAAGAGGTCCGCGCCGTGCTGGGCACTATCAAATGCGTAGGCGACGGTCTGATAGATCGGCACCGCCGCGGACTTGGTCGTCGGGTCGGGTGAATATCCGCCGTGAACGGCGATAGTGTCGAAGTGCCAGTGTTCGCGGCCGGTGCCGTGCGCCATGATCATTTCTCCAGCTAAACGAGCAACGCGGAGCCTACATGGCGGAGTCGGCATCTGCCTACTACCAAAAGCGCATGAGCAAATCCAAAATCGATCACTTAGCGGTCATGCTGCCCGGTCTGAGCCGTCTTGGTTGGTCTGGCTACGTGGCGACGGCGCGCTCGCACCCGAGTTCCAGAGCTTCGCTACGGCCTGGTGTTTTCCTTCCTGGGGTTGATCATGCGGGCCATGCCAGATTCCCGGGCGGCTAACTCGCGCGTGTAGCAGCGAGATGATCGACTGGCCAAATCGGTTCGGCCCCCGCATGCTAGGCGTTCAGTAGTCGCCCGATACGCTGGATAATACGTGCAACCTCCTGAGGTCGGACGGGTCGGTGCCCTACAGTTCCGCTGTTCTCAAAGCGCCGAAAGATTGGGCCCTCGGTGATGCCAGACTGGGCGAGCCAGGCGACACATTTATCTTCCGCTACGTTTGGCGCATGATGCAACGGCGCAAGAAGGTAAGAAGGCAAGAAGGCGATCGGGCGCAACTGAGCTTTGAAAGGTCAACTGTTGAATTCTATGAAAGAACAAACCAAGCCCGGCCATTCGGGTGCATCGCGCAAGGATCTGAGCAACGCCATTCGCGCCCTGGCGATGGATGCCGTGCAGAAGGCGAATTCCGGCCATCCGGGCATGCCGATGGGCATGGCCGAGATCGCCGAAGTGCTGTGGCGCCACCACCTGCGCCACAACCCGGCCGACCCGGGTTGGGCGAACCGGGATCGCTTCGTGATCTCCAATGGCCACGGCTGCATGCTGCAATACGCGCTGCTGCACCTGACGGGCTACGACCTGCCGATCGAGGAGATCAAGCGCTTCCGACAACTGCACTCCAAGACCCCCGGTCACCCGGAATACGGTCTGACGCCGGGGGTGGAAACGACGACCGGCCCGCTCGGGCAGGGCCTCGCCAATGCGGTGGGCATGGCGCTGGCCGAGAAGCTGCTGGCGGCAGCGTTCAACCGTCCCGGATTCGACATCGTCGACCATCACAGCTACGTGTTTCTCGGCGACGGCTGCATGATGGAGGGCATTTCCCACGAGGCCTGCTCTCTCGCCGGCACGCTGGGGCTGGGAAAGCTGATCGCGCTCTATGACGACAACGGAATCTCGATCGACTCGGAAAAGGGGCGCATTGACCATTGGTTCAGCGACGACACGCCGAAGCGATTCGAAGCCTATGGCTGGCACGTCGTGGCCGGCGTGGACGGCCACGACTCCGATGCCGTCGACCTGGCGCTGCGCGCTGCCAGGGAAGTCACCGATCGGCCGAGCCTGATCTGCTGCAAGACCGTGATCGGGATGGGTTCGCCCAACAAGGCGAACACCGGGGCGGTCCACGGTGCCGCGCTGGGCGAGGCGGAAGTTGCCGCCACGCGCAAGAACATCGGCTGGGAGCACCCGCCCTTCGAGATTCCGCAAGCGATTTACCAGGCCTGGGACGCCCGCCCGCAAGGTGCGCGCCTGCAGGGGGAATGGAATCAGTTGTTCGCGAAGTACCGCAAGCATCATCCGGAACTCGCGGCGGAATTCCTGCGGCGGCTCGGTGGTACGCTGCCGGCCGGATTTCATGAGCGGGTCGAGGCCCTGGCGGCTAAGACAAAGGAGAAGGCCGAAAACATCGCGAGCCGCAAGGCATCGCAGAACGCGATCGAGGGGCTCGCCCCCGTGCTGCCGGAGCTGATCGGCGGCTCAGCGGACCTGGCGGGCTCCAACCTGACGCTGTGGTCGGGGTCCAAGGCGGTGACGCGCACCGAAGCGGGCAACTACGTGTTCTACGGCGTGCGCGAATTCGGCATGAGCGCCATCATGAACGGCCTGGCGCTGCACGGCGGCTTCATTCCCTACGGGGGCACGTTTCTCACGTTCTCCGATTACTCGCGAAACGCGCTGCGCATGGCGGCGCTGATGAAAATCCGCACCATCTTCGTGTTTACCCATGAATCGATTGGACTGGGCGAGGATGGACCTACGCACCAGTCGGTCGAGCACACCGCGAGCCTGCGTTTGATTCCGGGCCTGGATGTCTGGCGTCCCTGCGACAGCAAGGAGTCGTTGATCGCCTGGTCGGCGGCGATCGAGCGCCACGGGCCCTCGTGTCTGATATTCTCGCGCCAGAATCTTCCGTTTCAGACCCGTACGGCCGAGGCGACTCGCAATATCGCCCGGGGCGGCTACGTCCTGTCGGAGGCGGGTGGAAAGCCTTCCGCGGTCATCATCGCCACTGGCTCAGAAGTGCAACTCGCGATGGGCGCGCAGAAGGTGCTGGCCGAGCAAGGAATCGCGGTGCGCGTGGTGTCGATGCCTTCGACCAGCGTGTTCGACCGCCAGGACGCCGCCTATCGGGAAAGCGTTCTGCCGAAGGGTGTGCGGCGCATCGCGGTCGAAGCGGGCGTCACCGACATCTGGCGCAAGTACGTCGGCCTGGAAGGCGCGGTGCTCGGAATCGATCGCTTCGGTGAATCCGCGCCGGCCGGCGATCTGTTCAAGTATTTTGGTTTCACCGTGGATAACCTCGTCGCGCAGGTCAAGAACGTGCCGTAGGCCGTCGGTGTCTATACGTCGATTCGCCCGATCGCCAAACCAGCTCCGATCGCCCGGAGGCCGGTGTATAGCGCACGGGCGAGACCTTCCCGCCAAATCACATCGCATTCGCATTGCGCATGAGCGCCGGCCGGCGATTTTTCGAATCGGTGGGCCGCCCGCCGTGCGCGGGTGGCGACAGTCGCCAAACCGTCATTCGCAAAATTGATTGCATATGGAGAGTAGCCAGAAGTTGGGGGTGGCTACGCGCCCGAGCGCTGTGGAGCGACTATGAAATGGCCGTATGGCACTCGCTGGGTAGCCCACGGTTTTGACCGCTCTCACAAGAGTGACAGATTTATTGAGTTCTACGGCTGTTGAAGGTCCGCTCACGAGCAATGATGAGCAGCCGCGACCGAGGATCGGGAGCGCCGTGGCCGAAACCTCGCACCACCAGGAGTACCAGATGAGCCCTCAGGACGACATCGACACCACCGAGACCGCGGAATGGCTGGA
>ODAK010005958.1_pt1 | contig 12322 bp, 8 predicted proteins | sample 1539591 | NCBI WGS metagenome assembly ODAK01 (sample SAMEA3539303, study PRJEB22396) | soil metagenome | biome: tundra; feature: field; material: soil | place: USA | collected 2010-05 | depth 0.15 m | reverse complement strand
TCTGGGCGCCCCAGTACGAATGCCTGGGGCCAACTCCTTAAGAGGAACGGGACCGTTTGGCGCTGCGGTGCCAGAGCAGTGGTTGTAGGCACCGAGCGCTCTCAGTCGAAAGCGAGCCCGCGGCGTTCGATCTCCTCGAGCACAGGCGGAGGGATCGGCCGGCATCCGCACACTTTGGCGTGCTCGATGTGCCACTGGACGCGATCGTCCAGGGACGCTTTGCTCTCCAAGCGGTGCTGCGCGTGCCAGAGCCGATTGAGCGGTTGTTTCGTCAATTGCGACACCTCCACCGGCTGGTCACAGCGTCACCTGTCCGTCCACAAGGCTCCCTGGCGCACCCAAACATGAAGGGAGACCGCCGTCAGCCTGTGCAGCGGCCGAACAGGCTGAGACTGAGCGCGCACGGCCGAACGCGACTGATCAGGCCGAGCGTTTGGCCGTCGCCTCCAAGACCTGCCGGTGCACCTCGTCCATGTCCAGCGCCTTCACCTGCCCGATGAGGTCCTCCAATGACCTTGCCGGCAGCGCGCCGGAACTCGAGTACACCAGGACCTGCTCTCGAAAGACCATCAGCGTAGGAATGGACATGATCCCGAACGATCTCGCCAGCTCATGCTCCGCTTCCGTGTCAACCTTGGCGAACACGAGGTCAGGATGCTCGGTGGAGGCCGCTTCGAAGACAGGGGCGAACGCTCGACACGGACCACACCACGACGCCCAGAAGTCCACGAGCACGGTGTCGTTTGACGATACGACCTCCTGGAAGTTCTCCCCGGTCAGGTTCACGGTTGCCATGCTCTCCTTTAACGACCTGCGATGACAAACCGCAATACCCAATAGGGTATTCCAGGCTGCCTCACTGAGGAGTCCCACCGGCTGTCCTCATGAGGTACGCCTCGGGCGTGGGGCGGGCGACGCGCGCGAACCACAGCGGCCGGCGCAGGTTTCCTGGGCCCGGAGCAGGGCGGGAGAGGCCTTTCCACTTCAGGTACACCTGGTGCGCCAGCGCGGTGTCAACGAAGACGTCGCCATAGCGGTCGTCCCCGCCGGCTTTCTCGACCTTGACCACCTGGTGCCAGCACTGCATGCCCGAGACCGGGTCGGGGTGGACCGGGAAGGTGAGGTTCTGGTGGACACCCGTGTCGGACCACCAGATCCTCTGGGAGTCGGGGTCAGCGCTCACCCACGGCTGAGTCGCTTCCTTCACCCGGAGCATCCACTTGCCGGGCTCCGGCTCCTCGATGCTCACGACTGAGCTGCCCCAACGTTCGATCGCTTCATTCCTGTCCCTGCGCCAGCGACCCAGATGGTGCGAGCAGGCGACCACCCCGGGCTTGAGACCCTCGGTGACCCAGAGCGAGATGACGAACCACCCGATCTCGGTGTGCACCTTGACGAAATCACCGGTCCCCATTTGCAACCTCGAAGCGTCAGCGTTCGACATGAGGAGCGGGTTCTTGTGGGAGATCTCGAAGAGCCACTTGGCATTGTTGTTGCGCGAGTGGATGAGCGTGGGCAACCGGTAGGTCGGTACGAGCGCCAGGACTTCACCTCTAGCGTGCGACGGCCATTCGACGAGCGGGGTGCCATCTGCGCCCGGGCCCTCCGTCGCCCCGCCGGCCATCGCCAGAGCCTCCGGTCCGACGTGGCTGCGGATGTACTCGGGTAGCGCAAACTCGGGCCATTTCCAGTCGCGCATCGTGGTCGAGTAGAGCTCCAGCTTGCGGGATGGGGTCTCGTAACCGACCACGGCACGGCCACCAGCGAGCACACCCACGGCGAGGCCGTCCTCGCTGAGCAGGTCTCCCTCCTGGGTGGTGACCAGAGCGTCGCTCAACGGGGTTTCGTTGACCGAGTAGACGTCGCGGGCGACCTCGAAGGCGCCGTACTTGCGCATGTACTGGAGCGGAGTCAGCCCTTCTTGGGCGGCAGAGGCGGGAAGGCCCGGGACCGAGTGGTCGAAGATGTGCCCGTAGTACTCGTCCACGCTTACCGGCGTGCCGGGCTCGGTCTGCGACTCGAACCACTGGCGGATACCCATCGAGCCGTCGGGGTCGATGTGCCAGGAAAGGCTTGTCCAGAACTCGTCCTCTTCCCAGACCTCACCCGGGTTGGCCTCATAGGTGCAGCGGACCTTCTCACCGTGCTCGAGTTCCCGGAACACCCTCAGCACGGGCTGGCGGAACCCGATCCAGCTGCCGGCTTGGGTCTCTTGACTCTGGATGTCGTGCCGTTCGCAGGCAAGCCCCATCGGCAGCACGTAGTCGGCGAAAGCGGCGGTCTCGCTCCAGACCGGGGTGAGAGCGGCGTGCAGCCCGACCAGCCGCTCGTCGCGAAGCACTTCTATCCACGAGAAGCCATCGGGGTAAGTCCAGACAGGATTGAACACTCGGGTGAAGTACACGTCCAGCCGTCCGCGCCCCTCCTTCAGGAAGTGGGGAAGGAGCTGAGACAGCTCGTGATGGCTGAGCGGCCATTCGGGCGGGTAGAGCAGCTCGTTCCAATGCTCTTGGGCGGGGGGCGCCTTGAACGGCTCGGGCACGAACTTGTCCCAGCTATTGGGGGAGAGACCGCCGCGGGTGCCGAGCGAGCCGGTGAGGGCGTGCAGCAACACGAGGGCGCGCGCTGACTGCCAGCCTCCCAGGTTGCCCGCGGCGCAAGCCCGCCACACGTGCGAAGCGAACCGGCTCCCGGCGTCCGCGACGTCTCTTGCGGCCTGGCCTATCGCGTCGGCCGGGACACCGCTCTCCCGCTCCGCGTACTCAGGGGTGTAGCGGGCGTAGTGAGCTTTGAGAGCGGTTATGAACTCCTCGAAGGTCTTCCCGCGCGCGACGAAGCCGTCAGCCTCGTATTCCTCCCAATTGACCCACTGGCGCATGAACGGGGCGTCGAACCTGCCAGAGTCAAGGATCACCTTGGCCATGGCGAGAAGCACTGCGGCCTCGGTGCCGGGATGCGGGGCGAGCCATGAGTCGGCACACGAGGCCGTGTTCGAAAGCCTGGGGTCGACGACGATGAGCTTGGCCCCTGCCGTCTTGGCCTCGATGATGCGCTGCGCGTGCGGGTTGAAGTAGTGGCCGGCCTCGAGGTGGGCAGAAATGAGCAGGATGCAACGGGCGTTCGCATAGTCCGGTGAGGGCCGGTCCGCACCCTGCCAAAGGAAGTAGCCCAAGCGGGCTGCGGCGGAACAGATGTTGACGTGGGAGTTGTGCCCGTCGATCCCCCAGCCTTGCAGCACGCGCTCCATGTAACCGTCGTGCCCAGGGCGCCCCACGTGGTACATGACCTCCTCGCCTCGCCCCTCCCGGATCGCTCTTCGGATCCGCGCGCCGAAGGTCTCGAGCACTTCGTCCCAGGTCGTGCGCTCCCACTGGTTCGAGCCGCGCCGGCCCTTGCGCTTCATCGGGTAGAGCACGCGGTCCGGGGACTGGAGCTGGTTCATTATCGCCATGCCCTTGGCACAGAGGCGCCCGCGGCTTGCGGGGTGCACGGGGTTGCCCTCGATCTTGCCGATCTCACCGGTCTCTTTGTCGACGTAGGCGAGCAGGCCGCAGGCCGCCTCGCAGTTGAAGCAGATCGTCGGGATGAGCCGGTAGTGGCGCTCGGCCTTCTTGGGCCAGGCCCGAGGATCGTTCTCGACCCAGTCCGACCAGCGGTCTGTCGGCGGATAGGAGCCGAGCTCGGTCCCGGGTCCCTGGGGCTCGTCTTCCACTTGGGCCTCGCTTTCAGCTGTTGGCCACGTCCTGGCCCGCCATGACGAAACACCACTCGAACGCCAGCAGGCCCGCGAGCACGCCGGCCCCTGCGATCCCCATGACAAGTGGCGAGTTGTGATCGGCGGCGAGCAGCCCAGCGGGCAGGAGCCAGCCGGCACCGATCGCGCCGATCCAGAAGGTGTCCCGTAGCGATCCGCGCGTGACGATGCTGGCAGCCCGGCGGGCGTTGTCGGTGGCGTGAGGAACGGCGAGCTCGCCAAGGATGGCCAGACCGTGCACCAGGAGACCGAGGGCCAGCCCGATCACCGCGGCGTGGCGCAGTCTCGGGGTGACCCCGAGCGAGGCGGGGAAGAGCATCAGGACGGCGCTGCTCGCGAGCACCCACTGGGCAACCAGGTGCAGTGGCAAGAGCCGCGTCTGCCAGAGGTCGCGCCCCTTGCACTGGCCGAAGAGGAACGCCGTGTAGACAGCCGCCAGAAGGCCTGCCGCCACTGTGGGCCAGAGCAGCACCGAGGCCATGGCACCGGCGCCGGCCCACGAGGAAATGAAGAAGCACGTGCAGAAAGCGCCGTACGCCAGGAGAAGGAAGGCGCCGCGCGCGACCCACGAGCGCGGCTGCGGGTGCGTGAGCACGCGGAGGAAGCGTTCCGGGCGGGAGAGATCGGATACCAGGAGGGCCGCGGTGAGCGCCAGGAAGACGACCCCGGTCAACCCGAGCACAGTCTCCAGCCTTGTCCCGAGCGACAGTCCCCCTGCGGCGAGTGCCAGAGCCGGGATGGCCAGGATGCCGGTCGAGACCGACTTTGTCCAGAAATAGGCAGGCACCTGCCAGCCCCACGGCCGCAGGTGCTCCACGTCGTATGACACGACCGCGGGCACGGTGGGCTCCTGCGAGGAGCTGCGCTCGGCCGGCAGGGGCGCCCGACGTGCCTCGGTGTTGACCGTGGCGAAAAGGTACGTGCCCACGTTGCGCGCCTGGCCCGGGACGATCACCGCCTCCTCTGCCCCCACGTAGAAGAGCTTGGGCCGTGTCTGCTTTTCCGGCCTGCGTACCCTGACTTGTTCCCACTTGACCAGCCGCGAGATCTCGCTCGCAGGATCGTCGAGGTCGCCGGCGATGATCGCCCGTTCGGGGCAGGCGACCACGCACGCCGGCTCCATCCCCGCTTCGACCCGGTGGGCGCAGAAATGGCACTTGGCCGCGGTCCTGCGTTCGGGGTCCACGTAGATTGCGTCGTAGGGGCAGGCCTGCATGCACGCCTTGCAGCCAATGCAGCGCGAAGGGTCGAAGTCCACGATCCCGTCGTTGCGCCTGTACATCGCAGCGACGGGACAGACCGCGACACACGGCGGGTCGTCGCAGTGGTTGCAGCGCGTCACCTGGAAATAGCGGCGCGTGTCGGGGAACTGCCCCTTGTCGACACAGCGGACCCAGGTCCGGAAAACACCTAGAGGAACACGGTTCTCGGCCTTGCAGGCCACCGAACAGGCGTGGCAACCGATGCACTTGCGGTTGTCGATCACAAATCCGTAGCGCACCGACGGTACCTACTCTCCGGGCGGTTTCCTTCCAGTCATCCTGTCAGCTCTTCCCCGAGGTCGCCGCCACTGCCGATTCTCGACGGAGCAAGCCTGCGACCCGGGCCACGGCCGCGCTGCCGTCGATGATGCAGTTGCGAATGGGCTTGACGCCTGCGGCACAGCCCGCGACGAGAATGCCCTCCCGCGTCGAGTCGTGCGGGTATCTGAACCACTCGCGGCTGGCGAAAAAGCCGTCCGGCGCCCGCCCGATCTGGAGCACTTCGGCAAGATTGTCCACGTCAAGGCACGGCCGCATACCTGTCGAGAGCGAGACCAGGTCGAAGCGATCCGAGAAGATCTTCTGGATGAGGGTGTTCTCGGCGCGGACAACTATGTCGCCGCCGGGTAGCTCCTTGCACCCCGACACGCGACCGCGGACGTAGCGGATCCCCTTCTCCTGGGCCAGCGAGTACATCTCTTCGAAGCCGCGGTCGTAGGTACGCACGTCCATGTAGAAACAGGTGACTTCAGCCTTCGGGTTGCGATCGACCACGGTCAGGGCCTGTTTGGTGCTGTAAGAACAGCAGATACGCGAGCAGAACGGCGCCCCTATCCGCCGGTTGCGTGAGCCGACACAGAAGACGATCGCCATCCGGTCGACCATCTTGCCGTCAGAAGGTCGCCTGATCTCTCCGTGAGTCGGGCCGCGTGGATTGAGAAGCCACTCGAGCTCGGGTCCGGTCACGACGTTCGGGTAGCGGCTGTACCCGTACTCCTCGAGGTCCGAGGGATCGAACGGCTCGAACCCGGTGGCGATGACGACGGCGCTGACAGCTTCGCTCGTCTGGTCGCTCAGAATGGCGCGGAAGTCGGGGAACTCACCTTCGAGGTTGACGAGGGTCGTCTCCATGCGCACGTCCACACAGGAATGGGCCCTCATCTCGCCCTCGACCTGAGAGGTGAACTCGAGGCCGTCGTTGAAGCCGTCGTCGTCGAAGAAGGGGAACGTACGCGACAGCCGACGCACGCGGCCGCCGAGCTTCGAAGTCTTCTCGAGGAGAATCGAGGAGTACCCCAGTTCGCCGAGTGCGGTCGCCACGTGCATGCCGGTGACTCCACCGCCGAGGACTAACACAGGGGTGCTCATCTCGCCACGCTCCCCACTGCCCGCAGGTTCACCTTCGTCATCACCTCCGCGTCCTCACGCAGGTAGGCCGGTCGCGAAGACTTGGGAATGCCCATCCGTTCAAGCAGGGGCTCCACCGGCACGGTGTGGCCCTGTATCCCCACGGCTTCGTACGGGTCCCAGCCGAGAAGCAGGCCCGCCAGCTGTGCATAGTTGAGAACAGGGATCTGGAAGTTGGCGCCCGTCAGCTCGTTTACCGCCCACTGTTCGCGGTCGAGGACGAGGCCACAGCCCGGGCAGTTCGTGATGATCAGGTCGGGCGCGAAAGGGGCCATGCTCTCGAACTTCTTACGCGCGCAGGCCACCGTGAAGCTGCGGTTCGGGCGGATCATGCATTGCCTGAACCCCATTCCGCAGCAGTGCCGGCGTTCCGGGTAGTCGACCTCGTCCCCGCCCCACTCGCGGATCATCGCGGTCAGGACGTCGCAGTACTCGGTCCCGCCCACGGACTTGCTGGGGAAGATCTTGTTGTAGTGGCAGCCGACGTGGTCCACCACCTTCAGCGGTCGACCAGTGGTCATGTCGACCAGCCGGTATTTCATGAGCTGGGCGAGCTGGCCCCGATACCGGTAGAAGACGTCGCTGCAATGCACGATGTGCCTCGGGACGACCAGCCGCCTTCCGCAAGCGTCGTAGAGAGCCTTGTCCACCTTCTCCGCCAGGCCCGGCTCTTTGTGTATCAGCTCCAGGATCTCGTTATGGATGGCGAACGAGGTGACACACGCGGTCGTGATGTTCTCCAAGCCTGCCTCAGCGCATACCGACCACAGCCGGGCCACGACGAGAAGCGAGCTCTCGACCGTGAAGACGTTGCCGTGGGTGACTATGCCCGAACAGCACGTGTTCAGCGACGCCGATCCGGTCCCGCCCATCGCCCAACGCCGGCCGAGGAGGTCGTATGTCCGCGCGATAAGGGGCTCGATGGAAGGAGAAAAGGTTCCCATGACACAGCTCGTCGTCAAGTAGTAGCCGTCGTCGGGGATCGGCTTGGTATCGCGGCGGGTGACCACATTCGCCTTTCGCGGCTGGCCCGCCAACCTGTTCGGCGCCGTGGTCGTGACCATCGTGTCCGCGGAGCTCAGGGCGGTCATCCTTCCGACCTCACTTTGTCGTAGTACTGGTCGATGTCGAGACCGCGCCTCGCGGCGTCCGTCGCGGCATGTTCCTCGATCTTGTCCCAAACGAAGAGCGCGCCTCCGGCGCGAATGCAGCTCCTCAGCTCCGCGAGCGTCTCCGGCGTCACCTTGCGCCCGGCAAAGGTCCCGTCCATGTCGGGCTGGCCGCCGACCCGGATGAACTGTTCTTCGAGCTCGGCCTGCCACCGCGCGTATCGCGGCCCGAAGTCCGGGTGCTGTGCCGGGTCGCCGTTGCGGAAGTAAAGACTGAAAGCCCGGTTCCAAAGGTTGGCGGCCCACAGGTGACGGCCGGCGTACTGCTGCCTGCCTCGCACGCTCTCGAGGTGGTAGCCCTTCAGCTGCGCCAGGGTGCGCAGCGAGCTGACGAGACCCATGATGTCGTTCTCTTCGGGACATCTGGAATTGCAGGAGCCGCACTGTGCGCAGTACCAGATGACGTCGGACTTGAGCAGCTCGACGAGGCGATCCTCGTCGCCGGAGAGCGCCGCGTCCACTATGCAACGCGGGTCGTACTCCTCGAAGTGCTCGGCTGCGGGGCATACCGAGGTGCACATGCCGCATGACAGGCATGTGGTCAGGGCGTGGCGGGCGACCATATCGTTCTCGACCCACCACGTGCAGGGCTGCTCGGCAGCCTTCTCGTACCAAGCCTGCCACTCGGTCTTGTCCGGCTCCCCCACCAGAGCCCTGACCTCCCGCCTGTCCTTTTCGCGCTCGAAGGCAGTACCGGCAAGGCGCTTGATGTTCGGGTAGTAACGCCCCCCGTCCCCCCGCGGCTCGACCTCATCGCGCAGCGCGTAGTAGGCCGTGGCGATCTCATCGTCCGAGTAGACCGCGAGCTCCTCATGGCCCATCCCGAGGAGGTCCTCCGGCCTGACCGGTGACTCCTCAAGCAGTTGAAGGGCCGTCGTCGCGCGAGGAGCCGTACCGTTGCGCGCCGGGTGGAACGGAACTTGTTGTGCAGGCGAGGGCTCTGTGACAAGGAGTGTCTCGTACTCCCTGCCGGCGACCGCCAACACGCGGTAGACGGCGTGAGCGAGCTTGGTATAAGGAAGAGTCACGGCCAGGGCCAAGACGATCACCAGGTGGACGAAGTACACCGGATAGGCCCAGGCCCGCACGTCCGCCACGCGCAGCAACTCGGTGGCAACCCCGGTGACCCCGGCAAGCAACACGTTCACGATGAAGGCCCAGTCGAAGAAGGTGCTGCGGTTGCCGCGCGAGGCGTCCTTGACGCGCGAAAGCAAGAAGTAGCTCGTGCCACCGATCAACAGAGCGGCGAAGACGTTGCTCAGCAGCTTGAGCGGGTTGCCCATCGACAACGGGTAAGCACGTCCCGCCAGCAGGAGCAGTGATATCACGCCCGAGATCGCCGCGAGGCCGAGCACCGAGAACAGGACCGCCCTATGAGCCCAAGGCCTGAGCCGGCGCTCCTTGCAGGTGGAGAACTTCCTGTGCGCGAGGATCTCCGCGGCCGCCCTTTGGATGGAGCGCCCGAGGATCCGCGGCCTGGTCGCCCAGAGCGAACCGTCGTACCACGCTCGCCAGGCCCTGGATGCGCCGACGGCTATCGCGATCAACGGCAGGACCGTGAGGACCGAGAACACAGGGATGAGTGCCGAGTCGGGGATCATGCCTGCGTAGCGGAGAGGCCCGGGGCCGGGACTGAACGCGCCTGTGGCGGCGATCATCGCGACCAGGAAAGCAGCGGTGACCATGTAGACGAGCCAGAAGGAGCGCCAATTGTTCACGACACGGGCCATCACACGCGGGCACGCGAAGCGGTCCGTGGCGAATTGCCTGAGGGCGCTCATGATGCTCGCCGGCTTGGCATTGGACGGGCACTGCGAGGAGCACTCAGTACAGCCGTAGCAGTGCCAGATGTCCTGGTCCGCGGCGAGGCGGTCCTGCAGGCCGAGCCGCACGAAAGTCACCTGCCGGCGAGGGAAGAGCCCTTCGTCACCTGCAAGGTCGCATGTCGCCGTGCAAGCGCCGCACTGCAGGCACGCCTGAAGAGTAGCTACATCCAAGCAGTAGGGCTTGAGGAAGGAGCTGTCGGGGTTGGCGGCGAGATCGAACGACCTGTCCGCCAGCCCGTTGATGGGCCTGCCACGCAGGCGCCAACCGAAGTCACTAGGGTCGGTCTTCGGGAGAGTCGCGCCTCTCGAGCTCATCATCCACCACACTACTGCAATATCGTATAAACAAGTGAATCAATAGAATAAGAAATGATAGTGTGCCGATTCGGGCGCCCACGGGCATACCCAGATCGGTGTCGAGGCGTCAGTTCAACGGCACCGACGTCGAGAGATAGGAGCAACGTGACAACGTTTCCCGTTCCGTTGGTCGGTGACGGGATGCTCGTGCCGTGCGTCGACGGCCACGAACGTCCATATGTCGCGCTCGACACCGCTGCGTCGACGGGCGTGCTCGAGCCCGTGCTTCGTCGCGTCAGGGAGTTCCTCCCGGCGTACTCGGCCGTCCACCGCGGCTCCGGCTACAAGTCTCAGCATTCGACCGACGCGTATGAGAACGCCCGCCGCGCCGCGCTCTTGTTCGCGGGACGCGAAGGTCGCGACGACGTCGCGGTCATCTGTCGCAATACGACCGAAGCCCTGAACCACCTGGCCCACAGCCTTCGCCTGTGTCCCGACGACGTAGTGGTCACCTCCGTTGTGGAGCACCACTCCAACCTCCTGCCGTGGTCGCGCGTGGCCACGCGCCGTTACGTCGAATGCCGACCCGACGGAACATTCACCACAGCCGATGTCGTGGCTCAACTGGACCGCTCCCCAAGACCACGGCTGCTCACCCTTACCGGCGCTTCGAACATCACCGGATGGCTGCCGCCGATCGACGAGATCATCGATGCCTCCCACAGCCGGAGAATCCCGGTCTCTGTCGACGCCGCCCAGCTGGCGCCCCACCATCCCCTCCCCCCAAAGGCCGACTTCATCGCTTGGAGCGGCCACAAGATGTATGCACCCTTCGGCGCCGGAGTGCTGATCGGCCCTCGCGAAACCTTCGCGGACGGTGACCCCTTCTTGGTCGGTGGCGGCACGGTCAACCTCGTCGAGCTTGACGGCGTCGTCTGGAACGAACCCCCCGACCGCGAAGAAGCGGGCTCGCCGAACGTGGTCGGGGCTGTGGCGTTGCACGCCGCGATCGACACCCTCACCGAGATCGGCTGGCCGGCGATCATCGCCCACGACCGCCACATCGGCCACCTACTGCGCAATGGCCTGGCGAACATCCCGGGAGTGCGCGTGCTCGGGCCGGATCTTCACACCGACACCCTGCCCGTCGCGACCTTCACGGTAGAAGGTCTCTCGCACGGCCTTGTGGCTGCCCGCCTGTCAGCCGAGAACGGGATCGGTGTGCGGCACGGCTGCTTCTGCGCCCACCCTTACATGATGCGGCTCCTCGGCCTCGCAGAGGACGAAGTAGTCGACTTCCGCAACGAGATGCGCCGAGGTGACCGCACCCGGATGCCCGGGGCAGTGCGGGCTAGCGCCGGCATCAACACCTCCGAGGCTGACGTCAGTCGCTTGGTCTCCGCGGTCTCCCGTATCGCAGGGGGTGCGGAGGCGCCGGTCACCTACATCCAGGATCCGCGGTCGGGTGATTTCAACCCGTATCGCGACTCTGTGCCTTGGTTCGCGGACGTTCCTGCAGGATCTTGTGCTGGTCGGGATGGCACGCTTGCGCGTTTGTGACCCTGTGGAGGTCCCGGACGCCACAACGCACCGATCCCGACGAGTCTCAGACCACAGGCAGCTCCTCTCCATCACAATACCCTATGGGGTATACTCGTAGAGGGCGGGATCTCTCAGCTGCGTTTTTTTCAGCCTGAGCCCGGAGACGAGGAGAGGAGTTCGCAATGCAACTTCCCGACGAGGTCGTGGACGATGTTCGCAAACGCCTGCGCCGAGTTGCCGGCCAGGTCCAGGGCGTGGAACGCATGCTCGACGAAGGACGAGAATGCCGCGATGTCGTTACGCAGCTATCCGCGGCCTCCAAGGCACTGGAGCAGGCGGGCTTCCGGCTGGTCGCCGCCGGTCTCACCTACTGCGTGGAGCACCCGGAGCAAGCCGAGGCGGACGGCTATCCCCTCGACGCCGTTCAGAGGATGTTCATGAAGCTCGCCTGAACAGCGGGCGATCCAAGCAGAGCAACGAACCAGCAGCTCACCCACGGCATCCTAGGGTCCCCCCTGCCTTGCGAAGTAGTGCTCCTCTCTGATACCCTAGGGGGTATGTGTAGAGCCGTTAGTTGTCGAAGTTGTGGCAGGCCGACCTGGAAGGGGTGCGGTGCCCACGTGGAGCAAGTGCTTGGTCATGTACCGCCTTCGGAGCGTTGCCACTGCAGATCCGAGAAGACGTCGGAACCTAAGGCCACCAGGCGCAAGTCCTGGTTCTCTCGCAGATGAGGACGTGAAGCGATGATGATGGCCGGAAGTCCGGAGACAGCTCAGGCGCCCAAGAACGTCGTGATCGTCGGGGGCGTCGCTGGAGGAATGTCAACGGCCACTCGTCTTCGCCGTCTCGACGCCGGTGCCAACATCATCGTCCTCGAACGGTCCGGTCACGTCTCGTTCGCCAACTGCGGTTTGCCGTACTTCGTCGGCGGCCTCATCGAAGAAGAGCAGGAGCTGACGCTGCAGACCCCGGAGCAGCTCTTCGATCGGTTCCGGCTCGATGTCAGGGTGCATGACGAGGTCGTCGCCATCGACCGTGCGGGACACACCGTCTCAACTCGGTCGA
>ODAK010005957.1_pt1 | contig 12323 bp, 17 predicted proteins | sample 1539591 | NCBI WGS metagenome assembly ODAK01 (sample SAMEA3539303, study PRJEB22396) | soil metagenome | biome: tundra; feature: field; material: soil | place: USA | collected 2010-05 | depth 0.15 m | reverse complement strand
AACCATTAAGTAATTCGGCACCAGAACTTCTAAAAAAGCTTATCCAAAACTCTTCAGACTCATCAATAGTTTCACTATTATCAAAATATTGTATATATACAACTTTAAAAATTTGATTTTGTTTTTTAAGATTTGAAATCCAAACTTTACTTTTACTTAATAAACCATTAGGATTACGTTTATCACATTTGTGAAAATGTTCGCTTATTCTTTTAAAACCTTGTATAGTTTGTCCAATATACATTAATAATCCAGTAAATGGATCTAATAATGCATAAATGCAAATATCTTTTTCTGGTCTTTCTAAAGTTTTTATTAAAGGATTTTTCATAATTCACTATACCAGATTTTAAAGTTCTTTGCTATATATTTAATATTAGACGCGACGCGTTACACCCATTTTTCCATAACGCAGTGTGCTATGGCGATTAACTACCTTCTGGGGCGTGCCCTCAACCCTTGTGTCCAAAAGATTTCCCTGTCTTTGTTCAATTTCTGCAATCTTAGCGTTAGCATTTTGAAGTCCAGCTTGATCACCAATAGCTGCTAAAATTCTAGCAGAAGTTCTTTCAGCTAAACCATTATGTAAATCTGGTGGAATATAAGGTATAATAGATTCATTTGCTAAACAAATATAATCTCCAACTTTTAAACTAGCTAGAGTAAGTTGTACAGTTGAACCTATATTTACTGAAGGATTTGTTGCAACGTTATTAACAGTACCAGTTGGAACTAAAAGAGAATATATAGGAAAACTTATTGTAGTCCCACTTATCCCAAGATTTGGTATTTTAATATCATACATATATATTTTATGACCAGGTTCAGTCTGTAAAAAATCAATAAGTGTATTATTTACAAACAAAGGGCCAGTAACATTAGTTTCTGTATCAGTATATGAACTTGGTAAAGATGCAAAATTAATATTCATATTAAGTTTTGGAACTATAAATCCATAAACATTTGATGTTGTAATCATTGTTTTAATATTGCTATATTGCAATGTAACAACACCACTAAGGACAGTAGATCCAATAATAGTTCCACTTGCATTAATTGCTGCAGATAAATTACTTGCGGTAGCTGCGTTACTAGCGCCAATTAAAAATTGATCTGGTGATGTAAAAGTGCCAGCGGTTCCTGGAATTAATATTTGATAAGGAAGTATAAATGTATCTGGAGTTAATACTTGAACTTTATAAGTTCCATCAATACTAGGATTACTATTACTTCCTGATATGGCAACAGTTTGTCCAGAAGTCAATTGATGTCCAACTGAAGTTACTTGCACTTGATCTGCAGAATAAGCACTAATAGCACTTATTGTACCACCTAATGTATTTACTGCAGTATATATTGCAAAATCAGGAAAAGCTGGAGTTAGATTTAAAATAGCATTAGTTGTATCAGGAAATACATTAACAAATGCAGGATTAAGATTTAAAGTAACTGTGTCTAATGGATTAATTAAACTATTATTTATTTGAATATTTTGTCCAAAAGAACTAATAAGAGCGGCTCTATCATTTTTAACCAATTGATTTGGTCTTAAAAAGAATACGAATACTAAACTACCAGTGGGACTATTAACAACGCCAGGAGTTAAAACTACATCATTACCTTGAATATAGAATGTATGAATCGCTTGATTTGATCCACCATTCATCTGGAAGAACGCTTTATCATGTTCTTCAATACGAGTCATTTCAAATAGATTACCATTTTGATCTTGCCAAAATAAATCACGTAACTTCATACCTGTTGCACGATTAGGTATTGGATATATATTTAAATTGGTTTGTAATGGTGTTACTTTATATGTGACAAAATATTCTTCATGATACAATAATACACTAGGCACTTGCGCAATGAACATTTCTTCATTTGCAAAGGCTAAAATATCATTATTGGTAAAAGTCACTTGACTGACAGGAAAAGAAATTTTTCTCTTTACCGATTCAATCAAATCATTAGATGTCATCCACGGGTTATAGCCCATTTTATTCTCCTAAAGTTAATTATAAAATAGTATTAGGATTTTCTAGATTCCATCTTTTGTTTCATTTTCATGAGTTTTGCAAGTTGAGCATCAAGTTCTTCATTAGACATTTCTTCGCCATCAGAATCACCTTCATTTGCTTGATCTTGATCTGCTGGACTTCCATCTTCAGAGTCATCTGATTCTTCTCGATCAGAATAACCCTCTTGAGATTCATCCATATCAGGAGATTCAATTTCTCCACCTTCAGCATAACCGAAAGCTTTTCTCATAGAATCTTGAGCAGATTGCATAGGATCAACTTGTCCACCTTGATCAAAATGTGGCATATTACCAAATTCATCAGATTGTTGTTCGCCATCATGTTCTTGTTGAGCATGTTTTGCATCACTATATGGAGCTTCAGCATCAGAACTCATTTGGCCTTCTTGACCTTGAGAAACGATATCCCGAGCTTTATCTAATCCATGAGCAAGACCATCTTTACTATTAGACATAACGGAAACTTTTTTAAGGCCATCCATTTTATCGCCCATCATTTCAGAAGCAGCGCCACGCATTTCGTGAACTGCATCCATTTTAGCTTTTTTTTCATTGGGAGAAAGATCTCTCTTTTTCGCCATCATTGCTTTTAATTTTGCGTGCATTTTCTTATCCTCTATATATTACAGATGATTGTAAGTTACTTGTTCAGATTTTCCACCATCAGTACTAACACTAATAGTGCTATTCAAAGTTGTAATTTGAACAGATGCTGCAGTACAACCAGCTTCTACTTGTTCCAACATGTTAATGACTCCTTGAATGGATTCATAAACTTTGGTAGGTAATTGCATTTGGTCATTCAACGTTTGAAGACTTTCGCTTGGTATATTGACTAAAATATTAACATATGGCATCGTGGACTCCTTTTACTTTCTCAGTAAATTAATTAATAATAAAATTCCCATGCACAATGCCTGGAAAATTGTTGCAATCTTTATAGTTAATGGATAATACCGTTCTTTGACGATTTCTTTAAATTCTGTTATATATACTGGTCGTTCTAAAGTAACAATTCTTTCTGTAATAACAGGTATTTCTATAGTTTTATATTCAATTTGGGGTATATAAACTATCTTCTCTATTTCTTTATATTCAATCTGAGTTACTATAACAGGTACTTCTAATGTTTTATATTCAATTTGGGGTACAAAAACTACATTTTCTACACTTTGAATTTGTGGCTGTAAATCGACTTTAACTCTATTTTCAGACATAAATTTAAAGTCACTCAAAGATTCTTTAATAGCATTAGCTATCTTATCAGAATCAATAGATAATTCTAATTTTTCACCACCAACAAGCATTACCCTATCAGCATCCATAGTTTCATCAAATTTCATTTTGATGATTTGGTCAGTGTCAAGTAGTGATAATTTACGAGTTTTCATTATATATAGTTGTTAATCCTAGTTTATATCGATATTAATTAATTTTAAAAATTGACCAGTCAATAAAATGTACTCCAGTAACAGCAGTTGTATGTGTAAAACCTTGAGTAGCACTAGCGGCCTGAATACTAATTGTTACTGGTGAAAGACTTGTTACCTGTAATATCCCCGACATGATTATAGGAGAAGCAGTTTCTGCTACTGGAGGTGAGAATTCAATGGAAGAATCAATACTAGTAGTTCCATCCCATAATCTAAAATTATTTAATGAAGGATTTAAATTTACACTAAATGAAGCTTTAACATAATAAAAACCTATGACTACTGGAGTAAAAACAAACCCCATTTTAGCCCCAGATCCAGAATTAGCGCCATAGCCTGAAACAGTTCCAAAATTACTGTTATTAATTTCATGAATAGTTACTGATGAATCTATATTTGTAGGGTCAACAAATGTCGCGCTTTGCCAATTAAAGGCATTCCCAGCAGCACAACTATGATAACCAGACCAAGCATAAGTCGTAGTTGTTGCTGGTGATGGGACTGAACTTATCCATGTAGAACCATTTGAAGTAAGAACATTACCAGAAGTACTAGGAGCCACAAAAGTAGGTGTTGAAGTACCCGCACCTAAAATGACGTTTCCAGTAGTTAATGTAGTAAGACCTGTTCCACCCGCATTTACAGTAAGTGGACCAGCACTAGATGTTATATTTCCAGAAGCATCATTTAATAAAACGCCAGCTGTAGACATTGCAGAAAATACTGGATTTGAACTGAAAGTTTTAATTCCAGTTCCCATAGTCTGATTGGCTAGAGAGATAGAACCTTGTAAAATTCCACTGGCAGGTTGGGTTATATTAGCAAAAGAAGTAGCAGCGCTTGTAACATCTGAAAGATTATTTGCTTTTAATAAATATAAAGATGGATTAGCAGTAAATTCTGTAAATACTAATGCATCTGTACCAACAGTTGTTATTATTGCAATTTGTTGCCAAGAAGTAAGGGCGTTTACCGTACCATTAATTACGGGAATAAGACCAGCATTATTAATTTCAGTAGGAGTATCATAATCGAATGCACGAGTGAAAACTGCAGAAATGCCAATTGATCCTAAAGTAGTTAAATTATATATACCATTTTGGAACCCGGATGATTGATCTTTTATTAAAATTCTAGAACCTAAAGGTGGAGTTACACCATCAACTGTAAAAGTTCCGGTAGCAGTTGTTGTAAATGTTGCTCCTATACCACCTACACCATTTAAATATGTTCCAGATATATTAGCAGTAGTTGCAGCATAAACAGAAGTTGCGGGATTTAATGCAGATGTTACAGCATCGACATAAGATTTTGTAGCAGCATCTTGGGCAGAAACTGGATTTGTTACATTATTTATTAAATTAGAATTCATATTAAGTGCTTGAGATTGAGCACCAATAGAAGTCAAACTTGAGGTCACAACAGTTGAAGCTAAAGTAGTTCCACTTAATGTTCCAGCAGGGGCTATTACTACATTACCCGATGCTGCAGTTATAAGACCTTTTGCATTTACCGTAAAACTTGGTATACTAGTAGAAGATCCAAAAGATCCAACATTACCATTAACGGTTGCAAGAGTTGTTGCAAAACTGCCTGTACCTGAACCAGTAACACCACCTGTTAGAGTAATTGTTTGATCGCCAGTATTAGTTCCACTTAAATTTGAAGCACTTATTGTACTTGCGAATATACCAGAACTAGCATTTAAAGCTCCAGTAAGGGTAGGAGAAGCCGATAAAACAACATTTCCACTACCAGTGGTTCCTGTAACAGCAGTCCCTTGAATAGAGGCTATTGTTGCTGCTTTAGATTGAGATCCAGAAGCCGGACCAGCAGTAACATCACCCGTTAATTGATTTATTGCATTTACTGTAACAACGCCTTGAGCACTATTTACTGATAAAACACCAGCAGCAGGGCTTGTTTGTTGCCATTTTCCAACACTTGCAGAATATATTATTAAATTACCAACACTAAAATTTACCATTGAAGGATCAGTTAAACCCACATCGGGACCAATAAAAGCTGTATTTACATAATAAACAAAACCATTTGTACCAGTTCCATCACTTAATGCTGGAGTATTTGTAGCGGGATTCCATGAACCTTCATATTGAAAAACAACAGAAGGTAGTTGACTTACTGGAATTTTACCAGAAGGATCTAATGTCGCAACACCATTTGCAACTCCAGCTTCAATCTGAGGAATATATATCGTACTTAAAGATGGTAAATCTGCAGATACTATTGAACGAAAACCTGGAATTCCTGAAGAACCATTTGGGGAAGCATAGAATAGATTTTGACTTTGAGATGTAAATGCTGGTTGTTTATTATTAAATGTATTCCAATCAGTACTAGATAATGCACCAGTAAGACTTGTTGTGGCTAATTGTAAAGATAATACTTGACTAGATAATGATAAACCATTACTAGTACCAATAGTTACATCACCAGTATTAGAACCAGATACATTAGATGCTGATAAAACACCACTAATAGTTAATGCATGAGTTGTTGGATTGAAATTGAAATTTGCATTATCTTGTGATAATGTTCCAATAGGATTTATAAATAGTACAGAACCAGCAACTCCACCAACAACTGGTCCACCAATAGTGGCACTAGACCCACTAGAACTACCAATAATAAATCCTGAAAATAACAGTGGTTGAAAGCCCATTAGGAAGTCCTAACCGCGTATAATAATGTAGCTCTAGATCCATCAGTATAAACTACTTTATATACATAAAGATTTACTGAATTTTCAGAGAATGTATATGTTTCAGTATCATTTGCAATAGTCGTAGTTGAAATTGCCATATCAACACGTCTACCAACAATACCAGTTAAAAAACCATCTACACCAAAAGTACTATTAACATCATTAAAACTGTTCTGTTGATTTTGAGAAGCATCTAAATCTGATGCTGGTTTCTTTGTTTGATTGGCCATTTTAAAATTCCTTTATTATCTTTTTACTGCAACTAATACTACGGCACCAGAACCCATATCAGCAGAATATATTACAGTAATTAAATTATTAGCTTGCGTCGACCACCCTAATATAGGTAATGCAGCCCCTCCGCCTGTTTTTTGTGATACTGAAAGTATCGTATCAGTAGATAATAGACCAGTTACTGCAACAGCTTCAGAAGCTGCTCCACCAACAGTAGCTGTAGATGCAAATACTAAAATTGATGGTACAGCAGGAATTGCAGCATCAACATAGGCTTTAGTGGCAGCATCTTGCGCTAAACTAGGATTTCCCATACCTTTAATTTGATGAGTTCCCAAATTTAAATCTTGATTTATTGCAGTAGGTGAAGTTAAATTATTTAATGTAGTTGTGGCACCAGATGATCCTGATGCTGCTATACTAATGTTATTACCAGAAGGAGTCAATGTAACATTCGCTCCTGCAGATATTGTAACTACTCCAGTCAATGCATTAAAACTACTAACTCCAGGAGGATCAATATCACCAGCATTAATAGTCAATTCCCCATTAACTAAAGAAGTTGTAATATTTGTACCAGCTATAACATTACTTAAAGAATTACTTCCAGTTTCAATAGCATTAATTAATTCATTTCTAGCTTCAGGAGTTCCTAAAGCACTAAGTAATAGATCTTGAGTGTCAGATGATATAATTGACATTTAAAATTCCTTTGTTGGTTTTAATATTTTTTTCATTCTTCCAAACTTTGCTGGTTTTGGTAAACCCGGTTGTTGTCCTATAATAGAAGGAGCAGCTGTTGGATTAGGAAGAGTCATTTTCGGAGCACCAATTGTTTTAGGCATTCCCATTGAAGCTGGTTTTGGCATAGAACTAATTGGTTGTGCATGACCCATTGGATTAGGTAATCCTGGACTAATTGCAGTAGGTGCCGATTTATTTGATGGCATATGTAAACTATTACCACCTAAATTTTGACTACCAATATTCGGACTAATAACACTAGAAGGTGTTATTGCACTTTTTTGTTTATCTTTTTCATATAATAGTGCTCTTAATTTTGCTGGGTCCATTATTTTTTCCTCAAAGCTTCTTTAGTTTTTTTATATTTTGGTAATTTCATACCTTTACTAGCTTGATCAAATTCTTTAACAGTGGAAGGTTTAATACCTTTTTCTTTTGCGGTATTAGTATGGAAAAATGCTCTCTGTTTTTGGCTAGAGTACGGCATTACATTTCCCTTACGATCATAACAACATAGTTTATTTGAGCAATTCCACTAGCTAATGCTGTGTGCAGTTCATACGTATGGCTTGCTGCTGTTGGGGTTGGATCAATATAGTTTAAAAACCCTGGTGGTATTTCTAAATTAATACCATCATATGTAAAACGGCTAGTAAAAAGTTGAACTCCATCTCTAAATATGGCAAATACTATGCCACCACCGCTTTGAAGATTTATCTCACAAGTACCACTTGTAGCTGGTTGGAATGAAATGTGGACAGGTTTTCCTGTTGTAGTTAATGTAGCGGACAGGTTAGTTACTGGACTGAATCCAGCCCCCACTACTGGGAAAGTCCCTGAAGAACTCGTTACTACTTGATTTACTGGAAATCCTGTAGGTGTGGAGCTTATCCATGTAGTGCCATTTGATGTTAAAAGATTACCAGAAGTACTAGGAGCTACAAAATTTGGAGTACTTGTACCATTACCTAATATAACGTTGTTAGCAGTAAGAGTTGCAAGACCTGTTCCACCTAATGTAACTGGAACTACACTAGTTAATGATATATTGGGAGTTGATCCACCAGAACTTGCTAAAGGACCACTTGCTGTAACATTTGTAACCTGTCCAAATGCTGAAGTCCAAGTTCCATCTGCTCTTAAAAAATTAGTTGTTCCACCACCAGAAGCGGGGGTTAAACCTTGTAATGTTGAACTAAATTGGTTTAAATCTGCGGTAAGTTGAATATTAGTAATATCTGCAGCATCTGCAGTAGATCCAGTGTTATTACCTTTATATGTATGTGCTGCCATTTGAGCAAGTTTAGAATTACTCACTACATGAGCTTGAATTGTAGAAGCAGCAGCTCCTGGCCCAGAAGCAACAACATCTCCAGTTAAAGATGTTATACCAGATCCAGTTATAGAATTTAATTGTCCTTGGATAGAACTTGTAACACCAGAAACATAACCTAATTCTGTATTTGTAACAGAAGATGCTTCTAAATTACCAGAACCAGAATTAAATTGTGCTACCCGATTTACTGTTGATGTAATGAAATTTGAACTAACTACTATTGTTTTATTAGTGAGAGTATTTGCACTAGAAGTATCATCAAGTATTACATTTGCTGATCCATTATTATAATATATATGACCATCAGCACTAGATACAGCAATTTCACCTTGAATAGTAGGTGCGGTAGATCCATCAGATCTTGGTACTAATTGTATTCCAGATGAAAATCTGCGAAAGTTGAAACCCAAAATAAAATCCCTTTATGTAATTAATACAGATTTAGCGCTATATGTTATAGTGCCCTGATAACCTGTACCAGCGATTGAAGTGGTTGAAAATTGTACTTGTCCGGTATCGGTTATATTAAATGTTATTTGAGCTCCACCAACAAAATCCCAACTAATTTCCCATTTATGTCCTACTGAAAATGAAGAATTATAATTAACAAATATTTCACCAGTTTCAGATACAACAACACTATTTGTGGTCCTAAGAACCGAATAGGTAATTACTGCACCTTGGACTTGACTAACTGGGAATGATAAATTTGGTAAGTTAACGTTAGTATTGACATTTGATCCCATTACAAAGGTTTGTGGGGATATGTCAAAGGGGCCGATAGCAAATGCTAAAGCAGCAGCGGTGAGTTGAGCAAATTGGATTATAGCAGGGGCGTAATTTGGCGATTCACCAGAACTTGGAAAGTTAACTACGGTCCCAGAAATATTTATAGGTATGCTCATGTAATATATTATCCTTGCAAGATATAGATATTCTAGTATATAGTTGTTAATTTACTTTAATTACAAGGATATTGTATAATTATATAGAAAAGCTGAATAATATCAATAGATTACTTCTGAGCGCCGTCATTAACCCAATTCTTTAAAGTTTCACGTTCTTGATCAGTAATCCCAGTACTATTACCTGGTGGCATATCTTTATTAATCCAAGCCCTTTTTAATATAATATCACTCTTATTTTTAGCAATATCATAATCTAACCAATTTTTATCGGGCATCATTGCTGAATTATGACACATACTACATCTATTTTTGAATATAGGTAATGCGTCTTTTTCATAAGTAGTAATAGCTTGTGCTTTTAATGATATCAATAATATAAGAAAAATCATAAGATTATTTCCTTGTAAATCTTCTTTTTTGTTTCTTACCTTTTTTGAGTTTTGAACCATTACCGCTTCTTTTTGTAGTCGTTTTTTTATGTTGGGCCATTTTATTCTCCTATTTGATTAAAGTGTAAATAACCATACTTACAAAAGATATTGTACAAATCCCAATAATAATTAATCCAATTTTAAACTCAGATGAAGAAAATAATTTTAAATGTCTAAAATGTACCTTATATATAAGTTCATGACATTCTTTTAATTGTTTAAATGTTTCTTCATCTAATCCGTTATAATTCACATACTACCCAATTAAGATCATATTGTTTAACAAATACCTTTATAATCTCTTCCGTTTTGAACCAAGGAACCCTAAATAATCCACTATTAAACTTATTAGAATATATTGGTAACTTTTTATCAGCATACTTCAATAATTCATAAATAGCAATAGTAGTGTTTACTAATATTTCTTCAGGACTATCAACTTTTTCACCATAATTATTAGAAGTTACAATACTTGCAATATGATGTGTTTTATCAAAGGTTAGATCATATTGACCAGTCATAAGATAGGTACTGCATTGGGCATTATAACGTCTAAAAGCTAATGGAAAGCGTTCTTTCATCTCTTTTGCGATGCCAGATCCCCAAACTCCTTGCGAATTGGCGGCATGAATTAATATAGATCCTTCTGGAGCATCGAATAAAGACATTTTAACTGTAGTTAAAATACCCATCAAAGTTCTCCTAATGGAATCCACATAGTTTGTTGTATGGGATCTTCTGCATTTTCTAATATATTATGTATTTCCACTAAATCATTAAAGTTAAACTCAAATACAATTGTACAACTTTCCATGATAGATTGGAAGGTTATAATATCTAATTCTGGAGAATACCAAGCATATTCTCTCATTTATTTCTCCTGAAAAGCTGAAGGAACTACTTCTATACCACATTTACATTGATAATACTTTATATTAGTATAAGTATTTAACATTACACTAACTTTATCTAATGAATGTGTACAAGGTTCTATATTTTCGATATTTATAAGAATAGCCCGATGTTCCATACTTTCATCACTAAAACGCCATGTAAAAGCTGCTTCATTCGAATATACAATTTTACCTTCACGTTCAAGTTTAGCATTAGCAATTTCCGCACATTCTTCAGGATCTCTAAGTCCATGATTTCTATATGTTGTTGGGAAATCTTCTGGTTTAAAAAACTTCATTTAAACTCCTATTTGATTTCTTTATATTATCATGTCTTTTTGGATAAGTCAAACCTTTCCATGTTTTTTCTATCTTTTCTCGTTTATTACGTTTTAATAATAACACATATTTACCCTTTGATGCTTTTTTTATTTTTTCACATGAATTCATTAGGTTTTTTGCATAAGTATTTAATTGTTTTCTAATATCTTCTGGTATAACTTTAATATCTTGAAATCCGTTATTTTTCGACCATTCTGGTAACCATTTTATATCAAGTTCTTTTGCCCATTTTTTCATAGAGGATGTTCTGGTAAAATATCTATCCCCAACTAATTTACCATTAGATAGTCTATATTGAAAAGAAGAACCAAACCCTTTTCCCAAGTAATCGAAATTACAAGCTTGATAGATGGTACCTATTTCACCAGCTTCTGGATCACTATATGCAGTAAATATACGTTTATCTGTATTATTAACCATCCATTTACATGAAAACATTACTAGTTTTGACCCTAAATTAACTGGAGTCCAACTTGCACAAGCCCCCCTTTGTATTAAAGCTTCCAATTTCATATCAAATTGATAGGAATTAGGTTCGGCGACTAATAATACTCCACCCAATAACCCATTATAACGAGCAGTAAAGGCATACCTAACTCCGAATCCACACGTACCTAACCATTCATATCGTTCAATGAATTTACGATGTTCTGGGCCAAATTGCTCATAGTTAAGTTGAAAATCTTGTATTAATGGATCTATTGGACATCCTTTCTTAATATCATCTTGTAATAATTGATCTCTTATTTGTTTTTGCCAGCATATATTATTATCAAATTTATCATTTTTAGAAAAATTTGGACCATTTAGCATAGGTCTAAGATTAGTATAATGATTTAATCTATATACATCCTTTTCGGTTTGTCCCATTGAAATTGGTAAAATATGATCTATTGACCAAATTTCTCCATAATTATTCCAATTTATATTATCATTAAATTGTTTTTCTAAATGTTGTTTAAATTCTTGAACAGTACATCCTAAAAAATCCAAGAAATGACTCCCTTTTTTAAGATCTTTACTTCTTAGTATTTTATTATTTCTTATTCTAAGATTTTCTATTAATCGATATAATGGATCTGATTGTCTTTTTTCGTTTCTTATTATATTTCGTTTTTCTCTATATCCTTGTTTATAAATCCTATTGTATTCTTTTATAATTTCTTTATTTTCCCATTTATATTGTTTATTATATAATCCTATTTCTTCTTTATTTTCTGCTCGTTTAGCTAATAC
>ODAK010005956.1_pt1 | contig 12327 bp, 9 predicted proteins | sample 1539591 | NCBI WGS metagenome assembly ODAK01 (sample SAMEA3539303, study PRJEB22396) | soil metagenome | biome: tundra; feature: field; material: soil | place: USA | collected 2010-05 | depth 0.15 m | reverse complement strand
CAGATTTTGGAACCTGGGGTATATAGGTTCCGACCGCCGAACTTCGAAGAATGGCCTGGGTGCGCGGCAGTTGAAGAAATAGAGCCAGAAATTCGGGTTCGACCTGCTGCGTATCGCACCGAAGCACAAGAAGTGGGGCCGCCACAGCCAATGGAATTGGTTGATCCACCAGGACGCCTAACGAGAAGCGCGTACCCCGCGGCTGGACCAGCACGTCTCCACGGCGCAACGAAGCTTCAGCCGAACCGGGCAGCGATACGACTTTCACTGCTGTAGCGATTTCAACATGCCCGCTTTCGGTAAGATCCCTCGCCTGAATGACCGCTATGGCACCGTCTGGCTCGTTCTCGATCCTCGTCCGGTAAGGAATCCCAGAAAGAACGGTGGCTACCTCCGAAAGTTTCTTGCGCAGCCAAGGCATTTCTGCTTTTATAATGCGCGTGTCTCTTCTGAAAGCAAGCAAGATTTTGGGCTTGGGGCGTGCCCAGCATTGCTCGGCATCGGCAGCCTCTTTCTATCCGGACGTGGAATGCGGCAATGCATGCAGACCACGATGGGGTGCAAACGCCACTGCGGCGAAAGCGACAAACCGGTGCCGGACTTCGGCGGCCCGACGACGGCCTGGCGCTTTCAGAGGGGGAGGCGTTCCGGCGGAACCTGCCCGGCACTGCCAGTGCGGGGATCCGCCGGCGCGACATGGAGCACTTCGCAGCGAGTGCATGTGAAGGAGCACGCGGCCCCGAAGATCGGCTCGAATATGACTCTGATCCGGTCTTCAGGCGCCTGATCGAGAGCGAGTGACCAGATGACGTTCTGGTGATTGAAACCGCTCAGGTTGAAGTCGTCCACTTCGTCGAACGCGAACTGAACGAGGATGAGGCTACCGGCTTGAGCAAGGGCAAGCAGATCGAGGGCGAGCCGAGGTCCCTTTCGGTCGATCTCGATGCGCAGAATTTCCGCATCGTGAAAGGTCGGCCACCCGCCGAAGATTTCTTCGACGGCGACGGCCCCGTCCACTTTGATGGTCATAGCGACATTATCAAACAGACCCTGTTTGGCTCCCCGGCATGGATTCGAACCACGAAACTCCGCCGCACGACTGCATCTTCCGCGCCACTTCCGGGCTCCAGGCTAAACAAACCTTTCCCGGTTCACGCCAGGAATATTTATATCTCCCCTGAAATCAACAAATCTCCGGACTTTCGTCACTGTGCCCCCTCCCACGCGTGCGATAAGTGAATCGCCAAAATGCGCACTCCCCTCCAAATCGAAGCTTCCCGCTCCAACGGAAGCAGTCCACACAGCAGTAAATCGGTCAGGCCTTATCCCCACGACGCTGAAGCAGCGGGAAGCGCCGGTGGTCAGGGACCTGTCACGTCCGACGGCAAACTCGCCTCTTCCCGCAACGCTGTCAAACACGGCATTCTCTCCGCCCATGTCCTGCTCCGCAGCGAGAAATCCGAGACTTTCCTCAACCTCGTCGCCGCTCTTTACGATGAGTTCCGTCCCGCTACAGCGTTCGAGGAATCTCTCGCTGACGCCATGGCCGTAGCGCGCTGGCGCCAGCAGCGCATCTGGAACATCGAGCGCGACGCTATGGATAGCCGCCTGGTAGCCGAACACGACAAAAACCGCGCAGCCATGCTCCATCCCGGTCTCCTGACATCCATGGCTTTCGGCACCCTCGCCTCCGAAACGCGCATCCTCGACCTCGTCAACCGCTACGAATCCCGCTTCGACCGCCAGTACCTCCGCGCCCATCGCCGCCTGCTCGAAGTGCAGGACTGCCGCCTGAAATCCGGCGCCACTCCCGCGTCGGGACCGCAACTCGTCCCCAGGCCAGCACCAGCGTCTCCTCCCATGGCCAGCCGCGAGCCGCCGCCTGACTCGCCATCAGCGCCCAACGGCTCGCCGTCCGCGCCCACCGACTCCACGCCAGCGCGCACAACCCCAAGCGTAAGCGCGGGGAACTCTCTAATTGCCAAACGAACCCAAGCCTACGCCTCGCCATCGCCCACTGACTCGCCAATCGCAGCCCCGTCACCCGCGTTACCGTCCGCGCCGACCGACTCCATGCCATCGCCCGCCGACCCAACGCCAGCGCCCATCGACTCCAAGCCAGCGCCCATAACCCCAAGCGTAAGCGCGGGGAACTCTTCAATTACCAAACGAACCCAAGCCTGCGCCTTGCCATCGCCCACTGACTCGCCAATCGCAGCCCCGTCACCCGCGTTACCGTCCACGCCAACCGCCCCCACACCAGCGCCGACCGGCCCCACGCCAACCGCCCCCACACCAGCGCCGACCGGCCCCACGCCAGCTCCCGCCGACCCAACGCCAGCCCCCATAACCCCAAGCGTAAGCGCGGGGAATCTTACTTCCATTTCTGCCAAACGAACCCAAGCCGAACCCCGCCCGTTCGTCCGGATCCGTTACCGCCGCCGCGACAAAAACCGCCGCCAACCCCGTCCGAATCTCAAATCGCCATTTCCCGGTGACACACCAACCAAAAATTGCTAACTGAATTGCCCTCAACCGCTTGCCCTCAAAACACCCGAGCCTGTAGTGCGTCTTTTTGCGCCCGCATGGTATCTCCTGGTCGTGCCTGATCACTACATCAACGATCAATTCCCCGCGCACTCTTCGTATTCCGCGCAATCACCGCCGGCTGTGAAAGGGCGCTCCCCGCTGCTGCTAAAATCCCTCATGCGGATCATTGAGCGCGCGGAGCGTTACTTCGAGTTCGCCGCCCTGGGCACCACTTGGAAAACAGAACTCCTCGCGGGCGTCACCACGTTCATGACGATGGCTTACATCATCTTCGTGAACCCCTCGATCCTGCAGCAGGCCGGCATGCCCGCGGCCGGTGTCACAGCCGCCACGTGCCTCGCCGCTGCTGTCGGCAGCATCCTGATGGGTGCGTTCGCCCGCTATCCCATCGCCCTCGCGCCGGGCATGGGCCTCAACGCCTATTTCACTTACTCAGTCGTGAAAGGCATGGGCGTCGACTGGCATGTCGCCCTCGGTGCGGTCTTCCTCTCCGGTATCGCTTTCCTGCTGTTGACCGCGGTCGGCGTGCGCCAGATGATCGTCAACGCCATCCCCGCGGAACTCTATTCCGCAGTCGCGGCGGGCGTGGGGCTGTTCATCGCTCTCATCGGTTTCCGCAACGCCAATATCATCGTCCCCAGCGCGTCCACCACGGTTTCTCTCGGCAATCTTCGCGATCCGCAGGCCCTGTTGTCTCTCTTCGGTCTCCTCGTTATGGCGGTCCTGATCTGCGCGGGCTACAAAGCGGCCATCCTGATCGGAGTTCTCGCCACCTGGGCGCTCGCCGCCGCGACTGGCGCGATTCACTGGGCACCCCAGCCCTACAGCGTCCGTGACATTACAGCCACCGCGTTCCAACTGGATCTTCGCGGCGCCATGAAACTGGGGCTGATCGAAATCGTCTTCGTCTTTCTGTTCGTCGATCTCTTCGACAACGTCGGCACTCTGCTCGCCGTGGGCAAGAAAGCGGGTCTCTTCGACGGCGCAGGCGGCGTCGCCCGGCTGAACCGCATTCTTTACAGCGATGCCATCGCCACGGTCACAGGTTCGCTCTCCGGTACCTCGACAGTCGTCAGCTACATCGAAAGCTCGGCGGGCGTCGCTGCGGGCGGGCGGTCCGGCGTCACCGCCATCGTGACCGGCCTGTTGTTCGCCGTAGCCCTCTTCGTGGCTCCTCTGGCAGGCGCGATCCCCGGCGCAGCCACTGCACCCGCGCTGATTATCGTAGGCAGCATGATGATGACCGCCGTCGCCGAAATCAAGTGGACCGAACCCGAAATCGCCATCCCCGCGTTCCTAACCATGTTCGCCATCCCCCTGACTTACAGCATCGCCAACGGCCTCGCCTTCGGCTTCTGCGCGTGGACCTTCATCAAGGTCTTTCGCGGCCGCTATGCGCAGGTCAACTGGATGGTGTACGGTTTAACCGTCCTGTTTCTCGTCCGCTTCTACTATCTGGGCAAGAATAACTGATGGAATGTAATACGCTGGAACACACGGGGAAACTGGGAAAAGAGGTCTGGATGAAGAAGCGGCTATTTTTGTGCGCGGCGATTACGGCTTTTTGCGGTCTTACGTTTTCCAGCCTGGTGTTCGCCCAGGTCAGCGCGGCTATTTCCGGTAGGGTCGAAGACCCGGCGGGCGCCGGGGTGGAAACGGCCACGGTTACGGTGAAAAGCCTCGAAACCGGCGCTGTTCGCACCACCACCACCGACTCGATGGGCAACTTCCAGGTCCTTTCGCTCCCCCTCGGCGCGCAGGAAGTGAAGGCGGAAAAGCAAGGCTTCAAAGCTGTCCTTCGCACCGGTGTCACCCTCGAAGTCGGGCAGGATGCCGTAGTGAACCTCCATCTCGAAGTTGGCGATCTCGCCCAGGCAGTCACCATCTCGGAAGAAGTGCCCGTCGTCAACACCACCACCTCGCAGGTCTCAGGTCTGGTCGACGAGCGCGAAGTGAAAGACCTGCCCCTCAACGGCCGCAGCTTCGACAACCTGATTACGCTGAACCCCGGCGCCATCAGTTACGGTCTTAAGAGCGCGAATACCAGCACCAGCAACGGCAACACGTTCTCAGTCGCCGGCCGCCGCCCGATGGACAATCTGTTTCTGCTGAATGGCGTCGAATACACCGGTTCCAGCCAGTTGGCGATCACGCCGGGTGGTGTGAGCGGTGAACTGCTGGGCATTGATGCCATCCGCGAATTCAACGTTCTCACCGATACCTATGATGCGCAGTACGGCAAACGCGCCGGCGCACAGGTCAGCATCGTCACGCAGTCCGGCACCAACGTTCTCCATGGTTCAGCCTTCGAGTTTCTGCGCAACAGCGATCTCGATGCGCGGAACTTTTACGATCAGGGGAGCATCCCGGCCTTCCGCCGCAACCAGTTCGGTGGCGCGCTGGGCGGTCCCGTAAAGAAGGACCGCTGGTTCCTCTTCGGCAATTACGAAGGCTTTCGACAAGCCCTCGCCATCAGCAACGTGACGGTCGTTCCGGATAATCAGGCGCGTGTCGGCCAGCTGCCCAATGTGACACTCAATCCGGGGATGCTGAAGTATATGGCGATGTGGCCGGCGGTCAATGGGCCGGAACTGCTGTCGAACGGCGTCGCCAGTGGCACCGCTCTGTCTTACAATCATCCGGGCGAGAACATCCACGAGAACTTCGGCACCCTGCGCTCGGATTACATCCTTGGTGCCCGCGATTCGCTATCGGCGGCCTACACGATTGACGATGGAAATAGTCTGATCCCGCTGGCCGACCCACTGTTCGGCTCGACTTCACTTTTGCGCAACCAGGTCGTGAGCGCGCAGGAGACGCATGTCTTTTCGCCGAACGTCATCAATACGTTCACCGCCGGATTTTCGCGGGCCGGCTATAACTTGCTTCCCGTCTCGCTGACCACGTTCGACCCGAGCCTTTCGTTTGTCACGGGCGGCGGCCCGGGCGGCATCGTGATCGGCGGCGGCACCAGCACGACTGGTGCGGCGACCATCACCTCAGCCGGGCCGAACAACGCGGCAAATGTATGGAACCGCCGCAATCTGTTCACGTTCGAGGACACCGTGCAGATCACCAAAGGCCGGCACCAGATCAGCATCGGAGGCTGGTTCCAGCGCGTGCAGGACAACGAAGATACAGCCTCGCGCACTCTTGGCCAGGCGACCTTCTCGACGCTGCAGACTTTCCTCCAGGGAACCGTGACGACTTTCCAGGTTGTGCCTTCTCCCAACGAGTTGGGCTGGCGCAGTTCGTTCGGCGCATGGTTCGTGCAGGACACAATCCGGCTGCGTCGGAATCTGACTTTGACCGCCGGCATCCGCCACGAATTCACCACCGGCTGGAACGAAGAATCCGGGCGCGCGGCGAATTACATCACAGACGGCAACGGCGTGCTGCTGACTGCGCCCCGCATTTCCAGCTCGGCTTTCACCCAGAACAATGCAAAGAAACTCTTCGGGCCGAGAGTAGGCTTGGCGTGGGACGTCTTTGGCAACGGTAAGACTGCGCTAAGAGCCGGCTTCGGAACTTACTATTCTCTGATCGACGATCTTAGCTTCCTGCTGAACTCTCTTCCGCCGGCGAACGGATCTGCGTCTTTTTCAGGCGCTCTGCTTCCGCTGGTACCGGTAACCCCTGGCGTACAGCCGCCGCAGTCGTGCGGGCCCGGCATCCCGACACCCTGCACCACTTACGCGCCCCAGGGCATTCAGGCGGATGCGAAGACCCCGACGGTGGAAGAATGGAATCTGAAGTTAGAACAGGAACTGACCAGCAATATGGTGCTGCGAATCTCCTACGTTGGTTCTCACGGCTACCACGGTCTGATCAGCCTGGATCCCAACAGTATTCCGGCGCAGATCTGCGGCAGTGCGACCTGTACGTCTGGCGGGAATGGGACAGCGCGCGGCACAGTGCCGCAGGGCGCCCTCTACATACCGGTAACCCCCACTCGTCCGAATCCTTACTTAGGTGCCGGCTTTTTCTGGTATACGGAAGGCAACACCAGCTACAACGCATTGCAGCTCGATCTTACCCGGCGTCTTACTAAGGGCCTGCAGGTGCGCGGCAACTTCACCTGGTCCCGAAATCTCGATATGAATTCGGCCCTGACCGGGGCGCAGGGAAATAACCAGGCGCAGATGATCGAGAACCGCAATAACCTCACCTGGGACTGGGGTCTCTCGGCCTTGAACGTCAGCGCGCAATCCAGCATCTCTTTCAGTTACGAATTGCCTTTCGGCAAAAGCAGGCTGCTGGGCGGATGGCAGTTGAACGGTATTGCCACCATGCTGAGTGGTTTCCCGATTACGCCGCAGGTCGGTTCCAACCGTTCCGGCGACGGCGACACGCGAAACCCGGACAGGCCGACTCTGAACCCAGCCTTCAGCGGTTCGATCGTAACCGGCAATCCGAACCAGTGGTTTAACCCAACTGCGTTCCTGCTGCCGACACCCGGCACCTGGGGGAATGCGGGCCGCGGCATTCTGACCGGTCCTGGTCTCGAAGAAGTGGATGTTTCTCTTTTCAAGCGAGTGCCCGTGACGGAGAGACTCAGCGCGCAGATCCGCGCCGAATGCTTCAACATCCAGAACCGATCTAACTTCGGGACCCCGAACGCCATCGTCTTTTCGAACGGCGTCGCCAGTCCTTCTGCCGGCCTGATCACGAGTACCGTTACGACATCGAGACAGATTCAGTTCGGCGTGAAGCTTATCTTCTGATCCCGGCTTTCAGTGCCAGTACTCATCATCGATAACTACGATTCGTTCACCTTCAACCTGGTGCATGCGGTTGCGGCGATAACCGGCGAAGAGCCGATCGTTCTGCGCAACGACGAAGCGACGTGGGACGAAATCTGCGCCCTCTCGTTCGACAGCGTCATCATTTCCCCCGGCCCCGGCCGCCCCGACCGCACGCGCGACTTCGGAGTTTCGCGCGACGTGATTCTGAACGCGACCGTTCCGCTGCTGGGCGTCTGCCTCGGGCACCAGGGCATCGCGGACATTTTCGGTGGCAGAGTGGAACAAATCGCGCCTATGCACGGGCGTTCGAGCGAGATCGTACATGGGGGCGACGAGCTGTTTCGTGGTATTCCACATCGCTTCTTCGCGGTCCGCTACCACTCGCTGGGCGTGCTGGAACCGTTGCCCGCGGAACTGAAGAAAATCGCCTGGCTCGGCGACGGAACCGTCATGGCCCTGCGTCATATATCGCGGCCCATCTGGGGCGTGCAGTTCCATCCCGAATCGATCGCGAGCGAATACGGCATCGACCTGCTGAGGAACTTCCTCTCGCTTCGATCGCCCGTCATCGGCGGTATTCCGCTGCCGCACCCGCCAGACGTGCTGTTCCGCGAACTCTTTGCCGATGAACGTTACGCCTTCTGGCTCGACAGCGCGCTCGTTACAGAGCGCAGCCGCTACTCTTTTATGGGAGCGTCCGGCGACGTAATCACCGGCGCTTTCAACAAGATCGATTCGCTGCTCGAAACCACAACTCCCAGGCGGGACTTACCCTTCCCATTCACCGGCGGTTACGTTGGTTACCTCGGCTACGAGAGCGGCTTCCGCAGCAAACATAAGTCCTCACTGCCGGACTCGATGCTCCTTCGTATCGAGCGGTTCCTCGCAATCGACCATCGCGAAAACCTGCTCTATATCGTCGGCCCCGACGGCTGGATTGCGGAGATGCAGTGCCGCATCGCAAAGATTGAAGCGAAGCCGCGCGGCCGCTGGAACCTCCCGAAACCCGCGATACGTTTCAGCATTCCGCGCGATGAATACTTACAGAAAGTCCGCGAATCCCTCGCTCTGATAGAAGCGGGTGAAAGCTACGAACTCTGTCTTACGAACAAGGTTTTTCTCGAGTCCGACATTCCGGCGCTCGATTACTACGAAACGCTGCGGCGCATCAATCCGGCGCCTTATTCCGCCTTTTTGCGGTTCGACGGCCTTGCGGTGGCATCATCTTCGCCCGAATGCTTTCTCCGCATAGACCATAACCGGAAAGCCGAGTCACGGCCCATCAAAGGCACCATCCGCCGCGGTCACGATGCCGGGGAAGACGCGCGGCTGCGCCAGTTACTGGCCAGCAACGAACGTTTCCGTGCCGAAAATCTGATGATCGTCGATCTGGTTCGCCACGATCTGTCGCGCGTTTCAGAAGTCGGCAGCGTTCGCGTGCCCCGCCTCATGGAGGTCGAAACCTATGCGACAGTGCATCAGCTTGTCAGCACCATCGAAGGCCAGCTGAGACCCGAAACCACGACAGGGGATTGTCTGCGCGCGCTGTTTCCCGGCGGCTCCATGACCGGCGCGCCGAAGCTCCGCAGTATCGAAATACTGGAGGCTCTGGAGCCGGATGCCCGCGGGATTTACTCCGGCAGCATCGGCTATCTTGGCGCTGACGGCACGGTGGACCTCAGCATCGTCATTCGTACCGCGGTCTTCGATGGCAAACACGTCAGCCTCGGCGTTGGTGGCGCCATCGTGGCCCAGTCCGACCCCGAAGGCGAGTGGGACGAAATGGAATTGAAGGCACAAGCCCTTCTTCGCGCTTTCGAACTCGCCTGATGAACGCCTCACAATAGTCCTTCACTTGCAACTTTAAGAGCAGGGGAATGGATATGAGAAGCAACCTGGGATAAGTCAACTTTACTCGGTGCCGCATGTTTGTTTGTAGCTGGCACCACCCTTATCGCACAGAAGATCTAAGGTCGCGGTTCAGAAGGCTTCCAAGTCAAACAATTCGGCCCAGAAGATGATTGACGACCACAGCTTTCGACCGCGCCTATATGCTGGACATGGTGAAGGACCATACGATGGACGTTGCGGACTTCCAGAAAGAAGCGAACAACGGTATGAATCCGGACCTGAGGGGCTTCGCTGGTTCGACACTTTCGACCCTGCAGGAGCATTTGAAATTAGCGAAGGATGACGAAAGCTCGCTGGGCGCAACCAGCAGCCGGTAATTCAGGGCAGGCGAGCTTCTTCATCGATTTGTTACACCGAAGCGGCCGGGGCCCGAAACCCGGCCGCTTTTTTTATGTGCGTGATAGCATTGAAACTTCCCCCCTGAAATGATTCGTGCCATCAAAGGAACACGCGATTTACTGCCTCCGGACACTGCCTCCTGGAATCGTGTGGAAGGCATTTCGCGCGAGGTTTTCCGGGCTTATAACTACCACGAGATCCGCACCCCCATCCTGGAAGAAACCCAGCTTTTTGCGCGCGGCGTAGGCCAGGAAACCGACATCGTTTCGAAGGAAATGTACACCTTCGACGACCGGGACGGCACCTCGGTCACGATGCGCCCGGAAAATACAGCCTCCGTCATCCGCGCTTACATCGAACACCGCCTTGACCAGAAACCGGGCGTCCAGAAACTGTATTACATCGGCCCGATGTTTCGCCGTGAGCGTCCGCAGAAAGGCCGCTACCGGCAGTTTTTTCAGATCGGCGCCGAAGCCATCGGGTCGGAGTCCCCCTTCATCGATGCCGAAGTCATCGAGATGGTCGTCGAGATTCTCACGCGCACCGGCCTTTCCGGCTTCAACCTTCTGATCAACTCCGTCGGGTGCTCTGATTGCCGTCCGCGCTTCGTCGACAAACTGCGCGAAGCTCTGCAGCCGGTGGCGTCGCAGCTCTGTACGGATTGCCAGCGCCGCACCGAAACAAATCCGCTGCGCGTGCTCGACTGCAAGGTTCCGGAAGACCAGCCCATCATCGACAAGCTGCCCTCGATCCTCGACAACCTCTGCGAAAACTGCGCGCCGCACTTCGCTGCCGTGCAAACGTATCTCACGGATCGCGGCATCGCCTTCGAAGTGAAACCCCGTCTGGTACGCGGCCTCGATTACTACATGCGGACGACGTTCGAGGTGGTCCACGGCAATCTCGGTTCCCAGAATTCCGTGCTGGGAGGAGGCCGTTACGACGGGCTGGCGGAATCGCTTGGTTCGAGCGTCCACTCGCCAGGTATCGGTTTTTCCATCGGCGAGGATCGTCTCGTCATGACGGTCGCGGAACAGGTTAACGACGCGCTCGACGTTTTTATGGCGCCACTCGGGGAAGCCGCGCTCCGCCATGCCGGTGGGCTGGCGCGCGACATGCGCCGCTCCGGGGCTTCCGTGGAAGTCGCGGCGAACGCGAAACTCAAGCGAGCCATGGAACTCGCCAATAAGTCGGGCGCGCGCTTCGCTCTGATACTGGGCGACGACGAGATCGCGGCTAACCAGTACTCTCTGAAAAACATGCACTCGGGCGATCAACAGCGGGTTTCGCGCGACGAGCTATTTGAAAAAATTGGAAGCAGATAAATCAATTGGATACGAAGAATCCTTTGCACACCTATAGAACACACACGTGCGGCGAACTCCGTTCGGAACACGTGGGATCGACCGTCCGTCTCTCCGGCTGGCTCCGGAACCGGCGCGATCACGGTGGTGTCTACTTCATCGATCTCGCCGACCATTACGGCGTCACGCAGCTGGTTGTCGCGCCGGGCAGCGAAATGTACGACCGAGTGACGCGCCTCCCCAAAGAGACCGTCATTCGGTCCGATGGCAACGTGGTTCCTCGCGAAGAAGGCAAAGTGAATCCCGCGATGGCGACCGGCGAAGTGGAAGTGCGCGCGACAGAGATTGAAGTCCTGGGGCCCACCGAACCGCTGCCCTTTAACGTGTTCCCGGAGACCGCGGTTCCGGAAGACCTGCGCCTTACTTACCGCTTCCTCGACCTGCGCCGCAGCAAAATGCACTCGAACATCATGCTGCGAGCGAAGGTTATCTCAAGCATCCGCCGCCGTATGGTGGATCTCGGCTTCTTCGAATTTCAGACGCCCACACTGACCGCTTCAAGTCCCGAGGGCGCGCGCGATTTTCTGGTGCCGGCCCGACGCCACCCCGGTAAATTTTATGCACTGCCGCAGGCGCCCCAGATGTTCAAACAGATCATCATGGTGTCCGGCTTCGATCGCTATTTCCAGATCGCTCCTTGCTACCGGGATGAGGATGCCCGCGCCGACCGTTCGCCTGGCGAGTTCTACCAGCTCGACCTCGAGATGAGCTTTGTGACCCAGGACGACGTGTTCGCCGCGCTCGAAACGCTCTTCGTCGGACTCTTTGAAGAATTCGCTCCCGCCCGCACCATGACGCAGGCGCCGTTCCCGCGCATCACTTATGAAGAGACGATGCGCCGTTTCGGCACCGACAAGCCCGACCTTCGCAATCCTCTCGAAATCGTCGACCTGACCGAACTCTTCTCGACTTCCGGCTTCAAGGCCTTCAAGGGCAAGACCGTCCGAGCGCTGCGCATTCCCGAAGGGGCGAAGCAAACGCGGTCGTTCTTCGATCGTCTGGAAGAGCGCGCCAAAACCGAGGGCGCCCCTGGACTCGGCTGGCTGCTTGTCGAAGAGGGCAACACACTCAAAGGCCCGATTAACAAGTTTCTGTCAGCGGATGAAGTCGCGCAGATCGTTTCGAAGACTTCTTCGCAGGCGGATGACGCGATCATATTCCTGTCCGATACTGACGTCGCGAAGATCTGCCGCATCCTCGCCGGCATCCGCACCTACCTCGGCCAGCAACTGAACCTCATCGAGCAGGATGTCTACAAATTCTGCTGGATCGTGGATTTCCCGATGTACGAGTACGATGCCGAGCACGAGAAGATAGACTTCAGCCACAACCCGTTCTCGATGCCGCAAGGTGGTCTTGACGCACTCAACACGCGCGATCCGCTGACGATTAAGGCATTCCAGTACGACATCGTCTGC
>ODAK010005954.1_pt1 | contig 12328 bp, 14 predicted proteins | sample 1539591 | NCBI WGS metagenome assembly ODAK01 (sample SAMEA3539303, study PRJEB22396) | soil metagenome | biome: tundra; feature: field; material: soil | place: USA | collected 2010-05 | depth 0.15 m | reverse complement strand
AAGTTCCACCAACGCCGCGTCGGACAAGCACCCTGGTGCCGCAGTTGGCCCACGTCAACGACCTGCTGTGCCACACGCCGCGCTCTGGCCCGAGATACACAAGATCGATCCGGATGTCATCATCTGCGACTTTGTCTCGCGTCGTGCCACGGTCCCGTAGCCATGCGTCCAACACAGCGTTGACCTCCGACGAGCGGTTATCGCCCTCCGTCGTCGGCTCAAGCCACGCCACTTCGATCCAGTCGTCTAGCACCAGTCGAGCGTCTCACAGGCAGGACATGCGTCGGAGGTTTGAGGCTTCGCGAGCGGGCCTAGCTCCATGGAGAGGTGCCTTGACCGAACTACCGGATCTCGGCAGATGATCGCGTTTCGAACGAGCCAGTTTCGGCCCCCCGGGCCGGCCGACGTCGCCGGTTAGGCGACCTCGTGGGTCGTGCCGGCGAGGAGATCGAGCAGCGGCTGGGTGGGGATCTTGATGAGCCGGCCGAGCCGGAGCACCGGGGTCGGCCACTGGCCGTCGTGGACGAGCTTGTACGCCGTCGTCCGCCCCACACCAAGGAGCGCGGCAGCTTGGACGAGGTCGAGGACGGCGGGTAGCGGCACCGCTGGGTCTACCCGACTCGCCGGCCGTCCGGGGCCTGGGTTTCGGTCGCGTGCTGCTGGTGTCGCGTCGGGTCTCGCCATCGCGGTCGCTCCTTGATCGGGGAATCGTTGCTGTCCGTGCTGTGTGTCATGTACTCCGCTAGGTACAGGCGTCTCGGTCACGGTGGAAGTGGACACACCTGCGGACCTGAACCGCGGCAACACCTCGGCGAGACCGTGGGTGACCGGCCAACTATCGAACACATCGTCAACGCATTTGAGCTCCCGTGGGTGAGCACGGACATTCCGACAGGCCGTGGTGGCTTGTCGTTCGTGGAAGTGGGGAGCTCGAATCGATGTCGTTAATCGGTGAAGATTGGAAGGGCGTCGACCAAGTGCTCGGCCACTGCATGCAAGGTGCGGACGACGGCAGTGTCGGCTTCGACGTCCTCGGCAGTGATCGGCGTGTTGTCCTCGTACTCGACTTGGTTGCGGTTTCGTCGTAAGCGCCCGAAGGGGCGGAACGCCTCGCGGGGTGGCGGTTGGGTGAACTGAGCGTTGATGGCTTCCTGGATCGCATAGTGTCCGCCCTTGCTGGTGGCACGCAGCCCTTGTGCTTGCAGCACAGCGGCCAGGCTCTTGCGTGCGGCGTCGTAGAGCAGTGAGTACGCGCCGGTCGGGTCTGCGTTCGCGACAGTGTGCGCGCTGTCGATGTGGCCGGCTGCTTGGGCGAGGAACCCACGCGCGGCCTCAAGTGACGGCGCGACCTTCTCCAAGTTGCCCGCAGCGATCAACTCTTTAATCGTCTCGACGCCGGTCGGCCAGCTAGCCATGGTCGGCGCCGATTGTCAGCTCGACCAGGGGGCGCTGCTTGGCGGTGCGGGTGAACGCGTCCTTCGGGTCGCGCCAGGCCGAGGGGCTCCGAAAGATCACTTGACCGTCGTGCCCGATAGCGCGCAGCGCCTCGACCACCGCCTCGGTGACGTCGTCGCGGTCCGGCTTACCCACGACGATGACATCGACGTCGTTCGGGAACGCGCCAGGCTGGCCCTCGTACCGCGCGGCCCAGGAGCCGGCGATGAAAGCCTGCTGTACTCCAGGGATGCCGGTGAGCGCGTCCTCGACGACGGTCTTCGGCCCGTAGCCGAGGAGGAGCAGGTTTGCCAGCGGGCCAATGAGCGCGCTGGTGCCGGCGCGCAGCAATCGCGTGCGCCCAGCTCGGCGGTCGGCGAGGATGCCGGCTTGGACGAGGCGCTCAACTTCTGAGTGCAGGTTGCCGGGGTCGCTGCCGGTCTCGCGTGCGAGGTCGGCGATGCTCGCTTCCCTGTCCGGGTGCAGCAGCACCGCTGCTAAGAGGCGGGCTTGTGTTTCGCTGCGTAACACGGGCGCGAGCACCGAAGTGTTTCGTGTCATGCAAACACGATATCATGTGCGTATGACATGAGAGAGGCCAACGATCGTTGGACCGACGGTCTGAGTTTGTGGGCACATTGTGGGCACAATGTGGGCACGGACCCGCAGAACAAGGACGACCTCGGCCAACACCGGCCAACACGAAAACCCTTACGCTGCAAGGAAAAACGGCACAGACTGACAGCACTCGTCATCACGTGATAGGGCCTTTAAGCTTCTCATAATCCGTCGGTCCTGGGTTCGAGCCCCAGCCGCCCCACCAGCCCCAAATTTTTGCCCTGCCGATGCGAGTTCGGTCGTTACAGCCAGCCGCGCCGTTTGAAGACCAGATAAAGGGTGACCGACGTGGCGACCATGAGCGCGATGGCGAGTGGGTAGCCCGCTGTCCACCGCAGCTCGGGCATGTGGGTGAAGTTCATGCCGTAGATCGTCCCCACGAGTGTCGGTGCGAACAGGATCGCCGCCCAGGAGGAGATCCTCTTCACCTCCTCGTCTGGGCGAGGCTCGCCTCGGTCAGACTTCGCATCTCATCGTTTTGCTGCTGGCCGATCAGCGTGGTGTGCACGCTGAGCGCGTTCTGGAGTAGGACTCGAAACGAGTCCGCCCGTTCGACGACTCGAATCGCGTGGTCGTGGACGTCGCGGAGGTTGCGTTGCAACTCGAGATCCACGTTGTACTTGTCGAACCCTGCCCCAAGGGCCGTGAGCATGTTCAGCAGCGGATGGGTCGCGCGCTGAAACTCGATCACTTCACGAGATAGCTCGTAGATGCGCCGAGATACCGCTGGGTCACCCTTAAACAATTGATCTTCGATCTCGTCGATGTCGTTCTCCAGCCCAGCCACCACCGGAAGGTATTCGTCGACGACCTGATCGAGGATCGCGTACAGGATCGCCTCGGGTCCGAGCTTCAACAGTGCCGGCGCTGCTTCAAGGCGGTGTCGCACACGGCCAAGGTCGGGCGCCTCGGCATGGCGGATCGTGACCACAAAGTCCTCGCCGGTGAAAATGTGGAGCTCGCCGAACTTCACCTGCTCGACATCGTCGAGGTAGCGTGCCGGCCGCAGGACCGTGAAGAGGATGGTTCCGTACCGCTCGAGTTTTGCTCGTTGGTGGGCCGTGATCGCATCCTCGATGGCGAGCGGGTGAAGGTCGAACTCCTTCGCTACCGAGCGGATCTCCTGTATGTCTGGGCGGTACAGACCGATCCACGCCATCCCGCACCGCGCTCGCAGCAACTCGTATGTCTCGTTCAAGCTGGTCGGGTCTGCGCTGCGTCGACCGTCGACGTAGACCGCATTGTCGACCAGCGTCATGGCGTCCCCGCGCTCGGTTCGGGAGGAGTTTCGAGATCTCGCGCGAACGACTGTAGTGCCCCGACTGCCGCTAGAGGAGCCTGCTCGCGTCAGGAGAACGTCAGGCTTTGGCGCTCCTGAGTCACGTTTCCGTCAGGATCGCATCGACGCCGTCTGCCGCTGGCGTTGACTACTCGGGTATCAGTCGATCGACACGGAGCTTCGTCCATGAACCGTCTATTGCTGGCAATCGACCAGTTCGATTCAGGCCAGGTCGCACTGGTGTTTGCGGCCGACCTTGCGAACTCGGTTGGTGCCGAAGTCACAGTGCTGCATGTGCGCGAACGAGCCGTGCACCCACGGGTGCCTGCCCTCGAAAGCCCGATCGATGCCCAGTCGCAGGTCGACGAGGCGGTCTTCTGTCTGAGTCAGGCAGGCATCGGCGCAGAGGGTCGGATGCGATCTGCGCGTGCAGACCATGTCGCGAGGTGGATCGCCTACGAATCCGGCGAGTCGCGATGCGACGCGATCGTCCTCGGATCACGTCGCCTGCGCGGCATCGAGCGAGCCTCCGGACGAGGTGTCAGGGAACGGGTTATCCGGTCCACGCAGCTTCCGGTCTTCGTCGCCCCGGCCACTCCCATCAACAAGGTTCACCGGCCGTATGTGAGTGAATCGCCGAGCCTCAACAGGCGGTAGGCGAGGAAGCGTCTCGAACGATTTGACGCGGGGCAGGGCGGTCAGATTAAGGTTAGGCTTACCTAACTGCCCCAACGGATCGGCGACCATGCGGAATACCAACCTTGCAGTGCGATGCCTGGCAGCCAGCGTGGTCGGCGCGCTCGCAGCCACGGGGTGCTCGACATCGAGCAGCAGCGGCAGCGGGTCACAGACGATCACTCTCTACAACGCGCAACACGAGCAGACCACCGACGCCCTCATCAGCGCCTTCACCCAGCAGACCGGCATCAAAGTGAAGGTACGAAGCGACGGCGAAGACGTGCTGACGGCGCAGCTCGGGCAAGAAGGGTCGAAGTCGCCAGCGGACGTGTTCTACACCGAAAATTCCCCCTGGCTAGCCCAGCTCGACCAGCAACATCTCCTCGCTCCCATTGACGCGGCGACCCTGGAGCAAGTGCCGCAGGCCGACAGTGCCTCGACAGGAGACTGGATCGGGGTGTCCGCCCGGGTATCCGCGTTGGTGTACAACACCGACAAGCTGACGGCCGCGCAGTTGCCAACATCGGTTCTGCAGCTCGCGGACCCGCAGTGGAAGGGCAAGCTGGAGCTGGCTCCGTCGGAGACCGACTTCTGGCCGATCGTGAGCTCGGTCGCCAAGACCTACGGTGACGCCAAGGCCTTGGCATGGTTGAAAGGCCTGAAGGCGAACGCGGGTGCGAACGACAGCGTCCCTGACAACGAGACGGTCGTAAGCGACGTCAACAAGGGCACCGGCGACATGGGCCTGATCAACCACTACTACTTCTACCGGCTGCAATCCGAGATCGGTAAGCCTGCCGTGCATGCTGCGCTTTCGTTCTTCGCACCGCACGACGCCGGGTACGTCCTCGACATATCCGGGGCAGCGGTGCTGAAGTCGAGCAAGCACCAAGCGGCAGCGCAGAAGTTCGTGGCGTTTCTCACCAGCACGGCCGGACAGACGATCGTCGCGCACAGCGACAGCTTCGAGTACCCGATCGGCGACCACGTCGCGGCGAGTCCGGAGCTCCCGCCGTTCGCCCAGTTGCAACCGAATTCGTTCAGCGTCGCCGACCTCGGAACCGGCGCGGATGCCAAGACCCTGCTGCAAGAGGCGCAGCTCCTCTAGATCCGCGACAATCTGAAGGATCATGACGAGTTACACGGACACTGCGGCCACCACTGCGCCCTCCCCGCCACCTCGGGAACGTGCGCGCCGCGGCCGCGCTGACTGGTTGCTCTGCGTCAGCGTCGTGATCGCACTCGGCCTTCTTTCCCCGCTCGTGCTGGTTGGGCTAGACGCTCACCGGGCAGGCTGGACCGAAATCCACCGAGTTCTCTTGAGAACTCGGTCGGAGCGGCTGCTGACTAACACCGTTGAACTCTCGGTGGTCGTCGTGGCGGCGACGGTTGTCATCGGGACTGCTGCTGCGTGGTGCACGGAGCGGTGCGCCCTTCCGTTGCGCCGGCTGTGGACCGTCCTGCTGGTGTTGCCGATCGCCGTCCCGGATTTTGTCGCCGGCTACGCGTGGCACTCGATCAGACCGACGTTCACCGGGCTGTGGGCCGCCGCACTGGTCATGACGCTCTCGACGTACCCGCTCATCTACCTGCCGGTCGCTGCTGCGTTGCGTCGCGCGGACCCGGGGGTCGACGAAGTTGCTCGAAGCCTCGGTCTCGGACGGTCCGCGACCTTCCTGCGCGTCACGGTTCCGCAGATCCGGCCGGCGTTGATCGGCGGCTCCCTCGTCGTCGTCCTGACCTTGCTGTCGGAGTACGGCGCGTTCGAGATCGTGCACTTCCAGACGTTCACCACCGAGATCTTCACCGAGTTCCAGTTCGACCAAGCCGCAGCATCCGCGCTCTCCGTGCCGCTGGTGCTTCTTGGCTTGCTGGTGCTCACCGGTGAGTCGCGGATCGGTCGAAGAGGACGAGTAAGTCGCACAGCGTCTCAGGCGGCGCGAGTAGCGCGGCGCCGCCGGCTGGGATACGCGACAGCACCGATTCTTGCCGCGCTAAGTGCGCTAATCGGGCTAGCGGTCGGTGTGCCCATCGGCACTCTCGTGTACTGGATGCAACGCAGTGAGCGCAGCACCTTGCCCGCCGCGGCAACTGTCGGCAAGGCGACCTGGGCGACTGTCGACTACAGCGCACTGGGCGCGCTGGTCGCCGTAGCACTCGCGTTACCGATCGCGATCATGGCCGTGCGGCGCGCATCAACGGTGCGCCGGTTGATCGAGCGCAGCACGTACCTGACCCAGTCGCTGCCTGGCGTCGTGATCGCACTAAGCCTGGTCTTCTTTTCGATCCATTACGCCTACCCGCTGTATCAGACGAGCCTCTTGCTGGTGGCTGCGTACGCGATCCTGCATTTCCCGCTGGCCCTGGTTTGTGTCAAAGTCTCGGTCGTGCAAGCTCCGCCGCGACTTGGCGACATCGGCCGATCACTCGGCAAAGGCCCGGCCGCAGTATTCGCCCGCGTGACTTTGCCGTTGATCGCCCCTGGATTGCTCGCCGGGTTTTGCCTGGTGTTCCTTACGGCGACGACCGAACTGACCGCGACCCTGGTCCTCGCCCCTACCGGGGTGCACACCCTCGCGACCCAGTTCTGGGCTTACCAGAGCGAAGCCGCCTATGGTGCGGCGGCTCCCTATGCGTTAGTCATCATCGCGCTTGCCGCAGTCCCCGGCGCGCTGCTAGGCCTGTGGTTCGACCGCGAGCGGTACTCGCGGCTCGCCACGCTGGAACCCGCGACGTGAGCGCCGTCGAGATCCGGAATGTGTCAAAGAGCTACGACGGGACGGCGGTCCTCAACGACTTCACTCTGACGGTCGCCGACACGTTCATCACCGCGATCCTCGGGCCGTCGGGCAGTGGCAAGACCACGTTGCTGCGGCTGATCGCCGGATTCGACCGGCCAGATGCCGGCACGATCATGCTCGGGGACCAACTCGTAGACGATGCACGAACTCACGTCAGACCTGAGCGCCGCGGTATCGGCTACGTACCCCAAGAAGGCGCCCTCTTCCCGCACCTGAACGCCATTCGCAACATCGGCTTCGGCCTCGACCGCGGCGATCGAGATCGGGCAGCCGACCTGCTCGGCCTCGTCGGCCTTACCGGCCTGGGCCACCGCTACCCTCACGAACTCTCCGGCGGGCAACAACAGCGGGTTGCCCTCGCGCGAGCGCTCGCCATCCGGCCACGACTCGTGCTCCTCGACGAGCCGTTCTCCTCACTTGACGCCAGCCTGCGGGTCAGCATGCGCCGTGACATTGCTCGTGTGCTTGCGGAAACGCGCACGCCGTCCATCATCGTGACCCACGACCAGGACGAAGCACTGTCGCTCGCCAATCAGGTCGTGATCCTCGATGAGGGTCACGCGCTTGCCCATGGCACCCCCGCAGACCTCTATCGGACGCCGATCAGTGCCGCGGCCGCGCGCTACCTGGGTGACGCCAACTTGCTGAGGGCGGAAGTTGACGCGGGCGTCGCTCGTTGCGCGCTCGGCGTTGTGCGAGTGAGAGCGGACGTGCCAAACGGGCCCGCAACAATCCTGGTGCGGCCGGAGCAGCTGCGCGTGTCTGCGACGCCGACGGAGGGCTCGGTGCTCGCCACGATCGGCAACATCGACTACTACGGCCACGACAGCCTTGCCGAGCTGACGCTCGACGACGCCACCATGGTGACCGCGCGCCTGACCGACTACGCCGGAATTGACTGTGTCGGTTTCCGACCGGGCGACCGGGTCTACGTTCAGGCCGTCGGCGACGTGGTTGCCTGGCCGCAGGCAATCAGGTAGGGCCCGAGCTGTAGTCGGCTGATTCGGGGCCGCATGTCTCGGGCCGCTTAGTTATCTGACTAATCGCCCCACGACGATGATGGTTTTAGGGTGCTTTGTAGATGTAACGTCCCTGATTCATTTGACCTTTCCGTGTCCCATGCCTAGGCTCCGACGTCATGGCTCGCACAGCGGACGTCGTCGCGGCCATCAAGGCGATGATCCTGGCCGGCGAGCTGAGTGCGGGGGATCGGATACCGACAGAGAAGGATCTCGGTGCTCGTCTTGGCGTTTCGCGCGGCCCGTTGCGCGAAGGCGTCAGCGCGCTTGCTGCGATGGGGGTTCTCGATACCAGGCAGGGCGACGGCACGTATGTCACCAGTCTCGAGCCCGACCTGTTGATGGCGCCGTTGAGCTTCGTTGTCGACGTGCACAACGACAGTGGGGCTCGCCAGTACCTGGCGGTTCGTCGCGTCCTCGAGTGCGAGGCTGCGGCGCTCGCCGCGATGAACATCGACGCCGACGGCCTGGCCGCGGTGGAGCGGGCCCTTGCCGAAAGTGATGCGGCAGCGCAGGTTCCTGAAGACATCGAACGCTTCTTTGCGGCGGTCGTCGGGTTTCATCGAGCGGTCGCGGCGGGTGCGGGGAACCCCGTTCTGGCCGCGCTCATCGAGTCGCTGTCTGGCCACACTGCGCTTGCCCGGCTGGTGCGCACGGCGGTAGACGAAGGTGCCTTGGAGCGGACCGTCGCGGAACATCGCGGAGTGCTGCAAGCGATCGCCGGACACGACCCCGAGCGCGCGCGACTGCGAATGGAAGTGCATCTCGTCGGCGTGGAGGACTTTCTGCACGGCTCCCCGTCAGATGTGCTGTAGGCGTTAGTGCTGCGAAGCCGTACTAAGCGCGGTCCTTGACCGCGTCGACGCGCGGACGACGAGGTCGGGCTCGAATTCGATCTGCCGGTGAATGTGGTTTTGCGGGTCTTGGGTTTCTTCGAGCAGGAGATCGGCTGCGGTCTTTCCCAGCAGATGGCGCGGTTGGCGCACGGAGGTCAGCGGAACAGCCGCGGCGGCGGCGAACTCGATGTCGTCATAGCCGACGATCGCGACATCGTTCGGTACGTCAAGGCCCTGCCGGATCATCTCCTGGAGCAAGCCCAGAGCCAGCAGGTCGTTGCCGCAGAACGCGGCTGTCGGCCGCCTCTTCACCGGAAGGCCGCCGAGCCGTTCGCCGGCCCCACGTCCCGCCGCGACAGTCATCGACGTCGTGGTGATGGTGACAAGCGAGTCGGGGTCACGCCCGGCGCGCGCAAGCGCATTACGGGCACCCTGGAGCCGGTCTTTGACCTGCGCGATCGTCGTCGGTCCGCCTATGAAGGCGACCCGCTCGTGTCCCATCTCCAGGAGATGACTCACGGCGAGATCCCCGCCACTGACGTCATCGACCGAGACCGAGCACATCCCCGCGCCCTCCGCGCGACGGTCGAGGAGAACGACCGGCATACCACGTTCGACTAGCCTCGACAGCCGGATCGGATCGGCGTCGACCGGTGTTAGCAGCAGGCCTTGCACGCGTTGTTCCGCCATCAGATTCAGATACGAGGTCTCCTTCACTGCGTCCTGGCCGCTGTTGCACAAGATGACCGCAAGACCGGCCAGCGCCGCCGCTTCTTCGGCGCCCCGGGAGACGTCGGCGAAGAAGGGGTTCGCGGCGTCAAGGACCAGCAGGCCGATCGTCCGGCTGCGGCCGGCCCGTAACTGGCGTGCGGGCTCGTTGCGTACAAAGCCCAGCGCAATGATCGCCAACTGCACGCGGGTGCGCGTCTCTTCTGCGACGCGTTCGGGCCGGTTCAAGACATTGGAGACGGTCCCGACCGAAACTCCGGCGCGGGCAGCCACGTCTTTGATGCTCACGTTCGAACTCACGGCCTCGCAGCTCCTGATCCTCCGGCGAGCGGACTCACCTTACGTTGTCGCGGCTCCTGCATTGAAACGACTCAAGTATCTCCGAGAACACTGGGGAGTCACGTCTTGGTAACGGTCCCAGAAATGCTTGACACGGCTTGGAAAACCACTCTAGCTTCGCCCCTACCGTCTGTATTGAAACGATTCATGGCCTCGAGGCTGTGGCTGCTACAGGAATGCGTGCGCACCTGGAATTCGCTGGGGCTGCCAGCCGATCTCGAGTCCCTACTCGTGGAGGCAGGCCGCGTACCGGCGTTTACGGCCGTCATTGATCCCGACGATCCGGTGTTCCTGCCGCCCGGCGACATGCCGACCCGCATTGCAAGTGCCTGCGAGCGGCGTGGACACACGCCACCGCAAAGTCAGGCGGAGACCGTGCGCTGCATACTCGACAGCCTCGCATTGGCGTACCGGTCAGCGATCCGCGAGGCGCAGCAATTGAGCGGTCGGTCAGTTGAGGTACTGCATGTCGTCGGCGGCGGCTCGCGCAACGCGCTGCTGTGCCAGCTCACCGCCGACGCGTGTGCAGTGCCTGTCGTTGCCGGCCCGGTCGAAGCAGCTGCCATCGGCAATGTGCTGGTGCAGGCTCGCGCGCTGGGCGCGGTCGCCGGATCACTCAGGGACCTTCGACAACTCGTCTGCGACACCACGGAACTACGACGCTACGATCCGCAGGGCTCGCAGGCGTCATGGGATGCGGCAGCGGCCAGGTTGTAGGGGACGCGGCAGCCGCGCGGTTGTAGGCGCGCGGCAGCCGCATCCTTGTAATGGCAAATGAAGAATATCGGTTAACTAAGCGACGTCGCGCTTGCGTGCATTCTCCCCGAATATGGCCTCGAAAGCCTCGTCGCGGAATTGCCGCGACAGCTCAATAGCGAGTTTGTCGTCATCGGCACCGATCGCCGCGTTGATCTTCTCGGTGTAGGCCTCACGAATCGTCGCGATCTCCGCCTGCGTGCCCTCGTCCTGCGACATCATCAGGTCATCAGCCGCTTCGTACGTCATCTCGTTCATCATCTCGTTTGTTGTCTCTTCCATCTTTGGGCGCTCCCTCGTTGCTCAGCCCGAGCTGTCACTCTGCCAGTGATATCGGCAGCCACGGGCCTCACACGGGTTGCGAACGGGAAAATAGTGTGTGACATTCCCCGCAAATGCGCGGCTCCAGTTGTTCATCATTAGCGGAGCCTCAATTGGCTGGTAATTCGCTGTTGCAAATCGCGGCTGTTAGTGACCTGGATCTCATTCCGACGGCAGCTTCATTCGGACGGCGGGGCGGGGATGCCCGCGATCACCAGTTCCCACGCGCGGTCGAGTCCGGCTGCCACGCAGCCCTGCACCACCGCGTCAGCGCCCAACGCGCTCGTCTTCACTGTGGGTAGCACCGGCGCCATCGTGGCGAGGTTGACTTGTACGGCGGCCATGAACCCGGGCGCTTGGCCGATACCGCCGCCGAGCACGACAAGGTCGGGGTCGACCACCGTAATGACAGCGCACACCGCCTTCGCGACCAGCAGCGCTTCCTCGGCGACGACGGCGGCGGCCGCGCCATCGCCGTGCTCTGCGGCGCTGAATACCTGCTGCGCCGAACTCGCATCGACCACTCCGGCGCGGGTAGCTGCACGCACCACCGCTGCAGCAGTCGACGCCGCCTCGAAGCTGCCGCGCTGGCGAGCGTCCTCGAGATCGGTGCCATGACCCTCGGAAAACGGCATGTAGCCGATCTCGCCCGCGGCCCCGTGCGCGCCGCGATGCAGCTTGCCCCCCAGCACCAAGCCCATGCCGAGGCCGGTGCCGACCGAGATAAAGGCGAAGCTGTCGACGTTCCGGCCGTGCCCATGCGCCCGCTCGGCAAGCGCGGCCACGTCAATGTCGTTCTCGACCATCACGGTCGATCCGAACGCCTCGCGCAGGTCGACCAGCACCGCAGGGGAGTCCCAGCCTGGCAGGTCACCGGCCAACGCGAGCGCGTCACGCTTCGGGTCGTAGACGCCGGGACTGCCGATGACCGTCTGAGTGATATCGGACGACGTGAGGCCGGCCTCCGCGAGCAGCGCCTTCCCGAGCGCGACGAGCTCGACAACGCGCCCGTGGCCTTCGGTTGCGGTGGATCGAGGCGAGGACTTGCTGCGGATAGTTCCGGTCAGGTCCGCGATTGCGCCGCGCAGGTATTCGCGGCCGACATCGAGTCCGAGGACGAACCCGGCCTCTGGCCGAACCTCATAGAGGATCGCGGCGGGCCCCGGCACGCCGGTGCGGGTGCCGGCTGCGCGGACCAAGCCGGCCCGTTCGATATTGGCGAGGGCCAGTGAGACGGTCGGCTTCGACAGACCGGAGCTCCGGGCGAGGTCGGCCCTCGATAGGGGCCCGTTGCGGCGGATGTGGTCGATGAGCACTTTCTCGTTCATGGCCCGGATCAATTGCGGGCGAGCGGCGGACATCCCAGCCGTCGGCGCTGCCGGGGCGGCTGGCTTCCCCTGCGCAGCCGGGACGGCTGGATTCTGCACAGCGTCACTGCCGACTAGCGTCACGTCCGGCCCCTTCTAGGTGCGGCGATCGTACTGAAGCTGTTACCAATCAGTCTTGCGCAGCCAGAAT
>ODAK010005953.1_pt1 | contig 12329 bp, 8 predicted proteins | sample 1539591 | NCBI WGS metagenome assembly ODAK01 (sample SAMEA3539303, study PRJEB22396) | soil metagenome | biome: tundra; feature: field; material: soil | place: USA | collected 2010-05 | depth 0.15 m | reverse complement strand
TCTCTTCTGGCTCGCCGCCGACGAAGATCATCTGGCAGCGCGAGCGGATCGTTGGCAGCAGGAGATCGGGCGAGCGCGTGAGCAGGATGAAGGTCGTGTCGCGGGCCGGCTCTTCGAGCGTTTTGAGGAGCGAGTTCGAGCCGCCAACACTGATGGCATGCGCGGGATCGATGATGAAGATCTTGTTGCGTCCCTCGAACGGACGGAGCGAAGCCGCGGCCACGATCTCGCGAATCTGCTCGACGCTGATCATCTTCCGCTCGCCGGCGACCTCGATGAAGTGGACGTCCGGATGGATTCTCCGCTCGATCCGCTGGCACGCCGTGCAATCGTCGCCCTGCGTGCCGTTCAGGCAGTTGAGCGTCTTCGCGATTCCGACCGAGACATCCCGTAGCGCCTGCGCTGACGGTCCGTAGCAGAGGATGGCGTGATGCAATTCGCCTCGCTGCGCAGTCTCCAGCAGCAGCCGCGCCGCCTCACTCACCGAAGTACCTCTGCAATCGCGTACGCAGCACGCCTTTGACACGCGCGTAAACATCGTCGACATCGCCCACTGCATCGATCAATGCAAAGCGCGAGGGCTCCGCGCCGGCGAGCGCGAGATATCCCTCGCGTACCCGTTGATGAAAGCGAAGATCTTCGGCTTCGAATCGACCTTCGTCTTGCGACGCATCGGCGTTGCGCGAACGGGCGCGGGTGAGGCCGGTCTGTTCGGGCAAATCGAAGAGAAGCGTGAGGTCAGGGACCAGCGAGTTGGTGGCCCACGCATTCAGCGCGCGCAACTGATCGAGATTCAACAGGCGTCCGAAACCTTGATACGCCAGCGTCGCGTCGGTGTAGCGGTCGCATAGAACGATGCCGCCGCGGTCGAGCGCGGGACGGATGACCTTGAGCGTGTTCTCCCGGCGCGATGCCGCAAACAGCAAGACCTCGGCTACCGGATCCATTTGCGAGCTGCTGTCGAGAAGCACCGCGCGAATGCGGTCCGCAAGCGGCGTTCCTCCCGGCTCCTTCGTTACGACCGCGTCCGGAATGCGCTCCGCTACGCGCCGGAGCTGCGTCGACTTGCCGGAGCCTTCGATGCCTTCGAACGTGATGAACATTGTTCTGCGAACTCTATCCCGAGGTCTTGCCGCTCTCAGTGGACGCGACGGCGGCCAGCCCATCCCGCAACCCGCGCAGGTAATGTTCCCGCATCAGCGTCTCGAACACGCGGTTGGTTGCCAGCAGGCGGAATCGTTCGCCGAGGCGGGCGCGTCGGCGGAGATGGGCAAGATGCCGGTCGTTGGCGAGCGTTCGCGTTTCCAGTTCGTGGACGCCGAGGAAGCCGGCCAGCTCGGGATGCTTGCGGTAGAAGATCGCGCCGGAACGGCCAACCGTGTACTGCCGGCGGGCGAACGAATCGACCGTCATCGGATGGTAGTGACGTGTGACCGCTTGCGCGTTGTAGCGAATCTTTAGGCCGAGTGCGTCCAGGCGGAAGGCGAGCTCGATGTCCTCCCACGCCGCCGCGGGGAAGGTCGTGTCGAAGGGCTCAAGGCCGAGCAATTGCCGGTCGATCGAGATGTTCGACGTGTAGAAAAAGTTGAACGGGACGATCTCGCCGTCGCGAATGAGCTTGTAGCCGAACTGCAATCCGAAGTCGTTGATGTAATCCATAAACGCGGTGACGCGCTCGCCGGCCGGCCAGCCTGTGTAGCCGAGGCAAGCGAGGTGCGGATCATCGCCGGCATCGCCGTGCGATCGCGCATGCTGCGCGAGGAAGCCCGGCTCCGGGACGGTGTCGTCGCCGATGAAGAGGATGTAACGGCCGGTGGCCAGCTCGACGCCGCGATTGCGGGCTCTTCCAGGACCGGAGTTTGGCTGCGATTGGAAGGTGAGGGCGTAGTGCTTCGCGCGCCGCGTCTGCATGACGTCCGCGGTGTCGTCGCCGGATCCGTCGTCGATCACGATGACTTCGAGCTCCGGAGCGGCCTGCTGCCCTTCGAGAGCATCGAGCACGCGCAACAGCATCGGCAGCCGTTTGTACGTCGGGATGACGACTGAAAAGTAGGGCGCGGCCATCGGGCGGCGGATTGTAGCGCTCAGCGCGGCGCGAAGAGCAGAAGATCGAGACTGAACGTGACACGCGCCGGTCTCACCTGCTCGATGCTGCGCGGGCGATAGATTGAGAGGAGCACGTCATGAACGGCGTCTCGATCGAGATCGGCAACGGTCGACGCTCGCCGTTGTTCGATGAGCGTGAACGCCGTTCCGAACTCGGCAAGCGTTCGCGACACGCGGTCGCGGCTGGCGCCACGCAGTTCGACGAGATCATCCGGCGCTGGAATCGCGACGAGCAGCAATCCGTCATCGCGAGCGACGCGACGGATCTCGGAAACGTTCATTCGCGCCGTGATCGACAGGACGCGCGAGAAGGTCTCGTCCGCATATGGGAGAAACCGGTCCGCATTACCGACGACCCATTCGCACTCAGGATACCGGCGTGCCGCGGCGTCGATGGCAGGCACTGAAATGTCGATGCCGTGCGCCTCGCATCCAGTCTTGAGAGCAATCGTCCCGAGGTAGAAGCCGTCGCCGCAGCCGACATCGAGAACAAGATCATCGCGATCGATGCCGGCGAGCGCGCCGATCGCCTCTAGCAACGGTGCGGTGACGCCGCGGTCATGAAGCCGCCGTCGTGCCGCGACGGCTGCCGCCGTATCGCCGGGCTTCTTCGAGCGCCGGTCGTTCGGCTGAAGCAGATTCACATACCCGCTCTTGGCGATGTCAAAGGAATGACCGCGCGGACAAGCCAGTCCGCGCTCGTGATGCGCGAGCGGCTCGTGACAATCGCGGACGGTGCAGATTAAAGGCATGTTGCTGGGTTGCTTGGTCTCGCGGTTCGGTGGTCTGCGATTTTACGGAGCTTGCCCAACGCATTTCGCGGAGGCGACCCGCCGCCGCGGGACACAACCCAAACTACAATCATTCCATGCACCGCTCCACGCGACGACTCATCGGTCTCGCGGTTGGTCTCGTCCTGTTTCTCATCGGCTGTGCGCTTCTTTATCAGCTCGGGATGGCGCGGCTGGAGGGGAAGCGTCGCACCTTCTGGGACAGCTTCGAGTGGGCGGCGGAGACGCTCAGCACCACCGGGTATGGCGCGGACAGCCACTGGAACCATCCGGCGATGGTCATGCTCGTCGTGGTCGTGCAGTTTGCCGGCGTTTTTCTCGTCTTTCTGGTCGTGCCGATTTTTCTGGTGCCGTTCCTGGAAGAGCGATTCGAGCGGCGCGTTCCCCGGGTTGCGCCGAAGATGAACAACCACGTCGTGGTCTATCGCTATGGCCCGGCGGTGGAGACGCTGCTCCAGCGGCTGGCGTCGCACAGCGTCGCCTCGATCGTCGTCGAAACGGATGAGGCGACGGCGCGAGCCGTGCTCGAACGGGATCAAGCCGTCGTTTTCAGCCGGGCCGAAGAGGATGCGCTCGACATCTGCCGGTTGAGTGATGCGCGGGCACTCGTTGCCAATGGACGCGACGAGGAGAACGCCGCCATTACCTTGCGGGCGAGGCAGATGGGGTTCCGCGGCGAGATCTTTGCGTTCGTGGAAGAGCCGGCTCACCGCAAGCCGATGGAACTGGCCGGCGCCACGGCGGCGTACACACCGCGGCACATCGTGGCTGCCGCGCTTGCCGCGCACGCCAGTGAGCGGATCAGCCCTCGCCTTCCCGGCGCGGAAGCGCTCGAACATTTGCAGCGGCGCGAGCTGCGCATTGCCGCTGCCAGTCCTCTCGCCGGCCGCACCCTCGGCGAATCCAACTTCGGCTCGGTGACCGGAGCCGTCGTGGCCGGCCAATGGATGCGCAACCGGCTGGACGCGCGCTGCGATGCGGCGATGCGGCTCGAAGCGGGATCGATCATCGAGGTCGTTGGCGACGCTGCCTCGCTCGAGCGCGCTGCGGCAATGGCAGGCTTTCCTTTTCTGCGAAACACTGGGCCGTTTCTGATCGCCGGATTTGGGGAGGTCGGGCACAAGGTCCACGAGCTTCTCAGCGATGCCGGCGAGGAAGTGCGCGTCGTGGAGCGCGAGCAGCGAGCGGGTGTCGATGTGGTTGGCAATGTCCTCGATCCGTCCGTGCTCGAACGGGCGGGTCTTCGTGAATGCCGAGCTGTCGTCCTGGCGCTGAACAGCGACGATGCGACACTGTTTGCAACGGTCATCGCGCGCGACGCTGCCGTCGACGTGCCGGTGATCGCGCGGGTCAATCACTCGCGCAACATCGACAACATGTACCGGGCCGGCGCCGACTTCGCGCTCTCCATCAGCGACATCTCCGGCGAGATGCTTTCCGCGCGCCTCCTCGGGCGCGTTGCCCGCTCGCGCGACGAGCACCGGCGCGTGGTGCGCGTGAAGATTCGCAGCGGATCGGATCGTACGTTGCGGGACATGGCCTCTCGCCAGCGCGGCTGCTCGGTGCTCGCGATCGAGCGGGAGGGAGCGTTTCTCCCTGTGACCGCCGATTCGCGAATTCACGCGGACGATCACCTCTACATCTGTGGGAGCGCCGAGGTGGTAAATGAAGTTGCGGACCGGTTGCGGGGGTGATGTCGCGGTCTCGGAGGTTTCGGAGTCTAGCGGTCGCTCGCTCCGGAGATTCTGAATGCTCGAGTCTGGCTGGATTACTCCGCCTCGGCAGCGAGTCGCCGGCCCTCCGGCGCGCAAGTAATTGCCTGTCAACGCCTTACAACTGCCAGGAAAACGAAGGCCTGACCCTCTGCCGCCCGACCCTCTGCCGCCCGGAACGGCCGATTCCGAGCATCTTTTCTTTGCTACGGATCATCTTTGGATTGCTACGTAGCAACTTTTCTTTCCTACGGAGGATCTTTTCTTTCCTCCGTAGAGACTTTTTTTTTGCTCCGTAGCATCTTTTCTTTCCTACGTAGCATCTTTGGACTCCTACGTAGCATCTTTGGATTCCTCCGTAGCATCTTTGGATTCCTACGGAGCATCTTTGGATTCCTCCGTAGCATCTTTGGATTGCTACGGAGCATCTTTGGATTCTTCCGGTAGCAACTTTTCTTTCCTACGGAGAATCTTTTCTTTCCTCCGTAGCAACTTTGGATTGGTCCAAAACCCTCCTTTTCGCCCCCCTCGGAAGATACCTCTCGGACCTCCGAAGTAACCTTCGCCGGGCTCATGCGTCAAAAGTATGTCTGAGAGAAATCAGACCGCCCGGCAACGCGTCCGTTGCCGGGTGAGTAGACAGGCCCGGCCGGCCATTGACTGATGACGCTGTAGTAAGGAGCTAGACGATGTCTGTGACTGATACTTCCCCCTCTCTATCCACCCCAACCACCACTGACGGCCCCGCGGCGGCGGCCGCGAAGGCAGTGGAGCTGATCGCCCAGCAGTATCGCGATGTCATCGCGGCGCTGCAGGCGATCATGCCTCTGCTGAAGTTCGACTCCCGCCAGACCAGGCGTATCGCCGCCAGCGCGAAGTTCGCGCCCGGCTTGATCGAGCCGACCATCGCCCTGATCACATCCGCTTCGCTGGCGAAGGAGCGGAACCTGTTCAATGTGTATGACGGCGAGTTCGCGTTGGAGTTGCGCAGTCAGATCACCCCTCTGTTTCAACAACTGGCCTCCATTGCGGCCGACGGGCTGTTCACGATCGACAGCAAGGCGGCCGTCTCCTCGGTGCAAGCGCTCCAGACGCAAAAGTGGGCGCAGCACGCCGCCAACCAACCCGACGGTGCCGAGCTTCACCCCTACGTCGCCGAGATGGAGCGCTCTGTGAAGAAGGTTCTCAATCGTCGCAAGGGCTCCACCCCGGTTCCCGCCCCGACGCCAGCCCCGACCCCGGGCGAACTGCCGCCCGGCGCGAAGGGTCTGCTGGCGCCCCGTCCGGCCGCGGCCAAAACCGCCGAGCCGGAAAGCGTCGCCGACCGCTTCGACAAAGCCCTCGACGACGTAACGAAGAAGTAGCTCCCGGGGTGCGCCGTCCCCCATTGGCCGGGTGGGGGGCGGCACTTTCCGGGTGAATTCAACACAGAGACTAGAGATAACCAGAGATCAGAGATCAGGAGAGCTCCCCAGCCTTTCCTGATCTCCAGTTCTCTGATCCCTGATCTCTGCTTTCCCCGCCGCGAGACCCGCGAGACCCGTAGCCGCGTTACTGGCAGCGCTCTTGCGCCGTCTCAGCTTCCGGAGGCACCCATGAAACAAATACGAGCGGTCTTCATCTTCGCGGCGCTCACTACTGTCGCCGCCTTTGGACAGGATCGTACTGTCTGGCGGACGAGTGCGGACGTGCAGGAAGGCGGACGCGGGAGCATCACCGGGACGGTTGCGGACACGATCACCGGTCGAGACCGCATCATCGTCACTCCCGACGATGCGCTGAGCGATCAGGTCACCATCGACACCGATTCGGTGTCGACCCAGTACAACGGCTTCGGCGGAACGATCAACGGCGCGCCGGAGATCTTCATGGGGTCCAGCGGTTTCAACAACGTTCGCGCCGGCGACAGGATTGAGGTGCGTGGCACCGCGGGCGGAGGGAACGTCGTTCGCGCTGAGCGCGTAACCCTGCTCGGGCGGCCGGTCGAAGCGCCGCAGACAGGTATCGGCCAGACTCGCACGCCGATGTCGGTCTCGACGCCAACCGCATCGGGTACGAGGCCGAGCACCGTCCCCGATCGCCCGGGCCGTGTCGAAGGTGTCCTGCAGCAGATCAACGCCGAGGCCGGGCGGCTTGTCATCGTGACGGATCAGCGCGAGGTCCTTACCGTGCGCACGCCGCAACGAACACCGGTCCGCTATCACGGGGACACCTTTCGGATCTCGAACCTTGAGGTCGGCGACCGCATCCGTGTTGAGATCGATGGCGGCGCTGCTGGTACCGACCTCAGCGCGCGATCGATCGAGGTGACGCAGAGTGCGCAGGAGTCAGGCTCACGCTCGAACGGTGTAGGCGCGTTAACCGGCCGCGTGACGCGCGTCGATCGTGGCAACAACGTCATCCAGGTCGATGCCGGCCGCGGTTCGGTCGCAGTCGATCTTCGCGCGGCTACCGATCCTGATGGCAAGCCGGTGCGCGCGCGCGACGTTCAGGCAGGCGATCAAGTCGAGCTCAGCGGCTCGTACACGGGATCGACGTTTGTGGCGACGACTCTACGCTTCACCGATGAAAACGGAGCCGCGCCTGCACCCTCGATCAACACCGTCCCCCAGCGCACGTTAGCCGACCTCGGCGTTGTGACGATCTACGGCATCGTGACGCAAACGCTTGCCGACAGCCCTCAACTCGTTCTGCGTGACGCACAGAACAGCCGGTTGATCACCCGCGTCTACGCGCTCGACGACCTGCCCATTCGCACAAAGGCGGGCACTTGGTCGACCGCCGCGCAACTCCGCGCCGGTGATTCGGTCGTGATCAAGGCCTATCGCGACGGCGACGGGAACCACATCGCGCAAACGGTGAGAATTCGGTAGGAGTGTCGGTGTTCGGGAGGCGGGGGTCGGAGTACGGGTTGCTGGGTTGCCGAGTTGCTCGGTTGCTTAGCCACTTTGTTGAGGTTTCAGATTACAAGTTGAGGCCATTTGAGGTTGCGGACCAGGAGGTTCTGGTTGACTGACCGCGTCGATGAGGTTGCGGACCAGAAGCACCTGGTCGACTGACCAAGTGAATGTGGTTGGGAACCAGAAGCACCTGGTCGCTGACCAAGTGAATGTGGTTGGGGACCAGGAGCACCTGGTCGACTGACCAAGTGAATGTGGTTGGGGAACCAGGAGCACCTGGTCGACTGACCAGGTGAATGTGGTTGGGGAACCAGGACCAACTGGTCGGCTGACCAGGTGAATGTGGTTGGGAAACAGGAGCACCTGGTGGACTGACCAAGTCGATGTGGTTGCGGGACAAGGACGTTGAGCTTGACCGTTTTAACCTGCTGATGAGGTTGACGTTAGTTAACGCAGCAACCCAGGCAGCTCAGCCCCCCGCTCCGACCCCGACCCCCTCGTCTCTCCGACATCCGCGCTAGTGGTTATTTGGAATAACACACCTCCCCAAAACGTCGAACACATTGCGATGGAGAAGCCCGTTCGACGCACTCTGCTACCCGGCGTTTCAGACGCCGCCGTACCCCCTCCCGTCGTTATCGATTCGCGTGTCGTCGTCGCAAGGGCACGCCGACGCGCGACCGTTCGTGACACCGTCGATTTCCTGCTCCTCGTCTGCGTCGACGGGCTTTTTCTTCGCGTTCCGGGCGTGCACGTCCCCTTCCTCGACCGAGGCGATTCGCTGATGGTCGTGGTCGGGTTGAACGTGATGCTGATCGCCTATCTCTGGCTTGCGCGCTCGATCCCTCGATGGACGGCGCGCCGCGTCGCCACGACGTGGAGCCTTGCCGAGCGCACGAGATTCTTCAGGACCGCTGCGCGCTGACGAGGCGTCCCAGCACGATCAGCAGAACGGCAGCCGCCACGCCGATCGCGATCCCGAAAAGGCGGGACTCGCGATGTTTCGCCGGCGGCTCGGCTGAAGGTTCTCCGGTGAGCGCGATCGAACGCGCGGGCTGTCCAACGAGCTGCGATGAAATGAGCGCGAGGTCGTAGCGTGGCGTCGCGATCGATGAATTGCCGTAGAGCAGTGTCAACGATGTGCCGGAACTGACGAATCGGAGAGCGAAGCTGGGCAGCCGCAGCTTCGCGGAAACGATCGGCAGTGGCGCATTGTCGCCTTCGTCGACGACCACTTCGATCGCGCGTCCGCTCGTGAGATTGGTTCGCAGCGCGGGCGAACTTCTCCAACTCATCCGATCGATCACCTCGGCCTCGCGGCCGCGGCTCTCATCGAGCGGACGGCGCAACACCACGTCGCGCTCGAAGACGCTTGCACTCGTCGTCAGCTCCAGCTCCGTGCCTTCCGGCAACGACTTGTACGGAAGTGTCAGCCGGTAGACGGACTGCTTTCCCTCTCGGATCACGGGCGGAATCGCAAGCGAGACGATCGTTGGCGCCGACAGCGGCACGGCGAGATAAGGCACCTGATTGCTCTTCGCGTCGACGATCCGCACGTCCTGCAGCGCGTGGCTCCGCAGCAGAGCGTGAGCATCGAGCGTGAGTGAGACGATGCCGGCTGGAATGATGCCGAGAGGCCGTGCGTAGAGAAACTCGCCGCGGTCGACCGGCGCGCCCGCCGACACCTCGGGCAACGTCAGCGCGGCCAGCAGAAACGCCGCCGCGATCACGCCGGCTCCCCGGTCGGAGGGGCTGCCTTCCGGATCACGAACTTCTGCAGAAGCACGCCGACGAGAAGCAACGAGATGGTGAGCCCGAGGAGCGAGCCGACGCGGTAAAGACCGCCGAGGCGCGCCAGATCGTGCAGGAAGCACTTCAGCACCGTGAGGAGAAGCAGGATGATCGCGGCAATTCGCGTCGCACGGCTGTGCAGAAAAAGGCCGGCGATCAGCATCGCCACGGCGAAGACCGCCCAGGCGATCGTGTAGCTCAGATCCTGCGCCAGCGACGACGAGAAGAAGTTGAACGTCAGCACCGAACCGGCCGAGTAGAAATCGGCGATCTCAATGTTGACGAGGAAGAACAGCAGGATCGTGCCGCCGGAGCTCAGAACCGGCCGCGCGAACGCGTATCGCTTCGCCTCGGAATCCGGCAACAGCCGCGTCCCCGCAAAGAACGCCGCTGCGCTCACGAGGTAAGTGTAGAGGTACCAGTTGATGATCGGCAGGCGGCTGGCGGTGTGTACGAAGACGTCGTCGCCGAAGAGCAGCCGCACGAAGACCGCGGCAAAGAGTGCGCCCGACCAGATCAGCAGACCGCGGTGGGCGACGCGACGAAAGAGCCAGATCAACGCCGCCGCTTCGAGCGCCCACGCAATTGTGATCCACTGCCTTGCAAGCTGCAGCGGAATGGCGACGGTGATGAAGGCGAGCGCCGCCCCGTCCACGAGCGCCAATCGCGAAAGCAGGCGCTCGGTTGCCGGCTCGGCGCGCAGCAAACGCCACAGCAGGAGAAGCATCAACGCCGCCTGGAACAGAGGTAGAACGCCGATCGCGTAGTTGTAGCCGGCGTCCCGAACCGCGTCGCGAGCCACGATGAAGAACGGCACGCTCGCGAGAACGGCCGCGAGATAGGGATACAGCGAGCGCTTCGCCCTGCCGCCGAGTAGGAGCGGATAGATGATGAAGATCGCGTAGATCGCGCCAGCGAACGTGAGTCGTGTGCCGGGCGTCGAGGTGCGAGCAAGCACAGTAGCGGCAGCCAGTACGATTACCGCGGCAACGGCCAGCTCGTGCCACTCGGTCAGCCACGTCACAGCGAGAATCGCGATTCCGACCGCGAGATGAGCGGCCAGCAGCGGTGCGAAGAGCGGCGTGCTCGCGTTGTAGCCCGCGATGATGAGAACGAAATCGCCGAGGAAGAGCGCGATCAGCGCGGCGACGGCGAAACGCCGATCAATCCTGAACCAGACTAGCGCCATCAAACAGACCGCAATCGCAGCACCGATTGCGACAACCGGCCATGGCGCTGCCTTTGTATTCGCCGCCCACGCCATCAGCACGATCTGCGAGGCGGCCATCGCGGTTGCCATGAGACTGGCGCGGCGCAGGTAGATCGCGGCAACGCCGATGGCGAGATCGAGCACAAACAACACCGCGAACAACGGCCATGGCGGGAAGACCAACCCAGGTTGTGTCGCGATGACGAGGAGGAAGAGATGTCCAATCAGCCCGAGATACGTCGTCCCAGCGTCTTCGTCCGCGCCGCGGCTCAGCCACACGCCGCCGCCGACGGCGAGCAGCGCGAAGCCGCCGATCACGGACAATGCGGCCACGAGGTTCGCGGCAGTCATCGCCGAGGCACACCAGGTGGTGATGACGATCCACGAAAGGACGATCGCCGCAGCCGCCAGCACCGCATGCTCCTTCTTCCGGGCCTCGGCAATTGCACCCGCGTTGATGATGACGAGAAGAATCGCCAACGCCCCGAGCGAGTACGTGGCCACGCTTCCCGTCGCGAGGAAGAAGAGAATCGCGATCGAGCCGAGAACGAGCAGCAGCATCGTTCGCTGCGAAATGATCTCTCTTCCGAATCGGCGTCCGATGACCGGAACGCCGATGAAAAGCAATGCGAAGGCAGCGTAGATAAGAAGCGCAGTCGTCAGATTCGCCGGCGTGATGTATTCAGCCGACCAGACGCCCTCGGTCACGATGGCCAGGAACGCCGCCACTGCATACGCTTCGCCCGCCTGGTGAAGGAAAGCGTAGGCGGCGATGAGCGCGACCAGCACGAAGAGCGTGCCAAAGAGAAGCAGAGGCGCGGATGCGGGAATCGGCGTCGCCGCGAGAGTCGGCAGAATCAGAAGCAGGAGCGGGACGAGAACCCTGCGCGGGTTTGGGGCGAAGTGCGACAGCACGAGTTGAACGACGACGAATCCAGCGACCCACGCCAGAATCGCCGGCCATACCTGCGGCGTGTACGACGAGACGCGCCATACGAGGAGAACCAGGGCGATCGTGCCTCCGCCGACGAGATGCAGCCAGGCCGGACCGCGAACGATCGCGATCACCGAAAGTCCCGAGGTGATCAGAAAGAGAAACGCGAAGAGGACGTTGTACTGAACGCCGTAGTTCGCCACGGCAGCGACATAGATCGCGAAAAGTAGCGGCAACCCAGCCGAGGAAATGGCGACAAGGTCGAAGCGCCCCTGCTCCGCGTCGGCGAGCCGGCGCATCCATAGCGAGGCGGCAGCAGCGGCGGCGAAAACGGTGAAGATCGCGACGGCCAGAGGAAGCTGCGAACCGGTCAGGAACTTGCCGATCCATCCCCATTCATAGATCACGGTGAAGAGGACGCTCAGCGCTGTCAGCAGTGGCCAGCGCCGCCGGATGGCCACCCACATCAACCCGACGTTCAGCAACAGCAGGTAGGAGAAGAGGGCGATCGGTTTGTTCTCACCTGTCGATAGCAATGCGGGCGTGGCGAAGCCGCCGACCAGTCCGAGCAGCGCGATGAAGACGGAGTCGCGCCGGATCGAGAGCATCACCGCGATTGCCGTTACGAGCAGCATCAACGCGAAGACGGCAGCAGCCGGCAGCAGATGCCAGAGCGCGTGGATGGCGAAGAGCGTCGCGTAGAGGATCGCGATGCCGGCGCCGTCCATCGCGTTCGCTGTGAAGGCGTAGTTGCGCGCCACACGCAGCTCGCACACCAGCAGTAGTGCCACGCCGGTCAGCAGGCCGAGCGAGGCGCGCACCGGCGGGCTGAGCCAGCCATGTTCGACGGAGTAACTGAGGAAGAAGAGCGCGGCCAGGACGAGC
>ODAK010005952.1_pt1 | contig 12329 bp, 10 predicted proteins | sample 1539591 | NCBI WGS metagenome assembly ODAK01 (sample SAMEA3539303, study PRJEB22396) | soil metagenome | biome: tundra; feature: field; material: soil | place: USA | collected 2010-05 | depth 0.15 m | reverse complement strand
CGTCCGCCGAGGCGAACATCCCGGCCTCGGGAGCCAGCACCCCCGCCGCCGACTCTCCGGCCTGCCACGCTGTATCCTGCGTCGTCATGTCACTGGCCTCCTAGGTCGCCATGGATCCGGGGCGCTGCGAATGAACCCTTCCGACGGTACTTCGACTCAATATGCCAGATGCCAGTAAAGGGTGTCACTTCGCCTGCGCCGCCGTCCTGTTCACCGGGCGGCCTCCGGGTCACTAGGGGCAGCCGGCCAGAATGTGCTGGTGACCACGGTGAGACAGGCGAGCCAGGTCTACGCGCTTCTGGCCGACGGAACGACGGTCGAGATCCGCCCGGCTACCCCGGATGACTTCGACGCGGTTAAGGCCATGCACGAGGCGATGTCCCGCGATAACACCTACATGCGCTTCTTCAATATCAGCCAGGGCGCCGCCGAGGCTGAGGCGCGGCGGACCTGCCGGGACCCCTCGCCGGGCAACGTGGCGCTGCTGGCGCTGTCGGGCGGTGAGGTGGTCGGCGTAGCCAGCTACGCCGTCCCCCGCGAGCCGGCCCTTCAGCCAGGAGAATCCGAACGAACCGCCGGTACCCAGCCCGGCACCGCGCCAAGCACGGCGGAGGTCGCGTTCGCGGTGGCCGACCACATGCACCACCGGGGCATCGCCACGCTGCTGCTCGAGCACCTGGTCTCCTGGGCCCGCAGCCAGCAGATCACCACGTTCACCGCGCAGACGCTGACCGAGAACCGGGCCATGCTGAACGTGTTCGCCGACGCCGGCCTGCCCGTGGACCGCCGTTATGCGGACGGGGTCTACGACCTGAGCTTCCCGTTGCCCGTTACCGCCCTGCCCGCGGATGATGAAGGCACCGCGCTGGATGCCTACCTGTCCGCCGTGGCCGAACGAGAGCGCCGTGCCGAGGCGGCCAGCCTGCGGCACGTGCTCGCGCCGGAGTCGGTGGTGGTGATCGGCGTGAGCCGGCGGCCAGGCACGGCAGGCCGGGCGATCCTGGACAACATCCGGGCCGGCGGGTACGCAGGCCGCCTGTACGCGGTGAACCCGCGGGCCCGCCAGATCGGCGGTGAGCGATGCCTGGCCTCAGCCCTGGACCTGCCCGAGCCGGCCGATCTGGCGGTGATCGCGGTGCCGGCCGGCTCGGTGCTTGAGGTGGCGGAGCAGTGCGGGCAGCGCGGCGTGCGGTCGCTGGTGGTGATCACCTCCGGGCTGGACGCCGGGGGGTGCGCGGATCTGCTCGCGGTCTGCCGCCGGCACGGGATGCGGCTGGTCGGCCCGGACGGGTTCGGCGTGGCCGTGCCCGGCCTCGGGCTGAACGCCACCTTCGCCGCCCGGCCGCCCCGGCCCGGCGTCGCCGGGCTGGTGATGCAGTCCGGCGGGCTCGGGTTCGCGCTGGTGGATCAGCTGTCCCGGCTGGGCATCGGCATCTCCTCGTTCGCCTCGGTCGGCGAGAAGCTGGATGTGTCAAGCAACGACATGCTGCTGTGGTGGGAGCACGACGGCGTGACCAAGGTCGCGGTGCTGTATATCGAGTCGTTCGGCAACCCGCGTAAGTTCGCCAGGACCGCCCGCCGGGTCGGCGCCGTCATGCCGGTGCTCACCGTGCTGGCCGGCCGTTCCGCGGCCGGCCAGCAGGCGCCGGCCCTGGCGGGGGCGGAGGCGGGCTCGGCGCCGCCGCTGGCCAGCCGGGAGGCGCTGTTCGAGCAGGCCGGGATCATCGCCACGCGGGGTTTCGGGGAGCTGATCGAGGCCACCGCGCTGCTGGCGACCCAGCCGGTGCCGGCCGGGCGTACGGTCGCGATCGTGTCCAACGTCGGCAGCGCCGGGTGGCTGGCCGCCGACGCCTGCGCCGACCTCGGCCTGACCGTCCACCACCCGCACGACCAGACCAGCCAGCGCTTGCTCGCGCTGACGCCAGCCCATGGCACCGTCAGCGGTCCCGTCGACATGTCGGCCACCGTGTGCAGTGAGGATTTCCGGCGGTGCCTGGAGGTGCTCGCGGCCGATGACGAGGTGGATGCGATCATCGCGCTGATCCTGCCCACCGGCGCCACCGGCGACCTGGTCCAGGCCGTCCAGGAGGCGGATGTCGGCATCCCGCTGGCCGCGGTCGTGCTCGACCAGGCCGAGTCCGTCCGGCTGCTGCCCCGGCCCGGAGGCGGCCGGATGCCCGCCTATGGTTACCCGGAGGCCGCGGTGGCCGCGGTGGCGCGTGCGGCCGGTTACGGGGCCTGGCGGGCCGAGCCGCGCGGCCGGGTGCCGGACTTCCCCGACGTCAAGATCACCGAGGCCCGCGCGCTGGTGCGCGAGTTCCTCAAGCACGCACCAGCCGGCGGCTGGCTGCCGCCGGAGCAGGCGGCCGACCTGCTGCGCTGCTACGGGATACCGCTGGCAGGCGGCAAAGGCGATCTCACCGACGTGGCCGCACGAGCGGACGGCATCCCGGTGGTGGTCCGGGTGGCCGCCGACTACACGTTCGGCCCGCTGGTGGTGTTCGGGCTCGGCGGCGTGGCCACCGAGGTGTTCGCCGACCGGTCGGCCCGGCTGACGCCGCTGACCGACAGCGACGCGGACCAGCTGATCCGCTCCGTCCGCTCCGCGCCGCTGCTGTCCGGCCAGGACGGCCGGCCGGCGGCTGACCTCGGGGCGCTGCGCGACCTGCTGCTTCGCGTCTCGCGGCTCGCCGACGACCTGCCCGAAGTTGCCGCCCTCGACCTCGATCCGGTCATCGCCCGGCCGGACCAGGCCGTCGTCGCGGACGCACGGATCAAGCTAGCGCCGTTCGAACCAAAGGACCCGTTCCTGCGCCGGCTGCGCTGATAACTATCCACGATCACCATCCTCGGGTGGTACCGAGACAGCTGTGCTCACCCAGCGACTGGACCCTGGGGGCGGCCCTTGCAGGCTCCGCCATGACCGCGACACGCCGAACGTCACAACGGCGAAATCATTGACCGCGCCCGCATCTTGGAGATAATGGGCTCGAACTGGTGATTGAACGCTGGAGTGGAGAACAGATGATCAAGACAACCAGGCCCGGGCGAGACGGCAGTGTCCGCGTCACCTTCGCGCTGCCGGCCGACGAGCCAGGCGGCGCCGTGTCCGTGGTGGGCAGCTTCAACGACTGGAACCCCTACGCACATCCGTTGCGCCGCCGCGCGAACCGCACCCGGAGCGCGGCGATAACGGTGCAGGCCGGCAGCACGCTGCACTTCCGCTACCTGGCCGAGGGCGGCGTATGGTTCGACGACGAGACCATGCCCGCCCGCGAAGGCCAGGGCATCACCCTCACCGTCTGACCCACCGCGAGCTCACCGTCTGACCGGCCGCCGCGTCACCCGATCGCCGCGGCGATGATCTCCCGCGCCTGCTCCTGGATCGCGGCTAGGTGCTCGGAACCGCGGAACGATTCGGCGTACAGCTTGTAGACGTCCTCGGTGCCCGAAGGCCGGGCGGCGAACCAGCCGGAGGCGGCGACCACCTTGAGCCCGCCGATCGGGGCGCCGTTGCCCGGGGCGGTGGTCAGCGCCGCGGTGATCTTCTCGCCCGCGAGCTCGCTGGCGGAGACCTGCTCGGGGGAGAGCTTGGCCAGCGCCGCCTTCTGCTCCCTGGTCGCCGCGGTGTCGATGCGGGCATAGGCGGGTGCGCCGTACCGGTCGGTCAGGCCGCGGTACAGCTGCGAGGGCGAGTGCCCGGTCACGGCGGTGATCTCGGAAGCGAGCAGGGCGAGGATGATCCCGTCCTTGTCGGTCGTCCAGACCGAGCCGTCGCGCTGCAGGAATGACGCGCCGGCGCTTTCCTCACCGCCGAAGGCCACCGAACCGTCCAGCAATCCCGGCACGAACCACTTGAAGCCGACCGGGACCTCCAGTAGCCCGCGGTCCAGGCCCTCGGTCACCCGGTCGATCATCGAGGAGCTGACCAGCGTCTTGCCCACCGCGGCTTCGGCCGGCCAGCCGTCCCGGTGCCGGTACAGGTAGTCGATGGCCACCGCGAGGTAGTGGTTGGGGTTCATCAGGCCCCCGTCGGGGGTGACGATGCCGTGCCGGTCGGAGTCGGTGTCGTTCCCGGTCGCGATCGTGAACTCGTGCTGCCGGGCGATGAGGCTGGCCATGGCGTACGGCGACGAGCAGTCCATCCGGATCTTGCCGTCCCAGTCCAGCGTCATGAACCGGAACGTGGCGTCCACGTTCGGGTTGACGACGGTCAGGTCCAGGCCGTAACGCTCGCCGATCTCGCCCCAGTAGGCCACGCTGGCTCCGCCGAGCGGGTCCGCGCCGATGCGCACCCCGGCCGCCTTGATCGCGGCCAGGTCCACCACGTTGCCCAGCGCCGACACGTAACTGCCGAGGAAGTCGAACGTGCCGGTGGTCTCGGCCGCGACCGCATGGGCGTACGGTATCCGGCGGACGGCCTTCAGCCCGCTGGCGAGCAGGTCGTTCGCCCGGTCCTGGATGGCGGAGGTGATGTCGGTGCCGGCCGGCCCGCCGTCGGGCGGGTTGTACTTGAACCCGCCGTCCGGCGGGGGATTGTGCGACGGGGTGACCACGATCCCGTCGGCGCGGGGCCCGGAACCTGACGCGTTGTGCGCCAGGATCGCCCGGGACACCGCCGGGGTTGGCGTGTACCCGCCGCGGGCGTCGAGCATCACCCGCACGCCGTTGGCGGCGAGCACCTCCAGCGCGCTGACCTGGGCGGGCTCGGACAGCGCGTGCGTGTCCACGCCCAGGTACAGTGGTCCGTCGATCCCGTGGGCGGCCCGGTACTCGCAGATGGCCTGGGTGGTGGCCAGGATATGGTCCTCGTTGAACGTCGCGGTGAAGGCCGAGCCACGATGCCCCGAGGTGCCGAACGACACCCGCTGCGCGGCATCACCAGGATCGGGATGCACCGCGTAGTAGGCGGTCACCAGCTTTGCGACATCCACCAGGTCGTCAGCGGCAGCGGGCTGTCCCGCACGCGGATCTACCATGCCGTCATACTGACATGCATGAGCCAGGAGCGCGATGACGACTGGCGGCGATGGGTCGTCTATCAGGTGTATCCGAGAAGCTTCGCCGACTCCGACGGGGACGGCATCGGCGACCTGCGGGGTGTGCTGAGCCGCCTGGATTACCTGCAGCGCCTGGGCGTCGACGTCATCTGGATGAGCCCGGTCTACCGGTCGCCGATGGACGACAACGGCTATGACATCAGCGATTACACCGACATCGACCCGCTGTTCGGGACGCTGGCCGACACCGACGAGCTGGTCGCCGCGCTGCACGCCCGCGGCATGCGGCTGGTCATGGACCTGGTCGTGAACCACACCTCCGACGAACATCCCTGGTTCACCGAGTCCCGTTCCAGCCGTGACAACCCCAAACGAGACTGGTACTGGTGGCGCGATCCTCGTCCCGGCACGACGGGCGGGACACCGGGTGCGGAACCGGCCAACTGGGAGTCGCACTTTTCCGGCCCCACCTGGGCCTGGGATGAGGCGACCGGCCAGTACTACCTGCACATCTTCTCGCCTAAGCAGCCCGACCTTAACTGGGAGAATCCCGAGGTCCGCCAGGCGATCTTCGCCATGATGCGGTGGTGGCTGGACCGCGGTGTCGACGGGTTCCGGATGGACGTCATCAACATGATCAGCAAGGACACCTCGCTGCCGGACACCGAACCCCGGCCCGGTTCCCGCTACGGGCCAGGTGACCAGCATTTCATCTGCGGTCCGCGCAACCACGAGTTCCTCCAGGAGATGTACCGCGAGGTTTTCGCTGGCCGTGACGCCCATGTGCTCACCGTCGGCGAGATGCCCTGGGTCACCATCCCCCAGGCGGTGCTGTTCACCGACCCGGCGCGGCACGAGCTCGACATGGTGTTCCAGTTCGAGCACGTCCAGCTGGACATCGGCGCGCACAAGTATGACCTGCGCCCGCTGCAGGTTCCCGCCCTCAAGGCGTCGATGGCGGCCTGGCAGGCGGGACTGGCCGGGCGCGGCTGGAACTCGCTGTACTTCGGTAACCACGACCAGCCCCGCTCGGTGTCGCGGTTCGGCGACGACGGCGAGCACCGGGTGGCCTCGGCCAAGACCCTGGCCACCGTCCTGCACCTGCACCAGGGCACTCCGTACGTGTACCAGGGCGACGAGCTGGGGATGGCCAACTCCCCGTTCGCCGCAATCGGTGACTACCGGGACATCCAGGCGGTCAACTTCTACCACGAAGCGGCCGCGCGTGCCGATGCCGACCTGCCCGCGCTCCTGCTGGCGATGGCCCGGATGAGCCGCGACCAGGGCCGCACCCCGGTGCAGTGGGACGCCTCTCCCGGGGCCGGCTTCACCGCCGGCACCCCCTGGATCGCCATCAACCCCGACTACGCAGAGGTCAACGCGGCCGCCGAGGTCGGCGACCCCAATTCAGTGTTCGAGCACTACCGCCAGCTCATCGCGCTGCGTCACGCCGACCCCGTCGTGACCGACGGCGACTTCGAGCTCCTGCTTCCTGATCACCCCGCGATCTGGGCTTTCCTCCGGCGCGGCGCCGAGGCCGAACTGCTGGTCGCCGCGAACTTCTCCTCGGACGTGGTCAAGGCGCCGCTGCCCCTGGACGGCGACTGGGCCGCCGCCGCGGTCGTCCTGGCCAACCTCCCCGACGCCCCCCTCCGCCCGCTGCCCGACCTGGAACTCCGCCCCTGGGAGTCCGTCGTCTGGCGCCGCCCCCGCTAACCGGAACCCCACCCGACCCGCCGCGCCCACGCGCCTCGCTTCGGACGATCGTGCCCTCGGCTCACGCTAGCAAGGCTGCTAACTTGATAGATAACAGATAAGAGCCGCCACTCACGAGCTTGATTCGGCTGCCGCCTTGCGCTGCCTTGAAGCCGGGCAATGGGACCTGCTCATCACCGACATTGAGCTGCCGGGCATGACCGGGCTCGAACTGCTAGAGCGGGTCCGCCAGCTGCATCCCGACCTTCCGGTCGCCGTGCTCACGGGCCACCCGACGATTGATTACGCTGTTTCGGCGCTGCGCAGCTCGGCGGCCGAATTCCTGCAGAAGCCCATCACGCCTGAGAACCTGGTGGCCAAGGCTACTGAGCTGGTGGAGGCCGGCCGGGCCGCGCGAGCCGCGGGCCGGGAGACGGTCCTGGCCATCGGGGCGCACCCCGATGACGTCGAGATCGGCGCGGCCGGCACGCTGCTGGCCCACAAGGCGGCGGGGGACACGGTGGCGATCTTGACCCTCTCGCGCGGCGCGCACGGCGGCGACCAGGTTCTGCGGGCCCGCGAGTCGCAGGAGGCCGCGGACGTCATCGGCGCCCGGCTGTTCCTGGACGACCTGCAGGACACCCTCATTCCGGAAGGCAACCCGACCATCGGCGTCATCGACCAGGTCATCGCGGAAGTCCAGCCGACAATCGTCTACACGCACTCCATTCACGACGTCCACCAAGATCATCGCAACACCCACCGCGCGGCCATGGTCGCCGCCAGGCGGGTGGGCCGGATCTACTGCTTCCAGTCTCCCTCGGCCACCGTTGACTACCGGCCGACCTACTTCGTGACTATCGATGATCACATCGGCCGCAAGCTGAAGGCCATCGACACGTTCGGTTCCCAGGCCGGCGTACGCGACTACCTCGAACCCGGGTTGATCACCTCGACGGCCCGCTACTGGTCCCGGTATTGCGGCGGCAGCCACGCCGAGCCGTTCGAGGTCATCCGCGATCGCGCCGGCAGCCTGCCCGCCCGCGCCGACGGCGCGCACTCTCTGGTGACGCCGTGACGGCGCCCGGCCGGGCCGAAGGGGCTCTGCGCGTCCTGGTCACAGGCGCGGGCGGTCCTGCCGCGATCACCGCGATGAAGTCGCTGCGCGCCGATGAATCGGTCGAGCTGCTCGCCGCCGACATGGATCCCTGGGCGGCCGGGCTGTACCTGGTTCCGCCCGGGGCGCGGACCCTCATCCCGGCCGGCGCGGCTCCGGGTTTCACCGATGCCCTGCTGGCCCGGTGCCTCGCGCTCGGCGTCGACGTCATCCTGCCGACGGTCGACGCGGAGCTGCGGCCGCTGGCCCACGCCCGGGAGAGGTTCAAGGCGGCCGGCATCGACCTGCTCCTGGCGCCGGCCGCCGCGCTTGACATCATCCTGGACAAGCTGCTGCTGGCCGAGCACTGCGCCGGTGTCGTCCGGGTCCCTCGTACCGAGCTGTTCGGGCCTGCCGTCGATCCGGCCAGCTGGACCTATCCCGTTATAGTCAAGCCGCGTGAGGGGAGCGGATCCCGCGGCATCATCACGGTGGCCTCGGCTGCCGAACTAGCCGGACTAGCCGCGCATGACCGTTCAGCCACCCTGATCGTCCAGGAGTTCCTGCCTGGCGAGGAGTATTCCGTCGACGTGCTCGCCGACGCGGACGGCCGCGTGGTCGCATCGGTCCCGCGCCTGCGGGCCCGGGTCGATTCCGGTGTATCGGTGGGTGGCCGGACGGTTCACGACGCCGAGGTCGAATGGTTCGGCCGGACCGTCGCGCAGGCCACCGGGGTCACCTTCGTGGCGAACGTGCAGTGCAAGCGTGACCAGGGCGGGTCGCCTGCCCTGCTCGAGGTTAACCCCCGGATGCCGGGCACGCTGGGGCTCACCATCGCCAGCGGGGTCGACATGCCCCGGCTCGCGCTCGCCTCCATGCTCGGCCGTCCGCTGCCCGCGACGATCGACTTCTGCGAGCGGGCCGTGGTCCGCTTCCTGGACGAGCGTTTCCTCGATCCCGCCGACATCTCCAGCGTCGGGCTGGACCTGGAAAGAGCCCAGGCATGAGCACTCGGGTGGCCCTGGATGAGGACTTTCACGTCCACTCGACGTTCTCCGACGGTGCCAGCACCCTCGCGGAAAACGTCCAGGCGGCCCTGGATCGTGAGCTTCGCACGCTCTGCCTTGTCGATCATGTGCGGCGGGACACGGCCTGGGTGCCCGACTTCACCGCCGCCGTGGACCAGTACCGCCGCCAGCCGGAGCTGGAGGTCTTGGCCGGCGTGGAGGCCAAGATCCTCGACACCTCCGGCCAGCTCGACGTGCCATCCGACCTGAGTGGCATCGACCTGGTGCTCATCGCTGACCACCAGTTCCCCGGCGATAGCGGTCCGGTGCACCCGGCCGAGGTACGGACGGTCATCGAGTCCGGCGGGATGACCGCGGCCGAGGCGATCGAGCGGCTGTGCGAGGCCACGGTGAATTCGCTGCGCTCCGGTTGGCCGGACTCGGGTTTGCGGCCTCTGCTGGCGCACCTGTTCAGCGTCCTGCCCAAGATCGGGCTGAACGAGGCCATGGTTCCCGATCCGCTGCTGGCGCATCTGGCCAAGCGGGTGGCCCACGCGGGCACGATGATGGAGGTCAACGAAAAGTGGTCCTGCCCGTCGGTCCGCACGGTCACGGCGATGGCGGACGCGGGCGTCTCGCTGGTCGCCGGCAGTGACAGTCACCATTGCCGGAACATCGGGGTCTACGACTCCGTCCGCCAGACCGTGAGCGCCGCCGGGGTCTGACCACGGTGGGCCACGATTTTCTCCTGGGCGGCGACTGGGTCCTCATCGTCCTGGTCATGCTCGGCGCCGTTCCCCAGTTGGCCGCGAGCTGGCAGTTCCTGCTGGTCGCCGCTCATTTCTGGCGCAACGACTACGACAGCTGCGCGCCGATGTTCCCGCGCACCGCCATCCTGATCCCGGCCTGGAACGAGGCGGCGGTCATCGCGGCCTCGATCGACCGGCTCATGGCGCTTGAGTACCCGCGGGACGCCCTGCGGATCTACCTGGTCGACGACGCCAGCACCGACGAGACTCCGCAGGTGGCGCAGGCCAAGGAGGCCCAGTATCCGGGCAATGTGTTCCACCTGCGCCGGGAGCAGGGCGGCCAGGGGAAGGCCCACACGCTCAATCACGGCCTGGCCGTCATCCTCGCCGACGACTGGATGGAGGCTCTCCTGATCACCGATGCGGACGTCATCTTCGAGCCCGACTCGCTGCGCAAGATGACCCGCCACCTGGCCGACCCGCAGGTGGGCGCCGTCACCACGTACATCAAGGAGGGCAGCCGCCCGGGTAACTACATGACCCGTTTCATCGGCTATGAGTACATCACGGCCCAGGCCGCCGCCCGGCGCGGGCAGAACGTGCTAGGCGTGATGGCCTGCCTGGCGGGCGGCGCGCAACTGCACACGCGGGCGAACCTGCTCGCCCTGGGCGGCCGGATCGATACCACGTCCCTGGCCGAGGACACCTTCACCACATTCCAGACCCAGCTGAACGGGCGCCGGGCCGTGTTCGAGCCGCATGCCACGGTCTGGGCGGAAGAACCCGGCTCCATCAACGGACTGTGGAAACAGCGTCTCCGCTGGGCCCGCGGCAATGTGCAAGTCACCAAGCGGTACCGCAAACTGTGGTTCCGGCCGAGCCGTGGTCACCGCCTCGGCAGCGTCAGCTTCGGGCTCTTCTGGTTCTGCCTCTTCCTCCAGCCGATCTTCATGATCGTGTCGTCGATCTCGCTGCTCACCTTGTACTTCGCCAGTTACTCCGGCGCGTGGCTGACCTTTCACATCCTGTGGATCACCAACGCCGTCACCTATATCTTCATCACCGGCTTCGCGCTGCTGATCGACCCGAAGACCGCGCGGCATACCTGGCGCCAGGGCGTGCTGTTCCCTGGCGTGGTGAACCTGTCCATCGTTATCTACACCTGCTTCCCCCGGTTGTTTCGCGACGCCATCCACTGGGGCTTGGCCGCGGTCCATTTTTCACCCGGCCACGGTGTCCAGGCCGGGGCCATCTTGTTCATCTACGCCTGGCCCGCCGCGTCGATGGCGGCGGCTTACCTGGCCAAGGCGGCCGAGCCGCACCGGTTCGGCCGGTTCGTCAGCCCGCTTGTCGTCTACGTGGTGGGATACGGTTCGCTGCTGTGCGCCTGCACGTTCGCGTCCTACGTCAAGGAGCTGCGGGGGGCGGAAATGAAATGGGACAAGACAGAGAAGACCGGGAAGATGACGATCCCGACGTGACGGTCGAGTGCCTCCCAAAGCGCCCGCGGGTTTTCCGACGGGAGATCCGCGAAGCGCTTCGCTACGAAAAGGGGCTGGTCACCAAGGCTCTTCTCGTTCTCGCGGTGGTGGCCGTCATCGTCATCTTGCGCACGCTGTTCTTCGCCTGACGGCCCTATCGCGACAGGCACCCTGGCTTTACAGGCACTGCGGACGGAACGGGGGGAACCGATCGTGGCATTGAGAACTGGTATCCGGTTGAGGGTGGCCACCGGCTCCGCGGTCGCCGTGGCGCTGGGCTCGGTCGCGCTGGCCGGCGCGCTGGTCACGGCGGCCGGTACGCGGGCCGATGGTCGCGAGCTGTCGCAGCGGCTGGTGCCTGCGGCCGCGGCCGCAGGCGATCTGTTTAGCCTCTACCAGACACAGGAGACGTGGGTCCGTGATTACGTCACGAGCGGGCACTCAGGCACGCTGGCGCCGTTCCACGACGAAGCCACCAAGATCCGGATGGCGCAGGATCAGATCGAGCGGCTGACACACGGCTATGGACAGGTTACGAAGCAGCTCAACGCGACCGAGGCGGCTGAGCAGGCCTGGCTGGCCAGCGTGGCTGGCCCCCAGCTGGCGGCCACGGGCCGGGGCAATTTCGGCACCGCGAATGCGCTGCAGGCCGATATAGCGCATACCCGGCCGTACGTGCTAGCCATTCGTTCTGCGGGAGCGGCCATGCAGGCTCAGATCACCGACGCGCAGCAGAAGGTGACCAGCAAGTTCGGCCGTGCCCAGGGCACGCTCCTGGCCGCGCTCATCGTGATATGACTCCTGCTCGCGGCCATCGCCGCTGACCGCGTGATCGCGGTCTGGTTCGGCCTGCTCAGGCCGCTGCGGGCGCTGCGCAGGGCCGCGGACGCCGTCGCCGCCGGGGACTATGACATCCGTATTCCGGCGGCAGGCCCATCCGAGGTGGCCGACCTGGGCTACGGCATCGAGCTGATGCGGAGCCGGCTGGTGGCGGCCCTGGCTGACCGTCAGCAAGCTGAGCGGCGTTTCCGGCGCCTCTTCGATGCGGCTCCAGACGCGATGATCGCCGTGGCGCCGGATGGGCTGCTCGTGATGGCGAACACCCGAGCCGAGCAGCTGTTCGGGTATGCGACAGGGGACCTGATCGGGCTCCCGGTGGAGATGATGGTGCCTGAGGAGGCGCGAGCCATTCTGGCCGCCGAGCGCTCGGACTACTTCGCCGACCCGGAGTCCCGGCCGATCGTCACCGAGTTCAAGCTGTCCGGGCTGCGCCAGGACGGCCGCAGGTTCCCGGCCGAGAT
>ODAK010005951.1_pt1 | contig 12330 bp, 6 predicted proteins | sample 1539591 | NCBI WGS metagenome assembly ODAK01 (sample SAMEA3539303, study PRJEB22396) | soil metagenome | biome: tundra; feature: field; material: soil | place: USA | collected 2010-05 | depth 0.15 m | reverse complement strand
GACACCAAATTGAGCGCCTCCAGATTCCAGTCCTTCGGCTAACCCGCCCGGAAGAACTCCGTTCAGCACGGGACAAATCAGACAATCCCAATGCTGCCGCAGAATTACGTCGCGATTTGTCGTGAAGGATTCCTTATGGGTGAGCAGAAGAACGGGAAGCGCCTGATAAAAGCGGATGATATTGACGGTCGTAGCGAGCTGCGAAGCCCACTCCGCACACTCTTCGGTCGAAAATTCGGGAAGAATGTCCTCGCGAATAAATAGTGCGTTGGCCCCCGCTTCCACAAGAGCCTTCGCGATTCCCGAAATCACGGACGTCGCGAAGTCGAGTGCTGAAGCGGAAAGTGCGGAGTACTGGAGGGCGTCGTTCGGGTTGACCTGTGACAGTAGGGCCGCAAGCGTTATAGGGCCAGTGACGCCCGCTGTGAGAAGACAGTCGTCCCGGACCACCGATTTGAGCCTCCGGATCACTTCGACAGCGACAGCGACCCGGCTTCCTTTCGACGTTTCCGTGAACGAGCCGATCCTTGTGGGCAACTCGCCTGCGGCGGTATTCTGTGGCCAGTGTAGCGAGGGCGTCCTGCCTTCCGCGTCCCAGTGCACCACACCGCCAAGTTCCTCCGCTTCGAGGAATGGATCGAAGTAGCAAGTAATTCCGTCCGAACGCAGATGCGCGCGGATTTGCCTCAGCGAGTTGGTAATTTTCGTGGGGTTTGTGAGGAAAGTCCGAACGGGCAAATTCTCGATCCGGGCCCCATGCGAAAATACGATCGGCAGAAAGAGCGGACGGGGTGGCGCAACTCCTTCAAGCAGCCCCTTAATTATCTGCCGAGGCGTAATGATTTCAGCCATTGATCAGGATCGAACGACCGGTCCGAGCGGTTTGGCGTCAGGCCAGGAACCGTACCACTGCAGAATTTCTTGCGGCGGTTTTTTCTTGTCCCATTCTTTGTGAAATTCTTCGAACGATTTCCCTCGAGCAAGGCGCGCGCGTCTTTCCTCGTCTCTCAGCTGTTTAGTTTTCTCGACGTCGAGCTTTCTGCGTTCGGGTTCATATGCGAGCTTGTAAATGTTCTGCGCTGTCCAATCTGAAATGATTTGCTTGCGCAGGTCTTCGAGTACTTCCTCCGGGCGGCGCTCCAGCGGATCGCCGTAGCCCGGCCCTCCGCCGCTAAATCCGAACAATAAATCGCCCTCGTCATACATTTTGGGCGTTCGTGCCACGAGCTCAAAGTTCCAGTCGCCATGGATTGTTTTCTGCCCGAGAACCTCGCGGTTGTCGAGGGTCAGCTGCGGATTCCCTTCGCTCATCTGTTGCAGCAAATCAGCCTTGCGGATACTAATGCCGGGAATTGGTGAGGACGCATATCCGCCGAAAAGCGGCTGGCCGAGCGGCACCTTGCTTCCGTTACCCATGCACATAGAAACAAGGTGCGGCACTTTGTGGACCATCCAGTGTTGGACGCCACCTGATCCGCCGCGATGAAGCCCCGGCCCCGAGGAGTCTTTCCAGTGCTGCGACAGCGTGACCGTCACGGGGAGTTCGCTCTCGACTTGTTCCGAATCCGGAGCGCGTCCAAAGGCACACCAGGCAAAACCGTACGCATCCATTCCGTCCGATGCCGCCCGGCCGCCCTGGCCCATGGTATTGAGCGCAAAAGAAAGAACATCCGACACGGCCAGTTTCCACTGCGAGAGCCCCGCGCATATCTGAGACGTATGTTGGCTCCCGGGAGAGGCGGCCACTTGCCCCCACAGCGCACCGTTCGAGAAAATCATTTTGGCGAAGCTGTTCTGGGTGGCACACCGGGCCTGCATTCCGATATACACGCAGCAACTCGTCGCGGCCATCTTGTCCGGATAGACGATGCTTCCTTCGGGAAAAACAAAATCAAGCATAGCGAATGTGGAACTGCAGATAGGCAAATCGTGAAACATGTACTCATACATGAAATTCGCGATGTGGCCGACCACCGCTTGCGGGTGAACATTGTAGGACGAAGGGTTCTCGGGCGATGTCCCGTGGAAATCGAAGATGATTCCGCCGTCCTTTTTCGTAAGGGTCAAATAGCAGGAGCGCACGAGGGCTGGTGTCATGCCAATGGCGTCATTGAAAACAACTGTGCGGAATTTCCCGTCGGGGAGGTCTCTCACGATTCTCCGCGCCCCCGCCTCCGCCGTATCCGACATCTTGCGGAGCAATCCCACCACGAAGTCAGGGCCGCGCTTGTCCGCCAGCTCGAGCAGGCGCACGCGAACACGATCCGCGGTGGTGCAGCGCGCTCGAAGATCGGAAATGAACATCGCAGGGGCCCGCATTCCGTAGACGGAATACATTTCGAGAAAATCGTTGCGGATCTCGAAGTTTTCGCCGATTTTGATTGGAGGCAGGTTGAGTCCCTCTTCGAAACGAGATTTCGCGCTGACAGGCATCCCTCCCGGTTCGATCGCGCCAGTTTCCGTAGTGTGCAGCGCTGCCGACGACCACGCCAGCAATTTGCCTTTGTGAAAAATCGGCATCAGCGCGACTTGGTCGGGATTGTGGATGCCTCCGTAGAGCGCGTCGTTGGTGTACCAGATGTCTCCATCGCGGATGCCCGGATTCTCTGTGTAGTACTTGTGAATGAACTTGATGATGATCGGCTGAATGATTGCGTGCAAATACGTGCCGCACGACGCGTTGATCAAGTCCCCGTTCGCCGTGAAAATCGCCACCATCGAGTCGCCGGAAACTCCGAAGTAGCTGCGCGACGAGCGGACGAACACCTCCATCGCTTCGTCCAGAATATCGTTCGTGATCTGTACGCCGATCTCGTAATCGCCCTGTAGTACTTTGGCGGCGCACTCCGTTTCATGCGCCGTCGCGGGAGCTGGCTTCAGCCATTGGAGCTTTTCCGCGAGTGTGGGAATAGGCATAAAAGTTTCCTCGATCCTTTATACGGGTGACGTTTCCAGAATACCGAGCCCGCGCTCATCGATCGAAAAGCGCATACGCGGTGGGACGACCATCGTTGTGTACTGGCCCTCGACAATTGCCGGACCTTCCACGACATTCCCAGGCCGCAACGATTCGTACGCGAACGTCGGCGTTGGACGAAAAGCCTTTTCTTCTGGCCAGTACGCCGGGCGCTCGCCCTTCCGCGCCGCCGAAGGATCTTTTCCTTCGAGTGCCATTGTCGGTAGCTCAACTTTCGGAGTCGTTACGATGGCCTTTAAGATGAAGCTCTCGATGAAAATACCCCCTTCAGGGTTCACCACGAACGGGCTGAAAGCCTCGCTGAATTCCTTGTTGAAAGCGTCGCATATGGCGCGAACGTCCTCTGTGGAGCTGAGGGACAGCCGCGGTGAAAGCGCACGTTTCACGTGGAACTGCCCGCCGTAAAGCATGTCGAGCTCCAGTACGAACGCTGCCTTCTTCGGATCGATGCCGTCTGCAACCAAGTCCTTTCGTGCCTGCTCGACCAGCGACTCGACAGTCGCGTTGTAATCGGCATATTCATGGGTGAGCTGCTGGTCGCCCGGCGTCATCAGCGTGAGTTTCTTCGACGCCTCATATACGTGCATGATGTCCATCGTCGAGGATCCAAACGCACAAAAGACCGGCGAAAAAGGAAACATCACGGCCTTGCGAATGTCGCCCTTGAAGCCTTCGGCGTGGGTCGCGCCAGCGCCGCCGCCGACGAACAAGATAAAATCTTCCGGGCTGTGCCCGCGCAGATGGACTTCCTTCACGATTGCCGAGGACATATTCCCGTTGACGATCTTTCGAATAATTGCGGCGCCCTCCTCAACGCTCACTCCGAGAGGCTTTGCGATTTTCTCGCGAACCGCCTGAATCGCGCGATTTTTGTCGAGGCGCATTTTGCCGCCAAAGTAGTAGTCGGGATTGATGTAGCCCAAAACAACATCGGCATCGGTGACGGTCGGTTCCGTCCCTCCGAGGTTGAAGCACGCGGGGCCTGGCATCGACCCGGCGCTGCGCGGGCCTACTTGCACCCGGTTCTGAAGCAGGCGGTTGAGCGAAGCGATTGAGCCGCCGCCGGCGCCGATCGAAAGCGTCTTGATCATTGTGATGCCGACCATCCAACGGTCGATGATTGGCCGGAAGTCGTAGCTGCGCACGCTGTCTTTCACCACCAGCCCGACATCGAAGCTCGTGCCTCCCATGTCCGTCATTACAACGTTTTGATAACCCAGTGACTTGGCGACGTGGTGCGCTCCCATCAAGCCGGAAACAGGCCCGCTGTTGAACGTGCGGCTGGCCGAAGTGCGGAAGACTTCAGCGATGCCCCCGGAGCTCTGAATCATCAACAAGGGCTTTTTGTAGCCGCGCTCGCGGAGCTTGTCCCACATCGCGGAAAGCTCAATTTGCATCGAGCGCTGCAGATAGGCATCGAGGATCGCCGCGAGCGTGCGCTCGTATTCGCCGAGTTTGCCAACGACCTGGCCCGCGAGAACGACCGGCATGTAGCCGATATGAAATTCCTTATATTCGTCGCGAATGATTTCTTTAACGCGCCGCTCGTTGACAGGGTTCAGAAATCCCCACAGCAGCGATACCACAAAGCCGCGCGCGCCTCGGCTCACGAGGTAGCGGACTTTTTCTCGAACGCTGTTTTCATCGAGAGGACGAATCACGATTCCGCGCGAGTCCACACGCTCCTTGACGCCTACAATCAGGTCTCGCGGAATCAATGGATCAGGTTTTTTCTGGATCGCCAGGTTTCTTCGTTCGGCGACGCGCGTCCCGTCAATCCATTGCGCGCCTCGGCCGATCAGGACGACGTCTTCGTGGCCTTCGGTGGTAATCAAGCCAAGTCGCGGCCCTTTCCGCTCGATCAGCCGGTTCATGGCGATCGTGGTCGAATAGCGAATGATGTCGATGGCCGGCAACAGCTCGTCAATTTGCAAGCCGAGCTCGCTCGCGCCTTCCTCAATCACGCGTGAGAAGCAGACGGAGAGATCGTAGGGAGTGGTGGGAGCCTTCTTGATCAGGGCCCTGCCATTGAAATTGAGGACCAGGTCGGTGAACGTCCCGCCGACGTCTATGTCGATTGAGTTCATTCGACCGCCTCGAGCCGCTGTCCGCGGATGATGAACTGGCCTTTGCGGAGGCGTTCCTTGAGCCGGTCGATATCGATTTCGATGTCATGAGTAATCGGATGCCCCGGTGGCAAATATTCGGTCTCGATTTGCGTGCCGCATCTGGGGCAGTAGCATTCGACGATGCGCACCCACGACGGATCCGGCGAAAAATTAAACGTTGCCGCAACCAGCGCGGGATGGACTTCGCGGGGGTCACGATCGTGGAGCAGGCAGCCCTTCTTATAGTTCTCGCGAGCCGAACCGAGAACGTGGTTGCACCGGTTGCACATCCATTGTTCCCGGTCGATGTCCAGGTCGAGATACTCGGTGATTCGAATCCGGTTTGGTGTTTCCGATGACATAGCTTTATTTTCGTCTGCCTTCATGTACGGATTGATTGCAGCGTGTCTATGCCGCGTTTAGCGTTCCGTTACCATAGCCATCGACAACCATCGCCCAGTCGTCAGGCACGAAGTAAGTTGTATTCACGCCTTCGAGTACGGCACAGCCTTCCACGCGATTCCCGGGCCGCAGTGATTCCCAGCGATATACTTGCGCCTCACCACTGCGGCTTCCCCAGAAGACCTGCCGCTTCCCCAGCCGGGCATGGGCCGAATCCGGATCTTGTAACGGCAGTTTAACGAGCCGTGGTTTCGGCATCTCCTTCTTCACGCGCAAGCGAAACAGGTCGAGAGAAATGGCATTCAGCGCGCCGGAGGCTTCCTGCAGAGCGTCCTGCAATTCCTTCGCGGAGCGAAGGGATACTTCCGAGCACGCCACCGGCATCGAATGTCTGCTTTTTCCCGAGACTTCGAACTCGATCGCGTAGCTCACATTGTCCGGGCGAATTCCTTCGCCGAGAAGATCCTGCATTCCTTCCGCCTTCATCTCTTCGAGCATCTGGCGAAGCCGGGGCATGCCGCTTTCCGAGATCACAGGTTCAGAAACCGCGCGCTCATAGACATGAGAAATATCCGAAACCGATGAGCCGAACGCGCTAAAAACCGGGCCGAGCGAAAACACTTGAACACGCTTCAGCCCCGCCTTCTCAGCCACGCTGCAGGCGAAGAGGCCGCCGTTGCCTCCATAAGCAAAGAGCACGTGTTTAGATAGATCCTGTTGAAGCTCCGTTTGCGCGCTTCTAATAACACCGGCTACCATTTCGAACGCGCGGTCGAGCACGGCTTCGCACGCTTCTTCCGTCGAAACGTGCAAGCGTCGCGCCACCGATTCTTCAATGGCCTTCCGCGCCAATTCTCGGTCGATCTGTTTTGTTCCGCCCAGGAAATAATCCGGGTTGATGAGCCCGGCGGTGACGAACGCGTCGGTCAGAGTCGGCTGATCTCCGCCCAGGTTGTAGCACGCAGGCCCCGGATACGAACCCATGCTTTCCGGTCCAAGCTGAACGACTGGCCCCTTCGTGCCAGTAACGATCTTGACCACGCTCCCCCCGCCAAGCGCGATTGAGCGCAAATAAGGAAGGGACAATTCCAAGGCAATACCGAACAAGTCGGACGGCTTCCGATAGACAGGCTCGGCGCCGGCAAGCACGCTGATCTTTGCAGTCGTGCCTCCCACATCCATTGCAATCACATCGTTCAGGCCGTAGGCCTTCGCCAGGTGTGCGCTTCCAAGAATTCCAAGGACCGGTCCCGATTCGAGCGTGTCGATTGCCCGCGTCTTCGCGATCCCTGCGACTCCGCCATTGATGTGGCTCACCAGAAAGGTGCCCGCGTACCGCGAGGTTTCGCGCAGATCGTCTTCCGCCTTGAACAACGTGGCCGCGAGCGCTCCGTGCGTGTAGGCGTTGATCACCGCGCAGTAGGTGCGCGTCCGATCGTCAGCGCTTTTTGAAATGTCGCTCCCGGACAGAACGGGAACGGATCCCAGAAAATGGTCGGGATACTGCTGATCGATAATCTTCTTCCAGGCAATTTCTCGCTCGGGATGGCGGTGGGAGTCTTGCAGGCTGATACAGATTCTTCGTACGCCACTTTCGAGAAGGGCGCGTGCCGCGTTCATGATTTCCGTCTCGCTCGCGGAATCCTTGAGCCCCATCACATCGCGGCTAACGATGAGCCGGTTCAGAATCGTGCTCTCGGCGTCGTTGCCATAGAGATTGTTTTCATGGCCGCTCGAAACGAGCAAGCCAATGCGGGGTCCTCGCAGTTCGGCGAGAACGTTGGAGGTGATCGTCGTGGACCAGCGAATAAGTTCGACGTTTTCCAGAAACGAAGCGACGTCGGGAAACTCCAATTTCGCCGCACCCTGTGCAAGGCAATCGAATAGACACACGGTCAAATCGTGCGGCGTCGTGTCGACCTTCACGCACGTCACATTTTCACCGCCGGTGAAGAGGCCGTCGGTGAGCGTTCCGCCTACATCGATGTCAACTGTCCACAAGAGACGCTTACCTGCCCCTCGCCCCAAGACAAGCTAGCAATTCGTCGGAACCCACGGTCCAACCAAAGAAGGATTCTACGTTAAACATCGTCGCTTCGTAAGCGCTGCGTCCACCCGCGGGCATGGTCCCGTCCGCCAGCAGGATCGGCCAGTAGTCCAGAAAGTACGCGTCGCGCAGAGTCGATTCCACACAAACGTTCGTGGCAATTCCGGCGAAAAACAAGTACTGAATACCGCGAACGCGCAATTGCGCGTCCAGCGTCGTGCCTGAAAATCCACTGTAGCGCGTTTTTGTAATTACAATGTCACTGGGCATTGGTGCCAGCTCGTCGACGACCGCGAAATCCCAGCTTCCTTCCGTGAGCAGTTGTCCCTTCAATTCCGGTCTCGAATTCATCAGGTGCATCGCAAGCTCTTTGTGATAGTTGGGCGAGCGTGTTCCACCGGCATTGCTAAGGTCCGGCTTATATCCCATCTGCAGGAAGACAATCGGCACGCTCGCCGTCCGCGCGGCAGCGATCACCTGTCCGATCGCTCGAACCACACGCGCGGCATCGGATAAATTCACGCCGGCGATATCGAGAGTGCCGCCCTTGCTGGCAAACGCGTTTTGCATGTCTACCACTACGATCGCCGATCCGTCGAGCGCAACCTCGATCGGCTCTGGCTTGGCATTCAGTCTCGGCATCGCCTTCGGATATCCCGTCTTGCGCGGTTGGGAACAATACCACACTTGAGGCGAAGCAGCCTGAGCTAAGCGCAACTAAAAAAAAGAAGGCCGGGCGTGAACCCGGCCTTCGGCGGTGCTATGTCTTGGTTGAAAGTTAGAAGGTAAACTTCGCCGAGAACTGGAACTGCCTCGGGTTGAGCATGGTTCTCGGTTTCCCGAAGGTGCCGTTCACAGTGGGGGGAATGCCAACGGGCAAGAGTCCGTCGGCGAGGAAAGCTCCCCCAGGGAAATTGAGGCCGGGGGCGGGGCCAAAACTCGCCGCTATCTGTGGACCGCAGGACACTCCGGCAGGGCTCTGAATGGCTTGTGTTATGGTGTCGTTGTAGTGCCGTGGGATGGCCGGAGTGGCTCCGCAGAACACAGGAGATCCATAAACGCTCGTGACTTCGTCCACGTTCGCACGATTGAGCACGTTGAAGGCATCGACCATAAGGTCGAGCTTCATCCGCTCCGTCAGCTGGAAATACCGGGACAGGCGAAGGTCCCAGGCATATAGCGGGTCGCCCGTATAGGTGTTCCTGCCAACTGTAGTGGTGCAGTTGCTCGCCGAGGTACATACGCCCACGACCGGCGCGCCTCCCACACGGTCTGTCGAGCTACCGGCGAGGTCACCGAAGGTGTTCTCGCCGGAGAATAGTGTAAAGGGACGCCCGGACTGAAGAGTGACGATGCTGCTGAACTGGAAGTGCCGCAAGAAACTATCGTTAGGTGCGGTCGCTGTAAAGTTTGCAACAAAATGGTGGCGAGCATCCTGGTTGGAGTTGGCTCGCTCCGCTTTGTAGTCAAACTGGTTCTCGGGGAGGTTGATAAAGGTCGTGAAATTTCCATTATCGATCGTGTGTGAATATGTGTAGTTGGCGGTCAGGTTGAAGTACTTGACCCTATCGATCACAGTAATCGTCCCGCCGTGGTAGGCGGCGTTGGCAACGCCATTGTTGTAGTCGAGAAGGCCGGCGGCCGTTGATTCCAGCCCGGACGGGTTGGCCAGACTAGCGAAAAATGGGCCAAGGCCGAAGGGCCCAAGTATCGGTGTACCCGTCGTGCAGCTGCTGATGGTGCCGTTCGCATTGTACAATCCCTGAACATCGGCAGGTGCCCCCAGCTTGCTCGTGCCGACAGGACACGGAGCGTTGAGGTTATTTCCGCGGATCAGTTTGTGCGCTGCGACGAAGAGATACCCGACGTTGAGGCTCAATCCTCTCCCCAGCTGACGGTCGATTTCCATGCTAGCCTGTTCGGCATAGGGAGTTCGCGTGTGATGGCGATCCATTCCTCCGGCGCCGACGCCGCACGCCGGGGGACAAGGACCCGACAGAAATTGCGCCGGATAGGGAGCTCCCGCCAGTATGCTTTCTGCTAAGCCGGCCGTGGCGTCTGCCGGTAGCGCCGGAAATCCCGGAAGTCCGGCCAGTTGCCAACCGCCGTTCTGCGCTCCGGTCCTAACCATGGGAAGAGTTACGGATGTGGTTCCGGCGCAACCGGCCACTGGCGGTTGGCAGAGGTACCCAGGAATTGTTTTTTGGTTCCCCGTGGTAAAGAAGAAAGTTAGGTTTTGGCGATCGTCAAACATCCCAAATCCGGCGCGTACAACTGTCTTGTTGTTTGGTGACCAAGCAAGTCCAACCCGAGGTTGCCAGCCGTTGTAATCCGTGTCGATTTCGTTTGAGAGGCCTGTTTCCAGGTCCCATCGCAAGCCATAATTGAAGGTCAGTTTGGGTGTAATCCTCCACTGGTCTTGAGCAAAAAGGCCCCAGTAGCCATGGTTCAGATTGTACGCATAGTTCGGATACAGATTTGTGGGAAAGGCGCTGGGCCAAGCACTGCCAAATCCACCGCCGGTCGCCGGTGGTGGAACATAACCGTTCACAAATCCCGTTCTCGGTACGGCAACCCCCAAGTACAAAAACGCCACACCATCGGCGCCAGCTCCGAGAGGACACCCGGGAGCGCCTGCAATGGGGCTGATTGGCGGGCCGCCGCCAAAGTCCACAAAGTTCGCAAAATCAACCACGCAGTTGAGGTCAGGAAAGAGAATGCGCTCAGGCGTAAAACCGGGATAGTTGTTGTGACTCCACACATAGTTTCCATCAAACCCAAATTTCCAGATGTGGTTGCCTTTTACCCAGGACACCGAGTCCGCGCCTTCCACCCGACTTTCGTAGATGGCATCGTAGGTCCCGAAGTTGTGCCCAAACTCTAGGTCGTTCACGACGCTCAGATCGGGCTGGCCAGTGACTCCGGGGAAGTTGTAGTGCCGTCTCGCATACTGTACGAGTACTGTGTTCACGACGTTGGGCGTTATGACCGAATCCAGCGTTCCAACCAATGATTGATCGCGGATAAACAGATCGCGACCACCGCTCGGCACTCCGATACCTCCGCCATCGAGCGTCTGGCTCACCAGTTCACCTGTGTCTCGTGCATCCTCCACAACGTAGCGGACCGCTAAGCGGTTGTTGGTATTGATCTGGTGATCGAGTCTCGCAAAGCCGTAGTCGTTATTTACTGTCTTGAGAAAGGACCTGAGATAAGCGCTGTCCGATCGCGTGCACGATGCGAGAGCGGTCGTGCAGCCTTCGGGCGCGAGTCCAAGGTAGGCTTTCGCCGTATCGATCGTCCCGATGTTATTGATGAGGTCGGGCGGGTAAGTGGGGGATTCCGCTCGCCGTTTACCCTCATAGTTCGCAAAGAAAAATGTTTTGTCTTTCTCGATTGGGCCGCCGACCGTTCCGCCGAATTGGTTTTGCCGCAACTGGTTTGGCAGCGATCCTTGCTGGAGCAGCGAGCGTGCATCGGCTGCGCTATTCTGCAAAAAATCGTAGATCGAACCATGCAGATCGTTTGTACCCGACTTGGTAACGATGTTGACGATTCCCCCGAGCGCACGGCCGTATTCCGCCCCGAAACTGTTGTTCACCACCCGGAATTCTTGCACCGATTCTTGTGGCGGAGTCGAGCGCTGCACACCGCTGAGCGTGTTGACGAAGTCCGCGCCGTCCACCGTGATTTCGTTGCTAAACGAGCGCATGCCCCCGAAAGACACCTGGGTGGCCTCGTACTCGGTAAACGTCGTTCCAAGAGCAGTCCGGCTCGTGGTGACTCCGGGAGTCAGAAGGGCGAAATCCGTGAACAGCCGCCCGCTGATGGGCAGCGACGCGATCTGCTCGGTGTTAACAACCTGGCTGATCTCCGTCTTGGTCGGCTCGATCGTCTGCACCTCAGTGGTCACAACGACTCGCGCGCCCTGCGAAGCCACTTGCAAGGCCACATTGATTGTCGCGCTCTGTCCGACAGTCAGTACGATTCCCGTTTGCGTGTAATCGGAGAATCCAGTGAACGTTGTCTTCAGCTCATAGTTTCCAGGCGGCAAATTAATTATGGCGTACGATCCCCGTTCGTTGGACGTTGCCGTGTAGGCTGTGTTTGTATCCGTGTTGCGCACGACGATTGCCGCGCCGCTAACCGAGGCTCCGCTCGCGTCGGTCACTGTGCCGTTCAACTGCGCGGCGGCAGTTCCGCCTTGCGCAAAAGCTATGTTGGCACCACCGAAGAAAACCAAGCAGGAAAGGAAAACCAGCAGAATTCCGCGTCCCCTCATAAGCCACCCCCTCAAAAGATAAGCCGCTCACACGATTCCCCGCACACCACTGGTGAAGGCTTTAGGTTACTGCATGTGTAACGCCCACACGACCCATTGTCAAGCTACTAATCCCTATACCTGTGCCATTCCAGCCCACACGAATTGTGCAAGCCGGTGACACCGTTCTCCTGTACCAAAGTGGTCCAATACTACTTCCTGGGGCTCGAAAGTCTCTCCCCAAAGGGAAAAAAGAACTATCTCAGAGAGAAATGCGGGATTGCGTACTATGGCAGTGCACAGATTCGGGACTCCATTTGCGTCTGGTTAGGATATCTTCAGGCGCCTTTCGGATCCTTCCCTGAGCCATGCGGCGCATTCAGTCCGCGAATTTCGAGGGGATGCGCCGAAGGCCTGCTTGAAGCATCGACTGAAATGGTTCGAGTTATTGAACCCCCAATCGTAAGCAATATCTGTAATGGACTTATGAGCGCACGTTGGATTAAGAAGGTCCTCACGGCAGCGCTCCAACCGT
>ODAK010005950.1_pt1 | contig 12331 bp, 10 predicted proteins | sample 1539591 | NCBI WGS metagenome assembly ODAK01 (sample SAMEA3539303, study PRJEB22396) | soil metagenome | biome: tundra; feature: field; material: soil | place: USA | collected 2010-05 | depth 0.15 m | reverse complement strand
GGTGCGACGCCCGCCGAAAAGCGGGAGGACGCTCGCGTGGCATTGGAATTCTCCGGTCTCGCCAGGGGGCAAAGCGAGCGAGCCGCCCGCGTTGCGGCCGAGCTGCACCAACTCGACACGTTTCGGCCCAAAGCCATGGCGCCAAGCGCGCCGATCTCGGTAGGCGCCATCGTCGAGGTCGAGGACGAATCCCTCGGCCGCACCTTCTTTCTAGCGCCGGTAGGCGCCGGCATCGAGCTTGCGGGTCCCGGCGGCGATGGCTTCCTGTCTGTCGTGACGCCCGTATCGCCCGTCGGCAAAGCCGTGCTTGGCCGCAAAGTGGGCGACACCATCGAAGTTACGATCGATCGCGAGCCCCGCGAGTGGACCATCACCTACGTTGGGTAGGGCTCGCATCTCTCCATCGTTCAGGGAGAGATGCAAGCACGGGAAAGGCTACGGTTTCTTCTCGTCCATCGGCATCTTGTGGCCCTCGTGGCCCTCGCTCCAGGGCGGGACGATCTTGTTCATGCGGGCGTAGGCGACTTCTTGCCCGAGGTGCTCGTTGAGGTGGCCGACGAGAATGATCAGCACGGAACGGACGGACAAATCGTGGCCGAAGAATTTCACCATCTTGTCCAAGTCCGCATCGGGAACCGAGCTCAGCACCTCGTGCGCGTGTGCGAAGGACTTCTCGAGGATCTTCTTGATCTCTCCCTTGTCCGTCGTCTTCTTGTCCCACTTCTCCGGATTCATTTCCCAACCGGCGTCGGCCGGGGGCTCCTTGCCCGTGGCCGCCTTCGTTAAGCCGTAGTTACCAAAAGCGATATGCAGGAACGCCTCGGCGATCGAGCGCACGCCTGGTCCCGGTCGCCACGTGAATTTGTTTTGCGGAATGGCGTCGAACAGTTGCAGCACTTCCTTTTCGTTGAAGCTGTAGACGCCAAGCAGATCGCGCTGGAGTGCGCCCTTCGCGGCAGGCGCAGCGGCAGGCGCTGCGTGCGCGCTGCTACCAAGCAAGCCAACCATCAACGCAACTATCGAAACGGAACGGATGACACTTTTCATCGCAGTCTCCTTGTTAGGTTTTCGGAGCACCTAGTCTGCGGGAGACTTTTGTCGAGGCAAGCCGAATACGCCCGCGCGGCAGGACCGTACCCTAGCGGAGACAGAGGGGCCGATGCCGAGCACCGGCCCCTCTAGCCCGTTCGGTCTGCTAATTGGGCATGGGTAGACCGAACCCGCTGATCTTCACCGCCTTGGCGTTCAGGATGGTGATGGTCGCTGTCTTGGGGCCAGTCGTCAGCGGGATGTATTGTGCGAAGGCATGACAGCTCGCCCCGGGGGCGAGCACCGTGTCGGACTTGCAGGGATTGTCCTCATTGTCTTGGCTCATGACCACGAATTCGTTCGGGGTGTCGCTGAGCACGCCAAAAATTGGCGTCCCCGCGACAGGGCCGATATTCGTCACGGTCAGCTCTAGGCTGCTTACCGCAGAAATGGGGACGCTGCCGAAATCGATCGTGCTTGGGTTAGCACTGAAAAATGCGCCTGGCGGCACGGTCCCGGTCATCGTCACTCCAACGGCGTTGAGGATTTTGATCGCGGCAGACTTGCTGCCGGGTGTGAGCGGAGCGAACTGGGCAAACACGTGGCAAGTTGCCCCGGGCGCGAGCACCGTGTCCGACTTGCAGGGGTTCGTCTCGTTGTCCAATCCCACAACATCGAACTCGGTGGGATTGTTACCATCAACAGTGAAGATCGGTGTTCCGGCAACCGGGCCGATGTTGGTCACGGTGACCTCCAGGCTGCCCACCCCCGACAGGATCAAACTGCCAAAATCGATCGTGTTTGGGCTGGCGCTGAAGAAGGCGCCCGCGGGCACGGTCCCGGTCATCGTTACCCCAACCGCGTTGAGGATCTTGATCACGGCGGACTTGGCGCCGGGTGTTAGCGGAACGAACTTGGCAAACACGTGGCAAGTTGCCCCCGGTGCGAGCACCGTGTCCGACTTGCACGGGTTCGTCTCATTGTCCTGGCTCGCGACGCCGAACTCGGTCGGATTGTTTCCATCAATGCTGAAGATCGGTGTTCCGGCAACCGGGCCGATGTTGGTCACGGTGACCTCCAGGCTGCCCACGCCCGACAGAATCAAGCTACCAAAGTCGATCGTGCTGGGGCTGGCGCTGAAATATGCACCCGGCGGTACGGTACCGGTCAGCGTAACGGCGTTGGTGCCACCAATCTTGATGACGGCGGACTTGTTGCCTGGCGTGAGCGGCGCGAACACGGCGAAGATCTGGCAGCTTGCGCCTGGCGCAAGCGACGTCGTCGGCGTGCAAGGTGGGCTCTGGTTGGACAGCGGCTTGATAGCAAACTCGTTGGCATTGGTGCTAGCCAAACTAAGGCTGGGAATGCCTGCGGCCGTGCCGGAGTTCGTGATGGTGACCGGGACGCTGCTCGTGCCGTTGAGGATCAGGCTGCCGAAATCCACTGTGGCAGGCGTAGCGACGAACACCGGACCGCAGGTGCCACTGCCAAGGCAAACACCGCTTTGGCAAGAATCGCCGGTAGTGCATGCGTTGCCGTCGTTGCACGATGTTCCGTTCGGCTTGGCGGGATTCGAGCAGAGACCAGTGCTGGGCGAGCAAGTTCCAGCCAAGTGGCATTGATCGGAAGCCGCACAGGTTACTGCCGTGCCTGGCTTGCATGTTCCAGACTGGCAAGTGTCGCCGACGGTGCAAGCGTTATTGTCGCTGCACGCGGTCCCGTTGGGCAAGCCGTTGCAACCGTTCCCCGCCACCGGAACGAAACGGAGGTTGTCGATGTAGTACGTGCCCGTCGTAGGAACCTGGACATTGAGCACGAGAGTGATTACCAAATCCGAGTAACCACCTTGCAGCAAAGCGGTCACGGACGTACTGTTGAGGGCGAATGTGACCGTGTTCCAAGTATTAAGCGGCTTGCCGGTCAGTTCGACTTGGGACAGGAACTGACTGTGAATTGAGCGCGAAGGACAATTGATGTAGGCCTGCATGGTCCCATACCAATACGGATTCGCTTGTACCGTGGGCAGCATCACGTCCAGCGCGAGAGTTGGGCTGACCATCGACAAACTGGACAATGGAATGCTAGCGATGGGGGTGTAGCCGTTCGAGCTCGAGGGACGGACCGACAAAGAAGAAGATCCCTGCGAGTGAATCGTCGATTGAGCGAGAACCGCACCCGGCGTGGAGGTCGACCACGTTCCCGAGGCTTCGAAGCCAAAAACCACGTCCTGACTGACTGCTGCGGGCGAGGCGAAGATTTCGGATTGAATGGTGCGCGTTTGTTCTCCACTGGCCGGGCCACCTTCGCAGCCGATGGCCATGGGAAGAGCGGCGCTCAGGAACAGCAACGCCACAAGAGACGTTCGAATTGCGCGCCTTGCGTTTGCGTCGTTCTTCGTTTGCCACGCTTGGCACCTAATCCGTCTTGCAACCAAGGTACTCGGGACATTCGTTGAACCCATCTGTTCCTCCTCGTCGAGAGCGGTTTTCATGGCCTGATGGCCAGCTGCGGACAGCGCGCACAACGCGCGACGCCACAGCAACCGCTATCGCAGATGAAACATCATGTCAAGATAAAAGCGAATCATTTCAATGAGGTTGCCATTCGCACCATCCTCCAAGTGGCACCAGCGGCTTCTGTGCACCATGCGGCACCCACGCCGGCCAACCGAAGCGGACATTTGCACCTGGGAGCGGGCGCTACCGCGGTCCGTCGGCGGCGGCCGCGGAGCTCGTCGCGGCGAGGAACAGCACGACGGTAGGAGCGCGTTTCACCGACGTGGGAATTGCATGTCGCGAGTGCGGAAGCTCACGACGATCTCGCCGTTCGACATGTGCATCTCGACGATGCTCGGTGGATCGCGGGTGAAGTCCGAGTAGCGCAGCCAGCGAGGACGCACGCGCACATGCGTGATGCCCGGCCAGCTCAGCCGAGCGCGCCCGTCGGGATAGGGTACGAAGTAGCAAGCACGGATGCGCTCCAGCTCGTCGCCCGTGGGAAAGTCCGCGTCGCCCTCGATTTGGACCGTGACAAACGCGTCCCAGCCCACGACCACGGTGATGCGCGGCTCGAAGGATAGGTTCTGAAACTTCCTCGATGTTGCGACGGTATCGAAGATGATCTCCAGGTTGTCGCTCGTGGCAATTCCCACCACTGCCGCTTGCGGCTGTCCATCCGACGCCACCGTGGCCACGACTGCCAATTTGTGCTTGCGCAGGAACGCTACGAGCTGTTCTCGCGTCACGGTGCTGGCCTAGCACGCCGATCGTCGGTGCGCAGGGATGCAAATAGTCATTCCAAGCTGAGTTGGGTTGCTTCAATCAGAAGGGCGTCAAGCGTTTCCGAAATAATCTCGGAGCGTCTTCATAAATTTACAATCATGAACCTGCACCGAAACCGAACTTCGGTGATGCTTGAATCTGTCTAGGAAAGGAGGTTGAACTGAGTATCGCCATCATCGTTCACCTCGCACGCAGCCTGCCGTCCGACATTGCTTGTAAAGTACATAGACGCGGGCGATCGGCTCGAGAAGGGGAAGGCAGGAAGACGAAACACGCGATCGAGCGCAGCGAATAGCCACTACAGGCCGGCTCTGGCCTATGATTAGCCTAAGAACCGGTGCCCGGCCTGGGAAAGAGGTGCTCACGAGAGAATAGGACTGAAATTCCATGAACCTCGGCAACCGCCTGTGCATCTTTGTGGCTGGAAGGAGGAGTTCATGGAAGCTGGAAAGGTGAAATGGTTCAACAACGCCCGGGGGTACGGCTTTATTGTGCGGGCTGGGGAGGCTGAGGATGACGTCTTCGTCCATTACTCGGTGATTGAGTCCGAGGGATATCGTTCTTTGAGCCCGGGGCAGACAGTGGAGTTCGAGATCACCAAGGGGCCCAAGGGCCTTCAGGCCACGAATGTGAAAGCGAAAATGGATCGTGGCGCAGAACGTGTGCCGGTCGCGAAGCTTCTGCTGAAGCGAGCTTAGTTGGCTGCGCAGCTCTTGCTGTTCCGCCGAATCACGCTCCCCGACCCAGGCCGCCCGCGAGGGCAAGGGAGAGAATTGACCGTCGACACCGGCTCAGCTGCAGCTGCCCAGCTGGGGCTCGTCGTATCAGGCCGCCTTGGTTTGCTTCTCGGCCTTTTCGATATCGGTCTTTTCCAGGATACGTTCGCCTCGTTCGAACACGACGCGCGCACTGCCCACAATTGAGGGATCCGGTTTGCCCACGACCTTCTCGTCCTTGCCGTCATAGGACATCTGCTCAAGCACGAAGCGCATGCAATTGAGACGAGCGATCATCTTGTTATCCGATTTGATGACTGTCCACGGCGCATCTGCGGTGTCGGTATGGAAGAACATCTCTTCTTTGGCTCGCGTGTATTCTTCCCACTTTCCGAAGGAGGCGATGTCGATGGGGCTGAGCTTCCATTGTTTCAGAGGATCCGTCTGCCGTCCCTTGAATCGACGGGCCTGTTCCTCGCGCGACACGGAAAACCAAAACTTGAAAAGACGCAGACCGCTGTTAACCAGCATCCGCTCGAGAACCGGCGTTTGGCGCAGAAACTCGAGGTGTTCTTTCGGCGTACAGAAGCCCATCACGCGTTCCACGCCCGCGCGGTTGTACCAAGAGCGATCGAAAAGCACGATTTGGCCGGCCGTTGGCAAACGGCTGACATAGCGCTGGAAGTACCACTGGCCGCGCTCTTGCTCAGAAGGTTTCTCAAGCGCCACGACCATGGCCCCGCGCGGATTCATGTGCTCCATGAAGCGCTTGATGGTGCCACCTTTTCCGGCGGCATCGCGCCCTTCGAAGAGAATGACAATCCGCTCTCCGGTAGAGCGAACCCAGTTCTGCATTTTCAGAAGCTCAATCTGCAACTGCGCCTTTGTGCTTTCGTACTCGCCCCGATCGATTTTGGGTTTTGTCGGATTCTCGCGTCGCTTCTCCACGTCGGACATTGCGCAGGCCTCCCTGGCCGTCCAATAGTCATCGGGTCATCTGGCAAGTGGCTTAAATCGTCACCACTTTGACTCGACTTTGACCTTCATTGGAAGCGCCAGCTACCCCGTGTGATCGCAGAGCGCGACGACGCGATCTCGGTTTCACATCACCGATCGGATCCGAAGATCGCCACCTTTGCCCCCAGAGTCGGCGTCCAAGTCGTCTGGTAGCGCGGAGGGCTTGCTCCATTCCCAGCCTGCCGCTGGGCGCGGGCGTGGCGCGCGCGGTCGACTAACCCAGTTGCGGGGTCAGTCCGGCTAGCGGGCGCCGTGGCCTGGGCAAGCGCACAACTGCGCGCGCGTGCTAGCTTCGGAGCATGCTCAAACCCGCAACGCCTGCGCTGCTCGATCGACTGAAAGCCATGCTCGGCCCGGCTGGCTTTTCCACCGATCCCGACGAGCTGGCGCCGCACCTTACCGAATGGCGCAATCGCTTCGTGGGCAAGACACCACTTTTGCTTAAACCAGCGCGCACCGACGAGGTCGCGGCCATCGTTCGCTTGTGCGCCGAGGAACAGGTCGGCATCGTCGCGCAGGGTGGAAACACCGGGCTCGTCGGTGGGCAGATTCCGCGGGCGGAAGGTTGCGACCTGCTGGTCAGCATGAGCCGCATGAACAAGATTCGTCGGGTCGACGCCGTGGACAACACCATGGTCGTCGAAGCCGGTTGCACGCTGGCGGTGGCGCAAGAGGCTGCCGCCGAGGTGGATCGCTTGCTGCCTTTAAGCTTGGCCGCCGAGGGCACCAGCCAAGTGGGCGGTAATTTGTCGACCAACGCCGGCGGCATCCACGTACTTCGCTATGGAAACGCCCGCGACGCCGTGCTGGGCCTGGAAGTCGTCACGCCCGACGGAACGGTCTGGGACGGACTGCGCGCGCTCCGTAAAGACAACACAGGCTACGACCTCAAGCATCTGTTCATTGGCGCCGAGGGCACGCTTGGCATCATCACCGCGGCTGTGCTCAAGCTGTATCCGCGACCGCACCAGATTCAAACCCTGATGGCCAGCACCTCCGATCCGGACAAGGTCCTCGCGCTCCTCGCGCTCGCGCGGGATCTGACTGGAGACGGCGTCTATGCCTTCGAGATGATTTCGCGCTTTGCCCTCGAGCTGGTCGTTCGCCACATTCCAGGTACGGCCGATCCGCTGGCGGCCCCGGCGCCGTGGTACGTGCTCACCGACTTGACGGTGCCCCGGGAAACCGCCGAGGCGTACTTGGCGGCAGCCTTCGAGCGCAACCTGATAGAGGATGCGGTATTGGCCGGCAGCGCAGCGCAAAGCAAGGCCTTGTGGAAGCTGCGCGAATCGATCTCCGAATCACAAAAACACGAAGGCGGCAGCATCAAGCACGACATCTCGGTGCCCGTCTCGCGCATTCCGGCCTTCATGCGGGAAGCACTGGCGGCAGCGGAGCAACTGATTCCCGGCATTCGTCCCGTGCCGTTCGGTCACGTGGGCGACGGCAACCTGCACTTCAATTTCACGCAACCCCTTGGCATGGACAAGCAGGCCTACCTCGACCGGTGGCAAGCCCTCAATCGCGTCGTCCACGACATCGTCGTAACGCATGGCGGATCGATCAGCGCCGAGCACGGCATCGGTGTGCTCAAGCGCGAGGAAGCACGCCGCTACAAGAGCGCGGTCGAGCTCGATCTGCAGCGACGGATCAAGCAGGCCTTGGATCCCAAGGGCATCATGAATCCCGGCAAGGGGGTGGTGTAGGCGTGCAGAAGCTTTCTCGTTACTCGGAAGAACAACTCGCCGAAGCCTTGTCGGCGGATTCGCCTTCCGGCGACGGCCTGCGCGCTCTGCCCAAAGCGGACGTGCATTGTCATTCTCTGCTCAACGGCCCCCTGGCGGCATTCGAGCAGGTGCTCGGCTACAGGCTACCGCCCCCGCCGCCGCGCTTTCGCAATTTCGGGGAATTTGGCGGCTATCTGGCCGCCAATCTGTTTCCGGCTACCCGCACCCTCGACGGTGTCCGCGCCCTGCTGCGCGCCGGGCTCGACCGCATGATCGAGGAAGGCGTAGTCTACGCCGAAGCGAGCATCGATCTGCTGATGCCCATCCACACGCAAAGCGAGCCAGCGGCGGTCTTGGCAATCGTGGCCGAGGAGCGCGATCGCGTGGCCGGACGCCTGCGCTTCGTGCCCGAAATCGGCATCAATCGTCGCATCCCGCCCGAGCAGCTGTGGCCGCTTTTTACGGCATTTCTCGACTCGGGGATTTTTGGCGCCATCGATCTTTACGACGATGAACGCGCGGGTGATTTGCACGAGCTCCAGCGTTTCTTTCGCTTGGCGCGCGAGCGCGGTCTGACACTGAAAGCACACGCGGGTGAAACCTGCGGCGCCCAGCGCATGCGCGAGACCTTGGAGATACTCGACGTCGACGTCATCCAGCACGGCATTGCAGCGACGAGCGATCGGGCGCTTTTGGGCGAGCTCGTCCGGCGGGGAACCCAGCTCAACGTGGGCGTAGCGAGCAACGTTGCCCTCGGTGTTGCCGGTTCCTACGAGAGCCATCCCATTCGCGGCCTGCTTGCCGCGGGCGTCAACGTGGCCTTGGGCACGGACGACTTCACGATTTTCGGAACGAGCCTCTGCGACGAAATCCGCCTGCTTCGCCGCTCGGGCTTGCCTCTGCGCGAGCTGGCCAAGATTCGTCTTGGACCACCCGCCCCAATTTGAGTACGCGGCAATGCCGTCCGATGAATTCAACGTTTCGTCGGCGTAGCTTTTCCGGCCTCGTATGCAGAAGCCTTTGACGATGTGATCGAGGAGGCCATGATGAACTCATGGATCGGACGAAACACTTTCGTTCCTTGGCCCTTCACCCCCGAATGAGTTCCAGATTGCGAGTCCTTTCCAGGAGGCGGAACGGGGCGCGGCCATGGTCGGCCCAAGTGCCCGGACAAGGGACTCGAATAGCATGCGCAGGCGTTTGGCAGAAAGCGGGAGTCATCGCACTGTTTGCCCTCATGACAAGCGTGGGCTTTGGCGCCTACGCAAGCTATGGCCGAATAGTTTGCACCTCGGGTGGGCAAGCTCTAGCGCGGCTCCCTCACCGATCGATGCCGCCGGCCCCATGGATCCACTCTTTTCCGCCAGCGCCGGCAGATCCCATGCAAGACGAAATGGGCGCATGGCTTGCAAAGGCGAGCGACCTGACTGCGGTCGCCGCAATCGTTCTCTTTGGCGATGTGGCCAGCGCCGTAGCTTCGGCGCTGTGATCTATTCGTCCGAGCTTCCCCCCGAAGTCTCAGGTGTTGAAGCAAACCGGTAGCCGATGCCACGGACGGTCTCGACGTACACGCCGGCGGCGCCCAGCTTTTCGCGCAGGCGCTTGATGTGCGTGTCCACGGTGCGCGTGTTGTTCTCGGGGCTGGCTTCCCACACTTCGTCGAGCAGGGTGGCGCGGGTCTGGACGCGGCCGCGGCGCAGGTAGAGCGTCCACAGGAGCCTCATTTCGAGCGGCGTCAGCAGGACCTCTTCGCCCTCGACCCAGGTGCGATGGGCGCTGCGATCGACGCGCAAGCGACCAAACAGCAGCTCGGCAGCGGCGTCCGCAGGATCCGCCGCACCGTTTGTCTGCGCGCGCCGAAGCACCGCTTGAATACGCAACACCAGCTCGCGCACGCTGAAGGGCTTAACGACGTAATCGTCGGCGCCGAGCTCGAAGCCGACGACACGATCGATCTCTTCGCTGCGCGCGGTAAGCATGATGACCGGAATGTGTTTCAGCGTCGGGTCGCTCTTCAGCAGGCGGCAGACGTCCAGCCCGGAGATATCGGGCAGCATCAGGTCGAGAAGGACCAGCGCGGGTCGCTCTTTACGCGCCAACTCCAGCGCAGCACTGCCGTGCTCCGCGGTCAGCACCTGGTGACCGGCCTGCCCCAGGTTGTAGGACAGGATTTGGCGAATGTCGCCTTCGTCTTCGACTACCAGTATCAGCGCCATGGCTTTAGCTGGCTTCTTTTACACCGGCCGGGAGGAAAAGTGGTGGGCGGACAGCAGGCCGACGCGCAGCGCGAGGCGGTGCGGGTAGTTCTGCATCCCGAGTGTCTACGCCGGGATCTCGTCGAGAAACCGCACCTTCCCCGTCTCCAGCTCGTACTCGGCACCGAGCACGGCCACGCGACCGGCCAACACCAGCTCTTCCAGTAGTTGGCTGCCATGGCGCAAGTGATCGACCGACGCGCGAACGTTGGCTCGCATCCACTCGCGCAGATGGCCGGCATCGGACGCACCGCCCGCGACACGGTAAAGCGGCTCCACGTGCGGAGCGATGCGGTCGGTGATGGAGCGAATGTTTTTCGATGCGGGCCCGTTGCCCGTCCGAATCGCTTCGACGGTCGCCGAGACGGCGCCACAGCGCGTGTGGCCGAGCACGACGACCAAGCGGGTTCCGAATTGCGAGGCGGCGAATTCGATCGAACCAACGACCGACGGCGCCACCACGTTGCCGGCGATGCGCACGACAAACAGATCGCCAAAACCCTCGTCGAAAAGAATCTCGACCGGCGTGCGTGAGTCGGAGCACCCGAGCACGATGGCGAACGGGCGCTGTGGTTTTTCGACGGTGTCGGCGGAAAACGTGCGCGCCACCGCCGATGTTCTGGCCAAGAAACGAGCATTGCCATCCATCAAGCGCTGCATGGCGGCCCGCGGAGAGAGTGCGTTGGGATCCCAGGTATGTGGCATAGCGATTAACCTTTCACACAGAAGTGCCCGACCTGCGCCGGTTCATAGCGCGCCGATGGACGAGGGACCAACCTAGGGACCAACCGCCCTAGTGCAAGTACGACTTGATGGCCGCGTACCAGGTGTCGCCCATCCAGGGGTATCCGACGGTGTCGTTCGGATGAACCCCGTCGGTGCTCAGGGCGCCGGTCGGGGGAGTGGACATATCCACGTAGTTCACGTGCTTGCCCTGGTCCGCGCGTTGTTTGATGACGCCCGGTATGGCGGCGTCGTACGTAGCGACGTTGACGGCGCACTCGGCGGGCGTGTAGTTGGTAGCGTTGCAGCCGGGAAATGGATAAATCGACGAGACGACGACTAGGGAATTGGGAAGTGCGGCGACGATCTTGTCGATGAGCTGGCCAAGCCTGTCCGATGCGCCGGCCTCGGTGTTCGCATAGCCTTCATCGTTCGTGCCGATGAGCAGAAGGACAATCTGCGGCATGTCCTTGAGCGCCTGCGAGCTGGTCGCAATGCCGCTAACCTGGGTAATCGTCCACCCTATGTGCCCCTCGTGGTTCTGGGGGAATGCAACGCCGGCGACGGTGCTCGGCCCGCTGCTCAGACTGCCGACGAAGGTGATGTGCTTGTTGTCGGTTGTCGCCTTGGTGAAAAGCTCGACGCGATACCCGCCGCCATCGCCTGGCTGGGCGCCTGCGCCTGCCGTGATGGAATCCCCGAGGGGCAGAATTTTGCAGTTGCCTGTTGCGGGACAGGGATCGAATCCGCCCGAGCTTGCCCCGTCGAAGCCTCCGGCCTCAGGACCGGTTGCGCCGTCGCGAGACGAGCCGCCCGAACCAGTTGACCCGCCGGTGCCCGGCGCTCCGCCAACGGAGCTTGCGCCTCCCTGCCCCGTCTGCCCGCCCGAGCCCAAAGCAGTCGTTCCACCGGATCCACTCGCGCCACCGGTTGTGCTCAACCCGCCTGAACCGCTGCGACCGCCGCTGGCGCTGCCTCCCGAACCGATCTCACCGCCCGAGCTGGTCGCGCCGCCGGTTGCGTTTTGGCCGCCGGTTCCACCATTGGAGGTGGACGTCGAGCAACCGAGTCCCCCGACAAGCAAACAACCCAGCGCGAAACAGAGCTCCCACTGCCCTGAAAACCCTCGCACCGCGAAGCGGGGAGAGGTCGCCGAGCGCAGCGAGGCGGGTGAGGGGCCTGTGGCCCGGCGGCCGCCCTGAGAAGAAAACCTCGAACGCTGCATGAAGGACTCCTTGGAAGCGGGGAATGCAAAACCCGGTGCGCCCTCAACCATAACAATCATGACAGGCTAATGGCACCAGCCATCTGCGCCGCGACTGTCAGGATGTCCGAAAATGGGTGGGTTTGTGCATGGGCGCCACGTCAGGGTTGGCTCGCGGAGAACACTCCCCGCGCTGGTGCCGCTCCCAAAGCGCGGTAGGTTTGCGGTCCGGAGCTTCGGAGATGAAACAATACGCGAGCAAAATTGCCGGCGCGGCGGTGGGCGGACAGGCGACCGAGGCGGTTGTGAATCCCTTTGATGGCTCGACGGTGGCGCGCGTGGGCGTCGCCTCTGAAGCTGACGTTGACGCAGCCATCGC
>ODAK010005949.1_pt1 | contig 12331 bp, 11 predicted proteins | sample 1539591 | NCBI WGS metagenome assembly ODAK01 (sample SAMEA3539303, study PRJEB22396) | soil metagenome | biome: tundra; feature: field; material: soil | place: USA | collected 2010-05 | depth 0.15 m | reverse complement strand
TTCGTTGCGATAGATGTCGCTGAGGACGGTCTCGTCGACGGCGGCGATCGTCGCCTGCGTCGCTGGGCCACAGGCGGTTGCGGCGCCGGCGGAGGCAGCCGCCGCCGCGCCGGTGAGCGCGACAAGTGCCAGCCCCGCGCTCGCCAGCGCGACGGCGACGTTCCCGAGACGGTGCGATGCTCCCGGCCGCCGGAGCACGCGGCCGATCACCGATCCTGTCGGTCGGGGGCCACTCGCAGCGTGCCCGTCGCGGCCCCCGTGGAAGGGTTGATCTGCAGTGCCAGCTCAAGCCGCAGCGGGCGTCCGCCCGTGGCGGCCACCCGTGCCCGGATGATGGTCCCGTTGAGTTCGGTGATCGAGCCCTGGTAGAGCGTCGGGTTCGACGCGGGGCCGAGCGACACGGCGCTCCCCGTCATCCCGACGCCGCCGCCGGCAGCGGCGTTTCCGACGATCTGCAGCCGAAGCTCGGGTAGCGCAGCGTCGGCGACCGCGAGCGAGATGTCGATCTCGACGAGCCCGTTTGCGGTCTGCCGTTGGCTCACCGTGCCGCTGACGCCGGCTGAGAACGCTGAGGTCGGCGTCGTGCCGCCCGGCGCCGTGGAGCTCGGATGCGCGATAGCGCCGGCCCCCGCGCTCGCGGCGGAGGCCGCCCGTGCGACGACAGCCGGCGTTCCTGCGCGCCGCGCCCAGTTGGAACCGAGCGGGCCGCTCGGCAGCCACAGCGCGAAGGCTGCAGGCAGCGCGATCGACGCGGCGATCGCGCTGCCCCGCAACCCGCGCCGCGCGGGCCAGCCAAATCCCACCCGCGCCCACACGGCGACGATCAGGGCGATCACGCACCCGGCGAGGAGCGCCTCCATCCAGAGCTGCTTGATGTCGCTGCCGGTGCCGACCGCGTGAAGCACGGCGATCGGCCAGCAGAGATAGGCGAACCAATGCGTCGCTCGCCAGGCGCGGTGGCCGAGGCGGCGGCGCATCATGCTCGTCAGCGCGATCGCGATCAGCAGATCGGACGCGAATGCGCCCAGCCCGAGCCAGAACGGCCGGTAGGCCGAGATGAACGGGACGACCGCGTCGATCGCGTGAATCGTCGCGAACGGGTCGAGGACGGTCGTGACGATGTGTACGACGAGCACCGCGATGGCCAGCAGCGAGACATTGCGATGGAGACCCTCGACCACGAAGCGGGGCCAGCGGGCGCTCTGCAGGCGCCCGACGTTGGCGATGCCGAGCGCGACGCTTGTGGTCAGCAGCACAAGCGTGACCGCGCCCGTGGCACGGGTCAGATACCAGAGTGCGCTCGGCCCGGCACTGGCGATCGCCATTACGAGCCACCGGACACGACGACGGCAGCGGCGGGTGCCTGCGCAAGGGCCTGGCTCGGCGGCTGCAGGCCGCTGGGCGAGCTCGACGGCGATGCCGATGCCGGGGCCGCGGGGCTCGCGGACGCATGGCCGGGGAACCCACCGGCGGCGACCACTGCGAGCGTGCCCGACAGCGCGACCACGCCCGTGATCAACCAGCGAGTGACGACCGAGATCCGCTCCAGCCCGGCGTCGCGCATCATCACTGCGCGACGGGTCGCGATCTCCAGCGGGCTTCCGTCAGGCGAGCGGGTGGTTCGAGGACTCAACGGGAGCGCTCCCGACGGGGGTCACAGCACAGGTAGAAGCGACTCATCGGGTTCGATTCTGGCGTCGGTGCCCCAAATCCCGATAAGTGGCAGATGAGAAGCCACTCATCCGCGGCGGTTGCGTGATGAGAGCGTTCTCACAAATAGGTAAGTTGCTGCTTAATGCCGTCGAACATCATCCCTCAATGGCACGAAGCCGCGTCAGCGTGGGTCCGGGCGCGCGGCCACGGGGCACCCGCAGGCATTTTCGCCGTCCACGGCGCCGGTCTTCGCGTTACGCGCGGCGGCGACGACGCATCGGGTTGCTGGTCGCGCTCGCGCTCCTCGCGGCCGGGGCGGTAGCCGCCACGGAGACTGGCGGCGGCTCGGTCGGTCGGCCGGCGCACGCGGCGGCCACTGCTCCGGCCCGGCCCGTCGTGACCGGCGCGCTCGCTGTCCGCGCCGCCGCTGCGCTGCATGTCGCAGTCAAGCCGCCCGTTACGCTCGCGGCGAATTGGACGACGGTCGCGCAGGTTCGCGGGCGACCGGCAGCGTGGGTCGCCCGGCGCTCCGGTGTCACGCTGATGAAGTTCGACCAGGGCTTGGTTCACCTCATCCTCCACGCGGGCTCGAGCGACGGCGGTGTCGTCGGTTGGCGGTATGGCGATCAGATCACGCCAGGCGAGATCCATCGTGTGGTGGCCGCATTCAACGGCGGCTTCAAGCTGAGTTACAGCAATGTCGGCTTTATGTCCGGCGGACGCGTTGCAGTCCCGGTGAAGCCGGGCCTCGCATCGCTGGTCACCTACACCGATGGCGCGTCCAACATCGGCGCGTGGCGAAACGGCGTGCCTTCGACGCGCAAGACGGTCCTCTCGGTGCTGCAGAACCAAAGGCTGCTCGTCGACCGCGGCGTGGCGGCCGCGAACGTCGCGAGTTGCGTGATCGTCTGCTGGGGCGGCACGATCCAGAATCTCACGACCGTAGCGCGGTCCGGGCTCGGCATCACCGCGACTGGCCAACTGGTCTGGGCCGCCGGCGAGCAGCTGTCACCGACCGATCTGGCCAACGCACTCGTGAGTGCGGGCGCGGTTCGCGCAATCGAGCTCGACATCAACCCGGCCTGGGTGGCCGGCTACCTCTACGTGCACCATCCGGGCGGACCGACCGCCGTGCCGGTGATCCCTGGACAGCGCGGCATCGCCGGGCGGTTGCTCGCGCCCTACAGCCGCGACTTCTTCGCTGTGGTAGCCAACTGACGCGCCGTGCTGGCGTCGGCGCTTGTCACGCGAGACGCCGCCCGAGACGTGACAGCCTTATGCACAGTTTCGTGGAGGTTTAGCCGGCGATCAGCGTCGGGCGCTTGAATGGGCTCCCACACTCCGCGGCAAAGGACCAACGTGAAGGCATTCTTGAGCAAGAGACTTGTGATCGGCGCGACCGGGCTCGTCGTACTCGCCGGCGCGGCCGGCGCTGTGGCTGCGACGCAGGGGTCGACCGGTTTCGGTGCGCAGGCCTACATCAACGACGTGGCCGGCCGACTCGGCGTCACGCCGAGCGCGCTCACCGCCGCGATCAAGGCGTCAGACAGCGATCAGATTGACGCGGCGCTCGCCGCGGGCCGTCTGACCCAAGTGCAGGCGACCGCGTTGAAGGCGCGCATCGAGGCGAGCACCGGCGTTCCGTTCCTCGGCCACCGGTTTGGAGCCGGCGGGTTCAGAGGAAGCTTCGGGGGCAGCGCCGCCACCGCGGCGCAGTACTTCGGGATCAGCGAGGCGACGTTGCACGCCGACCTGGGGGCCGGTCAATCCCTCGCGCAGATCGCGACGGCGACACCAGGCAAGTCCGTGGCCGGTCTGAAAGCCGCGATCATCGCCGCCGAGACGACGCGGCTCAACGGCGCTGTGTCCGCCGGCCGGATCACAAGCCAGCAGGAGCAGCAACGCCTCAGCAACCTCTCCAGCCGAATCGACGCGCTACTCCAGCGCACCTGGAACGGCGGCGGCGCCTGGACCGGCGGCGGTCGCGGGCCGGGCCTGTTCGGTCCTCACCCGACCGCGTAGCAGCACCTGAGCAAGCCATCCCGTCGCGCTCCACCGGCGACGGGATGGCAGCCATCCGACCGTGCTCTGCGGCGCGGGTAGGGGGCGTGAAACGGAGCGAGGCGGGCGTCGCAAGCGCCCGCTGCTAGTCGGCCTGCGCGGACCAGTACGCGCGCGCCTGGGCCTCCATCACGGCCAGGCGCGAGTAGTAGTCCGGAAACTCGTTGAGATGCGCACGGGCGATCTTCGCGGTCACCGTCACGTCGTCGTCAGTCACGTTCGTCGCCGCATCACGGGTGCCGTGCTCGAGCTCGACGTCCATCCCGATCCGAAACTGGTCGACATCGAACGCCGAGGTCGACCACTCGATGCCGATCCGCTCGCCTACGGCCCGCGCCTGCTCGACGGTGAACTGCGGACTCATGCCAGCCAGGCTACCGCGGGGAGGGCGAGGACGCTGCCACCAGATCGCCGTGCTGGACGGTGCTCCACCTGCGGTCGCCAGGCGTTCGTGGTTGCCACGTTGACCGCGGAGAACCACGGCGCGACCGTGCGGCATTTCACCGATGAACAGCGCCGCCCGCGATGCTTGGCTGGAGCCATGGCTGCTTCGGTGCGAGACGAGCCGCTGGCGCAAGCCGACTCCGCACCTCACGGGCCGACGCCTTCGAGGGTCGTGCGCCGGTCCGGCTTCGGTGCGCGTACTGTCGCCTACCTGATCGTCAACGTGACGTTGTGGGTGGTCTGGGCTCTGACCGGAGCCGGCTATCCGTGGCCGGTGTGGGTGACCGGCGCGTCGTGCATCGGGCTGCTGATGAACGCGTGGGCCGGGGTCGAGATCCGTCGCGACGTCAGTCCTCCTCGTTCCTAACGGGCGAAGCACGAGGCCGGTTGGCGGGTCTACTACGTAGTCGTCATCGGGTCGTCTCCCCGATGTGGCGCGCAGGGTGGCCGAATAGCGTCAGGCAATCCTTCCAACTCGTTCAAGACGGGAGGCAGGTCGTGTCCGGACGTTCCACGCGTCGGCTGACGGGAGCTGTGCCGCTGGTTGCGTCGTGTCTGTTGCTCGCCGCCGTCGCGCGGGCGGCCACCCCGATCAGCGTCACCGCGTCGCCGAAGACGGTGTCGCGCGGACAGAGGGTGACGTTCGGTGGGTCGGGCTGGGGGGTGATCGAGTTCTGCAAGCCGCAGGTGAGTCTCAGCCTGCGGCGATCACCACCACTGGGCCCGCTGGTGATCGCGAACGTCAAGCTGCGGACCGCCCCGAAGACGAGCGGAACCTTCGGTACGTCATGGACGGTGCCGCGGACGGTTCACAGTGGACTGCGCACGATCTTCGCAACCCAACATTGCGAGAGCGGAAAGAACGGCGCGACCGTGCTCATCACCCGCTCGACCACCATTCGCGTCAGGTGAAGGGCGCCGGCATGCCGATCGGGGCGCGCGCGCCGACCACGCCTCCGATGACCCGACGGCGCCGGATGCTCCTCGGTCGGGGAGTGGTGTACCGAGAGTGAGCGTCACCGGCGCCGACATAGGCTGTGGCGCGGTGCGAGTCGCTGCGCTCTCGGACGCTGACGCTCTGCCTGGCCTCAGCGAGCACGACGCCGCACGGCGACTTGCCGCGCGCGCTCGGCCGCGTAAGAGCGGCTCGCGCCGCTCCTACGCGAGCATCGTGCGTGCGAACGTCCTGACGGTCTTCAACCTGATCCTCGCCGGCTTCGGAGCGGTGACGTTGATCTTTGGCGATTGGCGCGATGCCCTGTTCCTCGGTGTGATCGTTGCCAACGCCACGATCGGAATCACGCAAGAGGTTCGGGCCAAGCGCGCGCTTGACCGCCTCTCGTTGCTGGTCGCCCCCCACGCTCGCGTCCACCGCGACGGGACCGTGCGGTCGGCGGCGGTCGATGAAGTCGTCGTTGGTGATGTGGTGATGCTCGAGCCGGGCGACCAGGTGATCGCCGATGGGCGCTTGCTCGTGGCGAGCGATCTACGTCTCGATGAGTCGATCCTGACCGGCGAGTCCGAGCCCGCGACGCGTGGCGCGGGCCAGGAAGTGCGCTCGGGCGCGTTCGCAGTGGAGGGCGCCGGCGCGTACGAGGTCAGCGCCGTCGGTGCCGAGAGCTTCGCGGCGCGCCTCACGGGAGAGGCGCGCTCCTTCCGTCATCCACGCTCACCGCTCGAGCGTGCGGTGAATCGGCTCCTGTTCTTCTTGGTGGCGCTGGTCGTCGTGCTGGGGGCGGTGCTTGGCTACTCCCTGTACCACCGCCACGTGCACCTGCACGCGGCGGTGGCGACCTCGGCGGCCGGCGTTGTCACGCTGATCCCGGAGGGGCTGATGGTGCTGGTCAGCCTGACATACGCGGCGGCGGCGGTGCGCATGTCGCGTCGGGGTGTGCTGGCACAGCAGCTCAACGCGATCGAGTCGCTGGCCTCGGTGGACACGATCTGCATTGACAAGACCGGGACGCTGACCGAGGCGACACTGCGCGTTGTCGAGGTAGTGCCCGAAGCGCGCCTGAGCGAGGAAAGCGTTCGCGCGACGCTCGGATCGCTGGCTGCAAGCGCCTCGGCGTGGAACATCACCATGCAGGCGGTTGCCGACGCTTGCCCCGCCGAACCGCAGCCGGTGCTCGGTGAGGTGCCCTTCTCGAGCCGCCGGCGCTGGAGTGCGATCTCGTTCGCAGACGGCACGTTCTACCTTGGCGCGCCCGGACGTGTGCCCGTAGGGGCCCTCGCGGGCCTCGCCGAGGAGCGCCAGCGGCAGGGGCGACGCGTGCTCGCCCTCGCCCGAGGGGCTGGCCCGCTGGAGGGCCAACCCCCGGAGCAGCCGCCGGCGGATCTGCAGCCGCTCGGGATCGTCGTGCTCGCCGAGGAGCTGCGTCCAAACGTGCGTGAGACGATCGCGTTCCTGCGCCGCGAGGGGGTCGAGGTCAAGGTGCTCTCGGGGGATGCCGCGCAGACTGTGGCGGCGATCGCGCGCGACGTGGGGTTGGAGGTCGCTGGAGTGAGCGAGGGCGACGCGATCCCTGACGATCCCGTCGCCCGGCGCAGCTTCGCCTCGGATGTGACGGTGGTCGGCCGCATCTCGCCCGAGGGCAAGAAGCTGATCGTCGAGGCGTTGCGCGCCGCTGGTCGCTACGTCGCGATGGTGGGGGACGGGGTCAACGATGTGCCGGCGCTGAAGAGCTCGAACCTCGCGATCGCGCAGGGCAGCGGCACCCAGATGGCGCGTAGCGTGTCCGATCTGGTGCTGATCTCAGGCGATTTCGCGAGCGTGCCGCTGCTGGTCGCGGAGGGCCGGCGTGCGCTGCGTAACCTGCAGCGCGTCAGCAAGCTCTACGTCACCAAGTCCGCGTTCGCCGCGTTTCTGATTCTGACGATCGGAACGAGCTCTGACGCATACCCGCTGCTGCCGCGACACCTGACGCTTGCGGCCAGCCTGACGATCGGGATCCCGACCTTCTTCCTCGCGCTGGCCCCGAGCAGCGGTCCGTGGCGTCCCGAGCGTTTCGCGCGCACGGTGGCACGCTTCGCGGTGCCGGCGGGCGTGGTGGTCGGCACGGGTCTCGTCGCCGGCTACCTGTTTGCGCTGCACGACCTCGATCTCTCGGTGACCAATGCGCGCACCGTCGCCGTCACGATCCTCGTGGCCTGCGGGCTCTACCTGGTGATGGTGCTCGAAGCTGTGGGCTCCCGACGGCGCTCGACGCTCGTGGCGGCCATGTGCGCCGCGCTCGCGGGTCTCTATGTGGCGGCGCTGGTGATCCCGGCGACGCGCCATTTCTTCGAGTTGACGATGCCCGACGCCGGAATGATTGCGACCGCGGTCTGCGCCAGCGCCGCGGCGGTCGCGGGACTCGCGCTGTGCGGCTTCTCGGTGCGCGTCACGCGCTCGGCGGCGGACGGAGCAGGCCTGTGACCGGTGGCTGCGTGTTGTTGTGCTTCGACGGCTCCGCGCAGGCGGAGGCGGCGATCCGCGTCGCCAGCGTCCTGTTGGCGGGCCGCGAGGCGATCGTGCTTGCGGTTGCGATTCCGGCAGCGGAGGAGCTTCCGCTCGATCCGGCAGGCGATCTCGTCGGGCGGATCAGCGGCCTCTACCGGGACTGGGATGAGATCGCGATCGAGCTCGCCGAACACCATGTGCGCACCGGTTGCGAGATCGCGATCGGCGAGGGCTTCGCCGCGCGGCCGCTGACGGCGTCCGGCAGACCCGCCGCCACGATCCTGCGCGTGGCCGACGAAAGCGGCGCGGCGGTGATCGTGCTCGGCGCCGGACGGCACGGGGCGCTCGGGGGTTTGCTTGGCAGCGTCTCCGCGCGGGTGGTCCAACAGGCGAGGTGTCCCGTGCTCGTGATTCCCGGAAACTGACCCCGGCCGTAGGGCACGCAGGTCCTGCGGGGTCTCCGATCCAAGCCGGTGGCGGCCTACGGATATGCCTGCCAGTCTCGCGCGCCATGCTGTCGGCATGGCGTTCGCTCGGGCATCTTCGCCTGCGCCGGGCCTCGTGCGCGCGGCCGAGCGCGGCCTGCCTCGCCGAGCGTTGGCCGGCTGGGTCGATCATCGCGCTCGCGTGCTTGCTGCTGTCGCGGTGCTCGCGATCACTGCCGGCGGCGTCCTGCACCTTGCCGGGGCGCCAGGCGGCGGTGACGAGGTATGGGCTGGAGCGGTCGCGCTGCTCGCCGCCGGGCTCACGTTCGAGGTCGGTCGGACGATCCTCATCGACCGTCATATGGGCGTTGACACGATCGCGCTGGTCGCGATGGTTGGCTCGCTGGCACTCGGCCAAGAGCTCGCCGGAGTCGTCGTGGGTCTGATGTTCTCTGGGGGCGCGGCGCTCGAGGACTTCGCCTCGATGCGGGCGCGGCGCGAGTTGACCGCCTTGGTTCAGCGTGCGCCACGGGTCGCCCAGCTTCGCGTCGGGGACGCCCTGGAGCAGGTGCCCGTCGAGCAGGTGCAGGTCGGTGACGTCGTCGTCGTCCGTACCGGGGAGGTGGTGCCCGTCGACGGGACGATCGCCGGCGGTGACGCGGTGGTGGACACGAGCACCCTCAGCGGCGAGGCGCTGCCGGTCACGATTGGGCTTGGGATGCCGGTGCTCGGCGGCACGGCAAACGCCGGTGCGCCGTTCGAGGTCCGTGCGAGCCGCCCGGCGGCTGAGAGTGCCTACGCGGCGCTCGTGCGGCTCGTGGAGCAGGCGCAGGCGCAACGCGCGCCGTTCGTGCGCATGGCGGACCGCTATGCGGCGTTCTTTCTGCCCGCAACTCTGATCGCGGCGGGCGCTGCCTGGGCGCTGAGCGGTGACGCGGTTCGCGCGCTCGCGGTCGTGGTCGTCGCCACGCCGTGTCCGCTAATCCTCGCGGCGCCGATCGCACTTGTCTGCGGCCTGTCGCGAGCGGCGCGCGCCGGCGTGATCGTCAAGGGCGCCGGAGCGATCGAGACGCTCGGCCAAGCCCGCACCGTCCTGTTCGACAAGACCGGCACGCTCACCGTCGGTACACCCGAGGTTCGCGACATCGTCGCCCGCAGGGGCTACGAAGAGGGGGAGCTTCTGCGGCTGGCGGCGTCGCTCGACAGGATGTCCGCGCACGTCCTCGGCGACGCGCTCGTGGCCGCCGCGACTGAGGCCGGCCTCACGCTCAGCGCGCCCACCGAGGTGCGCGAAGACCCTGGCCAGGGCATCCAGGGAACGGTTGAAGGACGCGCGGTCGCTGTCGGCAGCCGGGCGTTCGCCCGGGCAGTGGGCGTGCCCGCGGACGAGGTTGCGTCAGTCGCGATGCTCAGCGGCCATGGCTCCGGTGAGGCGCACGTGCTCGTCGCAGTCGACGGTCACATCGCCGGCGTGATCGTGCTGGCCGACGAACTGCGCCCCGACGCCGCGCACATCGTCGAACGGCTGCGCGCAGAAGGCGTTCGACACGTCGCGATGGTCTCAGGAGACCGCCGCTCAGTCGCGGAGCGGATCGGCAGCGAACTCGGCGTTGACCGCGTCTATGCCGAGCAGTCTCCCGAGGACAAGCTCGACGTGGTCGCGCGACTCCGCGCCGACCGCAACCTCTCCCCGGTGATCATGGTCGGCGACGGCGTGAACGACGCACCGGCGCTCGCGCTTGCCGACCTCGGTATCGCGATGGGCGTGGCTGGAGCGACGGTCTCCTCAGAGACCGCCGACGCGGTAATCACCGTCGACCGCGTCGATCGCGTCGCTGACGCGGTTCACACCGGTCGACGCGCACTGTTCATCGCCCGCCAGAGCGTGCTCGCCGGCATGGGCCTCAGCCTCGCCGCAATGGCCGTCGCCGCTGTTGGATACCTGCCGCCGGTGGCGGGCGCCCTGACCCAGGAAGCGATCGACCTCGCCGTGATCCTCAACGCCCTGCGTGCGCTGCGCGGCTGACCGGGCAGGAGAGGCGCGCTGTGGAGTGGCCGCTGGCGCCCGGTGCGACCTTGCCGATGTCGATAGCGTGCAGCACATGGTCGACGATGAGCCCCCGGTCAAGCGACGCGTCGACCGACGAACGCTGCTGAAGGGCGCGCTCGCCGCTGGTGGCGTCGCGGCGGGCGGCGGGGCCGTTGGGGAGCTGATCGCCGGGGCCGATCGGGCGTTAGCGAAGACGCCGACACCGGCGGTGCGTCAGCGTTCGCCAAACATCCTGGTGGTGATGGTCGACCAACTGCGCGCGCCGCAGGGGTTCCAGACCGCGGCGCTGATGGCCGGCTTGATGCCCAATCTGGCGCGCCTGCGCAGCGGCGGCATTTCGTTTGACAGCCACTACACCGCCGCCAACGACTGCACGCCGGCGCGCGGCGCGCTTTTGACTGGCCTGTACAGCCACCAGACCGGCTGCCTCGTGACGGGCGGGAGCACCCTGGCTCCCCTGTTCCCGACCTGGGGGACGATGTTGCGCGAGCACGGCTACGCGACGGCGTGGTTCGGCAAGTGGCACTTGACCAGCCACGACAACAAGTGGACCGTCTCCCGCAACGCGCACGCGCTGGAGCCCTACGGGTTTTCCGGCGGCACATACCCGTCGCCGGACGGAGCGCCCGGGGAGGGTTGGCGCACCGACCCGCTGATCGCCGCCCAGTTCAAGACGTGGTACGCCCAGGCGCCCGCGAGCCGGCCGTGGTGCACGACGGTGTCGTTCGTGAACCCGCACGACATCGCGTGGTGGTACCGCTGGACCGCCCAGACCGCAACGGAGGCCTCGGCACCCAGCGTGGTCACTGCGCTGCCGGCGAACTTCGAGACTCCGGTGGAGCTGATCACGCGCCACAAGCCGCGGTTGCAGCTGTCGTTGCAGCAGACCGCAGCCGGCGGTTTCGGCCCGGTTTCCTACGCCGGCGCGAACGCGCTCAAATCATGGCTGCCGTTCATGGACCTCTACCTCAAACTGCTCGCGGAGGTGGACATCCAGATCGGGGCGGTGATGTCGGCCTTGGCGAGCCGGCCGCAGGTGGCCGCGAACACCGTTGTGGTCTTCACCTCCGACCACGGCGAGTACGGCTCCTCCCACGGGCTGCGCGGCAAGGGCGCCGGGGTCTACGAGGAGGCGATCAGGGTCCCCCTGATCGTCAACGACCTGCGCGGCCGGCTGAACGCGGCGCCGGCGCGCGCGCGAACCGGTCTGACCTCGAGCGTCGACATCGCACCGCTGCTACTGACGATTGCGACCGGCTCGAACTCGTGGCGCAGGCAATCCCACTACGGCCACATCGCCGGCCGCCACGACATCGCGGCGATGCTCACCAACCCGGCCGCACCCGGTCGCGCGATGGTGCTGCACGCCACCGACGAGATCGTCAGCGAATTCGCGATCGAACCGTATGCGGTCAACGCGCCCCTGCACGTGGTTGCGATCCGCACGCCGAAGGCGAAGTACGCGCTGTACTCGAACTGGAAGCCCAACACCAATACGGTGGACAGCGCCGGCCAGGAACGCGAGCTCTACGACTACTCGTCGAGCCGCGGGGTGATGGAGCTGGACAACGCCGCGGGAGCGAGCAAGCTCGAGCCTGGGCTGTCCGCGCAGCTCGCGAGGGCGGTGCGCAACGAGTTGCGCGAGCCGGTGCCCAAGCGCCTGCAGGCAGCCCAGCGCGACGGCTACGCCGACTACTACACGACCGCGAAGGCGACCGTCCTGGTCGCCGCCAGGCAGCGGCGCAAGCTCGAGGAGAGCGAGCCGGCGTCCCGCGCGGCCGAGAAACTCGGGGCGCAGTAGCCTCCGGCGGGCCCGGTCCGCAGGAGCGCAGGTCGTTCTGCTTCCGCGCTACCCCGTGAGGTGTGCGTCGAAGAAGGAGACGATGCGTCTGCGGGCGTCGTCGGCCGAGCGCTTGTCGTACCCGCCGCCCGCGAGCTTTCCGAGCAGCACGAAGAGCGCCGGCACGTCCGCGCGCTCGTGGGCGTTGAGGAATCCGTGCCCGGCGTCGGGGTACTCCTTGACGTCGTGGTCGACGCGGTTTGCGCTGAGCGCTCGCTCCAACCGGTCAGCGGCCCCGCGCAGCGTGCGATCGTCGGCGCCATAGCTGCCGACGATCGGACACGCACCGATCAGCAACCGCTCAGCGTCCTTCGGGACCGTGCCGTAGTTCACGCTCGACGCGGAAAACCCATGGTCGGGCGCGAGCAGCAGCGCGAACCCGCCGCCCATGCAGTAGCCGATGACGCCGATCTTGC
>ODAK010005945.1_pt1 | contig 12333 bp, 11 predicted proteins | sample 1539591 | NCBI WGS metagenome assembly ODAK01 (sample SAMEA3539303, study PRJEB22396) | soil metagenome | biome: tundra; feature: field; material: soil | place: USA | collected 2010-05 | depth 0.15 m | reverse complement strand
TCGATGATTTCCTTGCTGGCGCCGTAGGCGGGAGTGATCCAAATAGTGAGGAAGAAAGCGAGAACGAGCAGAATGCGATTCGATTTCATAGTTAACCTATTGGATGTCAAAAAGCCGCTGGACAGTCCAGCGGGCGAAACCACGAGAAAGTACGGGCGGCTGCCGCGCCGCAATCGCCCTCAGCGGCTAAGAGCCGTCGGTGAAAACAAGCCGTTTATCGCAGCGGTGAACCGCTGCGCCACCCAAAAGCAAGAACAAAATCGAGTTTTTCAGCACTCTGTAAAGCCGCCGTCTGTTTGGCATACTTATGGCGCGGCTGAAGCCGCGCCCCTTCAAAACAAAATCAACCCTCGAGTTTTCTCCCTAGCTTGCTAGAAAGCGAGGACGGGCGAGACGCCCGTCCCTCCACTTCCGCAGTTTATTTTTCGTACACGAAGTGTCCGCGGCGGTTTTGCTGCCAGCAGCTTTCGTTCGATTCGGTGCAGAAGGGTTTCTCTTTGCCGTAGCTGAAGGTCTTGATACGATCGCCGGCTACTCCAGCCTGGATGAGCGCATTCTTGACCGCGTCCGCGCGATTGGTGCCCAGAGCCAGGTTATATTCGGTGGAGCCGCGCTCGTCGCAGTGTCCCTCGATGGTGATGTGGATATTCGCATGCTGTTGCAGGAACTGTGCGTCGCGCTGCAAGGAGCCTTGCTCGGAGGCGCGCACATCGTACTTGTCGTAATCGAAGTAAATGTCCTTCACGTTTTGCGCGAAGAGTTCCTGTTCTGTGGCACTGGGACCTGTAGGTGGCGGCGGCGCGGGTGCGCGGTTTACCGTCACACGAGCGGTGGCGTCCTGGGTTCCGCCGGAGCCTTTTGCGATGAGATGGTAAGTGGTTGAGTCGGCCGGAGTAACCTGACGCGAGCCGCTCGTGTCCACTGGGCCGATGCCATCGATGCTGATGTCGGTTGCGTTCGTAGTCTGCCAGGTCAAAGTTGTGGATTGGCCCGGGTCGAGATTATTCGGGTTCGCCGACAGCGAGGCTGTGGGAGCGGCTAGTGCGGGTGGCGGCGCGGGCGGCGGCGGAGCGACTTTCTTATGGCATGCGCCCAGGAACATGATCGTGCCGATTGCGAATACGAGAGTTAGCCATCTCGTCATCATTGTTATTGTCATTCTCGTTGTTGTGGCGTGCTTCACTGATTCCTCCAGTTTTCTGTGCGCCCGCATGGTGGCGTGCAATTTGCAGATTCACGGCAGGGCGCACTCTGGGCCAGCCGCAAAACCGTGCTTGTCAACAACCGGTGCTGGAACTCCAAATCTCTGACCTCAGCGCCTGACGGCGCTTTCATGACATAGCTCCTGCGGCACGCCTGAAGAGGCTGCGGAAAAAGTTGTTCCCGAGCAAGAACCGCGCCCTCAGCGGCTAAAGCCGCATTCAAAACACTGCAGTTATCGCAGCGGTGAACCGCTGCGCCACCCAAAATCCGGTGCAACAACAAAGTCCGGTGCAACGACAAAATCCGGTGCAACAACAAAATCCGGTGCAACAGTTCTTCCGCAGCCTGTGAAGGCGTGCCCTGAATACTAACCTTGCTTGCCACCACACTGCGTCAAGCAATCTACTTCCAGCTCCAGTTGGGCTGCGTGTTGACGCCCGTAAAAGTCAGTTGTTTCACGTTGGTGCCGTCCGCCAGCATGGCCCAGATCTGGTCGCTGCCCGAGCGGTGAGACTGAAACACAATGTGCCGCCCGTCGGGAGACCAGCAGGGAAAATCGTTGCGTCCCGAGTCGTGGGTGAGTTGCACCCACTGCTTGCTGGCGACGTCCATCAGATAGAGGTCGTTGGAACCCGGCTCTCCCGGCCCGTACTTGCGCATCCAGGAGAAGGTCAGAAACTGTCCGTTCGGCGACCAGTTGGGAGAAACCGCATAGCCTTGATCGGTAAGGCGCTGCACGTTGGTGCCGTCCGCTTCCATGGTATAGATCTGCGGCAGGCCGGTGCGTCCGCTGACGAAAGCGATCTGGGCGCCGGTCTTGCGGTTCCAGGTGGGCGAAACGTCCGGGCCTTTATCGTTGGTCAGGCGAAGCGAGTTTCCTCCGGATGCGTCCACCACGAAAATGTTGGGATAGCCGTTGCGCGAGGAGGAGAACGCGATCTTGCCCTCGGGCGACCAGGAAGGCGAAAGGTTCATGCCTCCGAAACGCGGGAAGGCGACCATGCGGTTGAGATCGAATGAGTACATCATGATTTCCCAACCGCCCTTGTTGATCGAGCTGAACGCCAGCCGCGAACCATCGGGCGAGATGCGCGGCGACAGGGAAATGCTTCCCAGGTGCGTGATCTGCTGCTGGTTGGCACCATCGTAGTCCATCATCCAGACTTCTTTGTGGCCGGTGCGCTCGCTGACGAAATAGATCTTGGTTTCGGCGATTCCGGGTACGCCTCCGCCCAGGCGGAAGATGATTTCGTCGGCAAAGCGGTGTGCGATGACCCGCACCGCGTCGGTTGTCGCGCTATCGGTGTACTGCTTGCCGAGTACTTGCGGGGACTTCTCATTCTTTACGTCGTAGAGCCAACCCTGTACTGTAACTTTGCCGGCGGCTGCGCCCAGGTTGCCGAACGCGAGCATGGAGGTGTTGGGCGGCGGGGAATTCCACGCCGTGAAGTTGACGTCGGAGGGTTGGCCCGGCTCCTGGAGCGGATAAAAACTCTTGGAGACAAGATCGAAGATTCCGGCGTTATCGAGGTCGTTCCAGAGCGTGTCGTTGAAAGTCTTCAGAAGGTTGGCGTTGTTGGCGTCGGAGGTCGAGGGCTTGAAGTCGGATGCAGCGAGGCGCACGCGCTCGACGCCGAGCCCAGTGCCGGTGCGAATCCAGTCCTGCGCGGAGCTGGTGGCCGCCAGCAGAAGCAGCCAGACAACTGCGATTACAGCGTGACGACGAATTGGTCGAGCCGCGTTACTCAATTTATGCTCCTGTAATGCTCCTGTTGAGTCGTTGGTCGTCGGTCGTCAGTCGTTAGCAAGCCCTCCGAACGACTAGCGACCAACGACCAAAGACTGACCTACCGCTTGTAGTCGAACCAGAATTCTACCGACACTTTGCTTCCCGAGTAATCCGGCGGCAGCGGGCCGAAGCTATCAATGCGTTGAAGAGCCCGGACCGCCGACTGGTCCAGCGACGGCACACCGCTCGACTGCTCGATTTGGACATTCAACGGGTGACCGTCGCGTGCTATATCGAAGGTCAGATAAACGCGTTTCGCCTCCGCGATGCGCGGGTCTACTTCATACTTCAACCAGTTTTCGGTGACTTTCCTCTGCACGGCTTGTACGTACCAGGAAAATCGACTGCCGAAATCGCCGCCACTTCCGGTAAATCCAAATCCGCCCTTGGCGCCTCCCGCGCTCATGGTATATGGGCCGCTGACCGGTCCACCCTCGCCATACGGAATTTGATTCGACTCGGGTGGTTGCGGTTCCGGCTTCCTTTGGGTAGCGCTGGTCACAGGCTTGGGTTTGACCTTCGTGTTCCTGTCGGGAATCGGAATCGCTTCCGGTTCCTTTTCCTGAACCATGGGCTGCGACTTCGAAAGACCCTTGGATTCCGTTGCCAGGACATTTTTTGTTTCTGTGGGATTGGCGGGCAAGGGAATCGAGCTCACGAGGGTTGCTCCCATGGCATCTCCGCCGCCGCCGCTGCCCCAGCCTTCACCACGAAAGCCGTGAATAAACATTGCGTAGAGCGTGACGAAGGCCGCGAAGGCCAGATGCAGTCCGAGCGACCAGGCCAGGGGCCTGCGCAGTTGCGCGGGTTCGGAATAAATGTCGATGTCAATGTCAATATCGTGCATGTCAATATTAGCGATGGCCGCCGTGGGTATCCATCGGCTGCGTAACGATGCTGACGTTGCCGATGCCTGCCTGCTTAATGGCGTCCATCACGGTGGCGAAGGCGCCAAACGGAACATCTTCGTCGGAGCGCAAGAAGATCGACTGGTGTTGCGGGTCGCGAATCCTCTGCTTCAGGCGCGCTCCGATCTGGTTGATGTTGATGGGATCGTTGCCGAGAAAAACTCTCTGCGATTTGTCGATGCTGATTACCAGCCGCTCTTCGGTGATCTCTTTGACGGTGCGGGTGTGGGGCACGTTGACTTCGATTCCGGATTGCAGTATCGGCGCGGTCACCATGAAAATAATGAGCAGTACCAGCACGACATCCACCAGGGGTGTGATGTTGATGTCGGAGAGCGCGGTCTGGGTGCGTCCGTTAGCGGAGGTGAAGGCCATTAGCGCCTCACCTCGGCGGCTGGGTTCGCCTGCTGGCGGTCTGCCGGCTGCGTCTGCCGCTCAACCAGGTTAAGCATCTCCAGGGTGAAGTCGTCGTTGCGCGTGGCCATTTCACGAATGGAGCCAATGATGAGGTTGTAGGCGATAACCGCTGGGATGGCGGCAGCCAAGCCGGCGGCGGTGGTAACCAGAGCTTCGGAGATGCCAGGAGCGACCGCGCGCAAAGTCGCCGCACCAGCGGTGCCCAGCCCGTGGAATGCGTCGATGATTCCCCAGACGGTTCCAAACAGTCCAATGAACGGCGTAACGGCGCCCGTAATCGCCAGCCACGGGACGTTGCGTTCGAGGCGCGTGATCTCCTCTGAAGATGCAATCTGCATGGCGCGCTGAATGGCGACGAGGTTGTGGATGCCGCCCGTCATTCCCATCTGGCGTTTGAACTCCGCGACTGCGCCTTCAAATACTCCCACCAGCGGGCTGGGACGGAACTGGTCGGCAACCGAGGCAACGTCCTGCATGCGTTGCGCCTTGCGGAAGACGCGGACGAAGCGTCCGCTCTGCCCGCGCGCGCGGCGGATGAGCCGCCACTTGGAAAGAATCACGGCCCAGGAGAGCACACTGAACACGAGGAGCAGGACAAGGACGGTCTTGGCGACCGGACCGGTCTGAAGGACGAGATCAACGATTTCGCCGCCAACAAACAATAGGAGGAGGGAAGAAAAATGCATCGGTTTCGGGAGAACCCCTGTTTAAGATTATAGACCAGGGTGGCGGCGCGTCTCGCCAGGGTACCGCATCGGTCAATGCGGTTGCTTGTGTCTGGGTTGGGCTTCGACGGCTATTAGTTCGGAATCACTGCCTTCACTACATTTGAATAAGCGCTTTCCTCACCCTCGGCGTTTACGGCAGTTGCGACGTAATAGTAGGTCGTTCCGGACACAACCGTGTTGTCTGTATAGTTGGTCGAGGCCTCCAAGGCGGTATTGATCATCGCGTAAGGGCCTCCCGAGACTGTGCTGCGGAACATGTCGTATCCCACCGGTTTCCCGGCCCCTGCATTCCAGGAAAGAGAGACATAATGGGAACTACTCTGAGCTACGCCTGTACCAGTCAACTGCTCGACGGTGGGCGAGCCTGTTGCATTGCTGGTGAACCCCGCTTTGCCGGAGGCGGCGCCGGAGGCGTTCGGCGTGAATTGAATCTTTACGGGGACGCTCTGTCCAGCCGGAATGGTTGCGGGCAGACTCAGCCCGAGTAGGGTGAACTCGGAGCTCGACGATCCATCCGACGAGATGGTTACGGCAGCGTTCGAGGCGGTGAGCGTAGCCTGCAGGCTGGCACTCGATCCCACGGTGACGTTACCGAAATTCAGCGTTGCAGGCGTCACTCCCAGTACCGGTACCGCGCTGCCTTTGGGCACGCCGGTCCCCGTGAGATCAATTGAGAGTGAAGAATCCTTAGCCGTACTCTGGAGCGTCATGACCCCGGTGGTGGATCCACCGGCAGTCGGCTTGAAGATGACGGGCAACTCGACGCTCTTCCCGGGCTGGATCTGGATTGGCAGGGTGAAAGTGCCGTACCAGAACCCGCTGCTCCCACCTCTCGATTTGTACGTGATGCTCAGCGTTGTGCTCCCGGTGTTCGTGAGTGGGATGGAATAGGCACTGGAACTGCCAATCGCAACATTACCGAACGAATGACTGCAAGGGTTGCATTGAAGTTGCTGTGCCGAGGCGAACGCAGGCACCAGCCAAAGGAGCAGGCCTGCGACTAAGACGGGGGAGAATGATCGCATGAATGCAATCTTCACCGAGCGCTCGCTCTCGAAGCAAAATCGGAAGTGCATCCGGCGAATCGCTCGTACTAGCCATTTTGGGCACGGGGCGGCCTGTTTCGCGCACTCCGGCGGAGGCGGCCTGTGCTATCCTGCGCGTAAATTATGGATCGCGCAGATTAAAGATTGATGAATTAAGATCGCTGAATTCAAGATTGTTGAATTAAGGATTGCCGTGAATTCTAAAGATCGGTATGAACTTCGGTAACTAAAGATCGAAGGAACCTTGTGCTGGCCGAACTTCGACTCGAAAATTATGCGGTGATCGACAATGTCGCGATCGAATTCGCGGCTGGGCTGAATCTTCTGACCGGCGAGACCGGGGCGGGGAAGTCGATTCTGATTGACGCGCTGGGATTGCTGCTGGGGGAAAAAGCGTCCTCGGATGTGATCCGCACGGGCGCGGAGCGGGCCGTGGTGGCGGCGGTGTTTGAGAGCGACGGAGCGGCGGCGCGTTCCATCGCAGGGATACTGGAGACGAACGGTCTGGACGCGGAGAATGGCTCGCTGATTCTGCGGCGCGAGATTGCTCCCGGCGGCAAGGGGCGCGTCTTCATCAATAATCAGCCGGCGACGGTGGCGGTGCTGAAACAGATTGCGCCGCACCTGGCGGTGATCCACGCGCAGAATGAATCCATCGTAAACTTCGATGCCGCGGCGCGGCAGGAGCTGCTGGATGCTTACGCCGGAGTCGAGTTAAAGGAAGTATCCGGCGCGTTCGCGCACTGGAAGCAGATTCGCGGGCGCATCGCGGAGCTCGAACAAGACGAGCAGGATCGTATGCGGCTTTTGGACCTGTGGAATTTCCAGTGTCGCGAAATCGAAGAGGCGCGTCTGCGGGCGGGCGATGGTCCGCAAGAAGACGAGCAACTGGAAGCCGAGAAGCGCGTTTTAGCCAATGCCGAGAAAATTTACGGCGCGGCCATCAATGCCTTCGACCTGCTGTATGAGGGCAACGCCTCCACCTCGTCGAGCCTGCGCACCGCGCAGAAGCATCTGGAGGAACTGGCGCGTTATGAGCCGAAGTTTCGGGAAGCGCTTGCGGCTTTGGAGTCGGCGCGCATCAGCGTCGAAGATGTGGGAGCGACGCTGCGCGATTATGCCGGAGGAATCCAGGCGTCGCCCGAACGTCTCGCGGAAATCGAAGAGCGGCTGGCGCTGCTGGATCGTCTGAAACGCAAGTACGGGCCGACGCTTGCAGAGACGATTGTTTTTGGCGAAGACATCCGGCGCAAGCTCTTGGAGATGGAGAATAAAGATCAGGTACTACTCGAACTGCGGGCGATGCTGGCCGTGGCTGCTGAGGAGTATCGCAAAGCCGCCCGCAGCGTCTCGCGTAAGCGCTCAGAAGCGGGACGGAAACTGGAGAAGCTGGTCGAGGCCGAGATCAACGACCTCGCCATGCGCGCAAGTTTTCGCATTGCGGTGGAAGAGAACGAAGGTGGAGAACATTGGACTTCGTCAGGCATCAATCAGGTCGTCTATCGCATTACGACTAACACGGGCGAGACCATGCGTCCGCTGGAGCAGATCGCCTCGGGCGGCGAACTTTCGCGCGTCATGCTGGCGCTGAAGGCCAGCGTCGAGGCGGGGACGAATCCGGCGGGGAAGAAGAAGTCGGCGGCCGCGCAGCGGACATTAGTTTTCGACGAGATTGATACCGGCATCGGAGGCCGCGCCGCCGAGGCCGTGGGGAAGAAATTGAAGGCGCTCTCCAAAGGCAATCAGGTGCTCTGCGTCACCCACCTGCCGCAGATCGCAACCTTTGCCGATCACCACTACCTGATCGAGAAGCGCGAATCCGCAGGCCGCGCGAAGACCACTGTCCGTCAGATTACCGGGGAAGAACGCACCGAGGAAGTGGCGCGGATGCTGTCGGGGGCGAAGCTTACCGAGACTTCGCGGAAACATGCGGAGCAGATGATTCGGGCGAACGGGTGAGTTCGTTCGTCCCTCGTACCCCATAGTTTCCCTGGGGGGTACCCCCTCCCCCCTACCATTTTCCCGCAAAGTATTCAAAATAAATGACATGACACTAAAGTATTCAGGAATAAGGACTTAGCTCTAGGCTTTCGGCTGCGACATCGATGGGGTTTGTTCCAGCTCGAAAAAAAATTAAACTTTGGTCCTATTGGAATCATTGGTTTAGCGGGAAATTCACGCCAGATCTTTGAGTTTAAAGGACTTATTCGTAAGATATCGCGGAATAAGGACTTACGCTGACTTCCCCGATTCCGGCGGCTGCTTCTCTTTCGGGGCTTGGTCAGCTTTGGGCGCGGGAAGGCGGGGGCCGGAGCTCGGCTATTTTGTCTTCGGCTATTTTGTCAAAGATCGAATCCGGGATACGGCAAACACTTTGTTTGCTATGAATCTATTTTAACATTTGGTGTCAAGTGCCATTTCTCGCCCAATCGAGATCTTCGTCTGCCACCTTCGATCATCGCGCTTCCGACCTCTTGGGAAAATGTTGCGATCAAATCGGGCTCCTGCCCTATAATTGGCATGTGCTCACGGAAGAAGACAAACAGTGGATTAGCGAGCGGTTAGAAAAGGTGGAAACCACCCTGCTGACCGAGTTTCACAAGTGGGCGTCCCCAGTCGAATTGCGTCAGCGGAGCCATGCCGCAGCCCTTCGCGCGCTGAATACCTAAGTTGAGTCTCTGTCAGACCGGCTCAAGAATCTCGAAGGCCGCTGATCGGTCCCTTGTTCGATCCCTCGTCAGAGTAGCTTATCCTTTGAACGATGAACCTAGAGTCACGGTTCGTGGCTTGCCCGTCTTCGATGGACCACCCGCCTTTCGGCGAGCAGGAAAGTCAAAGTCCCCGCCCAAGCAAAGCTTGAGCGGGGCACCCCCGAGTTGATTTAGGCCGGGCCAGCCCCCATCTCCCGTATTCGATTATTCATCGAATACCCTTGCACGCAGGACATGAACAGGCATCCCACTTGAAGACAGTCTGAAATACCTAGGCTTGGATGCGCCGAGAGGGTGGCCACTCTCAATTCTGTGCGCGACTGACGAAGGATGATCCTTTAAATACTCAATCAGTTCGTTATTCGCGACCGTTTCATCCGGCAGCGTGACGAAGTCTCCAAAATCCGAATTCATGGCCGTGAAATAAGCTTTGGTATTTATACCGCTAACGTCCAATACAATGTATCCCGTTGATATAGTTCCGGCCTTGGCTCTAACTGTTATTTCCGTCCCCTCTTTAACCAACTTGTCGGAGAATAGAACGGTCACCGGATCATGCCGTGGAACGTACTTTCTTAATAGTTGCACTCCAAGTTTTCTGAGGTGTGGAGCGTATCTCTCTACATTGATAGGATCATAGTCTCGCGAAATACTCCCAGTAATTGCATCGTTATACTTTGAACTCTCTTCAAAGCTGTTTTCCGTCGGAGGAAGTCTGCATAGCGTCTCGCTCCTTAAATCAATCACTGGTTGCAGACAGCATTTTTTAAAGTCATTCGCGAAGAAAAATCTAAGGGAATCATACTTATCGTGTTTATATTTTTCCAAGTAATACAAGCTTTTATCGCTGATTTTGTCGGCCTCGTCCATTGTCCATTTGGCGATATCTAAACCGGATACTGTTTTGTATTGTTCCGGGCAATTTTTCCCAATGCGCGTTATGGGATGGCTAGTTTGCTTCGTGGCAGAACTAATCGGCGGGATGGATGGAACCGAAGTCGGAGCCGTGGTCTTCCCCAAATGTTCCCCTGGAATTTTCTTAGCAAGCTCGTCGGCAATTTCTTCCGCAGTAGGGACCTTGGCGGTTCCCTCTATCGGTGGTCGGTTGTCAGTAGAGGCCGTCTTCGGCATCGGGAACGCCTGATCGATTAAATATGCTATTAACAACAAAATTAGCGATGCGACAATCGTGATACGCCATCGGTACTCGTACCAGAACAACCATGAGACGCACCATACTCCAGCTACCAAGATGAGCCACGCTCCAGCCAAAAAGAATCGGGAGGTCATCATGTGCTGAACCCCACGAATCTGGAAAAACTGGCCGATGCAAAATGTAAACAGAGTAAGAAGAGCACTTCCAGAAATAAAAGAAGTAAAAACTTTTTCCGCAGAGCCTGAACGTGTCCATTTGTCGCGGAAAGAAAGTGACTGGACAATATCGGCTGTTCGTCGTGTGATCTCGTCGGCCATGGAGGGTCACTCCATTCTGCCCGAATTTTAACTCCTTGACTTAGCTAAGTAAAGTTAGCTAACATGTGTTCATGGAAACCATCACCATCCACAAGGCCAAGACGGAGCTGTCACGGCTGATTGAGAGGGCTTGCCGTGGCGAAGAGATCGTGATCGCTCGGGGGAAGAAGCCGGTTGTTCGGCTAGTCGCCATCGGGGACAAGACGGGCCAGCGGAAGCCCGGCGCCTTGCGCGGGAAGCTGAAGGTCGGACCCGAGTTTTTCGAGCCGTTGCCCGCGGAAGAGCTTGACGCATGGGGGCAATAGCGTGCGCCTTCTGCTGGACACGCATGCTTTGCTCTGGTGGTTCAGCGACGATCCCGCCCTGCCAGCTTCGTGTAGAAAACTGATTGCACAACCGGACAGCAGCATTTTTGTGAGCGCGGTTTCTGCTTGGGAGATTTCGACGAAGTTTCGACTGGGAAGGCTACCGAGCGCTTCCGATCTGGTGGAAGACTTCGGAGGCTATCTCTCCAACGAACGTTTTCTCAGTCTTCCCGTGTCGTCGGATCACGGAATCCGAGCCGGGCAGCTGCCCGGGCCGCTACAGGATCCGTTTGACCGAATGCTGATCGCCCAAGCCGAGGCTGAGAAACTGTTCATTGTCAGCAACGAGAAGATCTTCGATCAGTACGGGGTGCGCCGCGTCTGGTGAAGTCCAGCCTGCGAGCGACCCTCCCCGTTCACCCGCCCCTTTTCCCCGTCCGCTGCTAATCCTCACAGCCTCAGCGGCTTACATTGACCTGAGGGTGCATCTTTGGATACCCTAGAGCATCTCTTCTAATCAGAAAGTGTACCCTAGTGGGTGGGGGATGCGATTTGTCTGAGACCAGGAATTTACACACGAAGACCTTGCTGCTGTTGAAGCCGCGCGGATTCTGCGCGGGAGTGGTGCGGGCTATCGATATTGTCCGGATTGCGCTGGAGGCGTTTGGGCGGCCGATTTATGTGCGCAAGGAAATCGTCCACAACCGCTTCGTGGTTGAGGAACTGCAACAGAAGGGCGCAATTTTTGTCGACAACGTGGACGAAGTGCCCGAGGGCGAACGCGTCATCTACAGCGCCCACGGCGTTTCTCCGGAAGTGCGCGAGGCCAGCAAGCTGCGGAAGTTGCGCGTGATCGATGCGACGTGTCCGCTGGTCACCAAGGTACACGTGGAGGCGGTCAAGTTCGCGAAGGAAGGCTATTCGCTGATCCTGATCGGCCATCGCGATCATGACGAGGTGATTGGCACGCTCGGCGAGGCGCCCGCGGTGACTCAGGTGGTAGGGTCGCCTGCGGAAGTCGCATCGGTGACTCTGCCTGACCCCAACCGTGTAGCGTACCTGACGCAGACGACGCTCAGCCTGGATGAGACGCGCGACATTATCGCCGCGCTGCGCAAGCGGTTCCCGAACATTAAGGGTCCGGCGGCGCAGGATATCTGCTATGCCACGGAAAACCGGCAGGTGGCCGTGAAGCACGTGGCCTCTGACGCCGATTTACTGCTGGTGGTGGGCTCCGACAACAGCTCAAATTCCAAGCGGTTGGTGGAAGTTGCTCGCAGTTTGGGCACCGAGGCGCATCTAATTGATGACTGCCGCAATATTCAGCCGCAGTGGTTGAATGGCGTGAAGACGGTGGCCCTGACCGCGGGAGCATCGGCTCCGGAACATCTGGTGCAGGAAGTGGTCGAGTACCTGGCGGGAAAGGGCTTTGGCGACGTGCAGGAATTGGAAATCATGCCGGAAAATGTGCGCTTTGGATTGCCGCCGGAAATCGTGGAGACGATAGCTGCGGCACCGGCCATCGCGGTGGGGTCGTAATTCGGAGACATGATGGAAGAATCCTCCCCTTTCAGTTCGGCCTCTGCGCCCCACCCCAGCACGCCAAACGCGGGCGCGCTGGGGACCCCGCAGATGCGATTTGGAAAGATCGATGACCTGGGGAGCCGGGTCGCGGTCGCCGTCGATGCAGCCCGCAACTATCTTTTCTCGCAGCAGCACGAAGAGGGTTACTGGTGCGGAGAACTGGAAGCCG
>ODAK010005944.1_pt1 | contig 12334 bp, 9 predicted proteins | sample 1539591 | NCBI WGS metagenome assembly ODAK01 (sample SAMEA3539303, study PRJEB22396) | soil metagenome | biome: tundra; feature: field; material: soil | place: USA | collected 2010-05 | depth 0.15 m | reverse complement strand
CCCTGCATACGGGGCTGCTGCCGGGCGGGGCCGCGCCTCCGCAGTAAGGCGCCTCGGCAGAGATCAGTGCGCTGCGATACTGGCGCACGGCGGGCAGGCTGGCATTTCCTGATAGTCCCGTCAGCATCGGTGATTCTTCGGCAAGCTTCGGTATCGGATAGCCGGCGGCCGCGCACTGGCCCGCGAAAGGCCGCTCCAGCGCGCTCATCGGGGACTAGGGGACGAGACCCGGCGGCCGGCGGGAAAGACTGGCAGCGAGAGGACCCCGCCGTGACTCCCGAAGCGCTCGCAGTGGCAGCCCGCCCGCTGGCGGATGCGGGCGAATCGCTGATCCGGTCGTGCGGGTCCGGGCCGGGGATCGCCTGCCGGCTCGCCTGGGACATTTCGCACAGCGCCAGGGCGGCCGAGCTCACCCGGGTGTATTTCGCCGGTCCCGCGGACCTCGTGCTGCGGATCGGGTGGATCCTGCTGATCGCGCTCGTGCTGCGCGTCGCCGCCCACCGGCTGATCAACCGGTTTGTCGCCAGCACCAGCGGAAGCGCCGACAGCGGGCCGGAGCGTGGCCGGGTGCTGTTTCGCGAGCGGCGCCAGCAGCGCACGACCGCAGTTGCGTCCATCTTGGGCAACGCGGCCTCCATCACGATCTCTGCCGTCGCGTTCGTGATGATCCTGGGCGATCTGGGGCTCAACCTCGCGCCCGTGCTCGCGAGCGCGCGCGGGAGTGCTGGGCGTAGCGATCGGATTCGGCGCGCAGAACGTGGTCCAGGACTTCCTGGCGGGCATCTTCATGATGCTGGAAGACCAGTACGGCGTCGGGGACGTGGCGGAAATCGGCAAGATCACCGGAACTGTCGAGGCCGTCAGCCTCAGAATCACCCGGGTGCGGGATGTCAGCGGCGTCGTCTGGCATATCCGGAACGGCACGATCACGCAGTCCGGTAATGAGTCGCACGGCTGGGCACGCGCCGTTGTGGATTTCCCCGTTCCGTACCGCAGTGACATCAGCAAAGTGCGCGAGGTCATGCAGGATGCGGCTGCAGCAATGTGGCACGAACCCGGGTGGGAGAAGGTCATCCTGGAGCGGCCCGAGGTATGGGGCGTCCAGGACCTGTCCGCCGACGCCATCGTGATGCGGGTGACCGCACGGACCGCCCCGATGCATCAGTGGGAAGTGGCGCGCGAGCTGCGGGCCCAGCTGAAGCACGCGCTGGACATCACCGACGCGGCGCTGCCGCCCGCAGCGCTGGGGGCGGCAGGCCAGCCCGGCGGGCCGGGCGAACCCGCCGGAGCTGACCGGCCGGGCGAGCAGGCGCCGCAGTGACCCGTCCGGTGCCGCGCGCGGCAGCGGGTGCCCTACCCTGGACCCCGTCATGAATGAGACGTCAGAGCAGACCCTGTACGAGGCAGTGGGCGGGGAAGAGACCTTCCGCCGCCTCGTGCACACGTTCTACCAAGAGGTCGCCGCAGACCCGCAGCTGCGGCCGGTCTACCCGAGCCGGGATCTTGGTCCGGCCGAGGAGCACCTGCGGCTGTTCCTCATCCAGTACTGGGGCGGCCCCGCGGCCTATAACGAGCTGCGGGGGCATCCGCGGCTGCGGATGCGGCACGCGCACTTCGCAATCGGGGAAGCAGAGCGCGATGCCTGGCTGAGCCACATGCGCACCGCCCTGGACGAGCTTGCGCTCGATCCGGCTCACGACGACCAGCTCTGGGACTACATGGTGATGGCCGCCCACAGCCTGATGAACCAGCCGCGCCACGGGGGCGGCCGGGACCTCGGCCTGACCCCGGCCTGAGGCCTGAGCGCGACCCCGCCTGCGGCTGGACCCCGGCCGGACGCCCGGGCGTGACCCCGCCCGAGGCAGGACCCGGCCTGACGCTACCGGTTGGAGTAGATCCGGTCCGGCGTGATGAGGACAGCGGTCCGCTGCTCATCGGCCATGGCCCGGTCGTAGGCGTCCCAGTCGTCGTGGCTGCCGCCGGCCGCGGCGAAGATCTCGCGCAGCAGCAGCGGGAGCCGGCCGGCGCGCAGTCCGGTCAGCGGGTCGTGCGGCCCGGCCAGGTCGGCTGGCCCCTCGGCAGCAGCCCACTGCCAGCCGGCCCGCAGCACGACGGTCGCGCGGCGGCTGGCGCGCAGGTAGCCGAGCTTGCGCGCATCGCCGCGCGCGACCAGGCCGACGACCTCGGCGCCGGTCACGGGGTGGCTGAGCACGCCGGCGTTGACGACCGACGAGGCGACCGTGCCGTCCGGGCGGGCTACCGAGACGACAGCCAGGCCGTGGTCGCCGCCCACCAGCGCCGCAAACTGCTCGATGCCGGTCATGCCGCCGCTCTCAGCCCCTCGTCAGCTTCCGGTAGGTAACCCGGTGCGGCCTGGCGGCCTCGGCACCGAGCCGATCGATCTTGTTCTTCTCGTAGGACTCGAAGTTTCCCTCGAACCAGAGCCAGTTCGAGCCGCCCTCCCAGGCCAGGATGTGCGTCGCGATCCGGTCCAGGAACCACCGATCGTGGCTGGTGATGACCGCGCAGCCGGGGAACTCCAGCAGCGCGTTCTCCAGCGATGACAGCGTCTCGACATCCAGGTCGTTGGTCGGCTCGTCCAGCAGCAGCAGGTTCCCGCCCTGCTTGAGGGTCAGTGCGAGGTTCACCCTGTTGCGCTCGCCGCCGGACAGGATGCCGGCCGGCTTCTGCTGGTCGGCGCCCTTGAATCCGAACGCTGCCACGTAGGCGCGGCTGGGGATCTCGGCGCGGCCCGCCTTGACGGAGCTCTCGCCATCGGAGATCGCCTCCCAGACGTTCTTGTCCGGGTCGATCCGGCTGCGGGACTGGTCGATGTAGGCGATCTGCACGGTGTCGGCGATCCGGATCGTGCCGCTGTCGGGCTGCTCCTCCCCCACGATCATCTTGAAGAGCGTGGTCTTGCCGACGCCGTTCGGGCCGATGACCCCGACAATCCCGTTGGGCGGCAGGCTGAAGGTCAGCTCCTCGAACAGCTCCCGGTCGTCAAATCCCTTCGCCAGGTCATTGACCTCCACCACGAGGTTGCCCAGCCTGGGACCCGGCGGGATCTGGATCTCCTCGAAGTCCAGCTTGCGGTTCTGGTCGGCCTCGGCCGCCATCTCCTCGTAGCGCAGCAGCCGGGACCGGCTCTTGGCCTGGCGGGCGCGCGGGCTGGAGCGCACCCACTCCAGCTCGTCCTCCAGCCGCTTGCGGCGCTTGACGTCCTTCTGGCCCTCGATCTTGATCCGGGCGGCCTTGGTCTCCAGGTACGTGGAGTAGTTGCCCTCGTACGGGTAGGCGTGACCGCGGTCCAGCTCGAGAATCCAGCCGGCCACGTTTTCCAGGAAATAACGATCGTGGGTGACCGCCACCACCGTGCCGGGGTACTTCTCCAGGTGCTGCTCCAGCCACAGAACGCTCTCGGCGTCGAGGTGGTTTGTCGGCTCGTCGAGCAGCAGCAGGTCGGGCTGCTGCAGCAGCAGCTTGCACAGGGCCACCCGGCGGCGCTCGCCGCCGGAGAGCACCTTCACGTCGGCGTCCGGCGGCGGGCAGCGCAGCGCGTCCATCGCCTGCTCGAGCTGGCTGTCGAGATCCCACGCCTCGCGGTGGTCAAGCTGCTCCTGCAGCCTGCCCATCTCCTCGAGCAGGGCGTCGGAGTAGTCGGTGGCCATCTGCTCGGCGATCTCGTTGTACCTCGCGAGCACAGCCTTGGTCTCGGCGACGCCGTCCTCCACGTTGCCGAGGACGGTCTTGCCCTCGTCCAGCGCGGGCTCCTGAGCGAGCATGCCCACCGAGAAGCCCGGCATCAGCCGCGCATCACCGTTTGACGGCTGCTCGACCCCGGCCATCATCCGCAGCAGGGTGGACTTGCCGGTGCCGTTGGGACCGACAACGCCGATCTTCGCGCCGGGCAGGAACGCCAGAGTTACGTCGTCGAGAATGACCTTCTCGCCGTGCACCTTCCGGACAGCATGCATCTGGTAAATGAACTCAGGCATGTGACTAAGAGTAGGGCAGCCGCGCCAAGCTCCGACCGCGCCTGCCGCGCTGCGCCAGCGCCGCTGCCAACAGCAGACCAGGCAGTCCGCATCCTGGCAGCGAGCGGCCGGGCCGGGCGGGCCGGGCGGGCGGCGGCCGCTGCGCCACCCGGCCGCTGCGGCACCCGGTCAGACGGGCACGGGGTCAGACGGGCACCCTGACGCCGTCCGTCTGCGCTGCCAGGTCGCCGATCGCGTCCTCGTCGAAGATGTCGGAGCTGGCGCGGAACCCGGCGATCGCGGCGACGGGCTCAGCTGCCCGGTCATCGCGGGCGCCGGCGTATTCGCCGGCCTGCGCGCCAGGGTCGGTGCCGGTCTCGGCCGCATGCTCATCAGCCGTCTGCCCGGTCGCCGGCCGGGTTCGCTGGAACTGGGCGACACCGCGGCTGAGGTCGTGTCCCACCGAGCTGGCATCGACCTCGACCGCGGTCCGCGGCACGCCGTCCTTGTCGGTGTAGTCGCGCACCGTGAGGCGGCCCTTGACCATCACCGGGTCGCCCTTCCGCAGGCACGTCGCGACATTCTCCGCGAGCTTGCGCCAGCAGAACACCGATACGTACGACGTGTGCCCGTCCGCCCACTCCCCCGTTGACCTGTCCAGCCGCCGCGGCGTCCAGGCCACCCGCATCGTCACGTTCGGGCTTGGCGTGCCCATCCCCCGCCACCTCGGCTGGGTGGCCACGTAGCCGGTCATGCTGACTTGCGCCTCGTTGAACATCGTGATCCTCCTGAGCCTGGGCCGCCGGACGCGAGGCCCGCGCCGGGACTGCCGCTGCGGCGGCACCGTGCCGCCTCCTGCTCAGTCAAAGATCGCGATGTGCCCGGCGGCGCGCGACCGCTGCCGCCGGGGCTGTGGACAGCCCGGCCAGCCAGCCCGGCACCTGTGGATGACCGCCGCGCCCGAAGCAGCCGGTGTGAGATCATCCGCGCCCGCAGCGGCCTGAGGTCACTCGCGCCGCGGCCGCGGCCGGGTCAGGCCGCGATCAGCTCGGCCGGCTCGGCAATGACGTCCACGAGAGCCCCGTTTCGCATGACCGTGATTGCCAGCGGCTGGCCGATAGCCTCGCCGAACATCAGCCGCTGCAGATCCTGGGCCGCCGCCACCGGCTGACCGGCGGCGCTCAGCAACAGGTCACCGGCGCGCAGTCCGGCCCGTGCGGCCGGCCCGGCAGGCACGACCTCGGCCACCCGCAGCCCGCTGCTACGGCCGACTCTCCTGGCCACCGCCGCAGGCAGCGGGGCCGGCATGCTGACGATGCCGAGGTAGGCGCGCCGGACCCGGCCGCTGGCCATCAGCGCGGAGATGATCCGGCGGCTGGTGGCATTGATCGGGACCGCGAGGCCCAGGCCGAACCCGGCCACCGCCGTGTTGATGCCCACCACCCGCGAGCGCGCATCAGCCAGCGCGCCGCCCGAATTTCCCGGGTTGAGCGCCGCGTCGGTCTGGATGACATCTTCCACCAGGCGGGCGGCCGAACCGCTGCGCGTCGGCAGCGACCGCCCGAGCGCGCTGACAACCCCTGCGGTCACCGACCCGGCAAGGCCGAGCGGGCTGCCGACTGCGACCACGAGCTGGCCGACCACCAGGTCGTCCGCCTCGCCAAGCTCGGCCGGCGATGGCGTCCCGCCAGCCGAGCGGACTACCGCAAGGTCGGACAGCGGATCGGAGCCCACGACGGCAAAGGGCGCGCTGCTGCCGTCGGAGAACAGCGCGGTCCCGCCCGGAGCGCGTCCCAGCACGTGCGCGTTGGTGAGCAGGAAGCCGTCGCTGGTATAGACGACTGCCGAGCCCAGGCCCTCCCCGCCGCCCCGTGATCCCGCTCGCGGTACCCGCAGGCAGGCGACCTTCGCAGTCAGCTCCGCGGCCACGCCAGAGACGACCGCGGAGTACGCATCCAGAGGGGAGTCAGCTGTCATGGTTCCTCCTCGACGACCGAGGATTACAACATTACAGTGAAACGCGGGAATTCCCGCCGGTCACACCGGGCGGCCGGACACCACCCGGAGTTCATCCCGGAACCGGTCGAGCTCGGCGAGCTCCTGCTCGGCCGGGACGATGACCAGATCGCGGGCCACAGCGGCGATCTTGCCTCGCATCGCCTCAGTGAACTGGGCGGTCTCGCGGTCGGCAGCCGCCCTGACCTGGTTCATGCAGGCAGACGCGGTCAGCCAGCCGAGCACCAGCAAGGCGACGAGCATGGCCGCGACCCATGCCAGCAGCGAGACCTCGCTGAACAGCGCCGGCACGTTGCTGCCCGCATGGAAGACGCCGAAGACCACGATGGCCGCCATCCACGCGAGCCCGACGATCACGGCGCCGAGCAGCAGTCCCTGCCAGGCGCCGACCAGCCGCCACCAGCGCACGGCCTTGTTCTCATTCGGCAGCGCCTCGCCCATGGCGGATCCGAGCGCACCGGGTATCTCCTGCGCCCGGGACCGGACGGCGGCCCGGGTCGTCTGCGACCACGGCTCGGGCAGCGGCCGGACGATCTCATCAGCGAGCTCGGTGAGCGCGTTGTCGATCTCGGCCTGCTGCGCACCGGACGGGCCGGCCGTCACGCTGCGCAGTTCCGCCCAGACCTGGCCGAGCCGGACCTTGCGGACCGGGTCCCGGCTGGTCAGCCGTTCGGCGAGCCAGGCTACCGGCCAGCCGACGTAGTCCACGGCCCGCAGCTCGCGCGCGCTGCGCAGCGCGTCACCCACGGCGGTGACGCCCGCGGCACGCGCGAACGCCTGCGCCAGCTCTTCCGTGCCGCCGTCCGGGATTGCGGCGGCCACCGCCGGGTCTCCCGCATACGGCTCCAGCCGGCTGGCGATGCTGTCAACGTCGGCCGAGATCCGGGCGCTCGCGGCCCGCCGCGCCGATGCGGCATCGACGAGCAGCCTGCGCAGCTCGTCCAGACCGGCACCGGTGGCTGCCGAGGTGACCAGGATCTGCACGTCGTGCAGGTTCTCGGCGTCCAGGAGCCTGCGCAGATCACCGACGCAGTCTTCGATCTGGGCGGGGGTCAGCAGATCCGACTGGTTCAGCACGACCGCCAGCACGTCGGAATGGCCGGCCAGCGGCACCAGGAAGCGCCGGTGCACGGCCGCGTCGGCATACTTCTGCGGATCCAGGACCCACACCATCAGGTCGGCGAGCCCGACCAGCCGGTCGACCAGACCGGACGCACGGGTCATCACCGTGTCGTGATCGGGCAGGTCCAGCAGGACCAGACCGGCCAGCGACTTCTCACCGCGATCGAGCGCGCTCGCCCGTGCGTACCGGTACCGGCGCTGCACGCTGAGCCACTCCAGGAGCGGGCCAGAGCCACGGATTCCCCAGACGCATGCGTGCGCGTCCTTGGTGACCGGCCGGGTCACGCCCACCGTGGAGAAGTCGGCACCGGCGAGCCGGTTGAACAGCGACGACTTGCCGCTGCCCGTGCCGCCCGCCAGTGCCACCACAGTGTGCTCGGCAGACAGCCGCAGCCGCTCGCCAGCGCGGGCCAGCAGGTCCGTCGCATCGCGCAGCAGCTTCGGGCCGAACCCGCCGCCCGCCGACCGCACCGACGCGATCTGGATCAGCCGGGCGAGTGCATTCAGCCGGGCCGGAAGCTGCGGAGCCAGAACCAGGCCGGGGCGGTGCGGCAGCCCCGCCGACGATGCTCTGGACGGGCCGGCAGCCTCCGGCACGCCCGCGGCGCGCTCGCCGGCAGCCTGGCGGGTCCCGGCCGGCCGGCGGCTCCCGGTGCCCTGACTGGACCCGTTGCGCGGGCTGGCCCCCGTCGCCCGGCTGGTGCGGGCCGGCTGGCTGGCTGTCATCGGGCGGCCTCTAGCGAATAGCTGGCCTGGTAAAGCTCCGAGGGCACGGACTCATCCGGGGCGCCCGCCGAGTCGATCAGCTCGGCAAACCGCAGCATCTCCTCGGCGAACAGCAGGCTGATCCTGTCGTGCAGGTCAAGCCGCGCCCGCGCGCCGATGTCGCGCAGCAGGCCGGCCCCGAACAGCACGGTGAGCAGCTGCTGCGGTGCCGCGCTGGTGCCTTCGCTGACGACGGCATCGCCCGCCCCGTAGCCCAGCACGCCGACTGTCAGCACCAGCGCCAGCGACTCGTCGTCGAACGACACCACCCGCGCGATCGAGCGCTTCGTGACGTTCTCGGCCTGGACGAGGTGCATGACGTGATCTTGCCACGCGCTGATGGCCCGGGCGGACCTGCGCGCCAGGTCAGGCAGCGATCGCGCGAGCACGGCAGAACCGGCTGGCTCGGCGCGCTCGGACTGGCCCGCTGCGCCCGCTGCCGCTGACGCCGCTGCCGCCGCAGAATCCCCGTCATCACCGGCGGCGAACGGCGGCGAATGCGGCGAGCCCGCGGAAGGCGCATCGTCGGGTCCGGCCAGCAGCGCCCGGCCGGCCGGGTACTGCTGCCACCGGGCGACTGTCTGCTCAGCGGCCCGGTCGGCGATGGAGGCGACCAGGGCCTGCATGCTGACCCGGATCGCATCCTTGAGCGCCTGGGCCCGGGCCGGGATGGCCCGTCTCCTGGACCGGCCGGCGCCGCGGCTGCGCCGCACCTGCAGTGTCCGCAGCAGGTCCCCGGTACCGGCAAAGTCCTGCCAGCGCGCAAGTATCTCGCCGCGCAGCAGCGATCCGTTGCGCGTCGCCGCGTCCAGATCGGCGAGACCCGCTTCGTAGGCGTCCTCCGGCGCCGACCGCAGCTGCGACTGCGCGGTCAGCTGCTTCTCGACGTGCTTGGCGAGCGCGGGGATCCTGGCCCGGAAGGTGTCGAGCACCCCGGCCATTGTCTGGGTCAGGACCGCGACGCGCCGGTCCTCCTGCGCCGCGGTTCCCTCCAGCCACTGGCTGACCGGTCCGGAGATCTCGGCGGGCAGCCGGGCGTCGGTGACCACGGTTTCCGAGATGATGAAGCGCTGCATGCCGGTCAGCCCGTTCGCGGCGAGCAGCGCGTCGAAATGGGCGGTCAGCTGCGGTGCCGACGAGGGCGGGACCCTGGACAGCACGATGGACAGGGCCGCGCCCCGATCCCGCGCCTCCTGCAGCAGTTCCCATACCGCGGCGTCCGCGTAGCGCCGGGCCGAGGTCATGAACAGCCACAGGTCGGAAGCGTCGAGGAACTGGTGGGCGAATTCCCGGTGCGCCTGGACGACCGAGTCGATGTCCGGCGTGTCGAGCAGTGCGACGCCCCTGGGCATTCCCTCGCTCTCTGCCAGCACCAGCAGGCCATCCCGGCCGGGCATGGCCAGGCCCTGCTGGCGGACCCGCGGCAGCGTGGGGAGGAAGACGTTCTCCGCGAACCAGTGCATGTCGGCGGGGTGACAGGCCAGCACTGGGCTGTTCGTGGTCGGCCTGCGGATGCCCGTAGCGCTGACCTGCTTGCCGGCCAGGCTGTTCATCAGCGTCGACTTGCCGGCACCGGTCGATCCGACCAGCGCCACCAGGATGGGCGCGCCCGACTGGCGCAGCCTCGGCAGCAGGTAGTCGTCGATCTGGCTGAGCAGCTTCCGGCGCTCGGCCCTGGCCTCCTCGATGCCGGGAGCCTCCAGCGTCATGGGCACGCTGACGATCGGGTGGCGCAGCATCAGGAGCGCTGACTCGAGCCTGCGGGCATCAACCCTGACATGGGACTCGGCCGCCGGTCCGGCGCCGGCGTCGGCCACGTCCTGCTCGCCGACCCCCGACTTCGCTTGCTCGCCTTCCCCGGGTTCCGGCTGGCCGCCGTCGCCGGATTCCTGCTGGCCGCTGTCGCCGGGTACCGCCTGGCCGCCACCGCCGGATTCCGCACTGCCGGACTCCGACGCCGCCAGGCTGCCAGCCTCGGCTGCGCCAGCACCGCCGGTCACTGCTGCGTCCTCGGCTCCGCCCGGGCTGCCGGTCACCGCTGCGTCCTCGCCTGCTGCCGCCCTGGCCGCGCCGCCGGTGGCTGACCAGCCAGTCTCGCGCCGTTCCCGGCGCGACGGTCCGTGGCCGGGCCGGGCGGCCCGAGCCGCCGGCGGGCTAGCGCGGACGGACTGGCCCTGGACCGGATCGGGGACAGGCCTAGAACCCGCCTCGGCGTCCCAGGGCACCGATGCGGCGGTCACGCCCTGTCCCTCAGTCATCCCTCCGGGCCTCCTGTCCCGGCCCCGCTGCCCATCATCTCGCGACCCCCCTCAGGTCACCACCCAGTGCAGGCCAGACGAGCTGCGCCAGCCATGCGCCCGGCGCGCAGATCCCAGCCCCGTCTCAGGATGCCGGTCAGGCCGGCCGCCCTGTGCGGCACACGAGGATGGGTACCGCCGCGCCTGATGCCAGCAGCCGACCAGATACCCGCCCGCACTTCATCCCGGGCGACCGTATCCGGTCTGCGGATAATTGTGCGCCGCCAGGGCAGATTACCGTCCGCAATGCCTGAAAAGGGAGCTACGGCGGCCCGCCGGGCAAACTCATCGGTGATCGCCGGGGCGGCAGCCCGGCTGCCAGCGGGCTTTCACGCGCGGCGGGCCGACGCCAGAGAAGCGGCAAACGCGGGCGTGGCGCGCTCCTTCAGCTCAGCCGGCCGTTCAATCGGACCGCTGCCAGCGGCCGCCCGCTCGTGCAGCGCAGGCCGCGAATCAGGTCCTATTCGTGACGCCCGCCGAATCGAACGTGGCGGCATCGCGCAGTACCCGCGCCGCGCCCTGCACGAACGGGAGCGCGCGCAGCGCTCCCGTCCCCTCGCCGAGCCGCAGTTCGGCCGGCAAGCGGCCGCAGACCCAGATGACTCGAGACCTCCTCGAGCACGCCGAGCGAACCCAGCGGCCTAGTTAGTCAGCCTCGCCTGCCGGTCGCGAGCCGCCTGCATCGCCTCGGTGTCGAGGGGGCAGCCGCCGACTGCGCCTCGTCCAGCAGATCCACAGCATTCCTCCAGGTGATCCCTTGCTGGCGCTGCCACGATGATCAGCGATGCGACAATGAACTGCTGCCGATGTCAGCTACTGCCAGCCGGTCCCGTCGCCGGCCATTGCAGCATCCCCGCCGTGGGCGGCCTGGGATGCCCTGAGCGCCACGGCGGAGCGCAGCAGGGCGTCGAACGCGGCGGCAGCGACCACCGCCCCGCCTTTCTCCGACACATTGGTCAGCGACTGCAGGCCGCTGGCCCGCAGCGCGTCCTTAGCCTCAGCAGCGCCGACGAAGCCGACGGGCAGCCCGATCACGAACGCCGGCTCCACGCCTCTGGACAGCAGTTCCTGCAGGGCTGTCGCCCCTCCCCCGATCACCCATACCGAGCCGGGCCCCGCCTCGCCGAAAGCCAGCCGCACCGCCGCGGCTGCCCGGCCAATCCCTGCGGTTCTGGCCAGGCGCTGGGTGAGCGGCTCGTTGATCTTGCAGATCACCGGGCAGGCAGAGATCCCGGCCGCCACCATCGCCGCGTCGGCGATCACTGGTGCTCCGGCCGCCAGCTCGGTGACGGCCGCGGCCAGCGACTCCTCGTCGCACACCAGGTCGGTGGCGTAATCAAAATCCGCGCTGGCGTGGATGACCCTCTCGGTGACGTCTCGGCTGAACTTCGGCAGCCTCGACAGATCGATACGGGTCCGAAGAATCCGGTACGACTCTTCTTCCTCCATCGCCTGGTCGTCCGCGGGCTCCTCGCTCGGCCAGGTCACCATGCAATCACCCTCCGGGCTGACGGTGAGTTCCTGCGGCAATCTCTGCGGGCCGCATTCTCCAAGGAACGTCCCCAGCGCCGCCGGGGTTTCAGCATGCCACATCAGCTCGCATCCGGGCCGGCGCATCCGGTGGCTGCTACGCCACCTTCGCATCACCGCTCCCATTCGGGCCGGGGCGTCACGCCGCGTCGCTACACTGGCGACGCGCACCTGGGCCTGGTACCTGGCAGGCGGCGGCTGTGCACGACGCAGCGTAGCCGGACTGGCGGTCCGGCACCTGAAACGGGCGGTCACGCCGCAGCGACACTGGCCCTCCTCCCGCCGCCGTTCACACGACCACAGGGCTCCTCAGGCCTCGCTCACGCGGCTGACCGGCGGGCCGGGCCCCGTCTTGAGCGAGTACAAAGTGCGTGCAAAAGCGACCAGATTGGTGAATGGAACATTGATGAGGAATGAGAGTCGTCCCCCGGTACTCGTGACCGGCGGGGCCGGCCTCCCCAGTCGGCGACTGATGCGTGCGCCACTCGAGGCCGGGGCCGACTACCAACAGAACGTAACCGCCGTCAGCCCGCCCGCAAGGGCACGACGACTACAGTGCGTAGCCATATTCGGCGCGCATGCAGTCCTGTGACCGTCACCCGCGTCGATGACGAATCCATCGACGGC
>ODAK010005941.1_pt1 | contig 12336 bp, 13 predicted proteins | sample 1539591 | NCBI WGS metagenome assembly ODAK01 (sample SAMEA3539303, study PRJEB22396) | soil metagenome | biome: tundra; feature: field; material: soil | place: USA | collected 2010-05 | depth 0.15 m | reverse complement strand
AGGGCGATCGCCTGGGTCGTGGTGTGGAGGATGCCGAATTGTTTCACCTCGGCACCGGTGCGCGGCGCCTTGCAGGTCGCGGCGATCGAGCCGACCTCGGTGCACACTTTGCGACTGATGCGCTCCATCCATTTCCAGCTCGCGGCGCGCGCGACGATGACGTCGTTGTCGCGGATATCCGCGAGGGTCAGCGGAAACATCGGCAACTCGGCGATGGCGAAGCTGGTCATTTGCGCTTCGGGAAACGCGCGGCCCATGGCGTCGGCGTCGACCACCGGCAGCCCGGTGCGGGCGGCGACGAGCAGCGGCTGGAAGGCGTTGCCTCCGCCGATCTCCACCGACATCACCGCGCGGAATTTTCGGCCGAGGTACTCCTCCATCATCCGCACCGGGCGAGTGGCGAAATCCGGGTCGGACAATCGTTCCTGCCCGACCAGCGGCGCCCCCATGTTGGAGACCACGGCCACCAGATCGTCATCCGCCAGCGCCTCCGGCCGCATCAGCGTGACCGTCGTTCCTTGAGCATAGAGCCGCCGCATGTTGAGGTACGACAAGTACGGCGACCCGCCGCCCCCGGTACCGAGGATCCAGGCGCCGGTGGCCAAAGGTTCGAGTTCGTCGCGTTCGATGGGGCGGAACATGGCACGGAAAGGTTAGCCGCGGTTGAGGTGGCGGGCCAGGGTCGTGGGAGCGTGTCTCAACGAAGCGCTTACCACGGGGCGCATCGCGATTTTTGATTGAGTTGTCCGCATCAGACCAGCGATCGAAGTCAACGCCGCCGCCGCGGCCAGCCAGATTCTGGTCATGGCGACGTTCTCCAGTGCGTCGTCAGTGGGCGGAGATCGCTCACTGACCTTGCCATGACCAAACGGATACATCCGCGATTGGTTCCGAAATGCGTGAGATCGTTAATCCCCAAGGTCTTACCGGAACTTCAGCGTGAAGCCACGCTTAAATGTTGTTCATGCGATGACCTGGTTCCATCCTGCTCACGATGTTATTTTGGCGATCGTCCGAGTAAAAGATCGTTCGGGTGCCGTTCAACATCACGGCTGAAATTCCGCAGCGAAGCCGCGCTGGCGGCGAGGTCTCGCACCGCGGCCTCCAGGTCGCCGCGCATGGGCGACCGCGCCGACGTGATATCATGCAGATCATCCATCACCTTTGCCGCCTGGCCCGCCGCCCGATTGACCGTCGCCACCGCCTGATCGATGTCTTTGCCGGTCGTGGTCACCTGAGCCTCGGTCGTGGTGGCCAGGCGATCCATCGACTTCAACGCCTGGGTTGCGTCAAGCTGCAACTGATGCACCGCCGCCGCGACGGTATCCAGCGTCGTGCGGGCGTCGTCCGAGGTTTGCCGCAGGCTGTCCGCCATCGGCCCGACCTTGCCGTTGAGTTCACCAATGATCTGATTGAGGCCATCCAGCGCGGTACGGGCTTTTTCCGCGAGATCGGGCAATTTCAGGTCCGCGATTTCGTCCCTGATACGCTGGAAATCCGACGGGATCGTTGGGATCTCGGGCACGCCGTTGCCACCGCCGGCCAGCGTGGGGGGCGTGTCGGGATAGAAGTCGAGGTTCACGCTGACCTGGCCGGTGACGAGGCTCTGCGTCGCCAATTGAGCACGCAGGCCGGCTCTCACGGCCACACCGATATCGGTCGAATCCCCCGTCAGCGGATCGTTGGTCCAGGAAACCTGGCTCGGCTGGATTTCCATATAGACCGGAATGACCGGCACCAGGTCGGGCAGCTTGAGGAAAACTTTCATGCTTTGCACAGTGCCGACCTTCACGCCGCGCAGCGTCACCGGCGCGCCCACGGTCAGGCCCGCGACCGAGTTCTGGAAATACGACACCACACGCAATTTCGTCGTGAACAAACTCCGCCCAGAGAACAGCAGTATGGCGATCACGCCAAGCGCGAGAGCGCCGAGAACAAAGGCACCAACAGCGGTGGCTTTACTGGCTGGCATGGTTGACCACCCCAGGTCCAGCGTCGTCAGGCGGCCGCTCGCGATGCATGAAAGCGCGCACGGTCGGATGCTCGCTGGTTTCTCGCAGCACCCGAGGCGACCCCTTCGCGATCGCGGTTTTCGTTTCGGTATCGAGGAAAATGCCGTCATCGCAAATGGCGAAAAGACTGGGCAATTCGTGGCTGACCATGATCACGGTGACTCCGAAGCCATCACGTAACTCCAGAATCAGATCATCGAGCCGTTTGGCGGCGATCGGATCCAGACCGGCCGACGGTTCATCCAAAAACAGCACTTCAGGATCGAGCGCCAGCGCGCGGGCGATGGCGACGCGGCGGCGCATGCCACCGCTGAGTTCGGCGGGCATGGTGGAGGCGTCGATGTCCAGGCCGACCAGCGAGAGCTTCAAACGCGAGAGGGCCTTGATCGTCTCATCGTCGAGGTCGGTGAACATCCTTGATGGAAGTGCCACATTTTCCTCGGCGGTCATCGAACTCCAGAGTGCGCCGCTTTGAAACACGACCCCGAAACGACGGCCGATCTCGGTACGGCGCTCTTCGGGGGCAGCCCAGTAGTCTTCGTTACCGAAATGGATCGAGCCGGCGGTGGGTTTCAACAGACCGATCATGGTTTTCATGAGCGTACTTTTGCCACAACCGCTGCCGCCCATGATGGCGAAGATCGATTTGTCGTGCACGTCGAACGACACGTCGTGTTGTACGATGCCACCGTCATAGCCGAAGGCGAGGCCCTCGACCCGCAACTTTGGATCTGTGACTTGCTGTGGCATCGTGTCAGAAATCCAGCGCATTGGCGCAGATCGCGAACACCGCGTCCAGCGCGATCACGCCGACGATGCCGATGACGACGGCTCTTGTCGCGGCCTGGCCAACATCCGCGGCGCTACGCCCGGCACCGAGCCCGGATCGGCAGCCGACGATGGCGATCAGCGCGCCAAACGCGAAACTTTTGACCAACCCGAACAGGATCTGCGACAGCGCGATGGATGCGCGGGTTTCGTCGATAAAGCTGTCGGGCGATATGTTCAACATCGTGACCGCGACCACGAAGCCGCCGAAAATGCCGACCGCGCTGCCATAAAGATACAGCAGGGGCATCATGCCGGTCAGCGCGAGGATGCGTGGCAGGATCAAATAGTCGTTGATCGGGATGCCGATCGCGCGCAGGGCGTCGATCTCCTCATTGCCCAGCATGGTGGCGATATGGGCGGCGTAGGCGCCCCCGGTGCGGCCGGACATGACGATCGCGGTCATCAGCGCGGCCATTTCGCGCACCATCGCGACACCAACCAGATCAGCGATGAACACGTCCGCGCCGAACCTGCGCAACTGCACGGCGCCGACAAACGCGACGATGCCTCCGATCAGCACGTTGACGACAGTCACGATCGGCAGCGCCGCCACGCCGGCCTCCCGCATGCAGTCCAAAAGATCGACGCCCCGCATGCTCACCCGGCCGCGCAACGCGGTGCCACAGCTCAGAACAGTGTCGCCGACGAGCGACGTGACCGCCGCTGCTTCACCGCCCGCGTCGATCACCGCCTGGCCAACACGGGTCACCAAAGCGCTGGAACGACGGGCCCGCGCCGCGACCGGGGCAGCCTGGCTGATCAGCGCCAGAAGCCGTGCCGCCGCCTGAGGCAGGCCCGTGGCGTCGAAGGCAATGTCACGCTTTCTCGCCGCCTGACGTAGTTCGGAAACAAAAACCAGCAAGCTGCTGTCCCACCGGCCAAGCTGCTTCGAATCGAACGAAATTCCATCGTTGCCGGTGGCGTCGAGAATATTCCGGAGGGAACCCGGCTCGGCGCCGACGGAGGCGGATGCGATCCAGTCACCGGTGAGGACGACAACAGTGCCCTCACGATCGGTTCGCGCGCTCCATCCCCGGCCGCTCAGCGGTTCGGTCAGGGGACTTCGCTGATCGACAGGCTCCGGTGCGGGCCTATCGTCCATTACGCCCCGAGCCAATACGTCCCGAGCTGGTGGAACTCATCGTCCTGATCGCGTATCGACGCGCCGTGACGCATCCTGACCACTCGGAATTGTCCTGGTTGAACGCGGGACGCATGACCTCCAGGCTCCACACGTGATCAGGTTCGGCGACCTCCGCCAACGACGTTGGCGGAGTGCCGGAGAACAATGGCGTCGGTTCGCCATCGCGTCAATTATCTCAACGGAACGGGATACTGACGCTGAACGTCGTCCCGGGCTGCTGCTGCTGCTGCTGCTGGTAGTAGCCACATGGAGGATAAACCACCGGGGGCGCACCGCGCCAGAGGTCCGGCCGGCGATCTCGGTTCTGAAGCGGCGGCGAGGTGCCGAGCAACCAGATCAGGTATTGGCGGCGACGCTCGTTGGAAACTCCAGCGTCCACCGCGGGCCCGCGGCGGCGTAGTCGACGCGGGCCTCACCTCGCAGGGCGCGCGTGACAGTGCGTTCGATTACGACACGACCGAACCCGCGGCGCTTCGGGAATCACTTCTTGTTGTGGGTTGCAACCACCTTTCGCGCTGATCGGCCGAAGATGCCCCGGCTGATCCATGTGAAGACAAGGTCGTGATCCTGGGTCATCACGGTCACCCCAGAGGCGCGCAGCGCCGCTTCGAATCGCTGGTTCGCGGCGACCTGTTCGCGCGTGCGTCGCGCGACGCGGCGCTCCAGCATTTCGGCCAGCCGCCGCGCGCTGGTTTCACGAGCCTCAAGCAGAGCCAAATGGAGTCGCGCGTTATTCAGCAGCACCAGGCCCAGACCGGCGACGCACGGCAAAGCGGCGATGATCGCCCCGAACAGCAGCGCGCTCAGCCAACTCTCGGTCGCCGTTGTCTGCGCTACCTCGTGATTCGCATCTGTGGTCAGGTCGTCGATGATGCGCTGGAGCTCATCCATCAGCGACTTTCCGGTGCCGGATCGCACGATCGCGAGCGCGTCATCGAATTGTCCGGCCTCACCCAGCGCGATCGTCTGATCCGGTTCCGCGAATTTCTCCCGCCCGACACGCGCGGCGGCGGCGATCTGGCTCGCGCGCCGCGGGCGATCGGCCAGCCGCCGCCGAAGCTCGTCCAGCGATCGCGCGAACGCGGCTTTGGCGTCGTTATAGCTTGCGAGATACGTTGGATCGCGCATCAGCAAGTAGCCGCGCCGCTGGCTTTCGGCGGTCAGCAGCGCCTGATAAGTCAAGGTCCCCGAACGCCGTGCTTCCCTGGCGTCCACCACCGCGGCGGCGGCCTGGATGTCGCGCCAGGCCAGAACGCCGGCGAACGCGCAGGCGGCCACGAGCAGCGCGAAGCTCGCGATGACCATGAGCATGGTACGCCGCGGCCCGATGATCCGGACGCCGGAGTGTTCGGCGGACCTGCTCGGTTGGTCCCGCGCCGGACCGGGCCGGAAATCCGACAGAACTGCTTCGGCATCGCCCGTCCCGGCCTCACTCATGGCGCGGCGGCTCGGCGCGGACGGTGTGTGTCAGCAACGTCAGGCAGCAACATCCACGCCGGGGACGCCCAAGAAGGGGCACGCAAGAAGGGGACATGCATGACGGACGCATCGCGATATCCTTCGGTAGCGCCCGATCATCGCACCGCCAGTCAATTTGATTCAACGCCCGCCCGGAACCGATCAAACCGATGCCCGTCTTACCTGGGCAGCGTGGCGCGACCCTGACGCGGACGCGGCGACCTCCACGACCGGTGCCAGCAGCCCAGTGAAGAGGCTGGTGTCCTCCCAGCGTTTGGCTCTCGGCCCGCTGTCCGGCGATCGGCCGGCGGGTCGGATTGCCTGGGACCTTCGTTGAAGTTCGGTTATCGGGGGACCGCGGCGGACAAGGTGGCGCGGCGGTCGAAAAACAACGCCTGACTGATGAAGGCCTTCACGGTGTCGGTCCGGAATAGCCTGGTTATGAGAAAGGTCGGTTCCGGCCGCTCGCCGGGCAGCAGCCGTTCGGGATACGCGGTGATGAACACGACCGGCACCTCGCGGACGCCAGGTATCTCATTGACCGCGTCAAGGCCGGAGCTGCCATCCGCCAGTTGGATGTCAGCGAGCACCAGGCCGGGTGCATGGTCGCCGATGGCCGCGACGGCCTTCTGCCGCGTGCGCGCGATCCGCCGCACCGAATGACCGAGATCGGTGACCATCGCTTCAAGGTCCATGGCGATGATCGGTTCGTCCTCGATGATCAGCACCTCGGTTCGCAACCGTGAGGCGATCTGCCGGCCGGTGACGTCGAGCAATTCCTGGATTTCCATGGGCGGTCGTTCCAGAATTTCACCGATTTCGCCAGGCGTGAAGCCTTCCAACGCGCGCAACAGAAAGACGGCCCGAGGCAGCGGGGTCAGCGCCTCCAGCGTGCGGTCAGCCGCCCGCATTATCGGATTCCCGGACCTGTCCGTTCCGCGCTGATTAACCGCGAGAGAACCCCAGATTTTAAGGAACACCTGGTATAAAGCCTGCCGAGGCTCCAGCTGTCCGCCGGTCGTCTCGGCGTCCTCGGCGATGGCTTCCAGGGTGGCAACGGCATAGTTATCGCCACTTGTCTGGCTTGCGGTCAAAGCACGGGCAAATCGCCGCGGATATGGCAGATTCGCGGCAATTGACACCTATCGCGACAAGGTGTCCTCCCTACGTCCATGTGTCGGCGCGAAGCGCATCATGCGCCGCTCGGTCGTGGATAATGCCATCCGGCTGGAAATGTACCATCGCCGAGGGAACTTTTGCCGCCCGAGCGCATTCCGCACTGGATATTGGCTCGCATGCCAGGGTGGGGTTTGCTTGCCCACAATCAGAGGTATCTGTTGTCGCTTCGCCGGAACCTGAGGGTCGCTGGCTGCGTTGGAGATTTAGATGGCCGAACAGGACACCGCGAAGCGAGGTCAGACATCCGATATGAAGCCAGAAGTCGAAACAATTCCGATGGCGGTTCTCCCCAAGGGCGTGATTCTGAACGCTGATTTGCAGGCTCATATCGGCCGGCAACTGCGGGCCGTCTACGATGAGGTCGTGAACGAGGCGGTGCCCGATCGCTTTCTTCAACTGATCGAGGAGCTTGAACGCAAGACATCGGAGGGGGCATGACCAAAGGGGGCATGACCACGCCCAGAGTGAAGGACGCGCTTCTCGCGGCGCTTCCGAGTTTGCGTGCGTTCGCCATTTCCCTGTGCGGCCGCACGCCCCGCGCCGAGGATCTGGTGCAGGAAGCCCTGGTCAAGGCATGGGCGAATATCGGCACTTTCGAGCCTGGGTCGAACATGAACGCCTGGCTTTATACAATTCTCCGTAACGAGTATTATTCGGAGTTTCGCAAACGCCGGCATGAGGTGGGTGACGAAGAAGGCCGTCACGCGGCACGTCTGGCGACACGCCCGACACAAGAAGGACACATGCAATTCCTCGACTTTCGGGCCGCGCTGGACCGTCTCGCTCCCGACCATCGGGAAGCGTTGATCCTGGTGGGTGCATCCGGCCTTTCGTATGAGGACGCGGCGGCTTTGTGCGGTTGCGCCATCGGAACGATGAAGAGCCGGGTCAATCGGGCGCGCGCCAGGCTGGCGGAATTGCTCGCGGTGCGGGCGGACAACCATTTGGAGTCCGACATGGCGTGGGATGCGGCGGTCGATGCGTCGTGGAGCGCGAGGTCACGGTCGTCGCCGGTGGACGTTTGACCACGTGCTGGCCAGTCCATCCGGAACGTCGCGGGTCAAGGAAGCTGCCTCTCGCCGCGGTGGCCGCGGCATGCGGCGGAAGGCGCCCACGCGAAACCTGACCGCGGGTCCTGGCGCGCCGGCGATCGGCGACATGCCGGACCCGGTCACGCTCGTTCGCGAGTTGAACCATCGGGTCAAGAACAATCCGCAGATCATCGTCAGCCTGATGAACCCGCGGAAGCGTATGATGCCGCCGGAACGGCGCGAGGACATCCGCTTCATCGAAGAGCATGTGCAATCCATGTCGGTGGCGTACCGGCTGGTTTATACGACCGGATCGATGATCGAAGTGTCATTGACCGAACTCGTGACGGAGGTTCTCTCCGGCCTGAGGCAGATCGCGGGACTTGGAGAGGAGCACCTGCGCTTCGATGCCGGGGTCACCGGCGCGTTGATCGGCCTCGACCACGCGATCGCGCTGGCGTTGTACCTGGCCGTGCTGATGCCGCCCCGGCTGGACCAGGCGGTCGCGACGAATGGCGCGGTAACGGTTACCCTTACCGTCACCGCGAACCTGCTGACGCTGTCGGTACGCGGAACCTGGATCGCGTTGGTCAGGCTCGAATTGCTCCGCGATCGCCTGATGCGGGCTTACGCGGCGCAGTTAAAGGCGGAAATCATACCAGCCACCACACATGGGGCCGGGCAACTTCGATTGCTGCTTGAGAGGGCCTCGGGGCCGCCAGTCTCGATCTGATCTTCCGACTCGACAAGGGAACTGAAACCCCAATGGTGCCATCAGGTTCACCGGAGGTTCTGGGTGCATTTGAAATCGCCAAAGATCGTGCGACCTAAGACCAAGGCTCTCGCGTGATCGGCCGGAAACGATTTTTCATTTCGGTCGCATTGATGGTGCTGACGGTGGGAAGCGCGTTCGCCGCCGATCCGGGTCACACCGAATCCGGCGAAGTCCTCTTCATTGTCCAGGTCGTTCTGCTGCTGATCTCGGGACGCCTCCTGGGTGAGGCGATGCAACGAATTGGCCAACCGGCGGTGACCGGCCAATTGATCGCCGGTGTTTTGCTCGGTCCCTCGGTCTTCGGCGCGATCTGGCCGGATCTGCAGCGCATGATCTTCCCCAGCGGCGGCGAGCAGACGAGTACGATCGAAGTGGTCTCGCGGTTCGGCATCCTGATGCTGCTGCTTCTGACCGGTATGGAAACGGATCTCGGTGTCGTGAAGCCGATCCGGCGTGCGGCGTTCACCGTCTCGGTGACCGGCATCGTGCTGCCATTCGCCGGCGGTTTCATACTTGGCCAGTTCATGCCGCTGGCCATGCTGCCGGATCCTGGACGGCGGCTCATCACCTCACTTTTTCTGGGCACCGCGCTGTCGATTTCTTCAGTGAAGATCGTTGCCGTGGTCGTGCGCGATATGGGTTTCATGCGCCGTCTGGTCGGCCAGGTCATCATCGCTTCCGCGATCGTCGATGACACCATCGGCTGGATCATCATGGCGATCACCTTCGGTCTCGCGCGGCCGGGTGGTTTCGATCTCGCCACGGTCGGCCAGAGCGTGATCGGCACGGCATTGTTCCTGATCGCCAGCTTTTCGCTCGGCCCACGCGCCACGTTCATTCTGATCCGATGGGCGAATGATAAATTCGTCATGGAGCTGCCGGTCATCAGCGCGATCCTCGTGCTGATGGGGGTCATGGCTTTGATCACTTACGCAATCGGTGTGAATACGTTTCTTGGCGCTTTCGTCGCCGGCATTCTCGTTGGCCAGTCGCCGATTCTCACGAAGCATATCCAGGAGCATTTGCGCGGACTGATTGTCGCGCTGTTCATGCCAATCTTCTTTGGTGTCGCCGGACTGCACACCGATCTTGGCGCGCTGGCGAGTTTCTCCATGCTGCTTCTGTCGCTTGGGATGATCCTCATCGCCAGCCTCGGCAAGTTCTCCGGCGCGCTGGTCGGCGGTGCTCTGGGCGGACTGACGGTGCGCGAATCGCTCGCGCTGGCGTGCGGCATGAATGCCCGCGGCTCGACCGAGGTCATCGTCGCGACGCTTGGCGTGACGGCGGGCGTCCTGAACCAGGCCCTGTTCACCGCGATCGTGGTGATGGCGGTGGTAACGACCATGGCGATGCCGCCGATGTTGCGCCTTGCGTTGTCGCATGTGCCGCTGCGACCTGATGAGAAGCAGCGTCTGGAACGCGAGGCGACGGAAGCGCGAGGTTTCGTCGCCAATCTGGAGCGGGTGCTGATGGCGGTCGACGATGGCCCGAGCGGTCGGTTGGCTTCCCGCCTGGTAGGGTTGATCGCCGGCTCGCGGCGTATCGTGACGACCGTGCTGCCGGTTGACGAAGCGGCGGAGGCGGAACCCGGCTCAGCTCATGGTGCGGAGGCGCTCGTCAAGGGAGCCGGCGAGCAGGCGGAGAAACCGGAAGGCCGCCCCGAAAAGACGCCGCCGGTCGACGTCGAAACGGTGCGGCCCAAAGCCCCGGTTGAGGAGATGGTCCCCGAACAAGCACGGAAAGGCTATGACCTGCTGGTGGTCGGGGTCGAACCGGCGAGAGAGGAGGGACGCTTCTCGGCGCGGGTCGGCCAGGTCGCGTTGAGTTTCGACGGCCCGTTCGCGATTGTTGTCGCTCGCGGTCCCCACCACGAGGACCCGGATCGCACCGAACGCGACATCCTGGCGCCGGTCACCGGCACTGACTTTTCGCGCCATGGGGCCGAGGTGGCGATCGCCCTGGCGCGCGCGGTGAACGCGACCGTCACCGCTTTGTATGTGGAGAGCAAATCCGTCGGACAGTCACGTGGCGATACGACCGGCACGCGCAATGAGGCTGCGATCCTGCGTGAGATCGAGCAGCTGGGGGAGCAACAGGGCGTGACCGTCAATGCGATCGTGCGGCGTGGCGCGGCGGAGATCGAGGTGCCGCGGCAATTGCTGAGTGGCCAGCATGACCTTGTCGTGATGGGTGTCAGTCGCCGCCCAGGAGACACTTTGTTTTTCGGCGATGTGCCGGATGCGGTGCTGGATAGTACTGGGCCGTCGGTCGTGCTGGTGTCCAGTCAGGGGTGACACCCGGAGGGGAAACCTTAATTGGCCTTGGAAACATGCAGGTGAGACGATGGCGATGGACCCGCGGTGGAGGCTCGTCAGGGTGTCATCAGCGGCCTGGTCCTTCTCGTGTTGGTGCCGTCCGTGGTCCGGGCGGTCAGCGCGATGGCCGTTGGTTGGTATATCATGCGCTGAGCGCGCTTTTTTCACGAAACGGACAGGGTTGAGCGGATCAGAAACCGCGATTGTTCGTTTGTGACTTCTGCTCAGATATCAGATGTTTCGAAAACACGATATGCGAATACGGCCGAAAAATCCTTGGTTCTCTTCCTTTATCGAACAGAATTCACAATCCATTCGTGCTGACGTCGGCGGTGATCAGAAAACCGGGCTTCGCGCACGATCTGATCCACCGGAGGGTCGCGGGAACCATGCGCGGCCGGCGGGGTTACTCCACTGAATCGCGTCACGGGATTCCCGGAGACTGGCCATGCATCGCGCTGTTTTGCTTACGTTGCTGGCGATCCCCATCCTGGTCATCATGCATATCGCGCTGTTCTGGCAACCGATCCCCTGGGGCAGCGGGATGTTCTGGACCACTTCTCAGGATGGGGCTGACTTGCGGGGCTATTGGCAATCGCCGGAACAATCCGTCCCGTCGCGTTTCGTGACCGATCGTATATCGAAACAAGGGTCGTAAATGTGGGCAACGACACAAACAAAACCAGGCCATTCTTCACTGACGTCAAGGTGCTCCGGGATCGGGCGCGAAATCGCGGCGTATTTCGCGCCGTTCGAGAGCACTACCGCCAGGTGATCGAGGAGATCCAGGCGGTGGAAGAAGAACACGCCGACGACCGGGCGGAATTGCTCAACCGGTTCTCGGCGACGGACGCGGCACACTGAAGCCCCATCAGGAGCGATAACATGAATATGCGAAGACGTGGTTTGGGTGGGATGTTGATCCTTGGTCTGGGGTCAGTCGTCCTGGATAACGTGATAACCCGTTCGGTCACAGCGGCGCCGACGCCGGATCAGATAAACCTCGTGCGGCGGGCCAACCTGGTGCTCGAGGAGGCGCGGCATGATGCGGAGTTCGGCAACTCCAGGCAGCTGTTCCAGACCGCGCGCGGCGTCATGGTTGTTCCGCAGCTGGTCAAAGGCGGCTTCTTCGTAGGCGGTGAGGGCGGCAACGGTGTCCTCATGGCACGGCATGGCGCCCACTGGAGCCATCCGGCGTTCTATACGCTCGCGTCGGCATCGTTCGGCTTGCAGATCGGCCTGGAAGTGGCCGAGGTCGTGCTGTTCGTCATGAGCGAGCGCGCCTTGAACGCCTGGATGCAAGACGAGGTGAAACTGGGCGGGCAGGTCGGTCTGACGGTGCTCGTCGTCGGGACGAACGCCGCCGCCGCGGCAACCACTCACGGCAACGTGGACGTGATCGCCTGGGCGAAGTCAAAAGGCGCGTATGCGGGATTGACCCTGGAAGGATCCCTCATCAAGCCGCGTAACGAATGGAACGCCGCTTATTACGGACGTCCGCTGAGCCCGGCGCAGGTGCTGAACATGGCGACCTAACCCATATTTAACATCGACCAAAATAAACCCTGCCTGATCAGACCTTTACGGCCTC
>ODAK010005940.1_pt1 | contig 12336 bp, 10 predicted proteins | sample 1539591 | NCBI WGS metagenome assembly ODAK01 (sample SAMEA3539303, study PRJEB22396) | soil metagenome | biome: tundra; feature: field; material: soil | place: USA | collected 2010-05 | depth 0.15 m | reverse complement strand
CCAGCTGGCGCGGCGCTCGCTGGTGACCCCCCAGTCGATGATCGAGATCCTGAGCAAGCTTGAGCGACGGGGACTGGTCCGGCGTGATGTCGATCCCAGCCACGGGCGTATCTTGCGCGCGGAGCTGACGCCGGCCGGCCGCGAACTGCTGACCGAGGTAGAGCCGGCGATGGCCTCGCTGCAGGCGCAGATCCTCGCCGACGTCTCTGAGGCCGACCGCGCGATCCTGCTGGCCGGTATGCGCAGAGCAATGGACAGGCTTTCGGCCGGACTGGAGCCGTAGGCCCTGGTGTCGTGATTCAGGCGTGTTCAGATGCCGCCAGGCTGCCGCGCAATTCCTGAATCAAGGGCCTGAGCGCTAAGCCGACTCGGGCGGGCGCTCGAGGCCCAGCAGCCGCGCCGCGTTGTGCTTGAGCACCAGCGGGCGGACCTCGTCGCGGATCGGCAGCTTCTCAAAGTCAGACAGCCAGCGATCGGGAGTTATCAGCGGGTAGTCAGAGCCGAACAGCATCTTGTGCTTGAGCTGCGTGTTGGTGTAGCGGATCAGGTTCTCCGGGAAGTACTTCGGCGACCAGCCGCTGAGATCGATGAACACGTTGGGCTTGTGCACCGCGATCGCCAGGGCCTCGTCCTGCCAGGGGAACGATGGGTGGGCGAGGATGATGTCCAGCTCAGGGAAGTCGGCCGCAACGTCGTCGACGCACATCGGGTTGGAATACTTCAGACGCACGCCGCCGCCGCCGGGCATGCCGGCCCCGATGCCCGTGGTCCCCGAGTGAAACAGCGCGATCAGGCCAGCTTCGGCGATCACCTCGTACAGGGGGTAGTGCTCACGCTCGTTGGGCCAGAACGACTGAGTGTTGGGGTGGAACTTGAATCCGCGCACGCCCGCCTCGATCAGCTCACGCGCCTCGCGCACGGCGAGCTTCCCCTTGTGGGGATCGACGCTGGCGAACGGGATCAGGACGTCGGGGTTGGCTCGGGCGGTCGCCAGCACCTCGTCGTTGCCGATCCGGCGCCGGCCCATGCCGGCCTCGTCGTCGACGGTGAACACGACAGCGAGCATCCTGCGCTCCCGATAATGGTCGGCGACCTCCTGCGCGGTCGGCTGGGGCGGACTGCCGCCGAAGTATCGGCCGGCGGCCTCCAGCACCTCGACGGTGACGGGATCCTGCGGCTCGCCGGCGTTGCGCTCGGCGTGCGTGTGCACGTCGATCGCCACGATTGCGTCCAGGTCAATGCCCGGAGGGTGGCGGCGTGACGGTTCAGGCATAAAGCCGCACCAGGCACTCGGCGACCAGGGCCGGCTTCTCGGTTCCCTTGACCTCGACCGTCACGCGCAGCTTGCCCTGTAGGCCGCCCGCGACCTCGGTGACCTCCAGCAGCTCGGCAGCGCCGCGCCACTGAGCCCCGACCGGTAGCGGCGCAGGGAAGCGCACGCGATCCAGACCATAGTTGACGCCGGCCGAGGCATCGGTCACCGTGAGCAGCTGCTGGCTGATCGGCGCCACCAGCGACAGGGTCAAGAAGCCGTGGGCGATCGTGCCGCCGAACGGGGACGCCTTGGCGCGCTCCACGTCGACGTGGATGTACTGGTGATCGTTGGTCAGATCGGCAAACTGGTTGACCTGATCCTGGGTCATCTCTGCCCACTGCGTGTAGCCGAGGTGCTCGCCGGCGTGCCCGGCAAGTCCGGCCATGTCCGTGGTCATCCCGGCCTGGCTTGACGTGCTCATGTTTCTCTCCGAGAGTTAAGATTGCCGGTTCGCATAGCGGTGGCAGAGGTTCCGCGATGGCCCTCAAGTATCAGGGTCCCGAACGTTATCATTGGTCTCGATGGGGTCCGGAGAGGGGATCATGCCACGTGGCCGTAGCGGCGATCTGAGCTGGCCCCTGCAGCGAGCGCAGCGCCTATGCGGGTCTGTGGAAGCGATCGTCGACGGTGAGCGGCGGCTCACCTACGAGCAGCTGGCGCGCCGGGTCTGGTCGCTCGGCCGAGCTCTGGACCGGCTCGAGCGCGAGCCACGACGCATCCGGTTGACTGGGCCGCGCCGATCGGAGAGCATCGCGCCATGTCCGTCGCACTCCAGTCCAGAAGCCGAGTTCGAACATAGGACGCCTGGCGGATAAGTCGGCGCTGATCACCGGTGGCGCCGGCAGCATCGGGTTGGCCACCGCACGAGCTTTCGTCGCCGAGGGGGCTCGCGTGCTGATCGTCGACCTCGACGCGGCCGATCCCGAGCGAGCGGCCGCCGGGCTGGACGCTGACGCCGTCGCCTGGGCGGCGGCCGACGTTACGAGCTCTGACCAGGTGCAGGCGGCCGTGGCCACGGCGCTGGGGCGCTTCGGCCGCCTGGACGTGGCGTTCGCCAACGCCGGCATCTTCGGCGTCGTGGCTCCGGTGGCCGAGTACCCGGTCAACGTCTTCGAGCGGGTGCTGGCGGTCAATGTGGTCGGGAGCTTCCTGGTCGCCAAGCATGCGCTCGCGGTGATGGAGCCGGGCGGGAGCCTGATCATCAACTCCAGCGTGGTGGGTTTGACCTCCGACGCCGGGATCAGCGCCTATGCCACCTCCAAGCACGCTTTGGTCGGCCTCATGCGCACCGCCGCCAAGGAGATGGCCGCCAAGGGCATCCGCGTGAACACGCTGCATCCCGGGCCCACCGACAATGACTTCCAGCACGCGATCGAAGTCGAGGCGGTCGGCGCCCCCCGGCAGCAGGCTTCGGAGGCCTTCGAGTCGATGATCCCCCTCGCCCGTCACGCGACACCGCACGAGATCGCCCAGGCGGTCGTCTTCCTGGCGAGCGACGAGAGCGCGTTCATGACTGGCGCGACGCTCGCCGTCGACGGGGGGCTCAGTATCTGAGCCCGCCCCTCCGGACCCAGTCAGCGTCTGAGCCCGCCTGGCCCAGACGCTGACCTGATCTCGGCCCGCGCTCCTAGATCGGATACTCGCGCGGCTCGTCCTGAACGGTGATCCAGCGCAGTTCGGTGAATTCCTCCAGCGCCGTCTTGGCGCCGAACCGGCCCCATCCGCTGGCCTTCACGCCGCCGAAGGGCATCTGCGGCTCGTCCTGCACGGTGGTGTCGTTGATGTGGCAGATCCCACTCTCGATCCGCTGGGCGAGTTCCAGAGCTGCCGGAACGTCCTGGCTGAAGACGGCGGCCGAGAGGCCGTACTCGGTGTCGTTGGCGACTCGCACGGCTTCCTCTGGGCCGTCGACGGCGATCATGGCCACCAGCGGGCCGAACGATTCCTCGGCGTAGATCCGCATCTCGGATGTGACGCCGGTCAGCACCGTCGGGGCGAAGCAGGCGCCCTGGGCCTCGCCGCCGCACAGCGCGCGCGCCCCCTTCGCGAGCGCGTCCTGCACGAGTCCGCTTACACGTTGCATGGCCGCATCGTTGACCAACGGGCCGATCTGGGTCGTCGGCTGGCGGGGATCTCCGACGCTCAGCGCGCTCGCTCGCGTCGCCAGCTTCTCGGCCAGCGAATCCGCGACCGTACGATCGACCACGATCCGCTCGGTGGACATGCAGATCTGACCCTGATGGAAGAACGCACCGAAGCTCGCTGCGGCTGCCGCCCGGTCCAGGTCGGCGTCTGCCAGCACCACCATCGGTGCCTTTCCGCCGAGCTCGAGCAGGACCCGCTTGAGATGGCGCCCGGCTGTCTCGGCGATGATCCGTCCCACCTTGCTGGAGCCCGTGAAGTTGATCCGACGCGTTGCGGGGTGGGCGATCAGCTCTTGCACCACATCGGCGGCATCGACCGGATCGTTGGTGATCAGATTGATGACTCCCGGCGGCAGACCGGCGTCATCCAGCGTGCGCGCGACCGCCGCATGCGTGCGCGGGCACAGCTCAGAGGCCTTCAGCACGACGGTGTTCCCATAAGCCAGCGGCGTGGCGACCGCACGCGTGGCGAGGATCACCGGCGCGTTCCACGGTGCGATCGCGACCACGACGCCGGCCGGCTGGCGGACTCCCATCGCCAGCTTTCCGGGCACGTCTGAGGGGATCACCTCCCCGGTCAGGTTGTAGGCCTGAGCCGCCGCCTCGCGCAGCATGCCCGCGGCCAGCTGAACGTTGAACATCCCCCATCCGAACACGCCCCCGGTCTCCTCAGTGACCAGGCCAGCGATCTCCTCTCCCCGTTCGAGCATCAGCTCGGCGGCGCGGTGTAGGACGCCGCGGCGCGTCGCAGGGGTGCTCCGGCTCCAGCCGGCGAACGCGGCCGCCGCGGCATCGACCGCGGCTCGGGCGTCCGCGCGGTCGGCCGCCGCGGCGACTCCGACCGGCTCGCCGGTAAAGGGGAACTTCTGCTGATAGGTGTTGCCCGAGCTCGCCTCGGTCCAAGTGCCGCCGATCAGCAGTCGCTGCTCGGTCGTTTCCGCTGTCGCCATCTCGCTCCGTTCTCACCGGGTTGCCGCGCGTTTGTGCGAGACGCAACCATTCGTTCACGAAACGAACACTAACCGCCGCTGCAGCGGTGCACTAGCCACCGTCGCACCGAGCGGCGGAGTTGCACGGTACGGTGCCAACCGGTAGCTCGATCACGTGATCGGCCCAGCTGATCACGGCGGGATCGTGCGTGGCGCAGATGACCGTCTGGCGCTCGGTTGCGCAGGCGTCGTGGAGCAGCTGCGCGATGCGTTCGGCGTTGGCGCCGTCGAGTCTAGATGTCGGCTCGTCGACGATCAGCAGTCCGCGGGCGCTCGCCAGCGCGCGGGCGAGCGCGGCACGCTGACTCTCGCCGGCTGACAGCCGGGCGAGGCGCTGGCCCGCCCGGTGGTCGAGCGCCACCTGCCCGAGCACGACGGCGGCGCGCCGCCGCGCCCGGCCACGATCGAAACCCCGCAGCCGCAGCGCCAGCACGACGTTCTCCTCGACGCTCAGGAAGCCGATCGGCGATGGCTCCTGCGGGAGGTAGCCGATGCGCGACCGCCGCATGGCGGCCAGCGCCTCGACACCCAAGTCGCGCAGCGAGCGTCCGTCGACCGTCAGCTCGCCGGAGTCCGGGAGGTCAAAGCCGCCGAGAATCCGCAGCACGGTCGTCTTACCGGTACCCGAGCGTCCGACCACCGCAGTCAGCCTGCCGGGCTCGATTTCGAGCGTGAGCCGATCGAGCACCACGCGCCGAGCCGCCCCGGTCCCGCGCACGGCGCTCACGGCAAGCAGTGCCACGAGGGCGGGATCGTGGCTGGATGCCGGCCGGGAGGACTCCGGCACCGCTGGTCCCGGCTCGTCCCACGGGCGCCCCGCTGGTCTCGGCTCGTCCCGCGGGCGCCCCGCTGGTGTCGGCTCGGCGGACGGGCGCCCCGTCGGCGGCTGAGAGGTGGCGCTCAGCAGTAGACCACCGGCCACCCGGCTGATGCGAGCGCGGCTGAAGATACCCGTGTCGGCGAGCAGCTGGGGCGAGATCCGCAGCCAACCACGGTCGCCGACGATGACCGACTGGCCGGCGGCATCTCGGTCCTCCGCCAGCCGTCCGTCGCGTAGCGCGACGACGCGCTGGGCGCCCGCAGCGAGCGCGGGATCGTGCGAGACGACGAGCACCGTCGTCCCTTGCTCGCGGGCCAGACGGCCGATCAAGGCACCGATCGACAGCGCGGAGGCCTGATCGAGCTCTGCGGTCGGCTCGTCGGCGAGCAGCAGCTGCGGACGATGGGCGAGTGCCGCGCACAGCGCCACGCGCTGGCGCTCGCCCCCCGACAGCTCCGCCGGAAGCGCATCGGCGCGAGTGTCCAGCTCGGCCGCCTGCAGCAGTGTCCGCACCCTGGCCTGCGTCGTCGCCGAGCCGGCACCACGCAGGGCAAGCGGCAGCGCGATGGCTCGGCGCACAGTGAGATCGGGCGACAGCGCGGCTTCGGCATGCTGAGGCAGAAAGCCGATCCTCTGTTGGCGAAGCCGGGCCCTCGCGCGGGCGTGCAGGCGTCCCATGTCCTGGTCGAACACGCTCACCACGCCGGCAGAGGGGCTCTGCAATCCTGAGATCACCCGCAGCAGCGTGGTCTTGCCGGCGCCGCTGGGTCCGAATACGCACAGGAACTGACCGCGGGGGAGCTCCAGGCTCAGGCCCTGCAGCGCGGCGGCGTCGCCCTCGGGCGTGCGATGGAGGCAGAAGACGTCGCGCAGCGTCACGACCGGCGGGTCAGCTGCGTCTGGTCGCGTCGTGGTATCGCTGGTGACGCCGGCGATCACGACAGGCTCCAGCGCGACCGCATCCCGGTCGCGAGCACGATCGCGCCCCCAGCACCGCCAGCGAGGTCAGGCACCACAGGGCGAGCTCGCCCCATGGAGCGACCGTCACCAGCGGCGGATCGGGAGTGGCCAGGGCCGTGGTCGCGCGCACGCTTAGGACCGTCAGGCCCGTGAGCACAACGGCGAGCGCCAGCCCGGCGCCGACACCGAGCAGGGTGGCGAGCAGCCCGCGCAATCGCAGCTCGCGGGCCAGCCCGCGCCGACCGAGGCACTGCACGGCCAGGTCGCGCTCAACCGCTCGGTCGCGCGCGCTCCCGGTGAAGGCCGTCAGCACTCCAAGTATCTCCAGCAGCGCTGACACCAGGGTGGCCGCGATCAGGGTGCCCAGCACCGCGCGAGCGATCGCTCCGGATCGGAGCTTGCGCTGCACGTCGGCGCGGAAGGTCGCACTCAACCTCGCCAGCGGTCCGTGGCTCAGCGGCGCGCAGGCGCCCCGGCCTCCGGGTTTCGATCCACAGCTCGTCGGCCCGACCCTGGCCCGGCAGCTGGGCATCGAGTGCCGAAGCGAGCTGCGCCTGGTCGGCGACCACCAAGCCGGCGCTGCCGGCGGCCACGGTCGGAAAGCGCGTCACCACGCCTGCGACTTGCGCGCCGACGGGAAGTCCGTCGATGCTCAGCGCGATCGTGCCATCTCGCGCTGCCGCCGCCGCCGTGCCCGGGTCGACCAGCACCGGCAGTCGATGCATGTCGCTCGGTTGCAGCGGTCGCAGGATTCCTGGCATCCCGGTCGCGGAGAAGCGAACCGGGACGCGCGGGCCGGCGCGGGCGGTGACGGTAGCCGCCCCGACCCCGCGCCAGGCGCCGAGGCGGATCAACGCCAGGCGCCGGCCGGAGGGTCCGGCGGCCAGGAGCGGCCCCAGCCGCACCGCGCTCGAGCTCTGGGTGGCGGCGCCCGGGTTCTCGCCGTTCTGATGACCGTTGGTGATCTGCAGGCCGGTGGCCTCGTCGATTTCGAGCGCTTCGAGCTCCCACGGGCCCGGCGGCAGTTGGGTTCTCACCGTGTGCGCGCGCACCTGCGCTACCCCCAGCGCCAGTTGTGTGACGGTTCCATCGGGAGCGCGCAGATCGGCGCTGACCACAGCAGCGAAACTGCTCGACGACAGCCTCAGCGACAGCCGCCGCGCCGGCTTAGGCAGCTGCGGACCCGGCCTCCACGGCGGGCCGGCTAGTTCAAGCTGCGCCGCCAGCCTGTGCAGCGAGGCCGATCCGTCACTTGCCCGCCAGCCGTGCAGTTGCGCGAAGGCGCCGGCCGGGACGCCCAGCGCGGGGACCGTGACCGTCACGCCATCGTCCACATAGCTGGCGTAGGTCCGCCGGACCTCAAACATGTGACCATCGACGAGCGATCGCCAGCGAGACAGCCTGGCCAGCTGCAGCGGGGTGGTGAAGTCAGCCGCCGGGGCGACGATGGCATCGAGGGGCACCTGCTGCGCGGCCTGGTCGGCAGCTCCGCGCAGCAGCGTCGCGCGGTAGGCGAGCATGAACCCGCCCAGGCCGATGCTGACCGCGATGAAGGCAATCGCGAGCGCAGGCGCGGCCGGGGCGCGCGCGAGGTTCACGATCGCGAGCTGTAACAGCGGCGGACCGCGGCGCGACAGCCACTCGGCTCCCCTGAGCACTGCCGCTGTCGATCTGAATACCAGCACTCCCGCGAGCACGCAGGCGAGCGGCGCCATCAAAGACGCCAGCCGGTTATGAGCACTTCCGCCGCGAGCGAGCCCGAAAGCGAGCGCGGCGAGCGCGGCGGTGGCGACCAGATCGGCCAGTCGCGGACTCGAGGACAGCAACACGATCGAGACGCCGAGAGTGGCGCACAGCCAGCCTCCCAGTAATGCCTGCGCGGCGGTGGGCGTCAGCAGACTGTGCCCGAGCAAGCCGCCGACCGGAACGCCGGCCGAACTCGCGAGCACGGTGGCGACGGCGATCGCGCAGCCCGCCCCAGCGGCCAGCCCAGAGGCGCACATCCAGGCGGCTTCGCCGAGCACAAACACCAGCGACTGCCCGTTCCGTGCGCCGGCGGCGCGCAACCGCTCGAGCTCCGCACGCTGATCGCGCCGGACGCCGTGGGCAGCGAGGATCACAAACATCGCCAGTGCGGCGAGCGCCGCGGTACTCACCAGCAGCATCCGGCCGGGAGCCGCGCCGGCCTCCGCTTGTGCCGCGTCGAGCGCGGAGAACGGTGCGTTCAGGGCGAACTGCGACGAGCTCTGCAACAGCGACGCCTGCGCCCGCTGGAGGCGCCGCTCGACGCTGGTCAGGTTCCAGCTGCTCAGGCGTGATACGGGCAGCAGGGCGAGCCAGCTCTGCGTTCGGTAGACGCCACCGAGCCCGGACACGGCGTCCAGCCCGGCGACATCTCCGGAGAGCACCACCGGTGGCTCGCCGGGCGCGCCCGGGAGGAATCCCAGCGGTGCCGCGGAGCGCAGCACGGCCTCTCCCACGACGTTCAGCCGCACCCGGGCGGCCCGCAGCGATGCGCGCGCGCGCGAACCTCCCTACCGCGAGCATCGGACATGAGCGCTCTGTGCACGAGCCCAGCGACCTGCGGGCGACCAGCCAGCGATCCAGCGGTTCGATCGCGGCCGGCTGCACGAGGACGCCTTCCAGACGCACCGGATCCAGCAGCGTCGTCTGGGTCTGCTGCGGTAGTCCGAGGCGCTGCAGCAGGGCGCGGGCCCGCCGCTCCACGGCGGGCGACGCAGCGCCCTGCCAGGTCACCCGCACGCTGCGCTGTAGCGGACTCAGGCCGAGCAGAACGGTGTGAGCCCCCTGATCGCCCGCGATCACCCCTTCGGCAGCAACCGCGCCGGTGAATGCCGTGGCCACAGCCAGGCCGAGAGCGGGCAACAGCCAGCGTGCGGGTCGCCGCCGAGCGCGAGCGACAACCAGGGCCAGGGGCGCCGCCAGCGAGCGGATCTCAGCGCTCCTCGCCTTGCCGCCGGCGGTAATGGCTCCGCGCCTTGGCGCGACCGCCGCAGACCGACATCGAGCACCAGCGCCCGGCTTGATTGCGCGAGTGGTCGTAGAACGCCCAGCCACAATCCTCGCCGGGGCAGATCTTCATGCGCCTCCAGCTGCCGTCCACCATCGCCTGAGCCGCGTCGGCCAGCAGCACCCCGAGCGCCCCGTCGAGGCCCGCGTCGGGAGGCGCGAGGTAGCGAGGGCCTCCCGGCGTAAAGCGAAGCGCCACGATCGCTCCGGCCGCCGCTTGGTTGAGGGCTGCGCGCGCCGACTCCCGACCGGCGCCCGGGCCGGGCACGGCCAAGCCGGACGCGAAGGTGTTGGCGCGCGCCAGCTGACGCAGGCTCTCACGCGCGGCCAGGGCACGTCGCAGATCGCGATCGCCCAATCGCGCCGAGTCGGTCAGCAGGCCTCGGTGGGTTAGCCAGTCACCGAGCGCGCCGGGCGTACTGAGCAGCTCAGCGCCGTGATCGCGCTCCAGGTCATAGTGAGTATTGATGAACGCCTGCACGAGCGCCAGCGTTCCGGGGGCGGGGCGGCGCCCGCCCGGCTGCCGGGACGGGCGAGCGCGCGAGCGCGGCTGCAGGTTCTCACCAGCCATGGCCTGTTAGCTGGTGAGTGTATGGCCCGTCGAGCCACCGCGCAATCGCCCTTATACTTGCCTCACCCCCTAATCAGGAGCGGCGCGTGCAGGAAATGGTCATTTACGGCGTTAGCTTCGACATGGTCGGCAAGCAGCCGATCGTGCTTCTGAAGACCGTCGAGAGCAACAAGTTCCTGCCCATCTGGATTGGTCATCCGGAGGCGGCGGCGATCCTGATGAAGCTCCAGGGCGCCTCGACACCGCGCCCGATGACCCACGATCTGCTGTCCGACATGCTCGGCGAGCTGGAGGTCGAGTGCACCCGGGTGGCGGTGACCGAGCTGCGGGAGAACACCTTCTATGCCTCGATCAGCCTGCGCGCCAACGGGCGTGAGCTGGAGATCGACTCGCGTCCCAGCGACGCGCTCGCGCTCGCGGTCCGCTTCGGCGCGCCGATCTTCGCCGCCGACGAGGTGATCACCGAATCCGCGATCGAGTTCGAGCACGAGGTCGAGGACACCGAGGAAGTGGTCGAGAAGTTCAAGGACTTCCTGGACCGCGTCACTCCGGAGGACTTCGCCTCGGATGAATAAGCCCTAACCGCAAGGGAATCCGCTCGCCCCGAGTCCGGCTGCCTCCGGCGCTGGGACCGCGAGTGCGTGTTTGCCGGACTCGCTAGGGAATTCGGCTCTGCCAACTCCCTAGCGAAGACATCCGGCTCAGCCGAATTTCCCGGCTCAGCCGAATTCCCCAGCGGCCGCGAGGATTCGCCCGATCAGCTCGTCGAACGTGATTCCGGCCGCCTCCGCGGCCTGGGGCAGCAGGCTGGTCTCGGTCAGGCCGGGGATCGTGTTGGCCTCCAGCACGTACAGCGAGTTCTGGGCCCGGTCGAGCATCAGGTCGACCCGCGCGAAGCCGGCGCAACCGAGCAACCGGTAGCTGTTGAGCGCGATCTGACGCGCCTGCACCGCGATCCCCTCCTCCAGCTGCGCCGGGCAGACGAACCGCGTGCGGCCGATCTCGTAGCGCGCCTCGAAGTCGTAGAAGTCCTCCTCCTCGGGCAGCGCCTCGACGATCGGCAGCGCGACCGGGACGCCGCCCTCGTCGAGGATCGACACGGCCAGCTCCCGGCCCTGGACGTGGCGCTCGAGCAGCACCTTGCGGTCATAGGAGAAGGCGGCCACCAGCGCGGCCGGCACGTCGGCCGGGGTGCGCGCGAACTTGATCCCCAGCGCCGACCCCTGGCGCGCCGGCTTGACGACGATCGGGAACTCCAGTCGCTCCTCGATTGCCGGTAGCGCCTGGGCGGCCCCGAGCGCGCCGAAGGCGGTCTCGTTGAAAGCGTAGAAGTCGGGGGTGGGAATCCCGTTATCGCGCATCGCGTGCTTGGCCAGCACCTTGTCGGCGGCGCTGATGCACGCCGAGACCCCGGAACCGGTGTAGGGGATCCCCATCACCTCAAGCAGTTCCTGCACAGTTCCGTCCTCGCCGTCGCGGCCGTGCAGCGCCACGAACGCCACGTCGGGCCGGCCGGCCATCAGCTGTGCAACGAGTTCGGGTCCGACGTCGATCGCCAGCACCTCATGGCCGAGACGTTCCAGCGCGTCCTGGACCCGGGCGCCGGACCTCAGCGAGACCTGACGCTCCAGCGAGCGCCCCCCCTTCAGCACCGCGACCCGGCTCACCGTCCGCTGACCCGACTGACCTGCTCAGCTCCCGGGAGAATGCCCCCCTGGCCGATTGCCCCTCCCGGGAGAATGCCCCCCTGGGCGATTTCTCCCAAGGCAATCAGCGCCAGCCGATTGGCCATCATCCGGCGCGCTTGCGCTTGGTCGGCATCCGCAGGACCTTGGCCAGCTCGGAGTCGACCTCGCGGCGGCCGGACGGCAGCCTGAGATCCTCCCCGGAGCGCGCCGCCGGCGCCTGGGGCCGCGCCCCGGTCAGCGTGCCGTACATCGCCACCTGCTCGCGGACGACCTCGCCGATCCGCCGGATCCCCTCGCGGATGTCGTCCTCGCCGACCCCGGAGAAGTTCAGTCTCATCGACGAGCCACCGCGGCCGTCGACGTAGGCGGCGCGACCAGGGACAAACGCGACATGCTCCTCCAGCGTGCGCGCCAGCAGGTCGGTGGTGTCCAGGTAGGGGGGCATCGTCGCCCACACGAACAAGCCTCCCTGCGGGTGGGTCCACTTCGCCTCGCGCGGGAAGTGCTCGGCCAGCGAATCGAACATCACATCGCGCCGGCGGCGGTAGATCTCCAGCAACGAGCGCAGGTACTCCTCCCACGGCCCGGCGTCGAAGTAGGCGCTGACAAAGTACTGGGAGATCGAGGACGAGCAAAGGTCCGATCCCTGCTTGCCGATCTGCATCTTCGCCAGGATCGGCGCCGGCGCCGTCGTCCAGCCCAGACGCACGCCGGGGGAGAGGATCTTGGAGAACGTGCCGGCGTAGATCACGAACTCGGCATCAAGCGAATACAGGGTCGGCAGCGGCTCGCCCTCGTAGCGCAGCAGCCCGTAGGGGT
>ODAK010005937.1_pt1 | contig 12340 bp, 10 predicted proteins | sample 1539591 | NCBI WGS metagenome assembly ODAK01 (sample SAMEA3539303, study PRJEB22396) | soil metagenome | biome: tundra; feature: field; material: soil | place: USA | collected 2010-05 | depth 0.15 m | reverse complement strand
GGCTTATAACATGGGCACACCGGTCCGCAGCAAAAAAATGGCCGTTTCAGAGCCTCCCGGGACGTACCTGCGGTAACTGGACATATCCAGCGGAAAATGGTCCGCATCGATATTATGGAAGATCAAATTCTGCGGCTGGACCGCCGCGAACTTATGGCCGGATTGGGTGCCACGGTCCTCGCTCCGGCCATCCCGGCGATCGCTGCCGCTCAGGGGCGCCCGTCCCTGATGCTGCAGGCCAAGGCCGGCGTCCTCGCCCTGCGTCCGGGAGAACCGGATACCCCGATATGGTCGCTCATAGGTCCAACGCCAGACCCGGGTTCTCGCTTCAAGCAAGGCGACGAGCTGGAAATTGTGCTCGGGAACGAACTGCCGGTGCCCACGGTGCTCAACTGGCACGGGATCGACGGTGTGCCGGCAGCCGAGCCGCTGGTAGCGCGGTCACCCCTCTCGCCCAAGGCCAGGGAAACCTTCGTGGTTCCATTGCGGCAGGCGGGCACCTTCTTGTGCGACCTTCGGCTGCTCGGCGATGGCCAGGCGCGGCCGCTGCCGGCACGGGCGCTGATCGTCAGGGAGAGCGAGCCCGTCGCCGTCGACCGCGATGAGGTGTTTCTGATCGAAGACTGGCGGCTGCGCCCGGACGGGACCCCAATCGCGCCCGGCGGAGATCCAAAGGACGCCAAGCCGCTCTACACGATCAATGGACTGACTACGCTGGATATCCCGGTGCGCACCAATGAGCGCCTGAGGTTTCGCTTCATCAATGGCTGCCAACGAACCGTTATTGCAGTGAAAATAGAGGGGCACGAGGTCAAGGTCATGGCCCTTGACGGCCAGCCGTCCGAGCCGTTCCCCGCGCGCAACGGCGCTCTGGCACTTGCGCCGGGAGGCCGGGTCGACGCGTTCATCGATGCCAGCGCCACGCCGGGCTCGACGTCGGCGATACTCCTGCATGACGGTAGGGAGTCCCGCCCTATCGCCCGGCTGGTCGCCTCAAATGAGCCCCCGCTCCGAGGCGCGCCGCTGCCGGTGGCGCCTGCGCTCCCGACCAATGGCCTGCCGGCCCAGCTCGACCTCAAAAATGCGTTGCGGATCGCTCTGACGCTGGGCGGGTCGCAAGCCGATTGGGTGACGCCCGCGAGCTTCGCAAGGTCTGCGGCGCCGGCATTCCGCGCCAAGGCCGGCCGCACCGTGGTACTGGCCCTGAGCAACCCTGCCGGGATCCCCGAAATCTTCCACCTCCATGGCCATCATTTCAGGCTGCTGGACCGGCTGGACGACGGCTGGAAGCCATTCTGGCTGGATACGCTGGCGATCGATTCCGGGCAGACCCAGCGCATCGCATTCGCCGCCGAATATGCCGGGCGCTGGCTGATCGAATCTGTCGCGACCGACTGGGCGGCGCCGCGGCTGGTGCGGTGGTACAGTGTCGAGTGAGCAAGCAGATCTCGAATGATCTGCGCGTATTCTTATCGCAAAACCGGTCCCCACTTTTGCGGAATACGCGCCTAATAGTCGATGCCGAACTCGTCATAGAGACGCCGGAACACCGCCGGCAGCACCTCCGGCAGATCTTCCGCGATCAGGCCGGGACCCGCCTCGCGCGCCGCCTCGCCATGCATCCAGACCCCGATGCAGGCGGCCTCGAACGCCGGCACGCCTTGCGCCAGCATGCCCGCGATCATTCCCGACAGCACGTCGCCGGCGCCCGCGGTGGCGAGCCAGGGCGGCGCGTTGGCGGCGATGGCCGCGCGTCCGTCCGGTGACGCCACTACGGTATCCGGCCCCTTGAGCAGAACGATGGCCCCGGAGCGTTCGGCGGCTGCCCGCACCCGTTCGAGCTTTGAGCGCTGTGGATGCTTGTTGCTGATATCGCTGAACAGCCGCGGAAATTCTCCCTCATGCGGGGTGAGAACCACCTGCGGATCGTGCGTCGCCTTGATCGCTTCGAACAGACGATCGGGCGCGTCCGCAAAGCTCGTCAGCGCGTCAGCATCCAGCACGAGGCCCCGCTTCGCCGATAGCGCCGTCAGGACAAAACCGCGCGTCCGATCGCCAAGACCGGCGCCCGGTCCGATCACGCAAGCGTTGAGGCGCTTGTCGGTCAACAGCTCGGCAAACTCCACCACCGTATCGATGGCGCGAACCATCACCGCTGTGAGCGCGGCGGCGTTGACGGCGAGCGCGTTTCTCGGCGAGGCGAGCGTAACGAGCCCAGCGCCAGCCCGCAGCGCGCCGCGCCCCGCCATCCGCGCCGCGCCGGTTGCAGCGATGTCGCCGGAGACGACGATCGCATGGCCGCGGGCGTATTTATGGCCGTCGATCTGCGGCACCGGAAGGGCCTTGCGCCAAAACTGCGGGATGTTTTCGAAGGTTTGCGGCTGAATTTCCCCGATTACGCTGGCATCGATCCCGATATCGGCAACGCGCACCCGACCGCAATAAATCCGGCCCGGCAACAGCAAATGCGCCGGCTTGCGCCGGAAGAAGGTGACGGTTTCGGTAGCACGGACCGCGACGCCCATGACTGCGCCGGTGGTGCCGTTAATGCCGCTCGGCAGGTCGACGGCGAGAACGGGCGCGCCGTTGGCGTTGATCGCCTCGATCATGTGGTGCGGATCGCCCTCCAGGGGCCGGTTGAGACCGGCGCCGAACAGCGCATCGATGATCAGCGCCGGCCTGCCGATCGCCTGAGGATTGAACGGCAGCACTGGATATTTCCATCCCCGTGCCGCGGAGGCCGCGTCGCCCTGCAGGCTATCGCGCTCACACAGCAGGATGACCGAGACCTCGCGGCCGCGTGCCGCCAGCTCGGCCGCCGCCACAAAACCATCGCCGCCATTGTTGCCGGGCCCGGCGACCACAAGGATCGGTCCCTCCTCCACGAGGTCCATCGCAGCCCCCGCAACAGCTTGGCCCGCGCTCAGCATCAGCGCGAAGCCGGGAGTGCCTGCTGCAATGGTGAGCCGATCGGCACGCCCCATTTCCGCTGATGTCAGAACTTCCATGCCAAATCCCTGATACAAGCGCCTTTTCCTAAGGCATTTCCCATCTCATGCGCCGTCCGACCGCCAAGTGATTGCATACCAATTGATCTGTTTGCCTATTTCGTGGGCTTCGGTATTGTGATTGCGTCGCTCTTACCCCCTGCCGATGCCTGTTAAAAGTCTGATAACATTTCAAAATCAGGCGCCTTAGCAACTTGGCATAGACCCTGCTTTTGAGGAAGCCGGCTCTGGGTCGTCGTGCTCACTGGCAATGATTGAGCGCGCCCGGCCGCTCGCCGGGCGGTCAGTCAGCATCGCGCGGGTCCGGGATAGACGATCGAACAACTTGCGCAACACGCGCAACGTGGAAACAAACCTGTAGTTAAAAATATGGAAGTGCCTGGGAGGCGTTCAGTGAAAAAAATAGAAGCCATCATCAAGCCATTCAAGCTCGACGAGGTGAAAGAAGCGCTTCAGGAGGTCGGACTGCAAGGCATCACCGTCACCGAAGCCAAGGGTTTCGGGCGGCAGAAGGGTCACGCCGAACTCTATCGCGGCGCGGAGTACATCGTCGACTTTCTACCCAAGGTCAAGATCGAGATCGTGATCTCGGATGATCTGGTCGAGAAGGCGATCGACGCCATCAGGCGCGCGGCCCAGACCGGGCGCATCGGCGACGGCAAGATATTCGTGTCCAACATCGAGGAGGCCATTCGTATCAGGACAGGGGAATCCGGGCTGGATGCCATCTGAATTGAGCCTGCCAACACTCTGATATTGTATTGGGCATCCCCCAATTGTATTGAGCATCACCCACGGTCGCGCCGCGGCCAGATCACGACGACCTGTAAGCCAAAAGGGGTATTCATGAAGACCGCCAAAGACGTCCTGAAATCAATCAAGGACAACGACGTGAAATACGTCGACCTGCGTTTCACCGATCCGCGCGGCAAGTGGCAGCATGTGACCTTCGACGTCGGCATGATCGAGGAGGACACGTTCGCGGAAGGCCTGATGTTCGACGGCTCGTCGATCGCCGGCTGGAAGGCGATCAACGAATCCGACATGTGCCTGATGCCCGATCCGGTCACCGCGACGATCGATCCGTTCTTCGCCGAAACCACCATGGTCATCACCTGCGACGTGCTGGAGCCGACCACCGGCGAGCCCTACAACCGCGACCCGCGCGGCATGGCCAAGAAGGCCGAGGCCATGGTCAAGTCGATGGGCGTCGGCGATACCATTTTCTTCGGACCGGAGGCGGAATTCTTCGTGTTCGACGACGTCCGCTTCCAGACCACTCCCTACAACACCGGCTTCAAGCTGGATTCGTCGGAACTGCCGATCAATTCGGACACCGAATATGAGGGCGGCAATCTCGGCCACCGCATCCGCACCAAGGCCGGCTACTTCCCGGTTCCGCCGCAGGACTCGGTGCAGGACATGCGCTCGGAAATGCTCGGCGCGATGGCCAAGATGGGCGTCAAGGTCGAGAAGCATCACCACGAAGTGGCGTCCGCCCAGCACGAACTCGGCATGAAGTTCGACACGCTGACGCTGATGGCCGACCAGATGCAGATCTACAAATACTGCATCCACCAGGTCGCGCACATCTACGGCAAGACCGCCACCTTCATGCCGAAGCCGGTCTATGGCGACAACGGCTCGGGCATGCACTGCCACCAGTCGATCTGGAAGGACGGCAAGCCGGTATTCGCCGGCAACAAATACGCCGACCTCTCGGAGACCTGCCTCTCCTACATCGCCGGCATCATCAAGCATGCCAAGGCGATCAATGCCTTCACCAACCCGTCGACCAACTCCTACAAGCGGCTGGTTCCGGGCTATGAAGCGCCGGTGCTGCTCGCCTACTCCGCGCGCAACCGCTCGGCCTCATGCCGCATTCCCTACACCTCCAATCCGAAGGCCAAGCGCGTCGAGGTGCGTTTCCCCGATCCGATGGCCAATCCGTATCTCGGCTTTGCGGCGATGCTGATGGCAGGTCTCGACGGCATCAAGAACAAGCTCGATCCGGGTCCGGCGATGGACAAGGACCTCTACGATTTGCCGAAGGAGGAACTGAAGGCAATCCCGACGGTGTGCGGTTCGCTCCGCGAGGCGCTGGAGAATCTCGACAAGGATCGCGCCTTCCTCAAGAACGGCGGCGTATTCGACGACGACTTTATCGACAGCTATATCGAGCTGAAGATGACCGAAGTCGCGCGCTACGAGATGACACCGCATCCGGTCGAATTCGAAATGTACTATTCGCTGTGATTTTGTTGGCGGGCTTGCCCGCTGATATCACGGTCTGAAAATGCAAAAGGCGCTCCGACAGGGGCGCCTTTTATTTTGCGGCGATAGACTTCGGCAGGATGAGAGCCGCGTCACAGTCGATCACGCCCCAAAAACCTTGGAATAGTCGGCTTTTGGCCCTTCGATCTGCATCGCGGATAATGGCCGCGCCGCCAATGATGCAGTGCATGATTGCGGGGAGCGGCATGAAGACTACAATGAGGAAAGGGCCGCGCGTTCGAATGACGCTGCCTTTTTCGCACCGGGAGGTCGCAGATGGCGAAATGGATCCGTTTTGAGCAGGGTGGAAAGACCGGCTTCGGCACGCTGGAAGGCGATACCATCGCGGTTCACACCGGCGACCTGTTCGCCGGCGCCAAGCCGAGCGGCCAGACACTGAAACTCTCCGAAGTTCAGATTCTGACGCCGTGCGATCCGTCAAAGATGGTCTGCCTGTGGAATAATTTCCACCAGCTCGCGGCGAAGAACGATTTCAAAGAGCCGAAAGAACCGCTGTGGTTCCTGAAGGCGCCGAATTCCTATTGGCCCGCCAACCGGCCGATCGAGCGTCCCGCCACCTATACCGGGAAAATCATTTACGAGGGCGAGCTCGGCGTCGTCATCGGCAAGAAATGCTTCAATATCAGCGAAGCCGAGGCCGGCGACTATATCTTCGGCTACACCTGCGTGAACGACGTCACCGCCGTCGATCTCCTGCGCAAGGACAAGTCGTTCGAACAGTGGGCGCGCTCGAAGAGCTTCGACACCTTTGGCGTATTTGGTCCAGTGATCGCGACCGGCGTCGACCCGATGAAGCTGTCGATCAAGACCATCCTGAACGGCAAGGAACGCCAGAACTATCCTGTCGCCGACATGTTTTTTCCGCCGCACAAGCTCGTCGCCGCCATATCCAAGGACGTGACGCTGATGCCGGGCGACATCATCGCCTGCGGCACCTCGCTCGGCGCCGGCACGATGGGTGATGCCCATAACGTCGTCGACATCGTGATCGATGGTGTCGGCAGCCTCAGCAACGTTTTCGACCAGGTGCTGCCGAGCCCGTATCTGCTGGGTGCGCCGCCCAAACAGAAGAAGATTTGCGTGGTCGGCGCGGGCGCCATCGGTGGCCTGCTGGCGGCCAAGTTTGCGCTCGCCGGCGAGGATGTCACCGTTATCGACCAGGGCGCGCATCTCGCCGCGATCCAGAAGAACGGACTGAAGCTCGAGTGGCACGACGGCAAGGTCCAGACCGCCAAAATGAAGGCCGTCAACAAGCCGGCCGAAGCCGGCAAGCAGGATATCGTCGTGCTGGCGGTGAAAGCGCATTTCCTCGACCAGGTGGTGCGGGATATCGATTCGCTGCTCGGTCCCGACACCATCGTGCTGACCGTGCAGAACGGCCTGCCGTGGTGGTACTTCCAGAAGCTCGGCGGCCAGTACGATAATCACCGGCTGGAAAGTCTCGATCCCTCGGGCGTCCTCAGCAAGAATATCGATCCGAACCGCATCATCGGCTGCGTGGTTTATCCGGCCGCGGCGGCAACGGCCCCGGGCGTGATTCACCACGTCGAGGGCGATCGCTTCCCGATCGGCGAACTCGACGGCAAGGAGACCCAGCGCGTCAAGGAATTGCACGACGTCTTCATCAAGGCCGGGCTGAAATCAATGGTGCTGCCGGATATCCGCTCGGAGATCTGGCTGAAGGCGTGGGGCAATCTCTCGTTCAACCCGATCTCGGCACTGACCCACGCCACGCTGGTGGACATTTGCCAGTTCGCCGAAACGCGCGAACTGGCGGCGACCATGATGAAGGAAGCGCAGGACATCGCACAGAAACTCGGCGTCACCTTCCGCGTCACCATCGACAAACGCATCGCCGGCGCCGAAGCCGTCGGCGCGCACAAGACATCAATGCTGCAGGACGTGGAAGCCGGCCGCTCGCTGGAAACCGAGGCGCTGATCGGTTCAATTCTGGAAATGGCCAAGCTGACCAATACGGCGGCGCCCTCGATCGAATCCGTCTACGCGCTGGTGAAGCTTCTCAACAAGGTCATGCTGCTGGAAGGCGGCGGCGTGAAGGTGGAGAAAGCGAACAAGGCGGCCTAGCCGTCATTCCCGACGCGCCAATTGGCGCGTCAGAGGACGCGAGCTCTGCGACAAAATTGACGCCTCTTGCGTCAATTTTGCGCTCGGCGGGGAAGGACGCGTAGTCACGTCGGCGCAACCAGCGAAGCCATCGGCACGTCCAGGACGTATACGAACCCCGTCGGGTCGTAGGCGATCTCAACCAGGCCCTTCAACTGCTGTCCAAGCGACCCCATCAGGCGGGTTCCGAAGCTTTGCCGGGATGGAGCATGGACCGTTGGACCGTTCTTTTCGGACCATGTCAGACGCAGCCGCCGCCCCTCTTCATCGATCTTCCAGACGATCTCGATGCGGCCTGCCGGAACTGACAGCGCGCCGAATTTCGTGGTGTTGGTGCAAAGCTCATTGAGGGTCATGGCAAGAGCGATTACGGCTCCCGACGTTATCCTGATGTCGGGGCCCTGTATCGAGATACGGCCCGAACCTATGCTGACATAGGGCTCGGTTGCGCCGCGGATCGTGTGTTCAAGACTTGCGTTGGCCCATCTGGCTTGCAGCAGCAGGTCATGCGCTCGCCCCAGCGCGACGAGCCGGCCTTCGATTGCATGTTGACCATGTTCAATACTTGTTGCTGTCCGCAGGCTCTGGGACGCAATGGCGCTGACGGTCGCCAGCGTATTCTTGATGCGGTGATGCAGCTCTTCGAGAATTAGCTTTTGCAATTTGTCCGCCGCTTCCCGCTCCTTTGCGTCGATGCCCGCCTGAGCAAGCAGCACCTTGGCATCGATACCGGCCTGCTCGAGCAGCAGGCGAAGGCTGTCATTTTCCGCGGTTAAGAATTCCTCCGACGTCGAATTGGCCGGTCCCGGCCGGATCGCTTTGCCGTTCAATTCCGGATGCAACGCATTCGCGATCAGTGTGGAAATATCGTCCGGCACGATTTTCAACGAACCTTTACCCATCATGTCCTGCATCTCCGCAATCATTTGCTTCACGCCGAGTGGTTTTCCAAAGAAGCGACTGTCGGGAGGCCTGTCGCCGTCGGTCAATTTCAATTGACCGGACACCAGGATAATCTTGATCAACGGCCAGCGCTCATGGACAGCGTAGGCGAGCTTGAGCCCATCCATGCTCCCTGGCATCTGGATGTCCGTGAACAGTAGTTCGATATCGGAGCGGGATTCGAGGATAGCAAGCGCATCGTCGGCATTTATTGCTTCAACAGCGGTAAACCCTGCGTCCTCGACCATATCCACCGCGCGCATGCGCAGCATCATCTCATCTTCGACAACAAGAACCGCGCGAAGAACGGCAGACTGACCTGAAGGCATGGTACCTGGCACTTTCATTTGGAGGCAATGGATTAGCCCGTGCCAGTTGCTCACTCATGGCGTCGAACGTTTCAGCCAATTGTCCGCGTATCGTCAATTGAGCCGGTCGCGCGCAAGCTATCCCGCCGCGTTCGGGCCCACTTCCCAACAATCTCGCAGACCTGGGGTTCCCAAGCTACAACTTATAATTAAATCGGCCTTGGCTAAGGCGCGCTGGATTAAGGCAAGGTCGGTTTTCGGGGCTATCCTTGCCGCTTGTGCGCCAATAACGCCTCGCCAAACGCCTGAAACAGTGCGCGGTTGATCGGATTGCGCTGCGGATCGTACTCCGCGTGCCACTGGACGCCGAGCGCGAAGCCCGGCGCATCGGCAATCCGGATCGCCTCGATGGTGCCGTCCTCTGCCGTGCCCTCGACGACGACCCGCTCGCCGGGTTCGAGAATGCCCTGACCATGCAGCGAATTGACCCGGATCGTCTCGCAACCGAGTAGCCGCGCAAAGGCGCCGCCGGGAACGAGGCTGACATCGTGCCGGTCGGCGAAGATGACGTTGGGATCCGGATGGATTTCACCGTTCTCCAGCCGCGGCATCCGATGGTTCATGCGTCCGGGCAATTCGCGGATTTCGGGATGCAGCGAGCCGCCGAAGGCGACGTTCATCTCCTGCAAGCCGCGGCAGATACCGAACAGCGGTACACCGCGGGCGACGCAAACTTCCGATAAGGCCAGCGCCAGATCGTCACGACGGAGGTCGTAGGGTTCGTGCCGGGGATCCGGCTCGGTGCGAAAATGCGTCGGATGAACGTTCGCGCGGGCCCCGGTCAGCACTACGCCGTCGACCGCGTCCAGCAAGGCGCCGATATCGGTAATGTCGGGTGACCCGGCAAACATCAGCGGCAGTGCGCCCGCGACTTCGGCCACCGCGCGAAGATTTCGTTCACCGACCATCTGCGTCGCAAATCGATTTTCGATGCGATAGGCGTTTCCGATCACACCGACCACCGGCCTCCTCATCGCCTGGTATCCAATCCCACGTCGCAAATATCAGTTGGATCATGCCCGCCAGCCGAGGCCGGATCAACATGTTACTCCGCGCGGCGGCGATGCTATTTTCGCGTAAAGGCCTCCCTGGCATCGATCGCCCCGCCGGTCGGCAATCCCGCCGCCTGAAGTGCCTTCCCGGCCGGGTCATCCGGCCGATTCCACCACGGCAATTTAGCCTCGATCCCGCGCGTCACGGGTTCGCCGAGCAGGCCGCCGAAATCGAGCGGCCACAAACCGTTCGGCACCGCTTCGGCCCAAACGCCGTGGAGGCGAAATCCTTTGCCTAGCGCCGCTTCCGGATCATCCGGCAGCACCGTGCGCGCGGACCCGGGATCGCTCAGATCAGCGAAAGTGACAAGAACCGGCACCAGGGCGCCTGTCACGGGCACCGCGCCCGTCATCCGGTTCATCTCGTTGAATGACACGTTCTGGCCGGCTGCCTTGTAGGCGCGCAACGCCACATAGTTCATGCCATCGAGATCGACCGTTTTGTCGATGTGCGCCAGCAATGCGAGAAGATTCTTGCCGCCGCCGAGATCGACGAAGACGGCGTCGCCCTTGGTGCGGGTGTGCCCGCCACGGCTGTAACCTCTGTCGGGATGAACCGACACAACGCCGGAGCCCGATTTAACGCCTTCGGGCGTTTCCACCTCGATTGTCAGACGGTATTTGTGACCGGGCCGGTTGATACGAATTTGATCGCCGATCACCAGCGCGGCCAATAGTGCAAGCGGCCCGAGCCATTTGAAGTTCATGCCATCCACCCTCGCCCATCCCGCCGGTACATTTTCGTTCATCGCTTTGCACAACCAACGCCCCAGCGTCAAACCGGCGCGCCTTCCCGGCTTGATCCCGGGCGCGTTTGGCGAAAGAGTGCTGCCGGAATTGGCTTGAAAAGGAATCAATGTGACAGTCTCGGCTCACGATCGTCTTCGGGCCCGCAATGATCTGGCGTGGGCGATATCGGTTGGCGGCATCGGCATCGTCGCATTCGCCGCCTTGCTGATGTTCACCTGGTATTTCGCCGCGACGCTGTTTCTGATCTTCGCCGGAATGCTGCTCGGCGTCGCGCTCAACGCCATGACCAACATGCTCGGCCGCGTCGTCAGGCTCCCGCATTCGCTGCGGCTGACAATTGTCTGTGTGGTGCTCGCGGGCCTGCTGTCGGGCGTGGTTTTCCTCGGCGGCGCCAGCATCGCGCAACAGGCCGCTGTGCTGAGCAACACGATCAAGTCGCAACTGGTCGGCGTCAAAGCTTTCCTTGAGCGAAACGGCATCGATACCAGCTATTTCGACCTCGGCAATCCCAGCGCATCAGCGGCTTCGTCGACAACGGCAACGCCAGCTGCTGCGACGACGCACAATCTTCCAAGCGCCGGTGCCATCGCCTCGAGCGGCGGCGCGATCGTCAGCCAGACCCTGAAATTGCTTCTGGGCACGGTGAGCGCGGTCGGAAATTTCTTTATTGTCCTGTTTCTCGGACTGACGTTCGCGGCGCAGCCGAGCGTCTACCGAAAAGGACTGTTGTTCATGGTTCCGGCGCAGCATCGCGCCCGCGCAACCGTGATCATCGATCGGATAGGCGAAACGCTGGAACGCTGGCTGATCGCGCAGATCATCACCATGGCCGCGGTGTTCGTCGTGACCTGGATCGGCCTGTCGCTCATCGGCATCCAGAGCTCGTTCATTCTGGGCATCCAGGCCGGACTACTTACCTTCATTCCGACGGTTGGCGCGCTGGTCGCCGGGTTGATCGTGGTGCTCGCGAGCCTGGCGTCGGGATGGGTCGCCGCGGCGAGCGCGTTCGCGCTGTTTCTCGGCATTCACGCGCTGGAAAGCTACATTCTCACGCCGATCCTTCAACGTCAGGCGCTCGAGATTCCTCCAGCCACCTTGTTCGCGTTCCAGATCCTGCTGGGCGTGGTGTTCGGGATCTGGGGGCTGGCGCTTGCCTTGCCGCTGATGGCGATCGCGAAAGTCATGATCGATCATTTCAAGGCCAATGAAGCCTCAGCCGACGCACTGGCGGCTTGAGGCCCGCATTGCCCGACGTTCGTTCAGCCTGCCGAGGTCAGCACCGTCTCGGTGTGTTCGACCTCGGGCGGCGAGGCAAAATACTGCCCGACCAGCCCGCGCCATGCCGTGAAGTCTTCAGAACCCCTGAAATCGACGGTGTGATTTTCCAGCGTGTCCCATTTTGCCATCAGCCGGTAGCGTGACGGCTTCTCGATCGACTTGTGCAATTCAAAACCCTTGCCGCCCTTGGCGCGCAGGAACAGCGGACGCGCCTTGGCGACCGCGGCTTCAAAGTCTTTCTCAGTGCCGGGCTTGACGTCGATTTGTGCGATTTCGGTGATCATTGGGGTTGCCGCCTTTCCGTGAGCACTCATGTCTCTAGCCCAGCCGGTCCAAAAGAAAAAGGCGCCTCGCGGCGCCCCGGTATCCCCATTTCGCGGCAACTCAGTTCAAGAGCAGCACGATAGCGGCCATCATCAGCGCGCAACCCGCGAACATCACCAGCGGCCAGCGGCTTCGCGGCTGATCGTAACGGCCCTGCGCGCGCCGCTCCGAGATCAGCGCCGTCTCATATTCGTCCGAG
>ODAK010005935.1_pt1 | contig 12343 bp, 7 predicted proteins | sample 1539591 | NCBI WGS metagenome assembly ODAK01 (sample SAMEA3539303, study PRJEB22396) | soil metagenome | biome: tundra; feature: field; material: soil | place: USA | collected 2010-05 | depth 0.15 m | reverse complement strand
AATTCGTTGTCAAGCCAAGAATCACGTAACTCCATGACCTGTAACGAAAAAGAGATGCAGATGAGTTATGGTCACTTTGATATACTAGAAGTAGCAAGTAAGGAGAAGAGAACGGCCCGGCCAGACGCCGGGCTTTTGCCGTTAAGCCCGAACTCCGAGCCGCAGACCCTTGAGTGCGAATGACTCCACAGCCCGCAAAATATATACAACAGCGTATATACGAAGCCGCAACCTCAATCACATCAATAAACCCTTGTATATACAAGGGGGGGTACCCCAGAACTGAATTGACACCCTACGCCCGTACCGCAACCCGCCGCACGTTGAACCCCTTCGTCCCGGCCACGAACCCCGCCTCCAGCAGTGCGCGCGCCATCGCGCTCTCGGCCACCGCGACCCCGTTCACGGTCGCAATCAGCAACCCCGCCCGGCCTGCCGAATCGACCTCGCGGTCCCCGCGCACCCGGGCCACCAGGAACTCCGCCAGCGCCTGCGCCACCCGCCCGCGCCCCGGTTCCTCCTCCGGCAACCACACCTGGACATTCGGATTCCCCCGCCGCAGATACGCCACCAGCGCGCCATCGCACAGGACTACTCTGGCTCCGACACTTCGTGTCAGAGAAGACCCCGCATCGCCGCCCGCCGGCCACCGCAGCAGCGCCCCGTACGGATTCGCCGGATCGGTCGCCGCCAGCATCAGCAGTTCGCGTCCCTCGCCCTCGCGTTCCGCACGCAAACTCCGCAGCAGATCCACCGCCGCCGGCATGGCAAACTGGGTCGCCCCGATTCCGACGCCGGCCGCAAAGTATCCGCGCCGAACCTTGCCGCTCTCTTCCATCGCCTTCAGCACGTCGTACACCGTCGAGAAGCCGCCCACCAGTCCCTCAGCATGCGCCGTCTCGCGAAACACCACACCGTACCGCGTCAATAGCTGCTGCGCCATCGCATGGCTCCACGCAGTCGCCGATCGCCCTTTCGCGAACGCCGCCGCATTCAGCGACCACCGTCCCTGCGCCGCCGGCGGAGTCGTCCGCCGCCTTGAAGTGAATCCAGCGCGGAATCCAGCCTGGAAGCCCGCCTGCCGATGCACCCGCTTCGCCCGCTTCCCGCTCGCCGCCGGCTCGCAATGCGCCCGCAGCGCATGCAACGCATCGTTCGTCAGCAACCCGCGCCACACCAGGCTCCAGATCGCATCCAGCGTCTCACCCGGATATCCGCCGCCAACGCCCTCATGCACCTGCTGAAAAAAGGAAGCTCCATGCACCTTCAAGCACTCCACAACTCGCGCCTCCCGCTCCTCAGTCCCTGCCTCTCCTGGCGCCCGGGAACTGGCAACTGGCGCCTGCTGCACCGGCCACAGCTCCGCCAACTTCTCCGCCAGATACAGGCCGACTCGCCCGTCCCGCTCGCCAATCGCATCGAAACCGACCCAGGTCACCTCGCCCGCCGCAACCAAAGTGTCCAGGTCGGCCGGGCGATACCCGCTCACGCGCGCCGGCAGAATCTCCGTCTCCAGAATCGAAGCCGGCAGCGCCGCGCCCTGCAGGTTCTCGATCGCATCCAGCAGCGCATCCAGGCCCTTCCGCGGCTGCACCACGCCCTGCCAGCGCGTCAGCAGCCGCGCCAGCACGCGCTGCTCCACCGGTTCAACCTCTTTCCGCAGCCGCGCCAGGCTCTTCCGCCGGATCGTCCGCAATACTTCCACATCGCACCACTCGCGGTGCACGCCGCCCGGCCGGAATCCGCCCTCAACCACGCGCCCCGTCCCCACCAGCCGCTCCAGCGTCGCCTCCACTCCGGCCACAGGCAGCCCGAACCGCGCCGCGCACTCGCCCGCGGTGAACGGCCCATGCGTCCGCGCGTACCGCCGCACCAGGTCCAGCCCAGCCTCCGGCAACGCCTCCAGAAATGCCGCAGGCAACCCCGCCGGCAGCGCCACACCCAGCGCATCGCGGTAGCGGCCCGCATCCTCCACCGCGATCAGCCGCCGCTCACCCGCAGCCGAAACCTCAATCACGCGCCGAGCCAGCACCAGTTTGGTTACAAATCCCGCAACATCTTCCACCGCCGCCCGTTTCTGCAACTCATCGCGTGACAAATCACCGAGGCGCAGCAGCAGATCGTGCACTCCATCCGCATTCCGCGCCTTGTAGCCTTCAATCAGGCACTGCAACTGCTCCTCGGTCTGCTCGATCGCATGCAGATCCAGCAGCTCGCGCAGGTCCGCATCGCCCATCAGCTCCCGCAACTGGTCCTGGTCGATCGCGAGCGCCTGGGCCCGCCGTTCCGCCAGCGGCGCATCGCCATCGTAGATGTAATTCGCCACATAGCCGAACAGCAACGCCGCCGCAAACGGAGAGGACTTCTCAGTGTTCACCGTGTGCACGCGCAGCGACCCGTCCCCAATCCCGCGCAGCACCTCCATCAGCGCGGGCATGTCGAAGACATCGCGCAGGCACTCGCGATACGCCTCCAGCAGGACCGGAAAGCTCGCGTAGCGGCTGGCCACCGCCAGCAGGTCGTACGCCCGCTTCCTCTGCTGCCACAGCGGAGTTCTCCCATCCGCCCGCCTGCGCGGCAGCAGCAGCGCCCGCGCCGCGCTCTCGCGAAACTTCGCCGCAAACAGCGCGGTCGATCCGAGCTGCCGCTCGACCAACTCCGCGGCCTCAACCGGTTCCATCAGCAGAGCCGCAACATCCGGCGCTGCATCCGCCTCCGGAAAGCGCAGCACAAAACCGTCCTCGGTCCACATCGTCTCCACCACTGGCCCGCCGCTCGCCTGGATCTTCGCCGCTGCCGCCATCGACCACGGCGCGTGAATCCTGCTGCCAAACGGCGTCAACACGCACACGCGCCAGGCCCCGAGCTCATCGCGCACGCGCTCGATCACGATATTGCGATCATCGGGAACAATGGTGGTTACAATCTCCTGGTCGGCCAGATAGCGCATCAAGTTCTCTGCCGCGCCTGCCTCCAGATCGTGGTTCTTCACCAGGGTTGTTACCGCAACCGCGAGCGGCATCTCGCGCAGGTTGCGCACCAGCGCGCCGATTCTCCGTCCAAACTCCATCGGCCGCCCCACGCGGTCGCCATGCCAGAACGGCATCTTGCCCGGGTCGCCCGGCGCAGGCGAAACGAGCACTCGATCATGCGTGATCTCCTCGATGCGCCAGGTCGAAGCGCCCAGGACAAACGTCTCGCCCGGCTTGCTCTCGAAGACCATCTCCTCATCCAGTTCGCCCACGCGCACGGGCTTCGCGCGCTCGCCCGCAAGGAACACGCCATAGAGCCCGCGATCGGGAATCGTGCCGCCATTCAGGATCGCAATCCGCTTCACGCCTTGTCTCGGCGTCAGCCAGTTGCGAGTTCTGTCCCACGTGATTCGCGGACGCAGCTCGGCAAACTCGTCCGACGGATAGCGGCCGGCAAGCATGTCCAGCACTCCGTCAAATACCGTGCGGCTCAGCCCGGCAAACGGCGCGGCGCCACGCACCAGAGCAAACAGTGCGGAGTAGCTGATTCCGGGGCTCGCATCCTCATCCGTCCGCGCCTGCGATCGTCGCGCTGCTTCCACCACGTTCAGCGGCGGATGCGCAATCACGGCCACCATCTGTTGCGCCAGCACATCGAGCGGGTTGCGCAGGAACCGTGTCGATTCCACATGGCCCTCGTGCATCGCGCGCGTCACTGCGGCACACGCCACCAGGTCCGCGCGGTACTTCGGAAAGATGATTCCGTGGGAAGGCGCGCCCACCCGGTGCCCCGCTCGCCCAATGCGCTGCATCCCGCTCGCGACGGATGGAGGCGCCTCGATCTGAATCACCAGGTCGATTGCTCCCATGTCAATCCCCAACTCCAGCGAGCTGGTTGCCACCAGCGCCTTGATCTGGCCCGCTTTCAGGAGCTCTTCAATCTCCACCCGTTGCGGCGCGGCCAGCGATCCGTGGTGCGCGCGCGCAATCGGCTCGCCCGCAAGATCGTTCAACGCGCCCGCCAGTCGCTCCGCTACGCGCCGCGCATTCACGAAGATCAGCGTCGACGTACGCCCGCGAACGATCTCGAGCAATCTGGGATGAATGCTCTGCCAGATCGATGTCCGTTTCAGGCCATCCGGTGTCGGAGCCGGTTTGTCGGCCTCGCCGAGCCGCGCCATGTCCTCGACCGGAACCTCCACGCTCAGCTCCAGGGCCTTCCGCGCGCCCGCATTCACAATCGTTACCGGCCGGTAGCGAACGCCGGCAGCGCCCGTTGCACCGCCAGCCGTACCGTCGTCGCGGACATCGAATCCCAGCTGCACCTCCGCAATCGGGCCACCAAGAATGCCGTTCTCAACTGACAACTGCGAACTAACAACTGGCAACTGTTCCTCGCTGCCACCAAGAAACCGCGCTACCTCCTCAAGCGGTCGCTGGGTCGCGGAGAGTCCAATCCGTTGCAGCCGCTTGCCGCCGCTCGCATGCACCAGCGACTCCAGCCGTTCCAGGGACAGCGCCAGATGCGCGCCGCGCTTGGTCGGAACCAGCGCATGAATCTCGTCCACAATTACGGTCTCGACTGCGCGCAACGCCTCAGACGCTTCCGACGTCAGCATCAGGTACAGCGACTCCGGCGTCGTAATCAGAATGTCTCCAGGATGCCGCCGGAACCGCGCCCGCTCGTTCGCCGGAGTATCGCCAGTGCGCATGCTGATCGCTGGTATCCGAACCGCGACGCCCGCCTCCTGCGCCATGGCTGCGATTCCCGCCAGCGGCGCGCGCAGGTTGCGTTCGACATCGGCGGCCAGCGCCTTCAGGGGCGAGATATACACCACGCGGCAGCCACGCTCGTCCTCACCCGTGCTGCCCCCGAGCATCAGTTTGTCCAGGCACCACAGGAACGCGGCAAGGGTCTTGCCTGTGCCTGTGGGCGCCAGGATCAGAGTCGACTCACCACGCGCGATCGCAGGCCAGCCCTCGCGTTGGGGAGCAGTCGGTTTGCCGAAAACCGTGCGAAACCAAGCGGCGGCGATCGGGTGGAACTGAGCCAGCGCTCCGTCCGCGCCCAGCCCCGCGTTGCCCATGTTCTCATCGCGTTCCGACGCCTCTCCGGCAGGTGCGGGATTTGGTCTCCTGGGGCCACGCTTCGGCTTGGATAAGGTCGGCGGCATCGCTCGATTGTTACCACAGCAGAATACCCGCTGTAAGCCGGGATGCAGCTCGAACGGTTCTTCTTCCTAAGCGCTATGTCTGCGCCGGCCGGTAAAAATAGCACTCCCGAACGAACTCCGCTTGAAAGAGGTTGGTCGAATCTTCTGCCTGCTCCGACGTTCCCAGTACCAGATACCCGCCAGGCGCCATTTGGCGATGCACGCTTCGAAAAACTGAGCTTCTGCTCTCCCGTGGAAAGTAGAGCAACACGTTACGCAGCAGCACCAGGTCGAATATCGGCAGCTCGGGCAGGGGTGCGCACAGATTCGCATACTGGAAGTCGCACATCGACCTCAGTTTCGGCGCGACCTCCCACTCCTCGCCGTCGTGCGCCAGATACTTCACCAGCATGCGCGCCGCCAATCCACGATTTACCTCCAATCGGCGGTACCGGCCACGCCTGGCATACTCAATGACCTGCGGAGAGGTATCCGTTCCTACGATCTTGACGTCCCAGTCTGCCAGGTCCGCGAAGTATTCGCAGAGCAGCATCGCCAGACTGTACGTTTCCTGCCCGGTCGAACTCGCCGCGCTCCATATCCGCAGCTCTCGTTGGGAAGAGTTTGCTTCGATCAGGCGTGGCAAAATCGTGTCACGAAGCACCTCAAACATCTTGTGATCGCGGAAGAAGGCGGTCTCGTTGATGGTCATTGCTTCGGCCACTGCGCGATGCAGATGAGTCGGCTGATTGGTTCGCAGGATGTTTCGAAGGTCTTCGGATACCATGGTCATCTAAGCCGCCAGCCCCAGCATCATCAGCTTCTCGCGCAGGCTCTCCGGCGTGAATGGCTTCATCAGGAATTCGTCCGCGCCATACTCCAGGGCACGGCAGATGAATGAGTTGTCGGCCTCCGTCGTCACCATCATCACCTTCATTGGTGGGTGAAGGCCCGCATCGCGGATTGCTTTTAAGCAATCCAGCCCGCCCATCTGGGGCATGTTCACGTCCAACAGCATGAAATCGAATGGAGCCGAGCCGCGAAGCAACTGGAGCGCTTCGCGCCCGTTGCCTGCTTCCTCGCAACACAGGCCAATTTGCTCCAGCAACTGGCGCAGATGCTGGCGGATGAATCTTGAATCGTCTACGATCAGCGCCCTCATCTCGGTTCTCCTCCGCCCAGTTTCGCGGCTCCGAACAACTCGTTCCGCGCCAGTTGCGATGGCCGCAGCCGCTGCGGGTCCAGGCGCACCATCAGTCCAGGCTGCATTCTGTACACTCCATCGAACAAAGCCATGCTGCTCGCGTCCAGCGTGCTTGGGTTCGCCTCCAGCGCATTGCGAGCCAGCGTCACCTCTCCTCCAACTGCATCGACCATCAAGCCAAACCGTTCGTTATTCTGCTCGTCGTCGAACACCAGCACACAGCCTGTTGGGGAACCCCTTTCCAGCCCGAGCAGGGCACGGAAGCTCACGGTTGTCAGCACCTCTCCGCGGTAAGGCACCACGCCTGCGATATACTCCGGGGCCAGCGGCACGCGCAGCGGCGTGCTCGCCCCGAGCACCTCACGGATCTGCCGCGTCTCGATTCCAAACAACCCTGGACCGGCGCGCACCGAGCACAGCGACACGGTATCGTCCCTGTCCTTCGTCGACTCCTCCGCGCTCTTCATGCGACCTCCTGCAATATAGCCGCCGCCACTCGCAGGTCTCGGGCGAACTCGCGATGCACCGTGGTCACGCGGTTGTCCACCATCGCCAAGTGGCCCTGGTACAGTTCTTCATTCGCAGCCAGCAGCGTGCTCGTCGATATGCCCAGTACGCGCCGCACCACCATCCCGACGCGCCGCATCGTGTGCGCCTCTGGGCGCACGCAGATCAGCACTGTCACCATTGCGCCCGCTTCCATATCGGGCAACACCGCATCGTCATCCTGGAGAGGAAGCAACTCCCCGCCGCATTGAAGCACGGCTCTTCCTCCCGCATATTCGATGCTGCCGAGTGAAACACGCTCGATCCGCTCCACTGCGCTTAACGGGATCCCGATCCAAGCCTGGTTGCCGCCTTGTCCGGATCCAGGCCTGCGGCTTTCATAGATCACCATCGAGCGTTCTGCCGCGAAGCCGGATTCCTCCACCCGAGCAGTGTCACCCTGTCCCGGTTCCGTGTTCGCCATCGTCGACGTATTGGCTGGCGGCCGTATTCCTGCCCGTGCTCCGGCGGCTGCCACGTCGAGAATCATCGCCAGCGTGCCGTTTCCCAGCACCGTAGCGCCCGAGAACAGACCAATGTCTCCAAGCACTCCGGACAACGGCTTTACGACGATCTCCTCCAATGCCCTCAGGTCGTCCACCACCAGCCCAAACCGAAGCCCCTCCGGCTCCAGCACCGCAACGTAGAAGCCACGCTGTTCGATGCTTGCTCTCCGCTCCAGTTCCAGCAGGCGGTCCAGCCACACCAGCGGCAGCAGCTCCTCGCGCAGGCGGTACAGTTCTGTTGTGCCAATTCGTTCTATTGCCGCGGGGGCATCGCGCGGCGGCACATATACCAACTCGATCAGCGAACTCTGCGGGAGGACGAAGCTTTGACCTCCGCTTTCCACAACCAACGCCGGGATGATCGCCAGGGTCAGCGGGACGCGCAGCCGCACCGTGGTTCCCAAACCGGCTCGCGACTCGACCTCCACGCTTCCTCCCACCTTCTCCACATTGGCGCGCACGACGTCCATCCCCACGCCGCGCCCGGAGACATTCGTTACTTTCTTCGCGGTCGAAAATCCTGCAACGAAAATCATCTGCAGGGCCTCTCGCTCTGTTGTCGACGAGGCTTGCTCCGGCGTCATCAATCCACCTTCGACCGCCTTGGCCAACACCCGCTCGGTCGAGATTCCGGCGCCATCGTCGATCACCTCGATCACGATAGAGCCGTTATGGTGGAACGCGCGCAGACGCACCACTCCCTCGGCGGGCTTACCCTCCAGCACACGTGTCTCCGGAGGCTCGATTCCGTGGTCGACCGAGTTCCGCACGGCGTGGGTCAGCGGGCCGCGGATCGCCTCCAGCAAGGTCTTGTCCAGCCTCGTTTCCTGTCCCTCGAATTCAATCCGCACATTCCGTCCGCAGGCTGCGGCGAGATCGCGCACCATCCTGGGAAACTTTTCAAACAGATGACCCAACGACTGCATCCTCGCCTGCCTTACCGACTCGCGAAGCTCCGACGTTACGTTGCTCAGCCTGAGCGCGAGATCGGGGAAGGTATGCGTCCCGGGCGCGCTCTGCAGAATCTGGTTGCGCGTCAACACCAACTCACCCACCAGATCCATCATCCGGTTCAACACGTCGACATCGATGCGCAGTGTCCGGTCCTTGCTCGGCAGATCATTCGGAAAATCCGCGTGTACTCCATCTCGGCCCTGAAACGCGGGGTCCTCGTTTGGAAACGGTTCTCCGTTCGCGGCCTTCAGCCTCGCCAGCAGCGCGAGCAACTCGCGGTCGTCATCGGTGGACCGCGCTCCCTCGGTTCCGGTGATCTCAATCAGGCACAGAATCTCTCGCAGTCTGTCCCGCAGATCCAACAGCCCGCCGATCAGCTCAGAGGTCACCGCGATTTTTTCATCGCGCAGCGCCACCAGCAGGCTCTCGCCGGTGTGCGCCAATGCCTGCAGGCGGTCGAATCCCAGGAAACTCGTAGTCCCCTTGATGGTATGCACCGTACGGAAGATCTCCGACACCAGTTCACGGTCGCCCGGCCGCTTCTCGAGCTCGGTCACGCAGAGCTCCATCCGCTCCAGCCCCTCCTGGCTCTCCGCGAGAAATTCCTTCGTCAGCTCATCCACTATTCCCTTATCGGGCCGCCGCCCCCGAACCATGAGTCTCGCCCGCCAAACCTGGTGGCGGGTTGATCGGCAGTTTGTCGGGGCTTGCCTTCCCCCGCGCCAGCCGCTAACCTCAAGCCCTATGCCGTCGAGTCCGCTGACCAGCGCTGAAATCGCCGCCCTCCACCAGCGCGCCACAGAAGCCGCCCGCAACTCCTACTCGCCGTACAGCCATTTCCGCGTCGGCGCGGCGATTCTGCTGCATGCGGACGCGCGCCAGCCCGGCGAGATCAGTACCGGTACCAATGTTGAGAACGCCTCTTACCGCCTCACCACGTGCGCCGAACAGGCTGCCATCGCCGCTGCCGTCTCCCTCTACGGCCCGGCCATACGCATCCGCGCGGTCGCTGTCGTCAACCTCAACGGCGCAGCCTGCATGCCCTGCGGCGCCTGCCGCCAGACCATCCTGGAGTTCTCCGCAGCGGAGACCGCCATCTTCTACCCCTCTGCCACAGGTGAAACTGTCTCGACAACACTTGCCACTCTTCTCCCCGCCGCCTTCCGCCTCACGCCCGAATAGAATGTCGTTATTGCTGGCCTCCGAGGCGGCCAAGTGCCAAGATCCAACGACAGTTTTGAGCCGTAGTCCACAAACCCCAACCCGCGACCAGCAACCTTCATGACCATTCATCCGATCGACGTCATCCAGCACAAGCGCGACGGCCACGCCCTCTCCGACGCCGAAATTCAGGGGTTTATCCACGCGCTGGTCCAGCGCACCCCCGAGAGCCCAACCCCGACAGACGCCCAGGCCGCTGCCTTCCTGATGGCCGTCTTCCTGCGCGGCCTGAACCCTGAGGAACTCGCGACCCTCACCCAGGCCATGCGCTTTTCCGGCGAGGTCTTCGATCCGACCCCGCTCGGCTGCTTCACGGTGGACAAGCACTCGACAGGCGGTGTCGGTGACAAGACATCCCTCCTCATCGCACCCATCATTGCCGCCGCGGGCGCCCCCGCAGCCGAGGGCGAGGGCTACAGCCTCTGCGATCCGATGATCTCCGGCCGTTCGCTCGGCCATACCGGCGGAACGCTGGATAAGCTCGAGACTATCCCCGGTTTCCGCACCCAGCTCCCGCTGCCCGAGTTCCTCTCCATCCTGCAAGAATGCGGCTTCGCCATGGCCGGCCAGACCCCTACGCTGGTTCCCGCCGACCGCATCTTATACGCGCTTCGCGACCACACCGGCACTGTCGAGTCACCGTACCTCATCACCGCCAGCATTATGAGCAAGAAACTCGCAGCCGGCCTCAACGCGCTCGTGCTCGACGTCAAGACCGGGTCCGGCGCGTTTATGTCTCGCTACGCCGACGCGCAGTTGCTGGCCCGCCTCATGGTCGAAACCGGCGAACGGGCCGGTACCCGCACGGTCGCGCTGCTCACTTCCATGGACCAGCCGCTGGGCCGTTTTTCCGGCAACTGGGTCGAAGTCCAGGAGTGCCTCGAACTCTTCCAGCACTTTTCCCCCGACTTCACCTTTACTCTTCCTCTCGAGAAGTTGCGCCTCAGCTCCGACCTTCTCAATCTCACCCATGCCCTTGCCGGCCACATGCTCCACCTGGGAGGAAAAGCCGCAACTCCCGAAGCGGGCGCCATCCTTTCCGCCAAACTGCTCGCCGACGGATCGGCCTACCAGCGCTTCCTCGGAATGGTCGAGCTGCAGTCCGACGACTGTCCAGCCGCGGTGGCCGCTTTCACCAACCCTGCCGCCTTTCACAAACCCACTGCAACCCGCATGCTTGCCGCCGATCGCACCGGCTACGTCGCATCGATGGATTGCACGAAGATCGGCTGGGCCGTTCAGCGTCTCGGGGCCGGCCGCGCGCGACCCGGCGAACCGGTTAGCGCCCACGCCGGGATTGAGATGCATGCCAAACTCGGCGACCTCGTAGAAGCAGGCCAGCCCCTCGCCACACTCTTCAGTGAAGACCTTGCCTTGCTCGACGAACCCGAATCCATGCTCCGCGAAACGCTGCAAGTCGGCCCGGCGCCACCTACCCCCATCCTCCTCATCCGGGAGATCATTACCAAAGACCAGCTCGAGTGATCGCAGACACCGTGACGAATTCCGTCGCCGTGCGACCTTGTGATTCGTTACACTCAACCCGAACGCAACCATGTTGTAACCAACCACGCATTAGCCGAACGGAGCGCACGTGGCACGATTCACCGGTCTTCTCGGTCTCATCACCTTCCTTGGCGTCGCCTACGCCTGCTCCACCAACCGCAAGGCCATCCGCTGGCGCACAGTCGCGTGGGGGCTTGGCCTCCAGATCGTCTTCGCGTTCCTCGTCATCAAGTGGAGCTACGGTCAGATCCTTCTCCACGCTGCCAGCACCGCGGTCACCTCGATGCTGGGCCACGCCGCCGACGGTTCCACCATGGTCTTCGGACCACTCGGCGATCCCAACAGCCTCCTCCACGTCTTCGCCTTCGCCGTGCTGCCCACCATCATCTTCGTCTCCGCCTTCTTCGCCATCATGTACCACATCGGATTGATGCAACACATCATCAAGGTGGTTGCGTGGGTTATGCAACGAACGATGGGAACCAGCGGGGCCGAAAGCACCAATGTTGCCGCCAGCATCTTTATGGGCCAGACTGAGGCGCCGCTCACGATCCGGCCCTTTCTCGCCGGCGCTACCAACTCCGAGCTCATGACCATCATGACCTCGGGCATGGCGCACGTCTCCGGCGGAATCATGGCTGCCTATATTTCGTTTGGCATTAATGCAAAAGACCTGCTCTCCGCGGTCATCATGACCGCGCCTGGCACCATTCTGGTCGCCAAGATGCTGGTGCCCGAGACCGAGATTCCCGCCACGGCCGGCACGGTAAAGATGCCGCCGTCGGAGGAGCACGCCAACGAGAACTTCATCGGCGCCATTGCCCGCGGTACCATCGACGGCGGGGCGCTGGCCTTCAACGTCGCCATCATGCTCATCAGCTTCCTCGCGCTGGTCGGCCTGCTTAATGCCACCATGAGCGGCATCCACAACTTGATCGGCGTCCACTATATCGGCTCCCACGCCATTGGCTTCCCAACCAGCCTCAACGCCGTCCTCGGCTTCTTCGGCGCGCCCATCGCGTGGCTCATCGGCATTCCGTGGCAGGAGGCCTCGAGGATCGGCAACTTGCTCGGCACTCGCGCTGTGCTGAACGAATTTGTCGCCTACACTCAACTGGGACTGCAGAAGGGAACGCTCTCGCCGCGCACCTTTTCGATTGCCACGTTTGCCCTGTGTGGATTCGCGAACCTCGGCTCCATCGGGATGCAGATCGGCGGCATCGGCGCGCTCGTCCCCAACCGCCGCAACGACCTCGCCCGCCTCGGCTTCCGCGCCATGCT
>ODAK010005934.1_pt1 | contig 12343 bp, 7 predicted proteins | sample 1539591 | NCBI WGS metagenome assembly ODAK01 (sample SAMEA3539303, study PRJEB22396) | soil metagenome | biome: tundra; feature: field; material: soil | place: USA | collected 2010-05 | depth 0.15 m | reverse complement strand
CGCACGGCCATCTTGATCTCCGGACGCGGTTCCAACATGCGGGCACTGATCGAGCGCGCGCGCGATCCCTCTTACCCGGCCGAAATCGCCCTTGTTGTGTCGAACCGCCCCGGCGCGGCCGGATTGGCCTTCGCCGCGGCGAATAACATCGCCTGCGCCGTCACCGACCACAAAATTTATGCCGGCCGCGAGGAGTTCGAACGCTCGATGCAGGTTTTGCTCGAATTGCATCGTATCGAGTTGATCTGCCTCGCCGGTTTCATGCGGATGCTGACGCCCTGGTTCGTCCGCCAATGGCAGGGGCGGCTTTTGAATATTCACCCGGCGCTTTTGCCTGCGTATCGCGGTCTCGACACCCATGCGCGAGCCTTGGCGGATGGCGTGAAAATCCACGGCTGCACCGTGCATTTCGTGGTGTCGGCCATGGACGAAGGCGCGATTATCGCGCAGGCGGCGGTCGCGGTTCTCGATTCCGATACCCCCGATTCACTCGCCGCCCGCGTGCTCGCGGAAGAGCACGCGATCTATCCGGCGGCGCTCGCGCGGGTTGCGGAAGGCCGCCTGCGCGTCGAAGGCAATCGCGTATTTACGGGCGAGCCCTTGCTCGATCCGGCCACGCTGCCAAAATCCTTGCGGGTTCCATTCAACGGGTAGGAAATCAAGCCTGAGCTTCACCCGGCAATCTCATTGCCGGAAAACCATTGCGCGATCTCGATCACGGCGGTCTCTGGACCATCCGAACCATGCGCGGAATTTTCGCCCAGCGACACCGCGAATTCCTTGCGGATCGTGCCGGGCGCCGCCTTCGCGGGGTCGGTGGCGCCGAGCACATCGCGGTATTTCTGGATCGCGTCCTCGGCTTCGAGCACTTGCACGACCACCGGCCCGGCCGTCATGGTTTCGACGAGTTCGCCGAAAAACGGGCGTGCTTTGTGGACCGCGTAAAAAGTCTCCGCCTGCTCGCGCGTCATCCGGACGCGCTTTTGCGCGACGATGCGCAGCCCCGCCTTCTCGATGAGGGCATTGATCGCCCCGGTGAGGTTGCGCTGCGTCGCATCGGGCTTTAGAATGGAAAAAGTGCGTTCGATCGCCATGATGTCCCTGGATTGAAAAAAAAGCCAAAACTGACCGCCGCTTCATAGCGAATGTGGCGGCCAAAGCAAGGCCGCGGGCGGATTTTGGAGGGCCAGGCTCCGGCTCGCTTCAGTCGAAGTCGCCGGCGAGTTCGGCCCGCACCGGCTCCGTAAAAACCGCCATGTGACTGTAAGCGGGATGCGAGAATCCGAGTGTCACCTTCGCGCCAGCGCTGCGAAACGCGGCGATTTGAGCTGGCGTAAGGCGAAAATGAACAAACTGGACCGATGAGGCCTTGCCATCGGCGCGGGTCCGGTCCTGATCGGCCTCCGGCACGCCCAAGATGCGCTCGCCCCCCACGGATATGAACGCGCACTCCTCGATGCCGCCGAGACCGCCGAGAATCCGTTTGCGCCGGTCCGGATCGTCGATCTCGATCATGAAGGTGGCGACGAGTTCCTGGCCCTTGGGGATCAACGGATTATAGACCTCAAGCTCCTGCTCGACCTGCTCGGGACCGCCTTTTTCAATGTAGACCATTTCGTGGACTTGGACCCACATGGTCTCATAATTCTCGAAATAGAAAGTGACATAGGGTCCAACCTCGACCCGCCGGTCGTGCTTGCGCCCGGAAATCTTCCTCCGGCTTTCGTCGCGAATCTTGCCATATTCCTCGGTGGTCAGGATGTCGCTAGGCGTCAGATTATGCTTTTGGTTCATTTTGTGCTCCAGAATCCCCGCGAAGGCAGAGCAACTTCGCGCCGTTCATTTGGAAAGCCCATAGGCCTCGGCCAAGATTTCTATCGGATGCCCGGCGAGGCGCGGCGTGTCCCCGCCCTGTCTTTCAAGTCCTTGTGCGATATGCAATCCCGCGAGCGGGCATTCCGAGGTGACGATCGCCTTGCCGCTTTTTGCCACTTGCCGGGCGACAGGCGCCCCAACCTTCATGGCCGTTTCGAAATTGGCGTGCTTAAAGCCCCAGGAGCCGCCATGGCCGGAGCAGCGCTCGATCACCTGTAGATTGGCCCCGGGGATGAGTTTCAGCATTTCGCGCGCCTTCTGGCCCATGTTCTGCGCCCGCGAATGACAGGAAATGTGCAAGGCCACGCCGCCGCTCGCGACGGGCTCCAGCCCCGGCGCAATGCCTTCCTTGCGGGCGATGTCAACGATATATTCGCTAATGTCGAAAGTGGCTTGCGACAAAAGCACGATATCGGGGTCGCCGGGCAAAATCAGCGGCCATTCGAATTTCAACATCAAAGCGCAGGATGGAACCAGCGCGACGATATCATAGCCTTTTTCGATCCAAGGACGCATCGCCAGGGCCACGGCCTTGGCCGCTTTCGCGACCTCCGCGATATTGCCTTGCTCCAACAATGGCATGCCGCAGCAATGCGGATGCAAGATCGCCGTTTCGACGCCATTCTTGGCAAGCACCGCGCGCGCCGACAGCCCGATACCGGGATCGTTATAGTTGGCGAAACACGTCGCATAGATCACCGCCTTGCGGCCATTGGCCGGAGCTTCGCGATTGATCCTTGGCGGGTTGTTCCCGCTAAGTTTTTCGAGCGTCTTCGCGCGGTATTTTGGCAGATAAGCTTGCCTGTCAAGGCCCGTCACCTTTTCGACGATACCGCGAACGAACTTATTGGTTCGACCGGTTGCCCAGTTGGCGAGCGGGGCAATGAAACGCGCGGCCTTGCCATTGCGGTCGGTCTTGGCGAGTTCGCGATCCGCGATCTTCGTCTTGCCTTGATTTGCCTCGACCGCGCGGGCGCGCAGCATCAAATGCGGGAAATCGAGGTTATATTCATGCGGCGGGACATAGGGGCATTTCGTCATGAAGCACATGTCGCAGAGCGTGCAGGCATCAACGACCGGCTTGAAGCCTTTGCTGTCGACCGTGTCCAACTCGCCATTGGGGGCGGCGTCGATGAGGTCGAAAAGGCGCGGAAAGGAATCGCAGAGATTGAAGCAGCGGCGGCAGCCGTGGCAAATATCGAACACTCGCCGCATTTCAGCGTCGAGCTTGGCTTCATCATGAAAATCCGGGTTTTGCCAGTCCAACGGATGCCGGAACGGAGCGTCGAGGCCACCTTCACTCATGCGATACACTTCTATAATGGGGAGACGAAAAAGGATTGCCCGGCGGCACGCCAAATGTTTTCATGGCGCGGGTTCGTTGTGCCGATATTCGGCCCCTGACTTTTACCGCGGACGAACATCATGCGCTCGACGCTTGGCTAAAGCTGGATGAGGAAAATGGGAACCGGTTTGCCGCCCGCATCCCGCTCTAAACTCTTGGACTCGACCATGTTCATGATTTTAGATGGAATCAATTCAAAATCATCGTGATCTAGGCGCCGCTTCGTGAAACCGTTTAACGGCTTTGCCACCGGCGCCGTCCCAAGATTCCGTTTTTCTTTAAAAGAAGAGCGCAATTTTGGGATGGCAAACGGCGGTTATTCCATCTGGCCGCGCGTGGCGATCCGCTACTTCCGCAATTCGTCGAGGGCTTTCTGGAAACGGCCGGCGTGCGAACGCTCGGCCTTCGCCAGCGTCTCGAACCAATCGGCGATTTCCTCCAAGCCTTCTTCGCGGGCGGTGCGCGCCATGCCGGGATACATGTCGGTATATTCGTGCGTTTCGCCGGCGACGGCGGCGCTGAGGTTCAGCGAGGTTTCGCCGATTGGCAGGCCGGTGGCGGGATCGCCGACCTCTTCGAGAAACTCGAGATGCCCATGCGCATGACCGGTTTCACCCTCGGCGGTCGAACGGAACACCGCGGCCACGTCGTTGTAGCCTTCGATGTCGGCTTTTTGGGCGAAATATAGATAGCGCCGGTTTGCCTGGGACTCGCCGGAAAAGGCGGCCTTCAGATTGGATTCTGTCTTGCTGCCGTTAAGAGCTGTCATGTTCAAATTCCCCTTGAAACCAAACAATCACGGAAGCCAACGGCCCAGCTTTCAAGCATGCCGGGATGGCTTAGAATTATTCTAACCGCCGCCGCGTCATTGGGCAAGGGCATCCTTTAAGCTTTGTTTCAATTCGCCTCCAGGAGCGGCATCCCGAGACCGGAGAAATCCGCGACAGGGGTAGATTTTGGTTAAGATCCTGATATCATTATTCTTTAATAGCGGCTTCCCTCCGCTGGCCTCTGGCTTGCCGCACTTCTAGTTTGAGCCACAAGCGGCGGGAAAGAGAATTCTGGGAAGGCGCCAGAGGTCTTAGCCCTCGCGCCGGAAAGTGCTCTTCTGCCTTTGACGTGCGGTGGCGTTAACGATGTTTGTAAATGCTTGCAATCACTGAGTTTGAATCCTGCCGTTCCGGTTGTAAAGTAAGGATTGGTTAACGGTTCCGCGTGGGATCGCTCATGTGTATCCGCTGGGGGCTGAAACCTCCACGCGATGGAGTTTGTGAGAGGCGTCCGATGGCGAGTTCCAATAAAGCTCAAGATCCCGCGGCGGCGGCACTTTTGGCCATCGAAGAGGCGTTAAATCTTCGCGTCCCGGACCAAGCCGCCGGCCCAGGCGACGCCTCGGCAAGGCCCATCGGCGCGGACAAGGCGAAGGGGCGTTTGCCGGGTGAGCGTGAAGCCATGGTTCCGCGTCCTGAGTCTCCGCGGCGTTCGCGCGACGCCATGCGGACGCCGGAGCCGGCGGCCATTGGCGAGGATCGCTTGTTCGGTCCGGCGCGGGCAAACCCCGCCCAACCCGAGGAAACGCAAGTTCCGGAGCAATCCGGCGCGGCCGCGCCGCCGCTACGTCCGGCCAACGACGATCGCCAATCCGCCGGCGAGATTCTTCGCGCGTTTCAGACCCGTTACAATCGAAGCCCGGCGGTCATCGTCGCGGCTTGTTCGGTCTTGTGGATTATCGTCACGCTCGCCTATTTCATCGCCAACCGCGAGGTCCTTTTCAAGCTTTCGCCCGCGACTTTGTTGCCTCAGGCAACACTCACCCTCATGACCATCGCCGGTCCCGTTATCTTCTTCTTGGTGACCGCGGCTCTGCTTCGCCGGGGCCAGGAGATGCGGCTAGCCGCCCGTTCGATGACCGAGGTCGCGGTCCGTTTGGCCGAGCCTGAAACCATCGCCACCGAGCAAATGGTCACGCTTTCCCAAGCCATCCGCCGCGAGGTGGCTTCGATGGGAGATGGCATAGAACGCGCGCTCGCAAGAGCAAGCGAGCTCGAGACGCTGGTCAGATCCGAGGTCTCCAATCTGGAACGATCCTACTCGGACAATGAGCGCCGCGTCCGGTCCCTGATCGATGAATTGTCCTCCGAGCGGGAATCGATTCTGACCAATGCCGATCGCGTGAGGGGTGCGATTGCCCTGGCGCACGATAATCTTTCGAGCGATCTCGCAGGCGCCTCCGCGCGTTTCGCGGAAAGCGTCGGAGAAGCGGCCGGCCGGGTCACCGCCTCGCTCAATTCGAAAGGCGAGGAAATTAAAGCAGCACTCAGCCACGGCCGGGAGACTCTCGTCGAGCAATTGTCCTCGCATGGAAATGATCTGATCAAGCAGCTGACCCAATCGGGGCAAGATGCCACGGCCAGCCTTCTGGGGGCGAGCGATGGTATCGCGCGGACGATTGACGATCGCTTGACGCAAATGGATGAGCAGTTCACGACAGCGAGAGAAACGCTCGCCACCGATCTGGAAATCCGCGGCGATGCCCTCGCGCAGCGGCTCGATGCCACCGGCGCGCGGATCGCCGACACGATATTTTCGCGCGGAGAAAACCTCGCCGTTCGTTTGGCCGAAACCAGCGATCACCTGCATGATGTCGTCGCGGTGCAAGGCAATGCGCTGCACGATCATCTGGCTCTGACGAGCGAGCGCGTCGCGGGCCTTATCCAAGACCGCACGGCCGAAGCGCGGGCGTCTTTCGAAAACGCGACAACGACTCTTGCGGCGCTCCTTGACGAAAGTCAGACACGAATTCATGCCCAATTCGAGCAGCATGGCGGCGAACTTCAACAACGCTTCACGGCTACCGCCGATGCGACGGCCGCCGCCCTGACGAGCCATACCGAAGCGTTGCACCAGCGGGTCGCCACGACGGCCGCGAATACGCTCGCCGCGTTGACGAACCATTCCCGCCAATTGCATGACCATTTGGCGGCCACCGGGCGAGACACGGTCGCGGCTTTCACCAGCCATACCGGCGCGCTCAATGAACGTCTCGCCGCGACGCTTGGTGAAACCTTGACGGCCTTGACCGCTCATTCCGGCCAAATGAGCGAGCGCCTCGAATCGACAGCGAATACCACCCTCGCCGCTCTCACTGGGCAAACCGGGGCGCTGCGTGAGCAACTCGCCGCGGCAAGCGCCGAAACGCTCGGCGCGCTTTCGAACCATTGGGAGGATATGAGCGAGCGCCTGGAATTGACCGCGCGGAGTTCCGTCGACGCTTTCACCGGCCATACGGACGCTCTTCACGCCCGCCTGAACGCGACCGTCGGCGAAACCCTCGGCGCGTTGTCGAACCACTCGGACATGATGAGCGAGCGGCTCGAAACCACCACGCAGCGTTCGGTTGCGGTATTCACCAACCATACCGAAGCGCTCCACGCCCGCCTGAACGCGGCCGTCGGTGAAACCTTCGGCGCGCTTACGAGCCATGCCGGCGAGCTGAGCACGCGCCTTGAGTCGGCGGCGACACATGCGGCGGCGGCCCTTGCCGGCCATACCGAGGCACTGCAATCGCGTCTGGCGGCGACCGTCGGCGACACGCTCGGAGCCTTGTCAGGGTACGCCGGGCAAATAAGCGAGCAATTGGAAGCGGCCGTGCGGCACACCGATGCAGCCTATGCCAATCACGCCGACGGCCTGCATGAGCGGCTTGCCGCCACGCTTGACGAAACGTTTGGCGCGATCACCAAACATGCCGATGAGATGAGCGAACATCTGGCGGCGTCCGCGCGCGGAGCCGTTGCTGCTTTCGCCGATCATACCGGCGCGCTCAGCGAGAATTTTGACGCGACAGTGCAACAGGCGATCGCTTCGATCGGCTATCAAGCCAATGATCTCAACGAGCGTTTCGCGGAAACCGCGAATGAAGCGATCAATGCGATCGCGACCCATGCCGACCGGGTTAATGAATCCCTCGCGGGCCGCTTGCTGATGTTCGAGGAAACCGTCGTCGAACAAGGCGGGGCAGCCGCCAACAGCGTCGACGAGCATGTCGAGAGGTTTACCGCGACTCTTGCCGATCGCCTGGGCTCGATCGAAACGACCCTCACGCTCCAGGGCGGCGAGCTAAACGATAAGCTTGGCTTACGCGCCCGGGAAGCCGCCGCGGCGCTAGAAGCCCACATCGAAGCCTTCGAAACGCGTACGGCCGCCAAAGCAGCGGAGGTCGGCCGGACACTCGCCGATCTCATCAGCCGCGTCGATCAAGGACTCGATTCACGCGCGCAGGTGCTCAGCGAGACTTTGACAGGGAGGGCCCTCGATATCGCCAGGGCTCTTGGCGAAGGCGGCGGCGACGTAATCCAAGCGCTCGATGAAAAAGCACAAGAAATCAGTACGGCGCTGACGGCCCGCTCGGCCGAGATCGCCGCAATCTTCGCGGCCAAGGCGGATGAGGTCAACGCCGTGCTCGGTGGCCGCGCGGCCGCGATCAGCGAGACGTTGGACGGCCATGTCAATCAATTCGAGGAGCGCGTCGTCAACCGTCTTGCCGTGGTTTCCGGGGAACTTGACGAAACGGGCCGCGCCGTTGCCGAAAGTCTTGCCGCGAGAACCCGAGAGATCGATCAAACGCTGGGGCTTCATAGCGCCAATATCAACGCGGCGCTGGATCGCGAAACCGGAGAGTTGGGGCAAGTGCTCGCCGGGCGCGCCGAGGAAATCCGCGAGACGATTGCCCAGGCTGTCGAGGATCTCGACACCACCCTTGCCGGGCGGGCCGGTGAGATTGGCGAAGGCCTGGCGCGGCGCATCAACGAAATCAGCGTGGCCTTGGCGGATCGGCTCGGCGACCTCGAAGGCGCTCTTGGGGAAAGAGGCCAGGCCTTGCAGGCGGCATTGGCGGCGCGCTCGGGCGATTTACATGAACTCTTCGATACGCGTGGCGAACGGCTCGTCGAAGCTCTGTCAGTCCTCGGCAAACAGATTGCCCAGGAGGTGATGAGCCTCGGTGAAATGACCACGCAATCAATCGAGGGCCGCGCGATCGTCGTCGTGCAACACCTCGAAGAGAAGCAAAACGAGTTCGCGTCGGCAATCGAGCGCTCGGCGGCGCATTTGCGCAGCTCGATCGAAACCGGTGCCGCCGCATCGATCGAAGCGCTCGTCGAGACAAATGAAAGGTTGCGGACCGGTATGGCCGAGGTGATTGATCGCCTCGTCTACAGCAGCGAGGCGTTGCAAAAGGCGATTGGCGCAACCGGCACGGATTTCGCGGCGGCGGAGCATTCGCTGAGCAACCGCATGGACGATTTCCGCTCGATCCTCGCTCACTTTGCCGGAGAGATCGATCAGTTCAACCAGTCCACGCGGGCGACGATAGACGAAGCGGGCAGCCTTGCTGAAACGATTGCGCGGCACCGGCAAAGCCTGGCGAGTTCGGCGGGCGATCTTACCCAGCAGCAAGGCGAGCTCGACCAAATGCTCGGCGCGCGGCGCGATTCCCTCGAAGTGCTCGTCAACAGCATCAAGGAGCGCCGCGAGGAATTGGAAAACTTTGTGCAGTCCTTCGCGGAACGTATCGACGGCTCGTTTGAGAAAGCCGCGGCGGGCGCTCGCGACATCGGCGCCTTGCTTGACGAAACCTCGCGGTCCACCGGCGGAATGATCGACCGTCAGTTCGCCGGCCTCCGCACCAATATCGAGGAGGAACGCGAGAGCATGACGGCGGCGATGCGCGCCGCCTGCGAGCAGGCCAATGTGGAGCTTGGTAACATTTTAGGGCAAACCACGGAACGTTTCCAATCGGCGGCGGCGGAGCTGCGTGGCATGTCGCGCGAGATTCAGCGCGAACTCGAATCGACCCGCGAAGCCTTGCGCCGCGGCGTCGTCGAACTGCCGCAGGAGACGGCGCAGCAGGCGGCTTCCATGCGGCGTGCCGTTGCCGATCAGATCAAGGCGCTCGAAGAGTTGAGTGAAATCGTGACGAAATCTGGCCGCGCCTATGACGTCTCGCAACCGGCTCCGGTCAGTGCTGGCCGCACGGCTCCGCCGGTATCGCCCCGGCGCGTGGAACCCGTGCGCGCGGCGGACCCGCCGCGGGCGCCGGAGCCATCTCGCGAGGAACCGCAAAGATCGCGCCCCGGCTCGCCGCCGGCCAATGCGAAATCTTCCGAACGCGGCGGCGGCTGGATCTCGGACCTTCTGGCGCGAGTCGACAGTGGGGAACCCGCGGTTTCCCCAACTCCGCCCGCTCCAACTCCGCCCGCCCAAAATCCTCCCGCCAAAGCCGCGCAGCCTGGGCAGCGGCTCGAAACGATGTCCCTCGATGTCGCGCAGATGATCGATCACGCCGCCGCCGCGGCTGCCTGGGATCGCTATCGCCGCGGCGAAATCAATGCCTTCTCAAGGCGGATCTATACCGGCCGCGGTCCCCAGACCTTCGACGAAATCCGCCGGCGCTACCGGCTCGATCCGGAGTTCCGTGCCACGGTCGATCGCTATGTGCAGGAGTTCGAACGGCTCTTGGCTGGCCTTGGCCAAGATGAGAACAGCGAGGCCGTCGCCAAGACATATCTTCTGTCGGAGACTGGCAAGGTTTACACCTTGCTCGCGCATGCGGCGGGCAAACTGGGCTAATTAAAGCGATTCCACCGCAGGCTTTTGTACCGGCAGTGGTATCGCCTCTAAAATGCCAGCCGGCCTGTAAGCCGGGTTTTGTATGGCGCGCGGTTTTTCGCGCGCGTGATGGCCATTCCTCTGGGACGGCCGTCGCCGGCCGCCTCGAGCAACCAACCCGGGCAACGATCCAGAGACGGATCCAAGGATTTCTCAAGCGAGAAACACCTTATGTTGCCCCTATTCGGTTTTGCTCCCGGTGGGGCTTGCCATGCCGCTCATGTTGCCATGCGCGCGGTGCGCTCTTACCGCACCGTTTCACCCTTGCCTCGCGGCGGTTTGTTTTCTGTGGCGCTTTCCCTGGGGTTGCCCCCGCCGGAAGTTATCCGGCACCGTGTCTCCGTGGAGCCCGGACTTTCCTCCGCCACGACAGCGGCGGCCATCCGGCCGGCTGGCCCAAGCCAAATAGGTGCATGGCGCCAAGACGTCAATAGACAAATTGGAAAGACACGCGTGGTACAAATGCCGCGTTGGCGCATAATTTGCCGTGCGGCGCAAATTCCATCTTGACCCGGCGCATCGACTAGGGTGTGTGAAAAGATTGCGGGTGGGCGTGCGTTACACAGGAGCATGATCTAAAAAAAGTTGCGGACTTTTTAAATAAGATCATGCGAGAAAACGAAGGCGATTGAGACCATGAGCCTTTCAACTCGAAGCGATCATGGCCGTCAGCGATACGCTAGGAAATGGAATGCGGAAGATTTTTGCTTTGACGTTACTCGTCATCTCATCCGCCCCGCTTGCCGGCTGCGGCTATACGCCTGAACAGCGCGGCGTGAGCGGAGCAGCTCTCGGTGGCGCGACGGGCGCGGCGATCGGTGCCGCGACGGGCGGCGGCGTTGGCGCCGCTCTCGCGGGCGGCGCGCTCGGGGCGGCGACCGGCGCGATTGTCGGCGCCAACACGGCGCCTCCACCGCCGCCGCCGCCTGGCTATTACCGGCAGCCTCCGCCACCGCCGCGTTGCGCGCGGGTTGGCTATGATGCCTATGGCAATCAGGTATGCACGGCGTATTACGGCTACTGAAACCCGACAGTTCGCTTCCCGCGAGCGTCTGCTCCTCGCCTAACCATGGCGATCGCAAGGGGCGGGTGCCCGACGCGATCATCCTGCATTATACAGGGATTGCGACGGGCGCGGCTGCCCTGGAGCACCTTTGCGCGGTGGAATCGCAAGTCTCCGCGCATTACCTCGTCCAGGAGGATGGCGAGCTGTTCCAGCTCGTCCCGGAGGCGCGCCGTGCCTGGCATGCTGGCATCGGGGTTTGGGCCGGCGACCGTGACATGAACACTGTTTCGATCGGGATAGAAATCGCGAACCACGGCCATATCGGCGGCTTGCCGCCCTATCCGCCCGCGCAGATCGAAACGGTGATCGCCCTTTGCCAGGACATTTCCGCGCGTTGGAGGATCTCGCCGGCGCGGGTTCTCGCGCATTCGGATCTGGCGCCCGAGCGCAAGATCGATCCCGGCGAACATTTTCCTTGGCGGCAATTGGCCAAGGCCGGGGTCGGCCATTTCGTGTTTCCCAGCGCGATCGAGGATGGTCCGCGCCTTGAACCCGGCGCCAAGGGCGTGGAAGTCGAAGCGCTGCAAGCGATGCTTGCGAGCTACGGCTATGGCCTCGATGTGACCGGCCTCTATGACGCCAAGACCGCATCCACCATCACCGCTTTTCAGCGCCATTTCCGGCCAGCCCGCGTCGATGGGATCGCCGATCCTTCGACCATCGCGACCCTGCGCAAGCTCATCGAATCATTGCCGGCGGCTTAAAGCGGAGAACCGTTTACCTTGCGCTGGCGGGCTTGGCATTATAGTTAGCGCCATTCGAGCCATGTTGCCGCCGTTGGACCAGCAAAAATATGAGGCGTGGCGCCGCCCTCCAAGGAGATGTCTCGTGACCGATGCCGTAACGCCCGCCAATATTTTCAATCTTGGAGTTGGTTTTTGGGCATCTAAGACGCTGTTGAGCGCCGTGGAAATCGGACTGTTCACCGAACTCGCCAAGGGACCTGCCGATCTTGCCACGCTATCACGGCGGCTCGGCTTGCACGATCGTTCCGCCCGCGATTTCCTCGATGCTCTTGTCGCGCTGAAAATGCTGGAGCGGAAAGATGGAGTCTACAGCAATACGCCGGAGACGGATCTCTTTCTCGACCGGGCGAAGCCAAGTTATGTGGGTGGCTTTTTGGAAATGGCCAACGCTCGCCTTTATGAATCTTGGGGTTTTTTGACCGAGGCGCTTAAGACGGGCCGGAACCAGAACGAGGCTAAGGACTCCGGCGATGTGTTCGCCGCGCTTTATGCCGATCCGGACCGGCTGCGCGGATTTCTTGCCGCCATGAGCGGGGCGAGCCTCGGCGCGGCCCAAGCGATCGCCGCCAAATTCCCATGGCAAAACTATAAGACATTCGTTGACATCGGAACCGCGCAGGGCGTGGTGCCGGTGACGCTTGC
>ODAK010005932.1_pt1 | contig 12348 bp, 7 predicted proteins | sample 1539591 | NCBI WGS metagenome assembly ODAK01 (sample SAMEA3539303, study PRJEB22396) | soil metagenome | biome: tundra; feature: field; material: soil | place: USA | collected 2010-05 | depth 0.15 m | reverse complement strand
ATAAAGCACCATTAAAACCCGAAGAGTATGCAATTGACAGGCAACTTCAAGCGGCGATAGATACCAATAACCACGCTCCATTTCAGCTATCACCTAAGCTCGATATCCATAAGATTGTTCAGTGCAATTTAGATCCCCAAAGAACGAGTTTTATTACAGGCTTCAATGGATACTACAATGGATTTTTTACGTTTGCTATTGCGAGCGTTGAATACAGCGTTCTCATGAATTATGTGCTTAAAAGTTTGCTCTGGGAGCTAGAGAAACGTACGGATCGTCCCGCTATGGTGCATCATATCAGCCTCTATCCAGAACATCTTGATCTCTCAAATATCGAACAGGGAACGCTTTCTTTACAGAAACAGGTGAGCAAATTTTTTCGTGGAAAATCGCTACAGGACGTGCTTGAAGAGACGCAAGAGGCGAATCTGGCGATCGTCTTCCGGATGGAAAACGCGCTGCCTCCTCATTTTAAAGAGAGTGCCAGACAGTTTTCTGAAACGCTCAAACAACAGGTAAGCGCTATGTTACAGAACCGTTACCTGATCATTTTCTGGGCAAACCATGGTCAGGCTCCCATAGTGCCTTTAGATGTCTCAGTGGCGCTGCCACCATTTGAACGCTTTAAGGTGGAGCATGTGATTGGATGGTTAGATACTTCGCTTCGCTCCCAACTCAAAGCACAAAATATTCCTGAACAGGACATTCAGCAATGGCGTGAAAGACTGGTCGAGAAAATAAAAGACCATGATGGACGTTTACCAGGAACATACGAAGTGTTACTAGAATCTTTAGAACGTGGAGGTGTTTTTTGATCGATACACAATTATTTGATCGTTGGTATAAAGGCGATGGACAACAGCAAGGACCAGCACTTGAGCATTTTGCCCTACCAAAAGAGGAAGATATCAAGGAATTTCTGCTCAAAGATCTGGTCAAAACGCCAGAACCCTATATTCCCGACGATAAACTGATCCGCGCCGTGAATGTTGCACTGTATTTGCGTCGTCCCCTCTTACTCGAAGGTGAACCCGGTTGTGGGAAAACACGCCTAGCATTTGCCATCGCCTACGAATTGGGGTATCCACTCAAAGAATGCTCTATTCGTTCGACCAGCCGCGCCCAGGATCTGCTCTATACCTATGATGCATTGCATCGGCTGTATGATATGCAAGGCTCAGAAGAAGAACGGAAAAAGGCACTGGAACGCATGCAATATGTTTCCTTTGGGAAGTTAGGCGAAGCGATTCGACTTGCTGAACATAAAATTCCTTCCGTGGTTTTAATCGACGAGATCGATAAGGCCGATATAGACTTTCCAAACGACTTATTACATCCTCTAGAGCGCTTGCAATTTGAGATACCGGAAGTCGATAATCGCAAGTTTGATGCCTTAAAAGATGGACGCGATCAGCAAAAAAACGTTTTGCCGCTTATTATCATTACCAGTAATCGCGAGAAAGAACTCCCCAAACCATTCCTACGCCGCTGCCTCTACTATTATATCAAGTTCCCAGATAAAGCCATGTTGAAAGAAATCGTGAGCAGACACTCTCAGCCTGACGGAGAGTCAAGTGAGCTTGCCGAGGTTGCGATCACAAAATTTGAGGCGTTACGTCATCCTGAAACCACCATTCGCTGGCGCAAAACGCCTGGAACGGGCGAATTGCTCGATTGGATGCGCGTATTGGAGCGGGACGAACAGGTTGGAGAGATCGATCCACAACTCTTGAGCGAAACGCCACTCAAAGATTTACCCTATCTGGAGACATTAGTGAAGACACAGAGTGATAGTGATGCATTGACAAAAATAAAGCCCAAAAATATGGAAGAACGATAAGGCGGGTGAGACAAGCATGAGCGAGCTAGAAGATCTGCTCTTCAGCATTTTTGAAGACTTGCGTCGCAAGCGTGTGCCGCTTGGCATGTCTGACTATATCGTCGCCCTCGAAGCAATCAAAGCATTAACCAATGCAGATGACACAGCAGAAACGATCAAGGATTTGGGCCGTTTATTTTGGGCGAAATCCCCTGATGATCAGCTTCTTTTTGATGAAACCTTTGCGATGCACGTAGCCAGACAGCAAGCGATGCAAAAACAGGAAGTGCCAGCCAATCCGCTCCCATCTAGCTCAATGCCTCATGTGCCACCATCATCAACGACTCCGCAAGTAAACCCGCCCGTGCCTGTGAAACGAGAGCAACCAAAGCCTCCTATGATCACGCCCAGGATACAGCCTCAAACAATGGGTACGCCTCATCCCTGGAAGTTACAGGATAGAGGAACGACCACCTATCATCTCACGCCACGTGCGCCGATGGATAAGCGCGATATGGCGAGCGTCTGGCGCAAGTTGCGGCGTGCTCAACGCGAAGGACTCTCCGAAGAATTAGACATACAGGCGACCACGGACGCGTTCGCACAGACGGGTTTTCTTTTCCGGCCAGTCCTCCAATATCGCCGCCGCAATCAGGCAAAGCTAGTCGTCATGATAGACCAGGGCGGCTCAATGGAGCCTTTTGCGCTGTTTCTGGATGCTGTCCTTGAGAGTATTCTGCGCAGTGGCTCGCTGCGCCACATCCATCTCTTCTATTTTCATGATACGCCTGAAGAGTATCTCTATCTGTATCCTACGTTGTTGGGAGCAAGACCGTTAGAGAGCGTCCTGAGTGAATACTGCCAGAACACCAGCGTATTGATTATCGGTGATGCGGGAGCTGCACGCGGCCATTATGATAGTGCTCGTATTCAAGCGGCCAAAGAAGTTGTCGACAAATTAGAGCAGTACACCTATCTGTATAGCTGGCTGAACCCGGTTCCTAAAGCTCGTTGGGCAAATACGACGGCAGCCTATATTGCGCAACTCCTCCCAATGTTTCCCTTGAATTGGGAAGGTCTCAACGATACCGTCAATGTTTTGCGTGGACAAGCGTTAACAGGAGCACGGGAACCATGAACAATTCGCTCGATTTTACTCCTGATACAACCCTGTTCAAAAAATATTGGTTGCCGCTAGAGCAAGCCATCCAGAGGGTTGCGCGCTTTGAGCGCGACTTTGGCAAAGCGCATCTGACATTGGCCTGTCATGCCGCGTTGCCATCGATCCTGACGCCCGAACTCGTCAATCTGATACGCATCAATTTCTTAGAGACATCCGTTGATTGGATTGCCGAATGCGATCTCCTGCTCTCATCGTTGTGCCAGCCCATCGATCAAGGCGTTTTTGAAATAGAGCCACAGATACGCCAGGTCTTGCTTATCGCACTGCAAACGCATCTTGAGTATGGGCCTGAGCGGCTGGAAGAAATAGCACAATTCTTATACAACTACAGCGAAACGGAGCGTGTGAACGCATTACCTGTCCATATCAAACGTACCTATCAATGGATTAGTGGCGCGTATCTTGATCCGGATGCTACCATTCAGAATATGTTTGATCTGCTCAAAGATGTCCAGACCGATGAATTTCTGTCCCACATGCCGGATTATCTGCATATTGGCAAAACGCTGGCACTGATCGCAAACCCATTGGAGATGACCAGCTTGCAAGTCGAGCTAGACGATCTGGTTGGCACCGCGCAACTCTCTACCTTCTATTGGACTGGCGATAAAGAAAATCTTTTGGGCTTACTGCAAAACACGAGAAACGACGACCTGGATGAAATTACGCATGCTTTGACAAAACCTGTGGTGAACTGGTTGGCGACTTCTGAATTTGTGACCAGCGAGGAACGTTCAGTTTCTCTGTTACCAGTATCGCAGGAAACACCAGTTGCTGAAAGTACGGCTAGGACTGAGAGAAAACCCGTCACTATTTTTTGTTCGTATGCATATGAGGATGAAGAGCTACAGAGAGAGTTGGCAGGCTATTTAGCACCATTACAAGCACGGGGTTTGATTACCTATTGGCATGATTCTTTGGTTTCTTCTGATGATATTGAAGATCATAGGCGCGTAGTTGATGAATATTTGAATACGGCTCAAATTATTCTTCTGCTCATCAGTCCAAACTTCATAGCTTCAGACTATCACTATGACATTGAGATGCCACGTGCGATGGAAAGGCATGAGCAAGGAAATGCGCGTGTCATTCCTGTTATTATCCGCTCTACGGCGGGATGGCAGACTGATTCTTTTGGCAAACTACAGCCCTTACCAATAAATGCTGAACCCGTCAATGAGTGGGAAGATCGAAGTGCTGCTTTTGCCGATGTAGTGAGTGGAATTGAGCGTGTTGTTGAAGAGCTACAAACGCTACAAAGTTTACCTGTGACATCTACTGTAGAGAAACCACGAGCATCTGTACAACCTCTCGAAATTTTTCTGGTCTATGCTTACGAGGATACATCATTTCTTATCGAGTTGGAAAATTACTTGTCTCCCTTGCGTGAGCAGGGAGTGATTACAACTTGGTCGGATCGTCAGATTCCTGCGGGTGCTGACAGAAGGCAAGTAATCGATATGCACCTGGAGCGTGCATCTCTTATTTTGCTCCTTGTGAGTCCGCGCTTCTTAATGTCAAGTGAGTGTAGTTATGAGATGCAAATTGCGTTGCAGTATCGTGATATGGACGAAGCAATTGTCATTCCTATCCTTCTCCGCCCTTGTATGTGGAAGGAAACGCCTTTCGCAAATGTACATGTTTTGCCAAAGGATGGCATACCTATTTCTCTATGGGAAGATCGAAATGCGGCTTTTACCGATGTCGTTGGTGGAATCGAGCAGGTTGTTGAGTTACAGAAGGAGCAAGGCTTTCTCGAAAGATCCAGACAAAGAGAACTGCTGGCTACTCCGGCACCCATTGAGATTTTTTTTGTCTATGCTTACGACGACGAGTCTTTTTTTGACGAGATATATAACCACATCTATCCTTTGTATCAAAGAGCCTTGATTACCATGTGGTCAGATCGCCAGATCCCCGGGGGGGTTAATAAGAGGCAGGAGATCGACATACACCTGGAAAGTGCCTCTCTCATTCTGCTTCTCGTAAGTCCTCATTTTTTAGCTTCAGACGACTGTAGATATAAGACACAAAAAGTCTTGCAACGCTATCAAGCAAACGAAGCACGTATAATTCCCATCATTGTGCGTCCTTGTGCCTGGGAAAATGAGGCTTTCGCATTGCTGCAAGTTCTTCCCACATATAGCAGACCCATTACAAACTGGAGTAACCAGGATGCGGCTATTGCTGATGTGGCTGATGGGATACAACGTGTCATTGAGGATATCAAAGAACCACAAACGTTGCCTGAAATCCGTAATCCAATGGAGACGGGAGCAACCACGCTACCTATTGAAGTTTTTGTGGCCTATGCTCATGAGGATGAAGTATTTCTTATTGGGTTAGAAAAGTTTCTGTCTTCTTTGCGTCAACAAGGTTTGATTACGATATGGTCAGATCGTCAGATTCTTCCTGGCACTGAATGGAAACAGGAAATTGATGTACGCCTGAAACGTACTCGCATTATTCTGCTTCTCGTGAGTCCTCATTTCTTAACCTCAAATTATAGTGGCATTGAGATGCAAAAAGCTTTGGAACGTCATCAAGCGAACGAGGCGCGTGTTATTCCCATCATTGTTCGGCCCTGTGAGTGGAGGGGTGCTCCTTTTGCACATTTACCAGTTCTACCTCCAGATGCCAACCCTATCACAAATTGGGGTAGTCAGGATGAGGCATTTTTTGATGTGGCGAGTGGTATTTTTCGTGTTATTGAAGCTCTGCAAATGCCAAATGTTTTACCCGTATTAACCGCGGACAATCTTGAGATTCCTACCCAGGCATCTCTCACGAATTTTACGAACGAGGATGTAAATGCTTATGATGAGGAAGATGAACATGCCCTAGTTATCGCAGACAAGAAAAATTTGGATGGTATAGAAATATTTATATCATATGCACCTGAAGATAAGGAATTACTGGAACAACTGGTAAAATATTTGGCATCTCTCAGCAGGCAAGGACTGGCGAATATTTGGTATGATCATCAAATTGAAGCAGGATTTCACAAGCAAGTAGAAATTAATCAGCATATTAACAGCGCACAGATTATTTTACTTCTGATCAGTCCTGATTTTATCGCGTCGGACTACTGTTATAGCATTGAAATGCAACGTGCGATAGAACGACATAACCAGAGAGAAGCATATGTTGTCCCCATTCTTTTGCGCCCAGTCTATTGGCAAGATACACCATTGGCACAATTTGTCATGCTCCCTACGGGAGCAAAACCAGTTACCAGCTATGAAGACCAGGAGGAGGCATTGCTTGATGTCGTAATAGGTATTGCAAGAATAGGGAGAGAAATTATTCTTCATGGCAGTGACCCATCTCTAAAAAAACCAATACCCATAGCTGATATATATCTGCCTTCATGGGTTGGAAACAAAGGCGTTGCCTCTTTCCTATTAAATGGACAAGAACATATTTTATACTACACACGCATCGATGGTATCAGAAAATTTTTAGATCAAAGAAAATTTGATAACCTTAGATATCAAACAATTCTCCTAACGTACAACCAAGAAGAATTAGTAAGGGAAGAAGTCCCTGAATTACCAAACTTTAGAACTCTAGTAAAACAGCACAAGTTCCAAATAGAAGAAGTAGATTGTCTGTTCACCTTTAAGAAGAATGCATTGGGAATTATGAGTGTCCGTATAGAAGTTGGTGGGATTGTGGTGTTCTCACACTAAATATGAAAAGGCTAAAAGATGCATATAAGGCAGAAGTGTTGTAAAAATGGAATCCTCTCACAGAAACAACGCGCAATCATCCCAACGTTTCACCCCGCGCTTGCTGCCCCAAAACCAAATACTGCGCCAGCAGCGCAGCCTTAGCATCAGCCCGGCCAGCCCTCTCCAAAAGATCCGCATAATTATTCAGCAAGATAAGCGTATCAGGATGATCAATCGGCTGAATTTGCAGCAAGAGCGCCCAGGCTCGCTGATACAGTTCCTCAGCCTCCTCATACTTTCCCAGATCAACATAGACGAGTGCAAGGTTGTGCAGGGTATTCGCAATACGCAGATGCGTCGGCTCCAAATGCTGTTCCCATATGGTGAGCGCCTGTTTGTACAGTTGCTCCGCCTCCGCATATTTTCCTTGTACGCGATAGAGTCCAGCCTGATTATGCATTGTCACAGCCACACGAGGATGGTCAGCACCCAGTTCCTGTTTTTGCAGCGTGATAACGCGATCCGTCAACTGTTCGGCCTCTGCATAGCGTTTTTGAGCTTGATAGACTAACGCGAGATTGCCGAGCGTTGCAATCGTATCGGGATGCTCGTTTCCTACCGCTTGCTCGTAGCTCTTAAGCGCTTTTTGATAAAACTGCTCGGCTTGCACATACTTTTCCTGTGAACGGTAGAGGTCAGCCAGATTATTGAGTACGGAAGCGGTGTGGTGATGTTCTAGCCCTACCGCTTGCTCATAAATGGTCAGAGCACGTTGATAGAGCGATTCTGCCTGTTCGTACTTTCCCTGACGGGTGTATAATCCAGCGAGGCTATTGAGGGTCGCAGCTACATTTGGATGGTCTAAACCCAGTCGTTGCTCACGGATCGTCAACGCGCGTTGATAAAGCTGTTCAACCTGTGCATACTTTCCCTGTTCTTCAAGCACCAATGCCAGATTATGCAGAATGGTTGCAACTTCAGGGTGTTGCAGGCCAAAGGCCACTTCAGATGGTGAGAGGATCTCTCTGAAAAGAGCTTCGGCTTCCCTAGAACGTCCCTGATGGTGATACAGCCTTGCCAGACTATTGAGCGTCGCCATCGTTTCTGGATGGGAGCGCCAGAAATGATGTTCACGAATAGAGCACGCCTGGTTATAATAGGACTCGGCCTGACTATAGAGCCCTTGATTTTGATACAGTTCTGCAAGATTATGAAGCACAGAAGCGGTATCAGGATGTTCTGGTCCATAGATATCTTGACGTAAGATCAGCGCGTCTTGAAAAAGTGGTTCCGCTTGTGCATAGTTTCCTTGTGCCAGATAGAGCTTGCCAAGATTGCAGCAGACCGTGGCAATGTTGGCATTTTCTGTCTGCCCATCAGCCTGTTGCCAGATCGCCAGAGCCAGCAGGTAAAACTGCTCAGCCTCTTCATACGTTCCTTGTTCTGCATAGAGTAGCGCGAGATTATTGCAACACGCGGCAACGTACGGATGTGTGGAACCCAGTTCTTGTTGCCAGATAATGAGTGCTTGCTGATAGAGGGGTTCAGCTTCAGCATACCGCGCACGCACCCGTAAGTATGCGCCAGCCTGATTGAGCAAGCGCGCAGCATTTGCAAAGTGCATTTCCCATGTTTGGATCAATTCTGCACAACGTTGTGCCTGCACGATATAGCGTTGGCAGCGTGACCACGTTGCAAACTCGACACCGGGAAAGACCGTATTGACCGCCTGTACCGCGCGTATGGCCCACAAAAATTGATAGTCATGTCCCATCTGCTGTTGAAACACCGTTTGCACGAGACGATGGATCGTCAGCGTTTGCGTATCGGGGTCGCGATAGACGAGAGAGAAGCGTAAGATTTCTTTCATGGCCTGATCGAACTGCAGCGGATGATCTGCAACCGGCCCAAGGATGGTGCCCATATGCTCTGCGGCATCGGTCACAACTTCTTCTGGAATCTCATCGGAAAAGAGCAACGCCATCAAATGGAGCAGTTCTATAGCAGCAGCATTCGTCTGCGTAATCTTCTCAAACGAGAGCGACCACGTCGTTGCAACCGATTCTGGATAGGGAGCCTGCGGATCTCGCGCTTGCAGCAGGTCCGCATTGCGTGCATGATAGAGATCAAGATAGGTCGCAAGGGAACACGGCGTTTCGCGAATATAGGCTCCAGCTTGATCAAGGGCGAGCGGCAGGCCATCCATCTCCTGCGTCATCTGGAGGGCGAGGGTACGATCGGCAATCGAAGCGTCATCGAGCAAAGACGAAAGAGGAATGATCCCAGCCCGGCGTAAAAGAAAGAGCGCGCCAACCTCTGGGGACATCGTGTCTATCTCGATGCGTTGAGCGACCTCACCAAACGCTCGTGTACGCGTCGTCAGTACAATATGCCCTCTCGTAGCAAGCGGAAGAAATGGCTCAACAATGGCGAGATCTTCAACGTTATCCAGGATCAGGAGCCATTGTGCGTTGAGGCGCAACCAGCGCATGACGGCCTCAATAATGCGTTGTGTCTGTTGAGCGTTTCGTTCGGGCAATTGGAGGACGGCGGCAATGCGTACAAACTCAGTCGTAAGCGTCGTCAGCGATTCAGCATTGACCCAGAAGACCGCCTGTTCGATCCGTTGATCAATCTCCCTGGCCCAGTCAACACCAGGAAGAACCAGACGCTTGCTCCACAGGGTGATGAAGCCGTTGCGTTGGAGGGTGCTAAGATGCTTTTCCAATTGTCGGGCAAAGACTTCATCTTCCGGGACAGAGGAAAGAAAGACGTTGACAGTATTTTGAGACGTTTTCATACAGCAAATATTCAACTCCCACAAGAAACGTTTTGCTGATAGTATACCATTATCTCTCAATAAGAGATTGATCACTCGTAGTCGAATCGGTATCTCAGCAAGCGAATGAGGAACAGACTTGTGACAACAAAAGAGGAAACCCAGCTAGGGGTTGCCGGGTTTCAATAGCCAAACGAAACGACTGGTTATGCTGTCTTTGTAAGAATAAAGCTGCCAGCAGGCTGAGTATAACCTGGATAGAACCAGACTCCACGTAAGCTTCCATCAGGATAGACAGCAGCAATATAGGTACAATTCAATTCAATTTGATTCCCCTGTATATATGACGGATCCGTGAACTCCACAAACGTTCCTGTTCCATGGTTGTAGAGTTGTGTCACATACGGCAATTGATCCTGACGAAACTGACTGCTGCTACCTTCAGTCCCGGTTACGCTCACTGTCGTATTCTCATACAATGGCTCGAACAACGTTCCAGCTACTATCCCTTGATTTGCTGGGATTGTTAAGGTTCCTTGAAATGATCCGGAATAGGGTATGGGCGCATTCGTATTATACATAAACGGGCTTTGCCAGGTTCCACCTTGTTTAAGAGGATCAGGCCGTGGCTGTATCACTACAATGACAAGAATCAAGGCTAAAATTAGCACTGCTATAAGCGATACAATTGCAGTACGTTTCCAATAATTAGGAGGTCGGGAAAATTCGTGTGGTCTGATTTTCTCTGAATAAGGGTTTTCTGCTGGTGGATATTCGCGCATGTGTTGAGGGTCCATTTTCATTGAACTTCTCCTATCTCTCCTCAGTCAAGAGGGGTATGAAAACTATCGTTTGTCGTTAGCCAAACAGACCGATCAACCAATCGACAACAGAATGAATAGTCTTTTCATTCTGATGAATGTCACTCATATCGGCTGCGGCTGCTTGTACTAAATGGGTGAGTCGATCACGCTGACGCAAATGAATTGCCTCTTTTAGCGTCATTGAGATCTGTACATCGTTTCGCATCATGAACAAGAGATGATCACGCAGTTCGTATTCGCTTCTCATACGTTGCTTCCTGTAATGTTCAGGGAATCTTGCGCTACCCGAACACGCGGATTTTCAAGAGACCTCCTTCTCGTTGGAACTTTTCTGAGGCGAACGTATTCTCGCTCTGCTCGTACGTTTTTTCATTTCTGGTTGTAATTTTGCCACAGGTCATGAAAAACGTCTTTGATACAACTGGGAGAGTGTTTTGGGTATGACTTGAAATCGCTTGAAATATGTGGTAAAAGTCTATCAACAGACACTCTGGTGATCGGGAAAGCTCGTTACGAACTTTGCTTCTGTGGACTTGACTCGATTTTGGAGGGTTGAGGAAGAGAAACTTACTACAGAAAGCAAATACCCTCACATACGTGTTGATAGAAGGTATCGCAACGAAAAAACGTTTGTGGTGATACAGACATTGTCGCCAACCATCTCATTATTTTGAGCCATGGATAGACAAGAAAGAACATTTGATGAAGAAAAAGAGCGCGTTGTTTGGGAAAAGCTCTCACAGCGCCTCTCAACGCACCAGCTTTCATAGAACTGAGGGAAACCATGATATAATAATGAATGAAGAAATGAACACTTGTTTTGCAGAAAGAATGACTATTTTGAGCAAGGAATACGCTGATGGCAGCCAATCCGCAACGCCTGTACATGACGGTAGAGCAATATCTTGCGTTTGATCGCGCTAGTGACACGAAATATGAATACCTTGATGGAGAGGCTGTGGCCATGTCAGGTGGTTCGGTGAACCATAGCCGCTTGGCGGGCAATCTTTTTTTTCTGTTGGCTCAGGCACTGGGCACCAGAGGCCCATGTATTCCCTACAACAGTGATATCCGTGTCCTGGTCGCCAAACGGCAATACGTCTACCCCGATCTCACGGTCTCTTGTGATGAGAATGATCATCAGGGGGAGCACGATACCCTTTTTTCTCCGCGTTTGATCGTTGAAGTGATTTCGCCGAGTACAGAAGCCATTGACCGCGGGAGAAAGTTGAACTGGTACCGCAATCATCCCAGTGTTCAGGAATATCTGCTCATCAATACCCGTATGCAACTGATAGAAATGTATCGGAGGGGAAATCTTGGCGAGCCATGGGCGTATCAAACCTACAGTGCTCATGAGACCTTTCACCTCGCCTGTCTTGATCTCTCACTGGCGGTCAATGCTGTGTATGCAGGTCTGAATATTCCTCTTCCTGACACGCTGGATCCTCTGGTGCAAGAGGAAGAGTGATTCTCACACGCTTGAGACAAGAGCATTTGTCTCATTTTACCTTCTCATACGTTGTGAAAAACCGCATGCTGTGACACCTTTTTTTATTGTCCGCCCATCATCCGTTTTGAGGCACAATGGAGGCAGGGTGTCCCCCCTTGCACATTCTCAAGAGGTCGGGTATAGTGTCCTCTAGAGCGGTGCGGAGACGAAAGAACATCCTGCATATGAAACCGAATGACCTTTTGTGTCAGAAGCAGGAAAAGAACTTCGGACATCTTTCGTCAACGCAAAAGAATTTTTTGGCGACATCTTTTGTCAGAGTATCGAAAAGCCCATGTATAAGAGAAAAAAGAGATGGAAAAGCTTAGAACATCTTTTGTCATGGAATCAAAAATACGCAGTGATAAGAGACAAAAAAAGGAAAAAACGTTACGACCTCTTTTGCCGTAAAGGGTAAAAAAAGTTCGTGACAGCTTTTGTCAGCCCCGCTCAGGAATTTTTGAGGAGTGAGTCAACTGGCCTGCCAGGCCGATTGACACGATTTTGGCAGGGTTCCTGTAGGTTCCTGCCTTCCAAGCAGGCTGTCGCGAGTTCGAATCTCGTCTCCCGCTTTTTT
>ODAK010005929.1_pt1 | contig 12353 bp, 11 predicted proteins | sample 1539591 | NCBI WGS metagenome assembly ODAK01 (sample SAMEA3539303, study PRJEB22396) | soil metagenome | biome: tundra; feature: field; material: soil | place: USA | collected 2010-05 | depth 0.15 m | reverse complement strand
CGAGCACGACGGCGAACGCGGTTTATGCCACCGGCAGCACGACCGACTTCGCGGCAACCCAGACGCTCTTGCCCCTCTAACCAAGGGACAACACCTTTTAGCAAGGCGTGATGGGAGCCCCGGTCCTCTGAAGGGACCGGGGCTCCTTTCCATGTGGGGACGGTTCTACAGCGCGAGCTGTTCTCCTAGGTCGGGACCGTGGTCCCTACACCGTGGGTCGGGCCGGAAGGCTCTCTTCGAGGTGAGACGACGAGCATTGCCAGCCACCAGGTTCACTGCCCCTGCTCAACGTGACCGAGGGGAAGCGCCCCAACTGGCGTCGTCACCAACTCTCCGCGTTCGAGCAGTCAGGCTGGCACACCCGAATGCTTGCATGACAGGCGGATCACCGCGTTCGGTGAGCCCGACTGCGATCCTCCGTGAAGATTTTGTGGCGGAGGGAGTGGGATTCGAACCCACGGTGCCCTCGCGGACACAACGGTTTTCGAGACCGCCCGATTCGGCCACTCTCGCATCCCTCCGAGCGAGGAGGTTAGCCGACGATGTCGCGACGGTTTGCGAAGAAGTCCCGTAAGAGCGTTCCGGCCGGAACAGCGCTCACGCCGCGGGAAACGTCGATCTCGTGGTTGAGGCGGGGGTCCGCGCATAGATTGAACAGTGAGCCGCAAGCGCCTGTCTTCGGGTCGAACGCGCCGAACACGAGGCGGTTGATCCGAGCGAGCACTGCTGCGCCTGCACACATGGGGCAAGGCTCGAGTGTCACCACGAGCGTGGCGTCGTCGAGGTGCCAGGTGCCGAGCAGCTCTGCGGCATCTTGTAGGGCAAGGATCTCGGCGTGGGCCGTCGGGTCCTTGCGCAGTTCGCGTTCGTTGTGGCGCTGCGCGACGACGTGGCCCTCGATGAGCACGACCGCTCCGACGGGCACGTCGTCGTGGTCAAGAGCGAGCGTGGCCTCCTCAAGAGCAACGGCCATGGCCTCGGCGTCGGTCACCTTGGGAGCGTAGATCCGCGCGTCGGGCCGCGCGGCGGGCAGGGGCCGGGGCCGGCGTCTTCGGAAAGCTCGAGAGTGCCGGTGAGTGTGACGGCGTCGAGAAGGCGCCGGTCATGTGTGACGAGCAGCAACGTGCCGTTCCAAGCCGCGAGCGCCACTTCGAGCTGCTCGATGGCCGGCAGGTCGAGATGGTTGGTCGGCTCGTCGAGGACGAGGCAATTGGTGCCCTTGGACATGAGCAGCGCCAATTCCGCTCGCGTCCGCTCGCCGGGCGACAGGGTTCCGAACGCACGCTCGACCTCGCCGGCGCCCAGAGCGAACTTGGCAAGCAGCGAGCGTGCTTCACGGGTCGTCAGTCCGCTCGCGCCGAGAAAGCCGGTCATGAGCGGCTCGTCCGTGTCGAAGCGCCGCCTGGCCTGGCCGAGCTCACCGAACACGACTCGGGGACCGATCCATCGCTTGCCTTGGTCGAGGGGTATCGTCCCGAGGATCATCGAGAGCAAGGTCGTCTTGCCGGACCCGTTGCGCCCCAGGATCCCCAGGCGGTCGCCCCATCCGACCTCGAGGTCGATCGGGCCCAGATGCCAGCTTCCACGCCGGACAACCGCGCCTTCGAGCCGCGCGACGACGTCGCCGCTTCGTGGCGCGGCGGCCATCTCGAGGTGGAGGGTCCAGGGTTCGAAGGGCTTTTCCACCTCAGCGAGGCGCTCGAGGGCGCGTTCGGTCGAGCGGACCTTGGAGGCCTGTTTCTCGGTGCGGTTCAGCCGGAAGTCCCTTTGCACCTTGTCGTTGTCCTTCGGGCCCTTGGCCGCCTTTGAGACGCCCGTAACGGCCCACTGCCGCTGCTGGCGTGCTCGGGCGAGGAGCCGGTCCCGTTCGCTGCCGTAGGCGATGTGAGCCTCCTCAGCGTGGCGTTGCGCCGTGGCTCGGGCATCGAGATAGGCCTGCCAGCCGCCCCGGTACAGCGTCAGCCTGTGAGAGCCGGGGTCGATCTCCCCGACCGAGGTCACGATGCGCTCGAGAAACGCCCGGTCGTGGGACACGACGACAAGTCCGCCACCGCGGCGATCCAAGAAGTCCTCAAGCCTCTCGAGGCCGTCGAAGTCGAGGTCATTGGTGGGCTCGTCCAATAACACGATGTCGAACCGGGACAACAGGAGGGCTGCGAGCGCCGCCCTCGCCGCCTGACCGCCGGAAAGCTGCGACATGCCGAGAGCCAGCAGTGATGCCGGGAGAGCGAGGTCGGCACAGACGGTCCCAGCCCGTGCTTCGAGATCCGGACCGCCGAGCGCCAGGTACCTTTCGAGCGCGGCCCCGTAGCAGGCGTCGGCTCCCTGCTCGGCGGCGGCCAGCGCGCCTGCCGCCCGGTCAAGCTCGGCTTGTGCCTCGGTGACTCCTGTTCGCCTCGCGAGGTACTCGGCGAGCGTCTCTCCTTCGATGGCCTCGCGTTCTTGTGCCAGGTAGCCCACGGTCGCGGTCGGGGGCAGGCGCGTCACGCGACCCTTGTCGGGTTGGTCGAGTCCCGCGAGGATCCGCAGCAACGTGGTCTTGCCGACGCCGTTGGGCCCGAGGACGCCGAGTCTCGTCTCGGCGCCGACCGATAGCCCCACCGTCTCCAGGACTGTCTGCACACCTTGGTACTTGGTCACACCGCGGGCGACCAGAGTCGTCGCTCCACCTGTCGGTGCGCGTGCGGTGGAGCTCTTCAGGGCGTTGCGTGCGTTGCGTGCGTTCGGCATGTCGATCCCCATGGTGAGACGGATGGTGGGCCAAGCTCGGAGGGGGATCAACTACGCACGGAGCAAAGGCTATCCGCCGTACCCGGGGTTCGCGCTCCAGGCCCGGCTCAGCCCCGCTGAAACACGCTCAGCCGGGCATACGCCGCCATAGCGAGCGGGGGACGAGCCTGAGGACCCCGAACACGTACCGGAGCACAGAAGGGACCCAGACGACCTCCGCGCCAGTCTCGAGGCCGCGCACGACTGCATCGGCGACCTCGGACGCGTCGCTGGCAAGTGGCGTCGGCGTGCGCCCCGCGGTCATCTTCGTTCTCACGAAACCAGGCCGTACCACCATCACGCTCACCCCACTTCCGCGAAGTGCGTCGCCGAGGCCGATCCCAAAGCCGTCGAGGCCCGCCTTGGCCGCCCCGTAGACGAAATTGGCGGCGCGGACGCGATATCCGGCGACGGAGGAGAGCACGACGATCCGGCCGTGGCCCTGCGCGCGCAGCACGCGGGCGAACGCCGTCATCGCGGCTGCCGGGCCAGTGAAGTTCGTCGTCGTGAGAGAAGCGACCCTGGAAGCGTCGAGGGTGGTGAGATCTGCCATGTCGAGCTCACCGGCGGCGATCAGCACAAGGTCGATGTCGCCGAGCCGTTGGACTGCCGAGTCGGCGAAGTCCTCGAGGGCTCCTATCTCGGTCACGTCGAGCTGCTCGGTCTCGACTCTGGGGACCGAGAGACCACGGAGCTCCTCGGCCGCGGCCTGAAGGCTGCCGCCGGTCCTGCCCGTGAGGAGAACAGAGGAAAGGCGGCGGCCGGCGAGGGCACGCAGGATCGCCCGGGACAGATCGGAGCCTCCGCCGACCACGACCACCGTCTGTGGCATGCCGGTGACGTCGTTCATGGTCTGCTACCTCCAAAGACTCGGGGACCTTGTCGCGAACGGGGCCCGTTGTTCAGTTGAACTGGAACGACCTCTTGGAAAGGTTGAGCCAGAAGCCCTCGATGGCCGTGTCGATCGTCGAGGGCGCGTCGATCACGGCTCCGAGCGCGACGAAAAGCGGTACCAGGTGGTCGACCGTCGGGTGCGCGAACTCGAGAGCCGGCGCTCGGCGCCGGTAGTCCATCAGCGCGTCGAAGTCCCGGAGGGCGATGGATTCGGCCGCCCAGGCATCGAACTCCGCCGACCAAGCCGGCGGGTCGTCGTCGGGTCGGGTCGGGTCGATGAACGGGAGTCCGTGTGTGAGAAAACCGCTGCCGATGATGAGGACGTCCTCGTCGCGAAGCGGGGCGAGCTGTCGTCCGGTCTCGAGCAGAGCCTCGGCCCGAAGATTCGGCATCGAGATCTGAAGGACTGGGACGTCCGCCTCGGGCCACATGCACATGAGCGGGATGAACGCGCCGTGGTCGAGCCCTCGTCCTGGCGACTCTGCAATCGGCTGGTGGGCTGCGAGCAGCTCTCGTACCCGGCCGGCCAGCACCGCTGCGCCGGGCGATGGGTAGACGAGCTTGTAGAAGCGCTCTGGAAAGCCCCAGAAGTCGTACACGAGCGGCACGGTGGTCGTCGCCGCGATGCTGAGCGGGGCCCGTTCCCAATGTGCCGACACCATGAGGATCGCTGCCGGGCGCCTCAAAGAACCGGCCCAGGATGCGAGTTGTCCGGGCCAGACGGGATCGTCCAGAAGTGGAGGCGCTCCGTGGCCGAGGTAGAGCGCCGGCATCCGGGCCGCCTCCCGTGTCGAGACCGAGTCGCTCATGATGAGTGTCATTCTGCCCGACGGCGGGGGAAGACCGAGTCGTCGAGATCGCGTCCGGCGACGTGGCTGTCGGGAGAGCTACCAAACGACGCGCTCCGATGGCGCTCGATAGGCTTCCTGGAATGGGCTTTTCTGGATGGCCGGCCGAGGCGATCGAGTTCTACGAGGGCTTGGAGGCTGACAACTCCAAGACGTACTGGAACGAGAACAAGCCGGTCTACGAGAACTGCGTGTTGCGGCCGATGACAGAGCTCCTCGCCGAGCTCGCGCCGGAGTTCGGGGCGGCCAGGCTGTTCCGCCCCTACAGGGACGTACGGTTCAGTGCCGACAAGGCGCCCTACAAGACGGCGATCGGGGCGGTCCTCGAGCTCGGGGGCTACGTCCAGCTGTCGGCGAGTGGCCTCGCGTCGGGAAGCGGCATGTGGATGATGGCTCCAGATCAGCTGGAGCGGTATCGCAAGGCTGTCTCTGCGGAGACCACCGGTCAATCGCTCGCCGACCTGTTGTCGGTGCTCAGGGCGGCCGGGATCCAAGCCGAGGGCCACGATTCCTTGAAGACGGCGCCGAAGGGCTATCCGAAGGACCACCCGCGCATCGAGCTGTTGCGCTACAAGGGCGTCACCAGCTGGAAGCAGTGGCCGCCAGGCGCCTGGCTCGGCAAGCCCGGTGCCAAGGATCGCATCATCGGCTTCCTGCGGATGTCACAGCCCCTCAATCAATGGCTGGCGGCCAACGTCGGGCCGTCGGAGCTCGAGCACTGGGGACGTCACTGAGGAGCCCTCCGGCCGGCGGTGATCGACGTTCAAGGATTGCCCAGGTAATCGCTTGCGAGGCGTGTCGGTGCTCGAGGTCGGGCTGGCGCCGCAAGTTTCAGACGAGCCAGCGTCCGTCTTCCATGACGGTGCGTTCCTCGAGCTCGTCGACTTCGCGCCAAACCTGAACGCGACGCGGCCAGAAGACGATCCAGACCATCGAGTCCACCGGTCGCGGATCCCAACCTGCTTGTGCGCAGTAGCGATCCGCGTCCTCCTCGGCGATCGCGCCTGACTCGAGGATGACGGCCGTGCCCTCGAGCGAGACCACGTCCCTGGTCGGGCCGAGCACGAGATGAGCGGTACCGGTGGCGGCGATGTTGCGGGCTGTCCGGTTGCGTCGATTCGTGACCAGGACGATGCGCTCGTCGACCCAGGCGAAGGAGAGCGGCACGAGACAGGGCTCGCCTGTGCCGCTCGTTGTGGCCACCCAGACGTCATTCTCGGAAGACAGCTTCTCCAGGGCGTCCACCTTGCGCTGGAGGAGGTCTCGGGGCTCGCTCATCGGGCCAATTCTAAGATGACGGCAACTTCAGTCCGGCACAGGGCACGTTGCACCACGTTCGGGCTGATCGAGACCTGCAATTCCGTTTTCGGGCAAGCGCCCGACAGGCAGCCCTCAGCCGAGCGCCCGTAGACTTCATGTTCCCGGACTGTCCGGGACTCGAACGGAAGCCAAGTTGGGAAGTGGGAGGAGAACAATGACGATTGCCGTTGGCGACCGAATACCCGATGTCGAGATACGGGTGATGGGCAGCGACAAGCCGGAGCCGGTCCGGACCGGTGACGTCCTCGGAAGGGGCAAGGTCGTGCTGTTCGCCGTCCCCGGCGCCTTCACCCCCACCTGCTCGGACTACCACCTTCCCGGTTACGTCATTCGTGCTGGCGAGCTGCGCGCCAAAGGGGTTGACACGGTTGCCTGCCTATCGGTCAACGACCCGTACGTAATGGACGCCTGGGGGGACGACCAGGAGGTCGGTGATGCAGTCGTCATGCTCGCCGACGGCAATGGCACCTTTACCCGCGCGATGGGTCTCGAGTCCGACAAGAGCGGGGCCGGGCTCGGAACGCGGTCTCAGAGGTACGCGGCTGTCATCGACGACGGGATCATCACTACCCTTTTGGTCGAGCCCACCGGGGATCTGACCGTCAGTTCTGCTGAATCGGTGCTGGCCATCTTGTAGTCACTGGCTCGTCGCAGGATTCCTGCGGCGCCAAGGGCCGCCGTAAGGCATGTTTGCCAGCCAAACAAGCGCGTGAGATCGGGGGATCATATGGGTCGACGGTCCTTTGCCGGTACGGGCCGCGCGCTGGCGGCCGGCACCCTCGCGGCGGCGGTCGCGCTGGTCTTGGCTGGTGCCTCGGCGTCCGCATCGCCGACCGGAGTCGGTGCTCCTCGGACGGTTCGCGAAGCTCGGTTGAGCGGGCCTCAGGCCCACCACGCTCGGCCATACCGGGTTGCTGCTGCCTCGCTTGGCGACCTGTTGACCTACGACTATGGGAACACGCGCTCCGGCCACGACACGGTCGACCCTCCGATCAGCAACCTGTCGGGCAAGGCGGCCTGGGACGACGGTTCCCTCGACGGCGGTGTCTATGGCGAGCCGCTCGTGTACGACGCAACGGTGTATGTCGCCACGGAGAACGACACGGTCTATGCGATCGCGGCCCGCACCGGCAAGGTGCTCTGGCACTTGCACGTCGGGACTTCGGTGGCCAAGTCTGTGATCGATTCGGCTCCTACGGTGGGTTGCGGGGACATCGACCCGCTCGGCATCACCGGCACGCCTGTCATCGACGCCGCCACTGACGAGATCTTCGTCGCCGAAGAGACCGAGCTTGCCGGCCAGAAGGGCTGGCAGGGGATCAGGCACTGGCTTGTGGCGATCAGCCTGGCGAGCCACCAAGCGCTCTGGCACAGGGACATCGACCCGCCGTATGGCAACAACCCGAGCCACTACTTCATCCCGGCCGAGCAACAGCGCCCGGCGATCACGCTCGCGAACGGGTGGCTTTACGTTGCCTTCGGAGGTCTCGACGGTGACTGCGGCCAGTACCACGGCTACGTCGTCGGCCTTCCGACCTCCGGCACCGGGCCGCTCGGGAGCTATCAGGTCCCGACCCAGCGCGAGGGAGCGATCTGGGAGACGAACGGGGCTGTCGTGTCGCGACAAGGTGACCTGTACGTCGCCACGGGCAACGGGAGCTCCAGCACGGTTGCACACTTCGACGAGGGGAACGCGGTTGTCGAGCTGTCCCCGGCGCTGAAGCGGATCAGTTACTGGGCCCCCAGCAACTGGGTCGAGCTCAACGACCAGGACTGGGACCTCGGATCGGCCGGCCCTATCAACGTGCCGGGGACCTCACTTCTGTTCATTGCCGGGAAGCCCTCCTCGAGCGGTGACTACGGGTACCTCATGAGCGAAGGGCACCTCGCCGGCATAGGACACGGTGCATACACCGCCCCGGCATGTCCGGGGGGTGGTGACTTCGGTGCGGACGCGTCCGACGTCATCGGCACCGGTGACGGTGCGCGGATCTTCATCTACGCAGCGTGCGGAAGCGGGACCGAAGCGTTCCAGGTCACGACTTCACCCGTGGCGTTCCACCGTGTGTGGTCGCCCTCGTTCGGGAGCCCGAACGGGCCGCCGATCGTGGCGGGCGGTCTCGTGTGGGCCCTCGACTGGGATGGAGCGGCACTCTACGGCATGAACCCGGTCAACGGGCAGGTCCTCGTCCATCGGACGACGGACGCGCTCGAGCATTTCGCGACACCTGCTGTCGGAGACGGGATGCTGTTCGTGCCGAGCGCCAGCGGTGTCGAGGCCTTCCGCACCGCCGGCTGACCAGCAGCAATCAGATCGAACCGCGCGACGCTCAGGCAGTCAGCGCCACAGCAGCTTCGGGCGTCGCGACCCGGAAGCTAAAGCTCTCCTCGAGGTATAGATATGCGTTGTCGGCGTCGTGGTGGCTGTAGCCGAGCGACAGGTCTTCCCCCGACTCGAAGAGGAAGTCCCCGCCCCGCAAGCTGAGGACCACGGCACCCTCGACTCCCGGGGCCCACACGATCGGGCCACCGAGGATCTGGCGCAGGTGGTCGAGCACGACCAGTCCTCCGTGCTCGGTCGTCTCCACGACGCCGGTGTACTCCTGGGGGCCGAGGGCCAGGCCGTAGGGACCGCTCACACCGGCCTCCAGCAGCGTCTCGACTGCCTTGGCCACGTGTCCCGGATAGCTGGCGTAGACGGTTCCCAAGGCGATGGGCTCATGAGTGGTCGCGCCGGCTATCCCGACGATGCCGGCCGCGGGCCAGCCGTGGAAGACCGCGATGTTCTCGGCCACCGCGATCCGGCGCGCCGCCGCACCAAGTCCTGCCAGGTCAAGATCGGTGGCCCCACGGTCGGCATCGAGCAGCTCTTGACGCGAGATCGCGAAAGGAGCCCGAAGCTCGACCAGCGGCAGGACCCGGCGTTGGCGTGCCTGCAAATTCTCGCCGGGGGCCTTGACATCCGACACCCGTCCCAGGTTCGTGGCCGAATGTCCCCAGCCCAGGGGACCGGAGAAGTCCACCAACTTGCGGGCGCCGAGCGCAGGCACGAGCCGCTCGCGACCCTCGGCGTCCAGTTGGTTCCAGGCGATGTCGGTGATCGGAGCATGGGAACGCATGAGGTGGTTCACAACGACTCTCCTTTGAGGCTGCCGACGCCGAAGGTGCCCGCCGCGCCTCCAGCACTGGAGTCGCCGGGGACCTTGGCCTCAGCCTCGGCTTCGATCTCGGTGACCGGCGTGCTCGTGAAAAGGTACGTGCGAAGGTTGCCTTCCAAGACCGGATCATGGCGGCGCAGCCACTCAAGGAGCATCGCGGCGTGCTCTTTCTCCTCGTCACGGTTGTGTGCCAACACCGAGGCCAGTTCGGCGTCCTTGGTGGCGTCGATTCTCTGGTCGTAGCGGTCGATAGCCTCGAACTCCTCCTGGAGCGACGCGATGGCACGGTGCCTGTCGGCTGTCTCGGGCGAAAGGCGGTCTTCGGGCTCTTGCAGCCCGGCGGTGTCTGTCATAGTGAGCCTCCTCAAGGGCATCAAGCGACGGTCGGTGAAGCGACAGAGGACTACACAGCACTGCTATACGCGCTTCAGATCCCGCTAGGTTCGACGTTAGCCCGCAGCTTGCGCCCGGCGGCCAAAAGAGTGAGGGCACCACATCGCGAAGTGCGGCCGGCGGGCCGCGCGGAGCTGCCCGTCCTCGCATCCTGAGCTTCAGATCCCACCCGCGCGGGCACGGAAATTGCCCGGCCCGTTCGATCCGCGACCCATGACGGCGGCGTCCACTGGCGTGGAACTGAACCGGTCGCGATACTGGACCTGTCCGGCCGGCGATCTCGTGCCCGGTTGGCAGAGGAGACATCGTGCAGTACGGATACTTCGACGACGACCAGCGAGAGTACGTGGTCACGCAGCCAGACACCCCGCTTCCCTGGATGAACTACCTCGGGACCGAGGACCACTTCGGCATGATCTCCAACACTGCGGGCGGTTGCTCGTTCTATCGCGATGCACGCCTGCGCCGGCTGACCCGTTACCGGCACAACGGCGCCCCCTTCGACCTAGGCGGCCGTTACCTGTACCTGCGCGACGACACCGATGGCGACTACTGGTCACCATCGTGGCAGCCGACCCGGGGCCCGCTCGATGCCTACGAGTGTCGTCACGGCCTCTCCTACACGTCCATCTCCTCCGAACACGGCGGCGTCCGCGCCGAGATGCTCTACTTCGTCCCTCTTGGCGAGACGCTCGAGGTCTGGCGGCTACGGGTGCGCAACGACCGCGACACGAGAGCTGACCTCTCGGTGTTCTCCTTGGTGGAGTTCTGCCTCTGGGACGCCCTCGACGACTCGACGAACTTCCAGCGGAATTTCTCGGTGGGCGAGGTCGAAGTCGTCGACGGTGTCATCTACCACAAGAGCGAGTACAGGGAGCGTCGCAACCACTTCGCCTATTTCGCGTGCTCCGAGCCGCTCGCCGGTTTCGATACCCAGCGCGACGTCTTCCTCGGCCCCAACCGGGGATGGGACTCGCCGCTCGCGGTCGAGCGGGGATGTTCCTTCGACTCGGTCGCGCACGGGTGGGCACCGATCGGGTCCCACCACATCCGGCTCTCGCTCGCTCCCTCGGAGACGCGCGATGTCGTCTTCATCCTCGGCTACTCGGAGAACCCCACGGACGCGAAGTTCGACCCACCCGGAACCCAGACCATCAACAAGGCTCGAGTCCGACCGGTGATCGAACGCTGGCTGGCAACAGAGGAGGTCGAGCGAGCTTTCGGCGCCCTGCATGATTCTTGGGAAGAGCTCCTTTCCGTCCTCCGAGTCGAGACACCCGATCCTGACACCGATCGGATGGTGAACATCTGGAACCCGTATCAGTGCATGGCGACGTTCAACCTGAGCCGGTCGATGTCCTTCTACGAATCCGGTATCGGCAGGGGCATGGGATTCCGGGACTCGAGCCAGGACATCCTCGGTTTTGTCGGCATGGTCCCCGCAAGGGCCCGCCAGCGGATCCTCGACCTCGCGGCTACCCAGCTGCCCTCCGGCGGTGCGTACCACCAGTACCAGCCGCTCACCAAGCGCGGCAACGACGCGATCGGGTCTGGGTTCAACGACGATCCCCTCTGGCTCGTCCTCGCGGTGAGCGCTTACATGAAGGAGTCAGGGGACACCGGAGTGCTCGACGAGCTCGTGCCCTATGACAACTCGTCAGGAAGCGAGGCCCCGCTCTCCGAGCACCTTCACCGCTGCATCCGCTACACGCTCGACCGGTTGGGACCGCACGGGCTACCGCTCATCGGCCGCGCAGACTGGAACGACTGTCTCAACCTGAACTGCTTCTCGGAGAGCTCCGGTGAGTCCTTCCAGACCACCGAGAACCGAGAAGGCGGCGTCGCGGAGTCGCTCTTCATTGCCGCACAGTTCGTGCTTGCGTCCCACGAGCTCGCCGGGGTCGCCCGGCTGCGGGGCGATGGCGACGAGGCCTCATCCCTCGAGGCCGCCGCCTGCCGGATGGTCGTCGCTATCGAAGAACACGGGTGGGACGGCGAGTGGTTCCTCCGGGCCTACGATTCGCTAGGCGGCGTCGTCGGCTCGCACTCGAACGCGGAGGGACAGATCTTCGCAGAGCCGCAGGGCATGTGCGTCATGGCGGGGATCGGAGTCTCCGATGGGAAGGCTGCGGCCGCCCTCGCGAGCGTGAAGGACCGGCTCGCGACCGAGCACGGGATCATGCTCGTGCAACCTCCGTTCTCCCGGTACCACCTCGAGCTCGGAGAGATCTCCACCTATCCCCCCGGCTACAAGGAGAACGGCGGCGTCTTCTGCCAGGTCAATCCTTGGATCATGATTGCCGAGACGATCCTCGGGGACGGGGAGGCCGCTTTCGACTACTACAAGCGCACCAATCCTTCGGCGCGCGCCCCGATCAGTGACGTGCACAGATGTGAGCCGTACGTCTATGCACAGATGATCGCCGGCCGCGACGCCGCGAGCTTCGGCGAGGCGAAGAACTCCTGGCTGACGGGATCGGCGTCGTGGCACCTCACCGCGATCTCGCAGTGGATTCTCGGGGTGCGCCCAGAGCTCGACGGTCTTCGCATCGACCCGGTATTGCCGCCGACCTGGCCAGGATTCACCGCCCGCCGGCGATGGCGGGGGGCGACCTACGAGATAGTTGTTCACCAAGAACCGGGCGTGGGGGGCCGTGTCCAGCGGCTGGTAGTCGACGGCACGAGCGTCGAGGGCAACCTCGTATGCCCGGCACCGGAGGGGTCAACTGTCAGGATCGAGGCAACCCTGGAGCGCGCACTGCCGTCGTGCTGACCGAGCCAGTTCGGTTCGCGCCAGCCGTCCGAGGTGCAACGCGGCGAACAGGGAACCTTGACACCTAACCGAATAAGTAGTTCACTTCTTTACGAATGGTTTACGGCACGGCGTGGGGCGTGCCCTTGGTTGAACGACCGCGTAATTGGGCTCACGTGAAGATGAGCAGCTTAGGGAGAAGCGTTGTCGCACCTTGGT
>ODAK010005928.1_pt1 | contig 12354 bp, 8 predicted proteins | sample 1539591 | NCBI WGS metagenome assembly ODAK01 (sample SAMEA3539303, study PRJEB22396) | soil metagenome | biome: tundra; feature: field; material: soil | place: USA | collected 2010-05 | depth 0.15 m | reverse complement strand
AAAGCCGCTGCTTGATCGCTTGAGCAATGGGAAGCGCCCGGATTCCTCGGACCGTCATTCCCGCGAAAGCGGGAATCCAGTGTCTTTGATGTGCATCGCTGGGCGCCCGCTTTCGCGGGGGCAAGCGAAGGTGTGAACAAGCCGTAACGCAGCTCCGTAGTATCAGTCGAATCGAAACGAACGAATCCAAGAAATCCGTCCGGCGTTTTGCCTTTGCAAGTGCTTTCTTAAAAACATGAGGCTGCGATGAATCAGCCAATCTATGTTGTCGACGGGGCGCGTACGCCGTTTCTCAAGGCGCGAAGCAAACCGGGGCCGTTTGCGGCGTCGGATCTCGCGGTACAGGCCGGCCGCGCGCTGCTCGCACGCATGCCGTTTTCGCCTCCGGAACTCGATGAGGTGATACTCGGCTGCGCGAGCCCGTCGCCCGACGAAGTGAATATCGGTCGCGTGGTCGCGCTGCGCATGGGCTGCGGACTGAAAGTGCCGGGCTGGACGGTGATGCGCAATTGCGCTTCCGGCATGCAGGCTCTGGATTCGGCGATCAACAACATTCGCGCCGGACGCTCCAGCCTCGTCCTGGCGGGCGGCGTCGACGCGTTGTCCCGCGCGCCGCTGCTCTACTCCGATAAGATGGTGCTTTGGTTCGCCAATTTCAGCGCGGCAAGGTCCTTTGGCGCCAAGGCAGGCGCGTTTTTCAAGCTCCGTCCCACCGACGTGCTGACGCCGGTGATCGGCATCATGAAGGGGCTCACCGATCCGATGGTCGGCTTGCTCATGGGACAGACCGCCGAAAACCTGGCGTACCGATTTGGCATCACGCGGCGCGACATGGACGAGTTCTCGGCGCAGAGTCATCGGCGGGTGCTGGCAGCGCAAAAAGCCGGGCACTTCGACGGAGAAATCGTGGCGCTGTTCGACCATGACGGCAAGGTCTACGCGACCGACGATGGTGTGCGCGAAGATTCGACGCCCGAAAACCTCGCCAAGCTGAAGCCGTTTTTCGATCGCAAGTACGGCAACGTGACCGCCGGCAACAGCTCACAGATCACCGACGGCGCCGCGTGGCTGGTTCTCGCGTCCGAGGGGGCGGTCGCGAAACACAAGCTGCCGGTGCTGGGCACCATCGTCGACAGCGAATGGGCGGGACTCGATCCCGCCCAGATGGGACTCGGGCCGGTTTACGCCTCGACGCCGATCCTGCGGCGTCATCAACTTGGGCTCGGCGACATCGACGAGTGGGAAATCAACGAAGCGTTTGCGGCGCAGGTCATCGCCTGCCTTCGCGCATGGGCAAGCGACGATTTTTGCCGCGACGAGCTCGGGCAGGACGGCGCGCTCGGACAGCTCGACACCGACAAGCTCAATGTCGACGGCGGCGCGATCGCGCTCGGCCATCCGGTCGGCGCGTCCGGCGCGCGGATCGTTCTGCACCTCCTAAATACGCTCAAGCGCACCGGTGGCAAGCGCGGGATCGCGTCGATCTGCATCGGCGGCGGCCAAGGCGGGGCGATGCTGGTTGAACATGTCTGACTAAAGGCGCAGCGACGATGAGCTCATTGCTGCACTGGAAACTCGAGCGCGATGCCGGCGGCCTCGCATGGCTTACATTCGACAAGAGCGGTGCGACAACGAACACGCTCTCGGCCGCGGCAATGGATGAGCTTCGCACGGCGCTTGCCGATCTTGCCGCGCAGCCACCCAAGGGCCTGGTGATCCGCTCCGGCAAGGAGAATGGATTCATCGCCGGTGCCGACATCGACGAATTTGGCGAGCTGAAGACCGTCGACGATGCAGTGGCGCTGGTCAAGCGCGGATGGGACACGTTCGAGCTGCTTGCCAACGCGCCGTATCCGACGCTGGCACTGGTCCGCGGCTTTTGTCTCGGCGGCGGAATGGAGCTCGTGCTTGCCTGCCGCTACCGGGTGGTGGTCGACGAGCCCGGAACGCGCCTCGGTCTTCCCGAAGTCATGCTCGGCATCGTTCCCGGCTGGGGCGGAATCAAGCGCCTTCCGCGATTGACCGGCGCGCCTGCAGCGCTGGATCTGCTGCTGACCGGCAGGACCGTCGATGCGCGCAGGGCGAAGAAGCTGGGCATAGCCGACGAGTGCGTGCCGCTGCGGATCATGGACAACACCGCGCGCGGCGTGCTGCGCGAGCTGCCGCCGCCGCGCCGGGTGCCGTTTCCGCTTTCGCTGACACTCAATCCGCTGATTCGTCCCTTGATTGCCGCGAAGGCGAGAAAGCAGGTGGCCGCGCGTGCGCGGCGCGAGCACTACCCCGCGCCGTACGCGATTCTCGATATCTGGGTCAAATACGACGGCGACGCGTTGGCTGCACCGCCGTCCGATCCGTCATCCATCGCGAATCTGTGGCAGACGCCGACCGCCGCCAACCTGATTCGTGTGTTCAAGCTTCAGGAGCGGCTGAAGAGCTTCGGCCGTGACGGGGCCGTTACATCTGACGGGGCTGGCAGCGGAACAGGGAAACCGAGCGCGCCGCCGCGTGAGATGCGCACTCCCGCGGCGCACGTGCACGTCGTTGGCGCAGGCACCATGGGCGGCGATATCGCCGCGTGGTGCGCGCTGCGCGGCCTCTCCGTCACGCTGCAGGACCAGAATGCCGAGCGGCTCTCGCCGGCAATGGGGCGCGCGGCGAAGCTCTTCTCCGATCGGCTGAAGGATCCCTTGCGCGTGCGCGATGCGCAGGACCGCCTCATTCCCGACGTCGCCGGCGATGGCGCGGCGCGCGCCGATATCATCATCGAAGCCATTTTCGAAAACCTAGAAGCGAAGCAGCAACTGTTCACGGCGCTCGAGGCGAAGGCCAAACCCACGGCGCTGCTCGCCACCAATACCTCGAGCATCCCGCTGGAGCAGATCGCCGCGCCGATGCGCGATCCCGGCAGGCTGATCGGCCTCCACTTCTTCAATCCGGTGGCAAGGATGATGCTGGTCGAGATCGTCGTCGGCGCAAGCACGCGCGCGGAGCTGATTCCGATCGCGGCTGCGTTTACACGACAGATCGACAAGCTGCCGCTGCCGGTAAAGAGCGCCCCCGGATTCCTGGTCAACCGCATTCTCGCGCCCTACCTCATGGAAGCGATGCGCTGTGTCGACGAAGGCATGACTCCGGAGACGGTGGATGAAGCCGCGCTCGCGTTCGGCATGCCGGTCGGGCCCATCGAGTTGGCCGACACTGTCGGGCTCGATATCTGCATGGCGGTAGGCAAGATGCTGGACCGGGACACCGCGCCGCCGAAGCGATTGAGCGAATTGATCGCCACGGGCAATCTCGGCCGCAAGACCAAGCGCGGATTTTACGACTGGTCCGGCGGCAAGGCGGCGAAGAGCGCGCCGGGCGTCGCGCCGCCAGGCTTGTCGGACCGGTTGATCCGCCCGCTGGTGACCGAAGCAGAAGCCGCGTTGGCCGAGGGCATCGTCGCCGACGCTGATCTGGTCGACGCGGGGGCGATCTTCGGCACCGGCTTCGCGCCGTTCCGCAGCGGCCCCCTGCATTACGCGGCGGCGCGCGCCGGAAGCAGCGCCCGCAGTGGCGCGACCAGCGTCTGATACGATGGCTGGCAGAAGAAGAATCAGCTGATCGCCGGGAGGAAAGCGTGGAAAAGATCTGGTTGAAGTCCTATCCGGCCGGCGTTCCTGCCGAAATCAACATCGATCAATATGCGTCGGTGCGCGAGGTGCTGGAGGAAAGCTGCGCGAAGTTCGGGTCTCGTCCCGCGTATTCGTGCATGGGGCGGACGATCACGTTCGCCGAGCTGGACCGGTTGTCGGCCGCGTTCGGCGCGTACTTGCAGGGACGCCGCCTGACCAAGGGAGCGCGCGTCGCGCTGATGATGCCGAACATCCTGCAGTATCCGGTGTGCCTGTTCGGCGTCCTCCGGGCGGGCTACACCGTCGTCAACGTCAATCCCCTGTACACGCCACGCGAGCTCGAGCATCAACTTACCGATAGCGGCGCCGAGTTGATCGTCGTCGTCGAAAACTTTGCGCATACGCTCGCCGAAGTGCTCTCCAAAACGCAGGTCAAGCACGTCGTCGTCACCACGATCGGCGATATGCTCGGGGTGAAGGGAGTGCTCGTCGATTTCGTTCTGCGCCACGTCAAGAAAATGATTCCGGCCTGGGATATTCCGGGTGCGACACGGCTTTCCGATGCGCTTGCCGAAGGCGGCAGGCGCAAGCTCGAGCACGTCGAGCTCGGACATGAAGACATCGCGTTCCTGCAGTACACCGGGGGCACGACCGGCGTCGCCAAGGGCGCGATGTTGCTGCATCGAAACATCGTCGCCAACCTGTTGCAGGCGGGAGCGTGGGTGAAACCGTTTATCGGGGACCGGCGTCACGTCGTTATTACGCCGCTGCCGCTCTACCATATCTTCTCGCTGACGGCGAACTGCCTTACCTTCATGACGCTGGGCGCCGAGAATGTATTGATCACCAACCCGCGCGACATTCCGGGTCTGGTGAAAGAAATGAGCAAGCATTCTTTTACCGCCTTTACCGGCGTGAATACGCTCTTCAATGCGCTGCTGAACAACGCAGAATTCCACAAGCTCGATTTTTCATCGCTCCAACTTACGCTGGGCGGCGGAATGGCGGTGCAGCAGGCGGTGGCCGAGCGGTGGGAAAAAGTGACCGGCAAGCCGCTGATCGAGGCCTACGGGCTGACCGAGACATCGCCTGCGGCGACCATCAATCCGCTCGACCTGCCCGAATACAACGGCGCGATCGGTCTGCCGATTTCGTCGACCGACCTGGTACTGCGCGACGACGACGGTAACGAAGTCGCGCTCGGCCAGCGGGGCGAGATCTGCATCAGAGGGCCGCAGGTGATGGCCGGCTATTGGAAGCGGCCAGACGAGACCGCGAAAATGATCGACCATGATGGGTGGCTTGCGACGGGCGACATAGGCGTGGTGGACGAGCGTGGTTTCGTGCGCATCGTGGACCGCAAGAAAGACATGATCCTGGTTTCGGGGTTCAACGTGTACCCGAACGAAATCGAAGCGGTGGTGGCGATGCACCCTGCCGTCCTGGAGTGCGCCGCAGTCGGCGTGCCGGATGCGAAATCGGGCGAGGCGGTCAAGCTGTTCGTTGTCAAGAAGGACCCCACGCTGACCGGTGAAGCGTTGCTCGCGCACTGCCGCGAACAATTGACCGGGTACAAGTGTCCTCGCGACGTGGAGTTCAGGACGGAATTGCCCAAGTCGAACGTGGGCAAGATCCTGCGCCGCGAGCTGCGCGACGAGGCGAGGAAGAAGGCGGCATAAGAAGAGCGATGCCCGCGAATACGCTGGCGCATTTATCGCGAAGACCAATGTCCTCGACTCTGGATCAACAGTGACTATCGGCGAAAGCGTCACGCTGCCGGACAGGCAACCTGCGCTGCGCGTGGTGCCGATGCCGGCCGACGCGAATCAGAACGGCGATATCTTCGGCGGCTGGGTGATGTCGCAGGTCGACATCGCGGGCAGCATTCCCGCGGCACGGCGCGCGCGCGGGCGTGTCGCCACGGTCGCAGTCAATTCATTCGTGTTCCGCGAACCGGTGTTGATTGGCGACCTGGTCAGCTTCTACGCCGACATCACTCGTGAAGGCAGGACATCGATCACGGTCGCGGTGGAGGTCTACGCACAGCGCAACCCGACCGAAGTCATTTGCGTCAAGGTGACCGAAGCGAGCCTGACCTATGTCGCGGTCGGCGCGGATCGGCGGCCGCGGGAGCTTCCGGCAGAGTGACCCGCATTGCGAGCCAGTGTATAGTTATCGGCAACGCCCGCCGCGTGTTGTTCCGGCGATGGCCTGCGACGCACGCAAACCAATAATCAACCCACTGATGGAGGATTAACGTGAAGAAAGCTTTACGATTTCGCCGCACGAGACTTGCCGCGGCCGTAGGAAGCGCCGTTTTGTCATTGGCGGCCGGACATGCCTACGGCTCCGCATTTGCGCTTCAAGAGCAAAGCGGCAGCGGCCTGGGCAACGCCTTCGCCGGCGGCGCAGCCTCCGCCGAGGACGCGAGCACGATCTTCACCAATCCCGCGGGCATGTCCCGCCTGACCAACATTCAGGCGGCGATCGTCGGAAGCCTCATCTGTCCGTCGGCAAAATTCAGCAACAGCGGGTCGCAGCCCGCGTCGGCGCTGCAGCCCTTGGGCGGCGACGGTGGCGACGCCGGATCTTGTGCCGGCGTTCCGGCGATGTATGTTGCGGTACCGATCAACAACCAGTGGTCGGTCGGCCTTGGGATCAACGCACCGTTCGGATTGAAGACGGAATACGATTCCGACTGGCTCGGCCGCTTTCAGGCGGTGAAGTCGAAGGTTGAAACCATCAATGTCAATCCCGCGGTGTCGTTCAAGGCGAGCGATATGGTGACCGTCGGCGGCGGGGCGAGTTACCAGCACATCCGGGCGACGCTCAGCAATAAAGTGAATTACGCGGGAGCCATCGGCCAGGCCGCGCAACAGGCCGCTGCCGCGGGACAGATTCCCGCGGCAGCGATCGCACCGATCCTTGGCGCCTATGCCGGCGCCGAGTCCGACGCCACCGTCAGCGGTAACGACGGCGGCTGGGGCTGGAACGTCGGCGTCCTGGTCAACATCGACCCGCAGACGCGTTTCGGCGCGTCGTATCGATCCAAGATCAAATACGATGTAAGCGGCTCGGCCCAAATCAACAATCCTCCCGTCCCGGCGCTGCCGGCATCCCTGGCGCCGGTTGCGACTGCGCTCTCCAACGCCGTCAATGGCGTGCTGGCGAGCGGTGATATCTCGCTGGCCCTCGAGGTGCCCGACACCGCCAATGTATCGATCTTCCGGCAGATCGACAGCAAGTGGGATGTCATGGGCGACGTGCAGTACACCGGCTGGAGCTCGGTGCAGGCGCTCACGGTCGTGCGCAACACGGGTGCCGTGCTGTCGATTACGCCCGAGAATTTCCGCAACACCTGGCGCGCTTCGGTCGGGGCGAACTATCACTATACGGATCAATGGATGTTCCGCGGCGGCCTCGCGTTCGATCAGTCGCCAATACGCGATGCGCAGCGTACGCCACGCCTGCCGGACAACGACCGCACCTGGGTTTCCTTCGGCGCCCAGTACAAGTTTTCGCCGCAGCTCGTGCTCGACGCGGGCTATACCTACATCTTCATCAAGGATTCGAACATCAATCAGAACGCGGGCAGCACTCCAACCAGCGGCCTTATCAGTGGCACGTACAAGAACAACGTCAACATCGTCGCAGCTCAGGTGACGTACACTTTCAAGTAAGCGCAGTTGCCGCAAACGCGTAATCCGCGCCGCAGGTTCGCCCTGCGGCGCGGCGCTTCCGAGCCCTGAATGTTTCGGCGCCGGGCCGTGGCGCCATGAACTCTCACCCAAGCGGGTTGCGTATGTCCGATTCACCTTTTCTCGTGCGCAAGGTCGCGGTGCTCGGCGCCGGTGTCATGGGCGCGCAGATCGCCGCGCATCTCGCCAACGCCGGCGTGCCGGTGGTCTTGTTCGACCTTGCCGCGAAGGATGGCGACTCGAACGGAATCGTGCGCACCGCCATCGACAAGCTGAAAAAGCTCGAGCCGCCGCCGCTGGCGACCAAGGACCGGTGGGCCTACATCGACGCCGCCAATTACGATCAGAATCTCGGAGAGCTCGCGGAATGCGATCTGGTGATCGAGGCGATCTCCGAGCGCATGGACTGGAAAAAGGCGCTCTACGAGAAGGTCGCGCCGCACGTCGGGTCGCGAGCGATCTTCGCCAGCAACACCTCCGGATTGTCGATCAACGACCTGGGAGAAGCGTGTCCGCCGACGCTGCGACCGCGGTTTTGCGGCATCCATTTTTTCAACCCGCCGCGATACATGCACCTGGTCGAGCTGATCGCGCAGCGGGCGACTGATCACGGATTGCTCGACCAGCTCGAGACGTTTCTCGTCACCGTGCTGGGCAAGGGAGTGGTGCGCGCGAAGGACACGCCGAACTTCGTTGCCAACCGCGTCGGAGTGTTTTCCATGCTGGCGACGATGGCACATACCGAAGCGTTCGGACTGGGCTTCGACGTCGTCGACGCGCTGACCGGGCCGGCGATCGGCCGCGCCAAAAGCGCAACGTATCGAACGGCCGACGTCGTCGGGCTCGACACCATGGCGCACGTCATCGCGACCATGGACAAAACCCTGCCCGACGATCCATGGCACAAGTATTACCAGGCGCCGGCGTGGCTCAAGGCGCTGATAGACAAGGGCGCGCTGGGGCAGAAAACCAGGGCCGGCGTCTTTCAGAAGGCGGGCAAGGAAATACAGGTGCTGGATCTGGGGACGCTTGCATACCGCCCGTCCACCGGCGAGATTGATCCGCCCGTCGCGGAAATTCTCGCGCTGAAGAATCCCGCGGAAAAGTTCGCCAGGCTGCGCGCAAGCACCAACCCTCAGGCACAGTTCCTGTGGGCCATTTTCCGCGACCTGTTTCATTACTGCGCCTATCATCTCGCAGCGATCGCCGACAACGCGCGCGACGTCGATCTTGCGATCCGCTGGGGCTTCGGCTGGCAGATGGGTCCGTTCGAAATCTGGCAGGCCGCCGGCTGGAAGGAAGTGGCGCGCTGGATTGCGGAAGACATTGCCGCGGGCAAGACGCTTGCCAGCGTGCCGCTGCCGCAATGGGTGAGCGAAGGTCCCGCCGCGAGCGGCGTTCACTCGCGCGAGGGCGCCTATTGGCCGGCGGAAAACGTTTTCAAGCCGCGCTCCTCGCTCCCGGTCTATCGCCGACAGTACTATCCCGATCCGATTCTGGGCGAGAAGTGGGCCGCCGGCACGACGATCATGGAAACCGACGCGGTGCGCGTGTGGCACACCGGCGACGATATCGCCATCGTGTCGTTCAAGAGCAAGCTCAACAGCATCGGCGAAGACGTGCTCGATGGTCTTCTCGCCGCGATCGCCGAGGCCGAGAAAAACTGGCGCGGACTGGTCATCTGGCAAACACGCGAGCCGTTTTCGGTCGGGGCAAACCTGGCGTCGGTCCTGCCCGCGGTGCAAGCAGGCAAGTGGGATCAGGTGGAGGCGATCGTTGCCAAGTTTCAGCTCACCGCGCAGCGGCTCAAATACAGTTTGATTCCGACAGTCGCTGCAGTGCGAGGCATGGCGCTTGGAGGCTCCTGCGAATTCATCATGCACTGCGATCGGGCGGTCGCCGCGCTGGAATCGTATATCGGGCTGGTCGAGGCCGGAGTCGGGCTGCTGCCGGCCGGCGGAGGAAGCAAGGAGCTCGCCGCACGAGCTGCGCAGGAAGTCGCGCGCGGAGCCAACGGCAGCCAGCTCGATCAGTTCCCCTTCCTGCGCACCTATTTCCAGCAAATGGCCACCGCGACGGTCTCCAAGAGCGCGCTCGACGCCAAAGACATCGGCTATCTGCGGCCGTCGGACGTGGTCATCTTCAATCCCTACGAGTTGCTCTGGGTCGCGAAAGCACAGGTGCAGGCGCTTTCCGAAAGCGCTTACCGTCCGCCGCTGCCTGCGCGAAACATACCGGTGGCCGGCAAGACCGGCATCGCAACGCTGGAAATGATGCTGGTCAACATGCGCGACGGCGGATTCGTCTCGGCGTACGACTTCGAGATAGGACTGGCGATCGCCCGCGTGCTCTGCGGCGGCGAGCTCGAGCCGGGAAGCTTGGTCGACGAGAACTGGTTTCTCACGCTCGAGCGTAAGGAGTTCATGGGCCTGCTCAGGAACGCGAAAACGCAGGAGCGGGTTGCCCATACGTTGAAGACTGGCAAACCTTTGCGCAATTGAGTTGCTGTCATCCCGTTTTTTCTGATAGCTGGGCCGAAATTCAGTGTTTTAGGTCGTCATCCCCGCGAAAGCGGGGATCCATGTTGAGTTGAGAACCAATGGATTCCCGCTTTCGCGGGAATGACAAATCAATGAGTCACGCAAATTCGTGATGCGCAATCGAATTGGGTTTTTGAAACGCAACGTCGTACACGCGCCGATCAGGTAGCGGCGCCGGAGGTTCGTCGACATGAGCAAACAGCTGCAGGATGCCTACATTGTTGCGGCGACACGCACGCCGGTCGGCAAGGCGCCACGCGGCGCCTTTCGGCATACGCGGCCCGACTCGCTGCTCGCACATGTGCTGCGAAGCGTGCTTGCGCAGGTGCCGCAGCTCGACCCGGGAAGAGTCGAGGACGTAATCGTCGGCTGCGCCATGCCGGAATACGAGCAGGGGATGAATGTCGCTCGCATCGGACTGCTGCTGGCGGGGATGCCCAACACCGTTGCCGGAATGACCGTCAATCGCTTTTGCTCGTCGGGACTGAACGCGGTGTCGATTGCCGCGGATCGCATCCGCACCGGAGAGGCCGACATCATGATCGCCGCCGGAACGGAGAGCATGAGCATGATCCCGATGCTGGGCCGGCTGGCAATCAACGCCGACGTTTTTTCCAAGGACGAGAACCTCGGCATCGCCTATGGCATGGGCCTCACGGCGGAGAAGGTCGCCGCGGGCTGGAAAGTGTCGCGCGAGGAGCAGGACGCGTTTGCTCTCGCGAGCCATCAGAAAGCGCTGGCGGCGCAGGCAGCAGGCGAGTTCGCGTCCGAGATTTCGCCCTACCCGATCCGCGAGAACGTGCCCGATCTGGCGTCGGGCAAGGTCGTGACGCGGGATCGCTCTTTCGAGCGCGATGAAGGGCCGCGCAAAGACACCAGTGCCGACGGTCTGTCCAAGCTGAAGCCGGTGTTCGCGGCCAAGGGATCGGTCACCGCCGGCAACAGCTCGCAAATGTCCGATGGCGCGGGCGCGAGCATCCTGGTCAGCGACAGGGTACTGAAGGAGCTGAAGCTTTCACCGCTGGCGCGCTGGGTAGGTTTTGCGGTCGGAGGCGTGCCGCCGGAAGTGATGGGCGTCGGCCCCATCGCGGCCATTCCCAAGGTTCTCAAGAGCACCGGCCTCTCCCAAAATCAGATCGACTGGATCGAGCTCAACGAAGCATTCGCGGCGCAAAGTCTTGCGGTCATGAAGGAGCTCAAGCTCGACCCGGCAAGAGTAAATCCTCTCGGCGGCGCAATCGCGCTCGGCCATCCACTGGGCGCCACGGGCGCGGTGCGCACGGCGACCATCGTGCATGGCTTGAGGCGCCGCAAACAGAAGTACGGAATGGTAACCATGTGCATCGGGACCGGCATGGGCGCCGCGGGTATTTTCGAAGCTTTGTGAACGATTGCTCGAGGAGTGGTAATGAAGCGCATGATGAAAATGGTAGCTGCAGCCTCATTTGGCATATTAGTCGGCGTGTTTTCGGCGGTTGCACTTGCCGCCGAGGTCGGCGGCGTCAAGCTCGACGACAAGGTGTCGATGGGCGCGCAGGAGCTCGTTCTGAATGGCGCGGGCGTGCGAACACGGGTTGTATTCAAGGTCTACGTCGCGAGCTTGTACCTGCCGCAGAAGGCCACTGACCTGGCCAGCGTGCTGTCGAAGAGTCCGCGACGAATCCAGCTCAATCTGCTGCGCACGCTCTCCGCGGATCAGCTCGTCGACGCGCTCAACGAAGGGCTCGCCGAAAACAATACCGCCGCCGAGCTTGCCGCGGTGAAGTCGCAGGTCGATCAGATGGCGACGATCATGAAATCGTTCAAGGAGGTCAAGGAGAAGGATGTCGTCACCCTCGATTTCGTGGAAGGTGCTACGCGGATTGGATTGAATGGAGAAGCCAAGGGGAGCATCGATGGCGACGCGTTCAATCAGGCGCTGACCAAAGTCTGGCTTGGCGACAAGCCGGTTCAGGCCGATCTGAAAAAATCGCTGCTGGGCGCTTAGTGGAGATTGCCAGAATGGGCGATGGCTTCCGCAGACTCGCGTCGTCCCCGCCCCCGATTCAAGCACTCGAGGGCAGGCCTTTCGCGGGAACGACGAATTGAGGATCCGGGTGTCACGCACTTTCGTAATGCTCGATAGTTCAGCGCCCTGCCGTCCGGTCGTTTAGCGCGCCGGCGTACGGGCGCCCAACGGCCTCTTCGGTGTCAACGGCATCTGCGTCATGCCCGAGTTCTGGACCTCCTGCGGCTACGGTCTGCTCAAAGCCGATTCCGATGGCAGGCTCGTTGTCACCGACGAGTTCCTGAGAAGTTTTCTCTTGCGCCCCGAGCTTGCTCCGGTTCTCGAATCCTGCGCCGGGGAGCGCGCCCTTCACGACCGCCTTCTCGCGCAGCCGCGAGGCGACGTTCCCGATGCCGACGTGAGCGCGATCACGGATCCTGATGCGCGCGAGAACTACCGCGTCTGGCTGCGTTTTCGCGCCCGCCTGGCAGCCGCCGCGACGCTCGAACAGGCTT
>ODAK010005926.1_pt1 | contig 12354 bp, 14 predicted proteins | sample 1539591 | NCBI WGS metagenome assembly ODAK01 (sample SAMEA3539303, study PRJEB22396) | soil metagenome | biome: tundra; feature: field; material: soil | place: USA | collected 2010-05 | depth 0.15 m | reverse complement strand
ACCGGCTGAGCTCGCCAGCTACTGCCTGCACGCCCTTGCCGCAGCGGCCAGCCTGCCGTCCAAGGCCGCAGTTCACCGCCTGGTCGCGGTGACTCTCGCTGGGCTAGATCCTCCGCCCCGGCGTGCTGATGGGAGCGCGGCCGATAACCCATCCTGAACAAGCTGGCCGTACCGGTCGATGACCGCGTCGGCGGTGTCAAGCGCCAGGTCAGATCCGGCACGGCCCACCACCGGTACCGGTACAGGCCGCCACCTTGAGCTGGACGCTGACCGCCCTCAGTTCCACCCGGACATCCCCCGGTCTCCCCGCGTGACCGTGACCGTCAGGACGGGGCCGGGGCCGGCCGGTGGTCGGCCAGCACGTCATGCGGGTCAGTACCGGGGACCTGAGGGTCGGCGTGGACCAGCGCGCCGGACAGGCGCGGGATCGCGTGCAACAGGGCATGCTCGGCGCTGACGGTGAGCTGATGGGCCTGCACGGCGCTGATGCCGGGCGCGACGACGATCTCGCATCCGGCCCGGATCTGGTGGCCGACCCAGCGCATCCGGACCTGCCCCACATCCAGGACGCCGGAGGTGGCCCGCAGAACGTTGTCGGCCTGATCGACCAGCGCCGGGTCGACCGCATCCATCAGCCGCCGGTAGATCTCCCGGGCGGCCTGACGCAGCACCACCAGGATCGCCACCGTGATGACCAGCCCGATCACCGGGTCGGCCCAGTTCCAGCCCAGGGCTACCCCGCCCGCGCCCAGCAGGACCGCCAGTGACGTGAGCCCATCGGTCCGGGCATGCAGGCCATCGGCGACCAGCGCCGCCGAGCCAATCTTGCGGCCCGTGCGGATCCGGTACCGGGCCGCCAGCTCGTTACCCGCGAACCCGGTCAGCGCGGCCAGCGCGACCGCGATCAGATCCGATACGTGATGCGGGTGGATCAGGTGCGTGACCGCCTCATAAGCGGCCAGCGCCGACGACGCCGCGATCGTCAGCACGATCACGATCCCCGCCAGATCCTCGGCCCGGCCGTACCCATAGGTGTAACGGCGGGTCGGCGGGCGGCGCCCCAGCACGAACGCCACCCCCAGCGGCACAGCCGTCAGCGCATCCGCCGCGTTATGCAGCGTGTCACCCAGCAGCGCCACCGACCCCGACAGCCCGGTCACCACCGCCTGGACCAGTGCGGTCAGGCCCAGCACAGCCAGCGTGATCCACAGCGTCCGCATCCCCTCGGCGCTGCCCTCCATCACCGCGTCGACCTGATCGGCCGGTTCGTGCGAATGCGGCCGCAGCACATGACGCAACCGGGTCCCCAGTCCCGGCGCGCCGTGCTCGTGCTCATGGCCATGGCCAGCGCCGTGATCATGGCTGGCGTCATGGCGGCCAGGGTCCGGATGGTTCATAACGCCCAGGATGCCCCCGAAACCTTATTGCAGCACCTCAACCACAGCGGCCCCGGCGCACCTGCAAGCGGGTCGCTGTTCGGCCCGCACCGGGGGCCCAATGCCCGGGATGCAGCAATCCGGGCCCGTCGCCAGCCGGAACGGGCTGCCGCGGCCGCTTACCCGCCATTACCCCCGCTGGGTCGCTCCCTGTGCCCCGCTCGGACAGCAGAGCCAGGGCTCTCCCCGGTGATGGCATGGGTTCGTGAAGCCGCTGGGTCGCGTTCTCGGTCAGTGCTGCCCGGAGAGGATCTCCCGGACCTCACGGGCCGCGTAATAGACAAGCACGTACCCGGCGGCCGGGTCGGCCCACCACCAGCCCAGCCCGGCATTCAGCACCAGGCCCAGCAGCACAGCGCCCGCGAGAATCCCGTCGATCATCGTGACCCGGCCCTCGGTCTGCAGCACCGGATTATCCAGCGCCCGGCCTGTCCGGGCCTTTCCCGACGCCAGCGCGAACATCACCGCGGCGGTCACCGCCGTCCAGGCAATTCCGGGCACGGAGTGCCCCGGGTGATACCCGGCCGCCAGCACCACCGTGGACTGCACCAGCAGGTAGACAGCCAGGGCCGCGAACGCCAAGCCGATCAGCCGCAGGCCCCGGCGCTGGCGCTCAGCACCGGTCCCGGACAGCTCCCAGACCACCACCGTGGACGCGCCGATCTCGATCAGGGAATCCAGGCCGAACCCAGCCAGGGCCACTGACCGGGCCCTGGCAGCCGCGATCGCCAGCACGACAATCCCGGCCACGTTCCAGCCCAGCGTCACATACTCCAGGGCAAGCCCCCGCCGCAGCAGAACGCCCCGCGCCGAACCGCCCGCAGAAGTCATCAGCGCAGTCTGGCAGGCCACCGTGAACAGAGGGTGGAGAGAACATGAGAGCCTGAGCCGGCGCTGAAGCTGCTGCCTTCATCCCTCTCCCCGGCCGCCCGCCGCGCACTCCGCCGGGGTATCGTGCAGGACGGTATGGTGGCACATATGAGCGATCGTTCCGATGTCGTGGCGAGCCTGGATGCGTGCACGGTCCGGATGGTGGACCGGGAGCGGGTCGCCGCCGTGCAGGACGCGATGCCCTCGGATGAGGACGTGGAGCAGGCCGCGGACGTCTTCGCGCTGCTAGGTGACCCGAACCGGCTGCGGCTGCTGGTGGCGCTGCTGGCGGGCGGCGAGATGTGCGTGTGCGACCTGGCCGCCGTCACCGGGATGAGCGAGTCGGCGGCCAGCCACGCGGTGCGGTGGCTGCGGGCGCACCGCATCGTGTCCTCACCCCGCCGCCAGGGCCGGATGATGTACTACCGCCTGGAAGACGCGCACGTGCGAATGCTCCTGGACCTCGCCCTGACCCACACCCAGCACACGCAGGCGCTGCATCCCGAGCGGGAGGAGAGATGACCGGCTGCGACGACGAGCATCCGGAGTCGGCGCCGCACCACCATGACCAGCCCGGCCATCCCGGCCATCCCGGCGGGACGGGCGAGCACGGCCACGGCCATGGCGTCACCGCCAGTTCCGACAGCCGCTACATCACCATCGCGCTCGCGCTCATCGCCGGTTTCCTGGTCTTCGAGGTCGTCATGGCCTTCATCGGTCATTCCCTGGCGCTGCTGGCCGATGCCGGTCACATGCTGACCGACGCCGGCGCGCTGGGCGCGAGCCTGATGGCGATCGGCCTCGCCCGGCGGCCCGCGTCCGGGGTGTGGACCTTCGGGTTCAAGCGCGCCGAGGTGCTGTCGGCTCAGGCCAACGGCATCACGCTGCTGGTCATCAGCGCCCTGATCGCCTTCGAGGCAATCAGTCGCCTGATCCATCCCCGGCCGGTTACCGGCGGCATCGTCGTGACCGTCGCGGCCGTCGGCGTGGCCGTGAACGTGGCCGCCACCTGGGTCATAGCCAAGGCCAACCGCGACTCGGTCAACGTCAGGGGCGCGTTCGCGCACATCGTCACCGACCTGTACGGCTTCATCGGCACGCTGGCCGCCGGGATCGTGATCATCATCACCGGCTTTGAACGGGCCGACGCGATCGCCTCCCTGATCGTGGTCGCGCTCATGCTGCACGCCGCGTGGGGCCTGCTGCGCGAGACCGGCCGGATCCTGCTGGAGGCGGCACCCGAAGGGTATGCACCCGGCGAGATCATCACGGCGATCACCCGGCAGCCAGGTGTCGCCTCCGTCCATGACGTGCACGTCTGGCTGATCACCAGCGGCTTCCCGGCCCTGTCCGCGCATGTCCTGGTCAGACCCCCGGCCGACTGTCACCAGGTCCGCCGTGAGCTGGAGCAGCTCCTGTGCGAGCGGTTCGCCCTCGACCACACCACCTTGCAGGTCGATCACGCCCCGGACGACCTGCTGACCGCAGGCGGCGGCACGAGGTGACAGATACCGCGAGCGCGGCTGGCGCTGAGCCGGCGACCCGCCTGCACCGGCGAGCTATCCGGCTGGAGCAGTTCTCGGCGGGGTGGATGCTGATCGAGGCGGCCGTGGCCGTCACCGCAGGCATCGTCGCTGGTTCGCTGGCCCTGACCAGCTTCGGCTTCGACTCGGTCATCGAGCTGGTCTCCGCCACCCTGGTACTGGGCCGCCTGCGCGCCGAGCTGAGCGGCGGCCGGGCCAGTGAGCAGGCCGAGCGCCGGGTGCTGAGGATCATCGCCGTCACGTTCTTCGTCCTGGCCGCGTATGTGATCGTCGCCTCCGTCATTGAGCTGGCCGCCCGCGCGCATCCCGAGCGGTCACCCGCCGGCATCGGTCTTACCATCAGCTCGCTGCTGGTCATGCCACTCCTGGGGTGGCGTAAGCGGAGCGCCGGCACAGCGCTGCGCAACCAGCTCGTCCTGGCCGACGCCGCCGAGACCGTCCTCTGCGCCACGCTGGCCGCCACGACCCTGGCCGGGCTCGTCCTGTTCGCCGCCTTCGGCTGGTGGTGGGCCGATCCGGTCGCTGCCCTGGCCGTCGCCTGGTTCGCGGTACGCGAGGGCCGCGAAGCCTGGCACGGCGAGCTGGCCTGCGACGACTGACACCGGCCATGTGCGGGGCGGTCACGGCGCGGCTCCGCCGTCCCGCTGGCCCGTGCGCTGTCCCACCCGTGGCAGTTCGCCGTGCTGGCCGGTGCGCTTATTCTGCTTTTCCTGCTGCGCCGTGGTGTCGTCCTTACCTTGCTGTGCGCGCCCGCCACCGGAGTGATCATCGCCCTGACCGCCGGCGTGGCCCTGCGGGTATGTCAAACGACTTACAGTCCCCGGAGGTCGCAGGCTTCCGCGGCTATCTGCGTCGGGTGCGGCTAGTTTCCCGGGAGACCAGGCGACCGGGAGGAAGTCCCGGTCGCCCGCGTAGTCCAGGCCGCCGGGGTCGGTGCCCTGAAGTCAGGTAGTCGAGGGACTCGGAACTCCATACCGCGCTTCGCCTCACTGGACGCGACGGCCAGCCCTGCCCCTGGCGATGGCCGGACACCCGACCGCGAGGCAGGCTCCTTGGCTTGGTCCTACGCCGGGTGCTGTGGCTGCTGGGCCTCGACGCGCCGCTTCAGGGCTTCGACGTTGGCGGGCATTTCCTTTTGTGCTTGGCGGCGGACGATGAGCGGGACGAGCAGTTTGCCGATGCCGTGCCCGTCGAAGTCGACCGTGATGGTCAGCCGGGAACTGGTTTCGGTCAGGGGTTCCACGGTGACGTCGACGGTGGCGCGGATGGGTCCGTCGATGCCCTGCACGCCCCATGTCCTGGGTGCGTCGATGTGGGTCAGCTCGGAGGTGACGGCCCGGCTGGCTCCGCCGATGCGCCGGGTGGTCACGCACCTCGTGCCCACCTGCGCGGGGCCGGGCGGGTCCAGGTGACCCTCGATGAGGCCCTGCTGCCATTCGCGGAAACGTGCGGGGTCGGTGGCGTAGGCGAACACCTCGGCTGCGGGCCGGTCCACCACAGCGCTGGCGATGATCGGTGCCATGTCAGCGGCCCTCGAGCAGGGCGGCGTACCGGGCCAGGTAGAGCGGCCATCCCTGGTCGCCGTCGACGCCGTCGCTGACCGACTGCCAGCCGGGACCGTGCCGGTCGAGGTGGCGGTGCTCCAGTTCGACCCGGGTGCGGTCCGGCCCCTCGGCCACGAACCGGACCTCGACCTCGCTAGTCAGCTCCGGGTCGGTCTCGACCTGCCATTGCGGGCCGATGTCCCAGCTGAATACCACGCGGGCGGGGGGTTCGTAGACCAGGATCCGCGCCCACCGGCATTCGCTGCCGTCGATGGCGCGGTCGTAGATGTGGCCGCCGACATAAGGCTCGAAAACTGTCTCGGCGATCGCGGCCGCGAGCAGGTTGTGCTCGGGCGGCTTGAAGTCGCCGAACCGTTCGGTGAACGCCGTGAAGGCCTGCTCGGCCGGCGCATTGACCACCACCTGCTGGCGGACCACGGGGACCTCGGTTCGGGTCATGGACTCTCCTCCGTCGCTTGTTCGGCAGCATCCACGTAGCTGGCCAGCGCCCGCTGCCAGAAGGTGTCGAGCTGATCGCGCAACGCGGCCACGGCCGTCGGATTGAGCCGGTAGACACGTCTGGTGCCGACCGCGCGCTCACTGACCAGGCCGGCGTCCTTAAGGACCTTGAGGTGCTGGGAGACCGCTGACCGGCTGACCGGCAGCTCCGCGGCCAGTTGTCCCACCGCCCGCGGTCCGTCGGCCAGGCGGCTGACGATGGCGCGCCGGGTGCCGTCCGCCAGCGCGCCCCAGCCGTCACCTACTCGGTCAGGATCCACTAACGGTTAGCATTCCCTAACGGAACAGCTGACGTCAAGGCCCTGCACCTCTGCATCTGGCCAGTCACGCGTCCTGAGCCGGGCTCGTACAGCAGGCACCCGACCGGGCCAGGACCGCCTCCAGGATGACGATCAAGTCCCGGGCGCCCGGGAAATTGGCGCGCCCTGATCTGCGGGCCGGCGTGGCCGGTGCGTGCGTATCTCGCGGCCTCAGCTCTGGCTGGTGAGTGTGGCGGTGACCCAGGTGAAGGGCTGGATGGTTCCGTCCGGCGTGGTGTGCTGCTCGCTCGTTGTGCCGGTGGTGCTGAAGCCGGGGCCGAGCGCCCTGGCCAGGCCGGTGGGAGAGTAGCGGGCGACGGGCAGTCCGGAGCAGTGGGTGGGGCCGTCCAGGGCGAAGGCGGCGAGGATGACGGTGCCGCCCGGCTGGAGGGCGGTGCGCAGGGTGGCCAGGTAGGCGGTGCGGCTGGCGGGTTCGGTCAGGAAGTGGAAGACGGCCCGGTCGTGCCAGAGGCCGTAGCGGCGGTCCGGCTGCCAGGTGAGCAGGTCTGCGTGGATCCAGCGGATGCGGCTCGCCGCTGGGTGCCCGGCCAGCCGCTGGCAGGCGGCCAGCAGCGCTGCTGCGGAGATGTCGACGGCGGTGAGGTCGGTGAATCCGGCTGCGGCCAGCTGCCCGGTCAGTGAGCCGGCGCCGGCGCCGGCGTCGATGATGGGAGTGTGCGGGGTGGCGTGGGCGCAGATGAGGTCCACCGATGTCTGCGGTTCGGCCTGGAACCAGCTCACGCCACTGGCGCCTCGCCGCTGGTAGACCGCGTCCCAGTACGGGCCGGCTGGCCGTGTCCCAGACGAGGCCGGCTCCGGCTGACCGGCCGGCCGCGTGCTGGGCATTGGGCCTCCCCCGGGCGCATCGGGGCCCGGCAGATCCGGGCCACGGAAGCACATTATGATATTCCGGTGATGATTGGAATATGGCGATGACGGATCGGGTGGCGAAGACTCTGCTGTACGAGCAGTTCGCCCGGGTGGGCAAGGCGCTGGCCAGCCCCGTCCGGCTGGAACTGCTGGACCTGCTGGCCCAGGGCGAGCGCGGCGTCGAGGACCTCGCTGCTGCCGCCGGGCTGCGGCTGAGCAATGCCTCGGCCCAGCTGCAGGTGCTCGCCTCGGCGGGCCTGGCCACCTGCCGCCGGTCCGGGCGCCGTGTCTACTACCGCCTGGCCGGTGATGCGGCCGGCCTGCTGGCCGCGCACGTCCAGCAGTTCGCGTGCGAGCGGCTGGCCGAGGCCGAGCGGGCGGCCCGCGGCTACCTCGGTGACGTGGCCGCACTGGAGCCGGTCAGCCGGGAAGAGCTGGCCCGCCGCATCCAGGCCGGCGACGTTCTCGTTCTGGACGTGCGACCGGCCGCCGAATACGCCGCCGGGCACATCACCGGCGCCGTGGGCATCCCGCACGATGAGCTTTCCGCCCGCCTGAGCGAACTGCCGGGCGGCATCGAGATCGTCGCCTACTGCCGCGGCCGGTACTGCGTGATGGCGCCGGAAGCCGTGCGTATCCTCCGCCACCACGGCTACGCCGCCCGGCTGCTGCAGGACGGCCTGCCCGAATGGCGGCGGGCCGGCCTGCCGGTCACCACCAGGGCGGCCGCCTTACCGGCCAGCGGCGCAGTGGGATAGTCCAGGCATGCGGCTGTACCTGTCATCGTTCCGGCTCGGCGTCACCCCGAGCTTCTGGCCAAGCTCGCCGGTGAGGGAGCTCGCGTTGCCGTTATCGCTAACGCGATGGATTTCGCGGCGGAAGACGTCCGCCGCGAAGCCGTTGACCGTGAGCTACGGGCGATGTCCGGGCTCGGCTTCTGGCCATACGGCCTCAGGGCGCTGAGGGGGCCGGGGCGCTGGCGCGGAGCGGGATGGTGAGCACGAAGGTGGCGCCGCGGCCCGGCCCGGCCGACGATGCGGTGACCTCGCCGCCGTGCGCGCGGGCGATGTTGCGGGCAATGGTCAGTCCGATACCCGAGCCGCTGGAGCGGCGCGGCTGCCCGGGTGCGCGGTAGAACCGCTCGAACACTCGTTCAAGATCCTCGGCTGCGAGGCCCGCACCCGTGTCGCTGACCGCCACCTGTGCCCGCTGCCCCGCCGTCCGGGCATCAACGGTCACGGTGCCTGCCGCGGGCGTCGCGGCGAGCGCGTTGCCGATGATGTTGGTAAGGATCTGGGTGATCCGGTCGGGGTCGGCCCGCACGGGCAGCGGGCCTGGCGCGTGGACGGTCAGGGTGACGTGGCCGTCGCTGAACTGCGGTGCCAGCCGCCCGGCGGCCCGCCGGGTGAGGTCAGCGAGGTCGGTGTCGGCGGGATGCAGGTCCAGCCGCTGCTCCTCGGCCCGTGACAGCGCCGACAGGTCGTCGGCGAGCCGGCGCAGCCGCCGTAGTTCGTCGCTGGCCGCACCGAGGATTTCCGGCTCTGGGGCGAAGACCCCGTCGATGAGGCCTTCCATGTACCCCTCAAGCGCGGTCAGCGGGGTGCGCATCTCGTGCGCGACCTCCCCCAGCAGCCTCGTGCGGCGGGTTTCCGTGCTGGCCAGTTCGGTGGCGAGGGTGTTCACGTCGCCGGCGAGCGCAGCCAGTTCCGGCACGTTGGGCACCGGCACGCTGGCCTGGTAGCGGCCGGCCGCGATCCGGCGGGTCGCCGCCCGGACCGCGTTGAGTGGCCGCAGCAGCCGGCTGGTGACGAACGCGGCTGCCAGCCCTGCCGCGGCCGCGCTGGCGAGCACACCGACCAGCAGCGCGGTGGTCAGCGCGGAAAGGAACGCCGACTGCACGCTCCCGGCGGTCCCGCTCTGCCCACCCGAGCCCATGCCCATGTGGTCGCCGCCGAGCATGTTCATCTGATGATCAAACAAGGTGGGGGCGAGCAGCCGCACCGTCACATACGCCACCGCCGCGCCGATGACGATCACCACCGCGTAAGAAATGAACAGCCGCCACGGCAGGCGCATCCTCATACCGGCCGCCCCACGAACTTGTAGCCAACCCCGCGGACGGTGGCGATCAGCCGCGGGTTCGCCGCATCATCGCCCAGCCGGGCGCGCAAACCGCGGATGTGCACGTCCACCACCCGCTCATCACCGAAGAAGTCATAGCCCCATACCCGCTCCAGTAGCTGGCGGCGGGAGAACACCCGCCCGGGCGCGCCGGTGAGCGCGGCAAGGACATCGAACTCCAGCGCGGAGAGAGTCACCGAGGTGCCGTCCACCCGCACCTCACGGGCACCAGGGTCCACGGTCAGGCCCCCGAAGCTGAGCACGGCCGCGCCCGTGTCCCGCACGCCCCGGTCCCGCCGCAGCACCGCCTTGACCCGGGCGGCGACCTCCCGCGGGCTGAACGGCTTGGTCACATAGTCGTCCGCGCCGACGCCCAGGCCGACCAGCTTGTCGACCTCCTCAGCCCGGGCGGTCACCACGATGACGTACACGTCGCTGAAGGTCCGTACCTGCCGCAGCGCCTCGAGCCCGTCGATGCCGGGCAGCATCACATCAAGCAGCACCAGATCGGGCGCGTCCTGGCGGACCTGGCGCACCGCTTCCTCCCCGTCGGCGGCCTCCGACACCGCGAACCCGTCCGCTTCCAGGTATCCGCGCAGCACGTCGCGGATATGCGGTTCGTCGTCCACGACCAGCACCCGGCGCACGGCTCACCCCAGCCCCACGCTACGGCCTGGGCCCGCCGCCCCACCCGGCCCAGGAACGAGCCACCACAGAATCGCGTAGCCGCCCGCCACCGGCACGTCCTTGATCCTCAACCTAACCTCCCGTGAAAGCCGCCCCGGGCCACCGTTCATCTTCACCATGCGGCCCGCGGATGAGGCCTCCGGCACGCCGGCCGTGAAGCTTGCCTGAAGGCCGCCTGGAAAGCCTGGGCCCCCCTTCATACAAGCTTCACGCCAGCGCCGGTCGTTGCCTCACATCAGCGCGTAATCCTCAAAGCGTAGGAGCAAAACACAGGGACACCGGTCAAGGAGCTGAAACAGATGAAGCTGAACCGAAAGCGCGTGGCGACCGGGCTTGTGGCCACTGGGCTCGCGGCCGCCGCGCTGGCCGGCGGCGGCGTGGCCCTCGCCTCAACCGGCGCGGCGCCAGCGCCCTCCACATCGACGCCGGCAAGCCCGTCATATGGGCCTGGCAGCGGGCACTTCGGCGGGATGGACGGCATGGGTGGCATGTGGTCCGGCCAGCAGCCGGTCATGACGGCCGCAGCGGACTACCTCGGCCTGAGCCTGACCCAGCTCCGCACGCAACTGCAGTCGGGCAACTCGCTCGCCGATATCGCCACAGCACAAGGCAAGACCGTGCCCGGCCTCAAGAACGCACTACTCGCCGCCATGACCAGCCACATCAGCGCAAACACCGCGCTGACCGCGCAGCAGCGGGCGGCAATGATCAGCCAGGCGAAAGACCACCTCGACACGATGATCAACATGGACATGCCGCATTCGCCCGGCACGGGCATGGGCTCGCACATGACCGGGACGGACTCGCCGATGGGCGGGATGTGGCGATAGACCCACCCGCGCTGTGCGCGTGCCCGGCACGCGCACAGCGCCAGCACCCAGCTCCAGACAGGGCATTTGCCGGCCTGGCCGGCGGACAACGGAGATAACGATGATGGACTGGTACGGCCACGGAATCGGCGGCTGGGGATACGGGCTCACCGCACTCATCATGATCTTGTTCTGGGCGGCGGTGATCTACGGCATCGTGGCACTGGTCCGCTACGCCCGCCCGAATGGCGCACAGGGCCCTCAACCAATCCAGCCGCCCGCGCCCGAGCGACTGCTCGCCGAGCGGTTCGCCCGCGGCGAGATCGGCGAGGACGAATACCACCAACGCCTCACAAGCCTGCGAGCCGCAGGCCCCGCAGGTACCCAGCGACGGGCCTGACGCTGAAGACCATGCCGCCGACTGCCGCACCCACTCGCCGCCGATGAGCAAGGAGTCGTAGCTGATCAGCATGGGAGACCTCTTTCCTGGCGCCGTCCCCTGGCACGAGACCGTGACTTGTAGCCTCAATGCGACTACCAAGTGCTCTGCTGGGGTTACTGTCTCCCCGGGTGACGCAACTGGCCGCAGAGAGGCAGACGCGCCCAGCGTCTTACCGCGGAGCGGTCAGGCGGTGAGCCCGGCCCGGTCGAACCGGGCGATGAGGCTGGGCTTGCGCAGGTGCTCCCCGCGCAGGGCCGCGAAGCGCCTTTCGAACTCACCGGCCTGACCGTCGCTCCGCGCGAGTTCCCGCAAGTCCGCCAGCAAGGTGACGGCCTCGTCGTACCGCGCGGGCACCTTGGTGCCGATCAGCTTCCCGGCCTCGGCCCAGGCGGCCTCCGGGTCCTTGGCCAGTTTGTCCAGGCGCCTTTGCCGCGCTGCTTCGCGCTGCTGTTCCCGCAGGGCCTCACGGGCAGCGGCCTGGGCCTCAGCCTGCCGGCGGCGCTCCATGCGGAGCTCCGCGGCCGCGTCCAGCAGATCGGCCACCGTCCGCCCGGGACGGGCGACCCGCCCCTCATCCGGATCTCCCCGTAAGCCGCGCAGCAGCTCCATCTTGGCCCGTGCCGCCTGATCCCGCCCGACCAGCATGAGGAGCCTGTCCTTTTCCCCGCCGGGCAGCCCGCCGATGTGGGCGGCCAGCGCGCCCGGATCCTCCTTCGCCTCCGGCAGCTCCGGGCTGGCCTGCGCCGCCACCGCGAGCAGATCAGGATCGACGCGGAGGAAATCGGCCAGAGCGCGCTGCGGGGCGGTCAGCGACCCCAGCCCGGCCGGCACCGGCGGCTCCCGCTCGTCCTCGTCATCTTCGCCGAAAGCGTCCTCGTCCCATTCCCACCCTCCGTAGGCCGACAGCCATGCCAGATACAGCGCCCGAAGGTCACCGGCGGCGAGCTCGGAGCGGACGCCGACGATAGCCGAAAGCGAATCCTCGGCGCCCTCCACCCACTCCCCCGAATCGTCCTCGCTGATCAAGTCGGGAATCACCGACTCAGGTGTGGCCGTAACGCCCACATGGCCGTCCACGCCGTACTGCTCGGCGATCTTCGGGCTGAGCAGGGTGCGTGGCAGCCGGAGCATGATCTGGTGAGTGCCCCAGTTCGCCAGATACAGATGCGCGTCGTAGTACCGCCGCATCATCACGCGTGGATCACCCCTGAAG
>ODAK010005925.1_pt1 | contig 12356 bp, 12 predicted proteins | sample 1539591 | NCBI WGS metagenome assembly ODAK01 (sample SAMEA3539303, study PRJEB22396) | soil metagenome | biome: tundra; feature: field; material: soil | place: USA | collected 2010-05 | depth 0.15 m | reverse complement strand
AAGGGCCCGACGACAGGCGGTCGCCTTCGGTGACGATGATCTTCTCGTCCACGACGAGATCCGGATGGGCAACGCGCAAGGCTTGCGCGACGAAGCCTGCCTGCCATCGGGCAAGCATGCTGCCGCGAGATCCTAGGACGATGCGTTTGGCGGTGCTCATCGCCAATCAATAGCCTGCCTGAACCAGCGCGGCCACCACCACCGTTCGGCCGCAGCCTGGATCGAGTGGCTTCGCGAGAAAGCCCGCCTCGACCTCGTAGGCGGTCTCGCCGAGAATGACGGAATTCATGTACACCTCGGCTCCCATAGCCGCGATGACTGCCTTCATCTTGGCGCGGCCGAGTAGCTTGTGTCCTTCGTCCGACCCGCCAGCGACGTGATCGAAGTAGTAGCCGGGAATCATGCGCACCGCCAAGCCGGAACCGCCGAACGTCATGATCTCGCCGGACAGCTCGACTTTGTCGGCCGTAACCCAACGATCGACTAAATCTTGAGGGATGAAGATTTTGACCAAAATTTCCGCCGGCACCGCTTCCGTACTGGAGTTTGCGCAGGCTAGCATCGCTGGAGCAGGGGCACAAACGCGCCGCTTTCGTGCTAAGACCTGAGCATGGCAAGTGCGAACACTTTCGACGTCACGGACGCGAACTTTCAGACCGAGGTCGTCCAATCCCAGCTACCCGTGTTGGTCGATTTCTGGGCTACCTGGTGCGGTCCGTGCCGGACCATCGCGCCGCACCTCGATGCCTTGGCGCAGGCCTACGCCGGCAAGATCCGCGTCGGCAAATGCGACATCGACCACAATCCTGGCGTGCCGACCCAGTTCGAAATTCGCAGCGTTCCGACCTTGCTCTTGTTCAAGAACGGGCAGGTCTCAGGTCAACTCGTGGGCGCCGTTCCGCGCGCGCGCATCGAGGAGCTGATTTCCAAGGCCGTGTAGCGCGCAAGCGCGTGCGAACCCACGGCGTATTCCATCAACGCCCAGGTTCCAAACTGTTGGCCACGTAGACGATCACGCACGTGATGTTGTCGTCGCCGCCGCGCTCGTTGGCAATTTCGACCAGCGCGCGGCCCGCCTCACCGTAGAACTGGCCTGCGAGAATCCGGCCGATTTCTTCAGTCGAAAAATAGTTCGAAAGGCCATCGGAGCACAGAAGGTAGGCGTCGCCAGACTCGACGGGCAGCGTGAGAAGATCGGGCGACACCGTCGGTTCGAACCCGACAGAGCGCGTAATGATATTGCGGAAGCGCGAGACCATGGCGTCGCCCGGCGAAAGAAGACCAGCGCGCACCTGTTCTTGAATCCACGAATGGTCTTCGGTCAGTTGGCGCGCCCGCCCGTCCCGCACTAGGTAGGCACGCGAATCGCCGACGTGGCAGAGCGAAAGGCCCTCGCCATGAAAACAAAGCCCCGTCAGCGTGGTGCCCATACCGGCCAGCTCCGGCGTGATTTGCGCGCTTTCGTAGATAGCAAGCGACGCTTGGATCGTCGCCTCCTTCATGGCCGCGGCCACGGCAGAGGGATCGGCCACGCGATCGACACCGGCCAGACGCTCGGTCATTTCCTTCTCGAGCACCTCAACCGCCATACGGCTGGCACGTTCTCCCCCGAGGTGTCCGCCCATACCGTCGGCCACAGCGTAGAGCCCCAGTGCATCGTTGCACACGTAGCTGTCTTCGTTGTGATCGCGCTTGAGACCGACGTCGGTCGCGCTCCAGCCGCGAAGCTTCATCGTGCATACGCTAGCGCGAGTCGAGGATTCACGCTAGCGACCGTCGCCGGAACTTTCGCCGACCTTGGAAACGGCCGCGCCGGGCTGTGCCGATTCGGACGACGAAGGACCGTCTTGCGGTGAGGCGGCGGGCGCCGGATTCGCGTTCGGCGTGTTCGGCCCGTTCGGCCCGCTCGGCCCGTTCGGATCGACGGGAATGGCGGCCGGTACCGGCACGGGCGAACGCTTCGGTGCAGCTCGACTCTCGATGATGAATTCCACGCGGTTCGGGCCCGGCCCAAGACCCGAGACTTTGAGTCGCTGCGGATCGATGCCTTCTTTGACAAGCTCGCTCAGCACGACCTCGCCTCGCTCTTGCGTGAGTTCTTTACTGGCGTCCTTGCCGTGAACGTCGATGCGAACTTTCGTCACCTCGACGTGGCCCTTGAGCACGCGTGCTACCAAGCCGAGGAGCATGTGGCTGTTGGTAGACAGTTGCGGCTTGCCGCCAGTGCCGGTGAAGAAATTGATGTGCTCGGCGAGATAGACCTTGGCGTCGTTTTCGCCGAGTTGCACGAACACAGGGCCAGGATCGGGGCAGCCGTCGTCGTCCTTGAAAAAGTTGAGCGTCTCGGGCTGATTCGGGCACTTGTCGAGCTTGTCGGGAATGCCGTCGTGGTCGTTGTCGAGATCGGGACAGCCGTCGTTGTCCTCGAAGCCGTCGAAGTCCTCCGCCTCGTTGGGACAGGCATCGTAGGCGTCAGGAATACCGTCGCCGTCATTGTCGTAATCGGGACAACCATCGTCGTCCTGGAAACCATCCTTGTCTTCCGGCTCGTCGGGGCACTTGTCGCGCACGTCAGGGATCCCGTCGCCGTCGCTGTCTTCGACGCTGCTCGGACAACCGTCGTTCGGCCGCTTGCCCTTGCCGTCTTCTTTTTCGTTGGGGCAGGCATCGTTGATATCGGGAATACCGTCGCCGTCGTTGTCGAGATCCGGGCAGCCGTCGTCGTCTTGGAAGCCGTCCTTGTCTTCGGGCTCGTTCGGACACTGGTCGACGACGTCCAAGATTCCGTCGCCGTCGTTGTCCAGCTCGGGACAGCCGTCGTCGTCTTGGTAGCCGTCGCGATCTTCGGGCTCATCCGGACATCGGTCGGAGATGTCGGGAACGCCATCGTGATCGCGGTCGCGAAAGTCAGGTGCCCAGCCGAGGCCAACGTAGCCGCGCACGCTGGGGCTGCCAACCCCGTCGCCTAGGCCGAAGCCCGCACCCAGAATCAGATTCAGCATCGACGGAAGGTAGAAGCGCATGGCCCCGTCCAGCTCGGCGGGGTTTGTGTCGACGTATTTCGAAGCAACGCGGCCAGTGACCTCGGCCAGAATGCCGATGGCCTCGGTGGCCTTGGCTTCCGCCGCGAAACCGTAAAGCGCGGCGTTCGACTCGGGCGTGGCGAAGAATTGCGATTTCTCGCGAAAGAGGCCGCCCGCCATGAGGATGGCACGGAACCTTTCACCGCGTTGGTATTCGAGGAGCGCGCGCACCCGTCCGCTGACCGTCTTTTCTCCGAGAAAGGCCGACTCGTCGCCGGTGGGCAAGGTTCCGCCGGCTGATAGGCTGAGCAAGAAGGCGCGATCCTTGCCGAAGCCGACAAGCTCGGCCTTGCCTTCGAGGCGGAGATCACCCACGGCCAGCGCCGTAGCCGTACTGCCGGTAGCCCTGCCGTAAGCGTCAAAGGCGTCGCCACCCCAGGTAAGCGCGAGCGGCAGTGCAGCGCCGATCTCGAATCGGTTGCGTATTCCGACGGCACCCACCAGCTCGGCCATGCCGAGATTGCGAACCGGCACGATGGTCGCGCCGTTCACGGAGCCTTCGGAATAGGAAAAGGGTTGGCGCTCGTAGTTCACGACGATGCCAAGGCTGACGAGGCGATGCTCGAGAACCTCGGCGCTATCGAGCGTGATGAAGCTGTGCGCGCCGACCGCCGGCTGGAATAGCTGCACGCCAAACGAGCGATCCATGCGCGGCGGCGCCGGAGGACCGCCGGTTTGCGCGTGCACGCCCGCGAGCGTGCCCCAAAGCGAAAGAAACACCACAAGACCGACCCATCGAACGCAAGACATGGCGATTCCGAGCGATCATAAGCGCGCTTGCCGGGCCTGTCTAATTGCGGCGGAACGAAAAGTATCTAGCGGCCAGAGGGCGGTTGAAAGACGATGTCGTAGGTAAGAACGGAATCCACTGCCTCACCTTTCGAGTTCTTCGAAGGATGGAACTTGTGCAACCAAATGGCTTTCAGCGCCGCCTCATCCATTCCGTAACCGACTCTTCCGATCACGCGTGCCGACCGGACATTGCCATGGCGGTCGACCCCGATTTTGAGGTGGACCCTCCCTCCGATCCCCATTCGCTTCGCCACCTCCGGATAGTCGGGATTGACCTTTATGGACGGCACCGCCAGATCGTCGATCGACTCATCGTCGACAGGATTGAACGCGCCCGCTGCGGCTGGCGGGGGTGCGGCCGGGAGGGGAGCTGGCGGCGTCTTCGCCAGCGTTCGGTCGCTGGTCATCAGCGTGTTGCCCACCGGAACGGCGACCGGACTTTCGCCCGTCACGACGGAATCCTGGGTCACACCGAACACCGGCTTCGGTGGCTCGTCGGTTGGCGGCGCTGGCTTTGCCTCCTGGTTCGGCATGGGCGCAGGCGGCTTGATGTGGGTGACGAGCTTGTGTACCACGAGCTTGGGCGCGGGCTCGGGCTCGGGCTCGGGCGGTGTTGGATCGGGTAGCGGCGGTGGCGGCAGCGGCTCAGGTGGTGACGAGGTCAAATCCACCTCGACGGGCCCGGCAACCGATGCGGGCGCGTGTCGCGCGGGCAGCAAGACGAACCCCGCCGCCAGCAATACGTGCACGGCGATCGCAACGGCCGCGCCCCACAGGGAGGCATGCTCGATCACCGATGAAGCGCCGCTTTTCACTTCCACGCCCCTCGCGCTGGCGCCGAAATTCTACCTCGCCGACGGAACTGCGCCGTTCGGGCTTTGCAGCGGTAGCGTCGCGGCCGAGCTATCTACGTTGATGGCGAATTTGCGCACACCTGCCCGTTTCACGAAGTCGATGATGTGCACGACAGCGCCGTGGGGCACGACCTTGTCGGCGGCGATGATGGCCTGCAAATCGGGATTCTTCGGCAGCTCAGCGGCGATCTGTTTGGCCACCTGTGCCTCGTCAGACCGGTCGCCGTTGAGGTACAACTGGCCGTCTTTCGTCAGGGTCAGCGCCAGCGTGGTGCGCGTCTGGTCGCTACCACTGGCCGCTTTGGGTAAATCCACCTTGATGGACGGATTCACGATGTACGTCGTGGTCACCATGAAGATGATGAGCAGCACCAGCGTAATATCGACGAGCGGAGTCACGTTGATGTCCGTGATCATCCGTGACGAATCGTCGTCCTCGAACTGACTTGCCGCGCCCGCCACGACTTAGGCTCCCTTGGCTTTGGTGTCGCTCTTGTCTGGCTTGTCTTGCTTGTCTTGGTCGCGGGCGCCGGTGAGCACCATGTGCGCCAGCGCATCGACCCGGCCCATGGTTCGGCGAATGCGGCCCTGAAAGATGTTGAAAGCGACGACGGCGGGCAACGCCACCAGAAGGCCGACTGCCGTAGCGACGAGCGCTTCGGCAATGCCTGCCATGACCACCGCCGCCCCACCGCCCTGATTTTTCGCCAGATCTGCGAACGCCTTGATGATGCCGAGGACGGTTCCGAAAAGTCCGATGAAGGGAGCATTGTTGCCGAGGGTTCCCAGAATGCCGAGATGTTTTTCCAATGACAGGCGCTCGCGGGATCGCGCGCTCGCCATCGCTTCCACCGCCGCCGTTGATCCGCGGGGTAGCTCGTCGAGGCCGACCAGAGCAACGCGTACTTCGGGACAACGAGGCACGCCGAGCAGATCGCGCGCCGCTTTGCTGTCGCCTTGGACAAGTGCTGCGCGCAACTTCTCGCTTACCGCATCGAAGTCGTTCAGCCGGCCAGCCATGGCGAGAGCGCGTTCGACCATCACCGCGACGGAGAGAACGGACAGAAAGACGAGCAACCACAAGACCCATCCCGACCCGAGGTTGGTAAACGCGAGCATGTGTTCAGAAATGTTCATGGTGTGCCGTTTCCTGGGCCTTCTGCCGGCTGTGCGGGCGAAGCTAGCATAGGTTCGTCTCGTCTTCCCTGCTCGACGCCGAGCGCGTCGAGCACGACTGTGGCGTAGCTCCCAGCCGGCAGCGAAAAACATAGGCGCAAATGGCCTGCATCTTCGGCAAGCAGTGGCTCGCCGGGCGTGAGCTTGACCACGACGGGTCGCCGGCTGCCGGGCAGCGAACGACCAACTTGGGCCAACTCGTCGACACCAATGCCGAGGTCGGCGAGCGCCCGATCCTCCAGAGCACGCGCCTCACTGCCGGGCTCGGGCTCGCGCACGCGCCCACCGGGCAGCGGCGCCGTGGGCACGATTTCGCCGGATTCCACGCGCGCTTGATCCGCAGTGGCATCGGTGGAGTTGAATTGCCCGCCGGTCTCGACCTTTTCGAGGATATCCCCCTGGCGCACGCGCAAAAGGCCACCCTCGTGAGCGCGCAGATCAAGCACCCGATTGAAGATGGCCGATTGCACGGATGAAAGCAGGAGCTTGCGCTTGCGACTATCCGATTCGCGGCGCGTGCCGCGCAGAATCGCCAGCCCGCGCTCGACGTTTTGGCCCGTGGCACCGAATCGCTGGTGTCCATAGCGGTTGGGCACGCCTTTGGCCACAAGCTCGTCGAGCGCGACGGCGATGCGTTTCGCGTCACCGTCAGCGACGTCGGTCAGGACGACTTCGAAACGATTCCCGTGCAAATGGCCAACACGCAGCTTGTTGCGGTGCTGGCTCACGTCGAGAACGCGCATCCCTTGCACCGCGATTTCCCGCGCGCGTTCGCAAGCGACGCCGGGCACGCTCAGCCACTGCCGGGTCGTCGCGTGCCGGTCTTTCATGCCCGCGTAGCCCACGTCGCGCGCCTGCACGCCGAGCACGGCAGCTACCCTGCCGACCGCATCGAACGTCGTCAGGTCCTGCTTTTCGATCCACAGATACGTGTGGTCGCCCACGCCGCACGGGCTGTACGCCGGGATTTCCTCGACGAAGAACGTCTCGGGGCTGGAAACGAAGCGAGCCATCGCAAAAGACGACGGTCAGGCGGTCTTAGCCACTGATGGGCTGATTCGGCTGCATCGCCTGATCAGTGGGATTGTCGCCGTAGCGATGCTTGATGAAATCCAGGAAGAGCTCGGCGCGCTTGATCTGCAAGCTGTTGCCGTATTCGTGCGCCACCCGCTCGAAAAGCTGCTTGGCACGAGCTGCATTGCCGAGCTTGAGGTTGGTCTCGCCGAGCGTGATCATCAGCTCGCCTTCTTGGCCGGAATCGGGGTATTGACGAAGGGCACCTTCGATGCGCAGCACGGCCGCTTTGGGATGGCCGCGGTCGAGGTAGAAGCGCGCTACGTAGACTTCGTGCTCGATGAGCCGGCGCAAGACATCCCGACGATAGACTTTGGCCGGCGTGACGTAGGCCGCATCCGGGTACTTGGCAAGCGCGCTGTCGAGCTCTCGAAGGGCGTCTCGCACATAGGACTGATCTTTCTCGTAGGCCGGCGGCAGGATGAACCAATCGTCGGGCATTTCTTTGACGTAGCACTCGGCGATGCGAAAGGCAGTGTAGCCGTCCTCGACCTTTTCATGCGTCGGGTGCAGGCGCGCGAAGCTCTTGTACGAATCGATGGCTTCTTGGTAGTTGCCGCGCGCGAATTCCGTGTCGGCAAGCGCCAGCTCGGCCAGCCCCGCGTACTTCGAGAACGGGAACTTCTGCTTGACGTAGCTGAAGTAGTGCGACGCTTCGACGTAATTCTCTTTCTTCAGCTCTTCGAGACCGCGCTCGTAGTTCTGCTTGGCGGTCATGGAATAGTTGACTTGCTTGCTATCGTCGCTGGACGCACAGGCGACGATACCGGTCGGCAAGAGCAGGGCGGCAAGCAACAGAATCTTGTGGGCTGTTTGAGACACGAGCGTAGTATCCTACTTTCGCGATGGCCATCCGTCCACGGTATCTCCTGCTTGTCTTGACGCTCGTGGCGTCGGCATGCACGACCTGGAAGACCGATTGGCGCCGCCAGCAAGCCCAAGGCGTGCGCGAGCGTGGTCCCGTGCCGAACCTAGCCGGAGCGCGGTGCACCGACGGACACTGCCGATGTCGCACGTCGCGCGACCCGGCCGAAACTTCGCCCCCGCCGCCCGGCAAGAAGCGCATCGAGATTCGCATGTCGGCCATTGGCGGCCAGGTCACGCTGGATTCGCCTTCGGCGGGACATTTCGAACAGAGCGGACCGGAAGAGGCGTGCGTTTACGTCGACCTCGAGCTGAGCCTCATCCACGATTTCCACATGGATAGCCAAGAAGCTGAGCGGCGGCGCGGCGTCGTGCCCCACGTGCACATCGCCGAATACGGCCCGGCGGGACCGTACTGGTATGACGTCTTGGATATCGAGTGCGGCTCAGGCGACCGCGGCTGCGACCTCGATCACGCCCGAGCATGGGGCGAAAGTTGGCTGTCGAACCGAAAGCGAGGCCGCCTGGAGGCCTGCGGCTCGATTTCAGTCACCGGTCTCAAGTGGGGAACCTCCGGCGGCGAGGACGCGCAAGACGGCGGCATGTTGCGCGACTTCGAGACGACGTTTTCGCTTGAAGTTAGGAAGTTCGCGACGCAATTTCCTCCCGGCGCACCGGAGTGCCAGATTAAGCCGTAGACATGAAACTGCATCTGATAGGTATCGCCGGAACTGGAATGGGTTCCTTGGCCGGGCTTCTGCGGGCCGCGGGCCATGACGTGCGCGGCTCCGACGAGCACGTGTATCCTCCCATGTCGACCCAGCTCGATGAGCTTGGGATTCCCGTGATGGTCGGGTTTTCCGCGGAAAACCTCGCGTGGGAGCCCGATCGCGTCGTGGTAGGCAACGTATGCCGCCGCGATCACGTCGAAGTCCTGGCTGCGCAAGCTCGCGGCATCCCGCTGACGTCATTTCCGGCACTTCTGTCCGAGCTTTTTTTGGCGGACAGTAACTCGATCGTCGTGGCCGGTACGCATGGCAAGACCACGACGTCGTCGCTGATGTCGTTCGTGCTTTCCGAGGCCGGGCGAGATCCCTCGTTTCTCGTTGGCGGCGTGCCCATCAACTTCTGGCGCTCGTGGCGCCTCGGCCACGGGCTAGACTTCGTCGTCGAAGGCGATGAGTACGACACGGCTTTTTTCGACAAGAAGTCGAAGTTTCTCCACTACCGTCCGAAACTCGTCATTCTCACTTCGGTCGAGTTCGATCACGCCGACATCTTCGCCGACGAGGCGGCCGTCAAGCGAGCCTTCCGCGAATTCGTCGAGCTCATTCCGACTGACGGGAATCTCGTGGTTTGTGCGGCGTCGCCGGGTGCGCTCGATGTGTCCAAGAGCGCGCATTGCAAAGTCACCACGTATGGCCGACCAGGCACCGACGCGCAGTGGACGTTCGAGGTCACGGGCCGAAAAATCGGTGGTCGCTCGATCCTGCGCTTGGCGTTCGAGGGCAAAGGCATGCTCACCCTCGACACGGGTATGGCGGGCATTTTCAACATGGAGAATCTGGCTGGCGTGATCGCGGCCTCGCATTGCCTGGGCATCGAAATGCCGAAGCTGGCGCGTGCCTGCCGGAATTTCTTGGGCGTCAAGCGCCGCCAGGAAGTGTGCGGTATCGCCTACGGCGTGACGGTGGTCGACGATTTTGCCCATCATCCGACGGCGATTCGCGAGACCCTCGGTGCGCTCAAGGGACGCCACGGCCCGGGAAAATTGATCGTGGCCTTTGAGCCGCGCTCAGCAACAAGCCGGCGGTCGGTCTTCCAAAACGACTTTGCGCAAGCGCTCGCCGCCGCAGACGAGGTTGTGCTGGCGCCACTCTATGCACCGGAAAAAGTTCCCGAGGGCCAGCGGCTGGATGTGGAGAAGCTCGCTGCCGACCTGCGCAGTCAGGAAGTTCCGGCCTGTCTGGTCGCCGGAGCCGAGGCAACGGCCGAGCACCTCGTGCGTCGGTCGGCCCCAGGCGATACCGTGGTCATCATGAGCTCTGGCGACTACGGAGGACTGCATGACCTTCTGCTCGCCAAGCTTGGCGATCCCGTTCGTCCCGCGCGGCCTGGCGACAAGCCACTGATTGGTCAGCTTCTCGACCGCGCGGGAATCACCCACGCCGCGCTCGACAAGGTGTGGTCCGAGTTCTTGGTGATGCCCACACCCAAAGGGCAAGAAATCGTCGCATGCGTGGCCGTCGAGCACGTGGGGGACGACGCCCTCTTGCGCATGCTCGCGGTAACGCCCGAGCGCAGAGGCGAGGGTCTAGGCTATTTGTTGGTCGACGCCGCGATGAAAAAGGCGCGCATGGAAGGTGCGCTGCATTTGTACTTGGTCACCGACGGGAGCCAGGGCGTCGTCGGCGAGAAGATGGGATTCGACGTGATCGATCAAAAGAGCATAGCGCCGGCGGTTGCATCCACGGTCGAGTATCAGATGGCGCGCTCGAAAACCGCCATTTGGATGCGCAAAGAACTGTAGGTAGGTGAGAGCGCAGAAGGGGGAGAAGGGCGCAGAAGTTCTCTGTGCTCTCGTCTGCCTCTGTGCCCTGTCTGCCTCAGGTCTTCCCGAGGAGGCGACGGACGTGTCTTTTCCCGGCGTAGAGAAGCACGCCGTCGGGCCCGATCTCTTCGGGTTTCACAATGTCGTCGACGGAGGCGATCCTGCGATCTCCCAGCCGGATGCCACCTTGTTCGACAAGGCGGCGCGCGGCGCTCTTGGAAGCGGCGAGACCGCTTGCGGCGAGAATGTCCACGATCTTGATGCCAGCGGAGAGAGCAGTTCCTTCGATCGTATGGGTCGGCACGAGATCGCCGCCTCCGCCTCCGAAGGCAGCGCGTGCTGCATTTTGAGCTGTTTCGGCCGCTTCCTTGCCATGCACGATGGCGGTTGTCTCAAATGCCAGCGCTTGCTTCGCAATACGAAGCTCGGCGCCCTCCAAGGCTTCCAGCCGTTTGATTTCATCCATGGGCAGGAAGGTCAGCAGCTTGAGAAAGCGTCCGACGTCCCGGTCGTCCACGTTGACGAAGTACTGATAGAAATCGAAGGGGCTCGTGCGCTCGGGTGAAAGCCAGACGGCGCCTGCGGCTGTCTTCCCCATTTTGGCGCCGGCCGCCGTCGTGATCAGCGGGAATGTCAGGGCGTAGGTTTCGGCCTGGTGCAGGCGACGAATGAGGTCCGTGCCCGCCAAAATGTTGCCCCACTGGTCGTCACCGCCTATTTGGAGGGCACAGCCGTGCTGACGGTAGAGAACCAGATAGTCGTAGGCTTGCAGAATTTGGTAGTTAAATTCGATAAACGACAAACCCTTTTCCATGCGCTGTTTGTAGGCCTCGGCGGCAAGCATCCGGTTGACGCTGAAGTGACGGCCGATGTCGCGCAGGAAGGTGAGGTAGTTGAGGGGAGACAGCCAGTCGGCGTTGTCGACCACAATCGCCTTGTGGCCGGCGTCGGCCACAAAACGCCGGACCTGCGGCTCAATGGCGTTGCGGTTTTCGCGGATGGCGTCGACCGTTAGCATTTGGCGCAGCTCGGTTCTGCCACTCGGGTCGCCCACCATGGCAGTGCCTCCGCCCAAGACTGCGATCGGGCGATGACCGGCGCGGGCGAGGTGGGCCATGGCCAAGAGCGGAATCATGCTGCCGACGTGCAAACTAGACGCAGTCGGATCAAAGCCCGCGTAGAACGTCACCGGAACGCGAGCAAGAAGGGCCGTCAGGGCCGGCTCATCGCTAATCTGTTGGACGAAGCCGCGCTCGCGAAGGAGGTGGAGGGTGTCAAAGGACTGGGACATGGCCGCCAGTATAGTCGGCCGATCGGGATCGCATCGCTTTCTGCACACGGAAGCGCCGCATCCTCCCGGTTTTCGAGTACCCTCCACGCCATGGCGAGCAAGTCTCCCTCCTCGGCCGGATGCGCGTGCGGCAAACGACTCGACTGGGCCGTGATCGAAGATGATCAGATAATGCGCTGGCAAGCCGTCGATATCGCCGAGTGGGAAGAACTCCGCCAGTGCCCCGACTGCGGAACGACGTGGTTGGCCGTGTGGCCCGAGGAAAGCGAAGCGCCTCCGATCCTCTGTCGCCCGCGACCAGGCGACGCGCGAAAGCTTCGCGAGATCGATCATCCCAGCACTCTGCGTTCCTACTGTCTCGCCAAGCTCGAAGAACAGCTCGGCGAAGTGAAGGAGCGCAAAGCCAGCTGTCGGAAGGTCCATTGCAGCCGCAATCGGATTGCGGGAACAACCTACTGTCTCGAGCACCTTATAGCCGAGCGCTTTGGCCGGCACCTAGCCCGACTGAGCACGACGGAAGAGACGCCCGCGCCCCAAAAATAGAAAAGGCGGGAAGAGCTTTGTGACTCTTCCCGCCTGTGAAAATAATCCCGGCGGCGACCTACTCTCCCACAGGGTTTCCCCTGCAGTACCATGGGCCCTGGAGGACTTAACTTCCGAGTTCGAGATGG
>ODAK010005924.1_pt1 | contig 12357 bp, 13 predicted proteins | sample 1539591 | NCBI WGS metagenome assembly ODAK01 (sample SAMEA3539303, study PRJEB22396) | soil metagenome | biome: tundra; feature: field; material: soil | place: USA | collected 2010-05 | depth 0.15 m | reverse complement strand
ATACCAGAAAAGGCCGCCGTTCCGCTTCGGGTGGCAGATGTGGTGACGAACTTCGAAGGGCATCATCGCTTCGGTGGCGGCGAAGCGACGGTGATCGGCGTCGATCTGGTGGATGCCGTCGGCAAGCCCCTGCGCACGCTGAATGCGCTGGAGCCGGTGACGCTGCGCCTGAGTTTCCGCGTCAATTGCGCGGTGGACGATTTGATGGCCGGTTTTTTGCTGCGCAACGAGAAGGGCGAGAGCCTGTTCGGCACCAACACATCACGGGAAAACCATCCGCTCCCCGTTATGGCGCCCGGCGATACCAATACGGTGGATTTTCACTGGGCCAATCCGGAATTAGCCCCGGGAACCTACTCGTTTTCCATCGCTGTCAGCAAGGGAAATCCGGAAGTGTTTGAAGTTTGCGACTACGTGGAAGACGCGGTGGTAGCGCGGGTGCCAACCGGCCCGCACGCGCCGCGCGGATACTTCGGACTACGCTGCCTCGGAGTGGAAATCTTCACGCACCAGCGGAGCGCTGTTGGATGACCGGCGTACAATGACGGTTGATGGACTTCGACGATTACAAAGTGGTTTTGTATCGTAACCAGCCCGATGGATGGGTGGCGGAAATCCCCGCAATTCCGGGATGTCACGCGCTCATGCCGACTCGGGAAGAAGCTATCGTGGAACTGGCCGCCGTTTTTCGGTTGATTTCGGAAGAGTATCAGGATCGCAAAGAGCCTTTACCCGCCGACACGACCGAAATTGTTCCGCGGTCCAACCACTCCCTCACGGTCGCGGCTCCGCAAAATCCGTTCTGAGCCGCGCGCGTGAGCAAGCGGTGCCCGCGGCTTTTCAGCAGCTGGCAGGGTCTCAGCCCAGTCTTGTCCGGGCCAACGTACCGCCGCCTTCCGACTTAGCCGGTTTGCGCCCGGCAGACGCCTGAAAACGGCGCAGCTGATCGGTAACGCACACCAGGAACATCGGCTGTTTGGCATTCTTGAGCACGTCGATTATGCGGTCCGGCTGATCTTCCAGGTAAATGTTGCGGCCGTCGGTGATCAGGTGGATGTCGCTCTCGCTCGCCACCGCATCGCTCAGGCGCTTGCCCATTTCCTTCTGCAGGAAGCGCAGCACGCGGCGGATTTTCTGCAGCGAAAATCCCTTGCGGCGCAGTTCGGCAATCACCGAAACTTCCACTACCTCCTGGGGCAGGTAGACGCGCTTGTGTCCTTCCTGGCGCGGCGACACCACATTGCGTTCGTCCCACCACTGCAACTGGCGCAGGCTGACTCCGGCAATGCGCGCGACTTCGCCGCTGGAATAGGCTTCCTGGTCAGCCTGGGCAACGGTAAGGTCCTTTTTTGTTTTGAACATTTCGCGACGCCTCTGTCTGCTCGCCGGGAGCACTACGAATTTTACCAGATTCGCAACGGGCGGAAATACCGCCCGGTAGTCCCCCTGGCGGGACGTGTTAACATGGGGTTTCAATCAAAATCAGAGGTTTTAGTGGCAAGTAATCTGTCTCGCAAGGAACTGCTCAAGCAGGACCAGTTTTCCGTCCAGGTAGGGCATTCCGTCGACTTTCTGGGTGCGCATCGCAAACAAACGATGCTCTACGGGGGGATTGTGCTCGCGCTCGCCCTCATCGTGTGGGGCGGCTTCTATTACCGCAGTTCGCAGAAGGCGACGCGGGAGGCAGCGCTCGGTGAAGCGATCACGCTCACCACAGCCCCGGTTGGCGGACAGGCTCCACCGAGTGGCCCCAGCTTTGCCACCGATGGCTCCAAGAAGGATGCCGTGACCAAAGCGTTCACCGACATCATCTCTAAGTACGGCGGTTCGGACGAGGCGTACGTGTCGGAATACTATCTGGCGTCCATGGATGCGGATGGCGCCAAACTGGACGACGCCCGCAAGCGTTATCAGGATGTGGCTGATCATGCCGCCGCCGGATACGCGTCCCTGGCGCGGCTTGCGCTGGCCCAGATTGATATTGCGGAAAGCCGCGTCACCGAGGGCGAGGCGGCCTTCAAAGACCTGATCGCTCATCCCACGGATCTGGTTTCGAAGGATCAGGCGACCATCGCGTACGCCCGCGCCATCTCCCAGGCTAAGCCTGACGAGGCACGCAGCCTTCTCAAGCCTCTCACCGATGCGAAGTCAGAGATCACGCCCATCGCGATGCAGGTGATGGCGGATATTCCCGGCAAGTAAGCAGCAGCGGTCACCACACCGGCAATCCTGAATGCTCGCGCACCTGCGGTTTCCCGTTGAAAGTTCGCGCGGCCGCAGGTATCCGGAGCCGGAGCATCCCTATCGCGGAGCTTTTCAGCGCGATCGCGACCGCGTCATACACACCCGCGCTTTCCGCCGGCTGGAAAATAAGACCCAGGTTTTCGCGCCGGGTCTGTCGGACCACTTCCGCAACCGCCTGACCCACACGATTGAGGTTTCGCAGGTGTCCCGGACCGTAGCGGCAGCGCTGGGGCTCAACGAGGATCTCACCGAAGCGCTGGCACTCGCCCACGACATTGGGCACCCGCCGTTTGCGCACGCGGGCGAAGCGGCGCTGGACCGGCAGATGAAACGGTTCGGCGAGCGTTTCGACCACAACATCCAGGCGCTGCGGACCGTGGAATCGCTCGAGATGCGCTACCCGCGCTTTCCGGGCCTGAACCTCACGTTCGAAGTGCGCGAAGGCATTGTGAAACATTCGCGGGACTTCGGACCCGGCGAATTTCCCCTGTTGGATGAGTACCTGCCCGGACAGCGCCCGCCGCTCGAAGCCCAGTTGATCGACCTGGCGGATGAGGTAGCCTATAACTCCGCCGATCTGGACGACGCCTACGAAGCCGGTCTCATCAAACCTGAGCAAATCGCCGCCGGCGTGCCGGCGTATGCCGACATTCTCGACACCATCGAGACGCAGTTTCCCGGCGCTACCGGGCGCGAACAGTTTCAGGAATCGGTGCGGCGCCTGATGGATCATCAGGTCTCGTCACTGATCGAAGGCACGGTTAACGCGGCGTCCGAAGCCGGTGTAAAGAACGTAGACGACGTGCGGCAGTGGCCCACGCGGATTGCGCGGTTTACGCCGCCAGCCCGGGAGACGAGTATCGGCGTCAAGCAACTCCTGCAGCGTTGTGTCTACCAGTCGGAGCCTCTGGCAGAAGACAGGCGCGAGTCCATTAAGCGGCTCGATCGCGTGTTTGAACATCTGATGGCGCATCCCGAGCGATTTGCCGCGGCGGAGGCGGCCGGCGTTCATCGTCACCGTGCCGTCTGCGATTTCGTGGCCGGGATGACGGACCGTTACTTCCATCGGTTTTACAAAGCCGCGTTTCAGTCTTCGACGCGGGCGTAGTTAGCCAGCTCCGCTTCGCGCACAATGTAGTTGCGCTCCAGTTGACGGCATAGCTCGGCGCCCAGACGCTCGGGGGATTCCTTCTCGTCGTGCTCCACAACCACTTTGATGAACAGATTGGTACGCATGCTCTTTTCTATATAGTCTCGCGCCCGCTTTATTCCTATACTGGGGACTTGCCTTGCGCCATCTGCCAGACTCGTAAACCGCGCCGCTACTGCCTCGGAGTGAGGGAGGAAATCTGTTCCGTTTGCTGCGGCACGGAGCGCGAACAAACCATCGATTGCCCGCTGGAATGCGAGTATCTGCACGAGGCGCACCGCAGGGAGAAAGGGCAGGACCCCAACCCGGCGACCATGCCGAATCCCGACGTCCGCGTGACGGAGCAGTTCCTTGAGGATAACCAGGTGCTGCTCGCGTTTATTGCCGTGACGCTGTTCGAAGCGTGGCTGGAAACCCGCGACGCCAACGATTGGGACATGCGCGCGGCCTTCGATTCCCTCACACGGACTTATCGCTCGCTCGAAAGCGGCATCTATTACGAATCCCGGCCGGACAACGTGTTTGCCGCTCGCATCGTCGGCCACGTGCAGGAGAAAATCGCCGAAGTGCGGGCGAAGGAAACCAAAGAGCGCGGGGTTTCCTCCATCCGCGATGCCGCCGTGCTCGGCGTGCTGGTCTTCCTGCAGCGCATCGAATTCGCGCAGAATAACGGGCGCAAACGCAGCCGGGCTTTTCTGGATTTTCTTCGTGGCTTTTACCTGCCCTCGGAGCAGGAGCCGGTTGAGCGTGGGGCTGAGAATGACGCGCCGCCCGAGCCGCCCCGAATCATCCTTTGATCCGGCGCCTGCATCCAACAAGCAGCATGCGAACGGGGATCATCGTTTTCGGTCACGGGTCGAGTGTGGAATCTGCCAACGACGCGGTGCGTGCCGTGGCTGCCGACGCCGCGCGCGACGGGGAGTGGGACCTGTATGAGACAGCTTTTCTGGATTTCCCGCCGCAACTCGGCGAGGCGGTGGCAAAGCTGTCGGCGGCGGGCGCGGAAGAGATCCTCGTGGTGCCCTATTTCCTGACGCTCGGGATTCATCTGCAGCGCGACCTGCCAAAGTTGGTAGCGGAACTCTCTGCCGCGAATCATGTAACCATCCGCGTGACACCGCCGCTCGACGGCCATCCCGCGCTGAGCCGGATTCTGGCGGAACGGGCTCGTGAGGCAAGCCCCCGCGAGGCCGAAAAATGAGGGCGCGTCTGACCTCCGTTCGTGAACTGGCGCCGCTCACGTATCACTTTGAATTTCTATCCCTTGAATGGGAGGCACGATTCGTCCCCGGACAATTCCTCTCGCTGACAGAGATCATCGGCGACAACGACATCACGCGGGCGTATTCCATCGCCTCGCCGCCGGACGGGCGGCAATTTGCCCTCTGCGCCAACCTGGTGGAGGGCGGCCGCTTCACCCCGCACCTCTTCTCGATGAAGCCGGGAGACGAGGTGGATTTCACCGGCCCGTGGGGCTCGTTCATTTTGCGGAGGCCGGCCTCGGATTCCATTTTCGTAGCCACCGGCACTGGGATCGCGCCCTTTCGGTCGATGCTGCCGGCCGCGCTCGCTGCGCATCCCGACCGCAAGTTCACCCTGATCTTCGGCGCCCGCCACCAACACGGCTTGCTCTATGACGCCGAATTTCGCGCTCTTGCCGCCGCGCATCCCAACTTCGCCTATCAGCCCACGTTGACCCGGTGCCCTCCAGAATGGAGCGGCTGCACCGGGCGCGTTCAGGCTCATGTGATTGAAGCGGTGGGCGAGCGGCGGGATCTCGTCGTCTACATCTGCGGCATGCGCGAAATGGTGGACGACCTGCGCGCGCAGCTGAAAGCCCTGGGCTTCGACCGCAAGCAAATTATCTACGAACGCTACGACTGATTATGGCCTTTGCTGGCCGCGTTGTTACTCTGCTGTGCTGAGCCCCGCGCGGGCCATGTAATCATCGAGCGTCCCAAGGAGGTCAACGGCCTTCGCGACTGCGTATTTTTCAGGCGTGATGGTCAACTCGGTTGAACTCTTGGGGTAGGGTAGGCGCGCCCGGTGGCCATCCACAGACGCGAAATGATAGTCCTTCACGAACGACGAGCCATAGTACAACTCAAACACCGCAACGTATGCGTGCTTATCTGGGAATTTCGTGGCCCATTCTTCCGCCTCGAACGGCTGACTCTCCTCCTCCCGGACTTGACGGATCGTTACGTTCAGGTCTGGTTTGAAGGTGACAATTCCATGGGAGTCGTCCTGCAGCCAATCGTTTCTATCACTGTTGAGAACGGCCTCAATCAGTTCGTCATAAGTCATTCCACTATTATCCTTGTGAGCATAAGCGACATGAGCGCGCAAACTTAAGCCCAATCGATCGTATCGTAGATCTTTATAAAAGAGCCAACTGCTCTTCCCCAGGCTCCGCTCAACAGAACCACGGCTCCGTGAGATACGGAATTGTCGATCGGTCCGGTAAGTGGAAATCCGGTAATTCATCGAACACTAGCTGCCACACTGCGCCGAAAATCGACCCTCGCGACTCCCCGCGCTTTTCCTCCGCGCGAATCAGCTTCTGCACGTCCGCCGCCAGCCGGTCCATTGCGGGATCCGGATGCGCCCACTTCCACGACAGCGCCGCGGCATCGAAATCGCCGTGCCGCAGATCCTCCATTTCGAGAATCTTCGACCCTGCCGGGATCAGGAGCCGCACGGCCAGCTGGATGGGCGCCAGGTTCGGGACCAGGTCCAGATCTCGGATCGCCCGCAGCAAATCGCGATACGCGTCCATCGAAGTCCATGGCGTGAACGGGATAAAAGTGGGGATCAGCGCCAGGCCGTTCTCGCGCATCAGCCCGAGCGCTTCGTAAAAATCCGCGCGGGTGTGGCCCTTGGCGAGCCGCGCCAACACCGCATCGTCCAGCGACTCCACTGCGCTGGTCACAAAGAGGCAGCCCGTTCGGCGGAACTCCGGCACCAGGTCGCGATGCTTCAGCAGGTGCTCCACCTTGATGGTGGCATCCCACGTCACTTCCGGGAATTCGCAATGCAGCGCCTGCACGATGGCGCGCGCATGCGCCGGGCCGTTCAGAAAGTCCGGATCGCCGAAAGTAATGTGGCGCGCGCCCGCCGCGATCTGTTGCCGGATGTCAGCCAGCACCACCTCCCGCTGCACCACACGAAAGCGGCCTTCATACACGGGAACAATGGGACAGTGCCGGCACAAATGCTTACAGCCGCGTGAAGCTTCGGTGTAACCCGTTACCGTTTTCACGCCGTCCCGCATCACCTGCGCATAGCGGTCAAGCGGCGGCAAAGCGGCGCGATCCGGCGTGAGGAACGGCAAACGGTCCAGCACGATTAATTCATGCTTCCCGGCCCGGCCCCCTACCAGATCAGCCAGCGCCCGTTCGAACTCCCCGCCGATCACCGTTTCCACGCCCAGCGACCGCAGCAACTCCTCATTAGCAGGCGCGTAGAGGCCGTAACAAACCACGTGTGCCGCCGGGTTGAGCAGCCGCGCCGCCCGAATCTGCGGCACCGCCAGCCGCGTCGCTGTGTGCATGGGCAAGTGGAAGCAGATCCAGTCTGCCTCCCGCACAGCCTCGAGCGGAGGCGGTTCCCGGGAGAGGTCGGCGGTAGTGACGTGGTGACCGTCCGCGCGCAGCCATGCCGCCGGGGAGGCAAGCCCGAACGGCTGCCTGCCAAGGTCGTAAGTTGAGATCAGAACTATCTTGAGGGCGGCGATATCGGCGTGAAGCACTGGTACTTGTGATGAAACGGTTGCGGATCGGTTGCTAAAATGAAACAGAACAGGCCTCCCCCGCCATGCTCCTCACCAGTACCAGTGTCGCCGAAGAGATTTTGGAGCTGAAACGCGCCAAAAAGGCGATTTTGCTCGCCCACCATTATCAGGAACCGGAGATCCAGGAGCTGGCCGACGTGATCGGCGACAGTCTGGAACTGGCCCGCAAGGCTCGGGAAGCGGATGCCGACGTGATTGCGTTCTGCGGCGTCTGGTTCATGGCGGAAACGGCCAAAATCCTCAACCCGACCCGTATCGTGATTGTGCCCGATCGTAACGCCTCCTGCAGTCTTGTGGAAGGCTGCCCGCCGGAGCCGATTCGCGAATTCCGCCGCCGCCATCCCGATTACGTGCTGGTCAGTTACATCAATACTTCCGCCGAAGTGAAGGCCGAATCGGATATCGTTTGCACCTCCCGCAACGCCGTCCGCATCGTGAACTCCATCCCCGCCGAGAAGCCGATTCTCTTCCTGCCGGACCGCAATCTGGGCAATTATGTGAAGCAACAGACGGGCCGGGAAAACATGAAGATCTGGCAGGGCTCGTGCATCGTCCACAACACTTTCCCCGCCCGCCGTCTGCTGGATGCCAAGGCCGCGTTTCCCGGCGCCGTGGTCGTCGCCCATCCGGAATGCCCCGAACCCGTCCTGCGCCACGCGGATTTCATCGGCTCCACTTCCGCCATCATTGAGTACTGCGGCGCGAGTTCTGCGCGCGAATTCATCGTGATGACGGAAAGCGGCGTGCAGTATTCCCTCGAACGCGCCAACCCCCGCGCCCGCTTCCACTACGTCGCCAACGAGAACTGCAATTGCAGCGAATGCCCGTGGATGCGGCTCAACACCCTCGAGAAACTTCGGGATGCGCTTCGTACGCTCGAACCCCGTGTGGAACTGGCGCCGGACCTGATGGCCCGCGCGCTGCTTCCAATTGAGCGTATGCTGAGTGTGAACTAGGAATTCACTCCGGTGAGTATCACTCCACTTACAGACGGCTTTGGAAGGGTCCACGACAACCTGCGTATCAGCGTCACGGACCGCTGCAACATCCGTTGCTTTTACTGCATGCCGGATGAGCCCATCCAGTTCACCGATCGAGAGGAAATTCTCCACTTCGAAGAAATCGAGCGCTTTGTGCGCGTGGCCGCCGGCCTAGGCGTAAACAAACTCCGCATCACCGGCGGGGAGCCGCTCGTGCGCCGCGATCTTCCCGAACTCATCCGCCGTCTGGCCGTGATTCCGGGCATTCGCGACATCGCCCTCACCACCAATGCGGTGCTGCTGGAACAACAGGCGGAGGCGCTTTACCGCGCCGGTCTGCGCCGGCTCAACATCCATCTGGATACGCTGGATCGGGAACGCTTCCGCCAGATCACACGCCGCGACGATCTTCCGCGCGTGATGGCCGGCATTGAAGCGGCCGTGAAAGCCGGCTTCGAGCGGATCAAGTTTAACGTGGTCGCGGTAAAGAATCTCAACGAATCCGACATCGTGCCCATGGCGCTTTTTTGCCGGGAACGTGGCTTCGAGCCGCGCTTTATCGAGTTCATGCCGCTCGATTCGCAGGAGCTTTGGGATCGCAAAAAGGTGCTGACGGCGGATGAAATCATCGCCATGATTTCGCGCGAGGTCGGACCGCTGGTGGAAGTGCCGGATCGCGATCCGCGCGCCCCCGCCACCGATTACGCGTATGCCGATGGCAGCGGGCGCCTGGGCTTCATCGCCTCCGTGAGCAAGCCGTTTTGTCTGAACTGCAACCGTCTGCGACTTACGTCGGACGGCAAGATACGCTACTGCCTGTTCGCCATCGAAGAGACCGACGTGAAGGGTCTGTTGCGCTCCGGCGCACCGGACGAAGAAATCGCGGCTGCCGTCCGGCGCTGCATTTCCGACAAGTGGATCGGCCACCAGATCAACACCACGAAGTTCGTGCCCCCGCCCCGCCCCATGTACTCCATCGGCGGCTGATTCCACCAGCGACATGCGCGCGTTGCTCTTCGACATGGACGGAGTTTTGTATAACTCCGAAGAGCCCATCCCGGGCGCGGCGGAAACCATCCGCTGGGTGCGCGAACACAACATTCCGCATCTCTTCGTCACCAACACCACTTCGCGCGGCCGCCGCGAGCTCGCCGGCAAACTGGCGCGCTTCGGAATTCCGGGCGGCGTGGATGACATCCTCACCCCCTGCGAAGTAGCCGCTGCGTGGCTTCACCAACGTCCCGCCGAGCCCGTTGCGCTGTTCGTGAAACCGGCCGCCCTCGAGGCGTTCGCGGGAATCACGCGCGTCCCCGATGACGCGGAGGCAGGCGCGCGTCACGTGGTCATCGGCGATCTGGGCAGCGCCTGGGATTTCGCCACCCTTAACCGCGCTTTCCGGCTGCTGCACGCCGAACCCGCGGCCACGTTGATCGCACTCGGCATGACCCGCTATTGGAAAGCGCACGACGGCATTTCACTCGACGTGGCACCTTTCGTCGCTGCTCTGGAGCATGCCGCGGGACGCAGCGCGCTGGTCTTCGGCAAGCCTGCACCGGCGTTCTTCGAAGGCGCCGCCGCGCAACTGGGCGTCGCAAAAGAGGAGATCGTCATGGTGGGTGACGACATCGAAACCGACGTTAGGGGTGCCATGCGAGCCGGCCTCAAAGGCGCGCTGGTTCGAACCGGAAAGTTCCGGCCATCGGATCTCGACTCTGACAGGGAAAGCGCGGTTCATCCCGATGCCGTTCTGGATTCCATCGCCTCACTGCCCGACTGGTGGGACCGCGCGCGATAAAATCCAGGCGAACGAAATGATCATCAAAAATCAAAGCGACGTTACGAAGGCTGTGCTGAGCGAAGTGGAGCGGACCCATGACCCGCGCACTCGCGAGATTCTCTCCGCACTGGTCCGGCATCTCCACGATTTTGCGCGCGAAGTTCGGCTCACCGAGAAGGAATTTCGCGAAGGCTGCGCGCTCGTCGCCGAACTCGGCAAACGAACCAACGAGTTCCACAACGAAGTGGTATTGATGTGCGGCTCACTCGGATTTTCCACCCTCATCTGCCTGCTCAACAACGGCAACAACGGGCAGACCGAGACCACGGCTAATCTCCTCGGCCCGTTCTGGCGCAACGATATTCCGCGCACCGAAAACGGCGCGTCGATTGTCCGCTCGCCCACGCCGGGCGACGCCTTGTTCGTCACCGCCACTGTGAAGGATCAGGCGGGCAACCCCGTGGCCGGAGCCGACGTCGACGTCTGGCATTCCTCCACCGAAGGCTTCTACGAGAATCAGGATCCCGGCCAGGCCGAGATGAATCTGCGCGGTAAATTCACCACCGACGCCAACGGTCAAATCAGCTTCCGCAGCATCCTGCCCGCCGGATATCCGATTCCGATAGACGGACCTGTAGGCGCTCTGCTGCGCGCGCAGGGACGTCACAATATGCGTCCCGCCCACGTGCACTTTCTCATTCACAAGCCTGGTTACAAGACGCATATTTCCCAGGTCTATGTGAATGACGATCCGAACCTCGAAACCGACGTGCAGTTCGGAGTAACTGAGGCGCTGGTGGGTAACTACGTCCGCCACGAAGACGAACCCGCGCCCGCCTTCGATGTCCAACCGGCTGGGTATGCGGGAAGCAGGGATCCGTGGTATTCGCTCGAGCAGACATTCGTCATCGAACCCGGGGATGACGCGCTGCCCCGCGCTCCCATCACCGGCAAAGCTACCGGCGAACGTCCCGTGCTGGCCCTGCTCGAACGGAAATAGGCGGATTTGTTCAGCGCCGCGCCGCCATGGCTGATGATCGCAATCAAATCGGAGTCACTCATAGCGTTCAGGATTTTGCGATCCGCAAATGGGTGCGGCTTAGTGTTAAGGTTCTCGTAATTGGAGACCCGCGCCGCAGTCGATTCGGCATCGTGACACCGGGCGCAATGCATCTCATTGAGTCTCGCGCCCAGCATCTCCTGATAACCCAGCGCGATTTCATCTACCCGGATGGCCGGAACGTTCGGCGTGCTCACCTGAATCTGATAATGTCCGCTCACGCTGCCAGGACTTACGCTGGCTGAGAATTGCCCATCGGAACCAGTCATGCCTTGCGCGGGATTGACGATTACTCCGCCAGTTCCCGCAAATTGCACCAGTGCGCCGGCCACTGCGGCACCCTGCGCATCGCTTACCTGAACCACCAGCGGTTGCTCCAGTTGCGCGCCCACCCCGCCGGTCTGCTTTTCGCCGCTGATCGAAACGACCGCCGTGCCAAAGGCCTTCGGCTGAATTTCCGCCGTCCCGTTCACGCGATGCCCGCACGCGCCAAGGGCCACCAGCGCGACTAACATCCCGCGCTTCATTTTGACTCGCCCTTCTGTCCCATCAGAAACGCCTGTGATCGCCCGCGCTTCTTCATCATTCATATTCCAGACCAGCTCCCCGGTGCCGGGCCGCAGCTTCTGCGCATCTTTGAGCCAGTGGAAAATCCAGGCGGCACTGTATTGTGTTCCCGCCTGCGTGAGCGTCGGGCCGATGTAGCCCTTGTCTTTCTTCGCGTCGATGATATGGCAGGATTGGCACCCGTATTTCCCATAGAACAGCGCTCTGCCGCTCTGCGCATCGGCGGCCGAGAAGCGCGAAACATCAATCGCGTCCCGCTCGAATTCCGGCGTCTGGTAAACCGTCATGATGTAATCGGCCAGCGTATTCGCTTCCGGTACACAATGCTGACCTCCCTCGCCCCCCAGCCGCAGCGCCGACAGCGAGATGTCCACCATCTGGTGCGCAGCCAGCGCGGCACTTTTCCCTTCACCCGGCACCCGCGCCGCCGAACGGGCCACGCTCCCGCCCCCGATCACCACCACTCTCTTGCCGATATCGAACCGGTACCCCAGATTGGCGTTCAACAGGAAATCCACGCCCTTGTGGACGCCATCCAGATCGATCCCCGGGATGGACAATTCCCTGCTCCGGTGCGCGCCCACGGCCAGCACCACCGCGTCGAAGCCCTGCTCGCGCAGTTCACGAATGGTGAAATCGCGCCCCGCCGCCTGGTTCAGCCTGAGCGTCACGCCGCCTTCCAGAATCTCCCTCACCTGCGCATCCACCACACTGCGCGGCAGCCGGTATTCCGGAATCCCCAGGCTCAACATGCCGCCGGCCAGCAGGGCCGCCTCGAAGATCGTT
>ODAK010005923.1_pt1 | contig 12358 bp, 15 predicted proteins | sample 1539591 | NCBI WGS metagenome assembly ODAK01 (sample SAMEA3539303, study PRJEB22396) | soil metagenome | biome: tundra; feature: field; material: soil | place: USA | collected 2010-05 | depth 0.15 m | reverse complement strand
GCGCCCGCGCCGATGCCGACCGCACCGACGACGACCAAGGAAAGCGTCGACAACCCGTACGGTCTCAATGCCTTGTGGGCGCAGGGCGACTACGTGGCGCGCGGCACGCTCATCATCCTGGCCATCATGAGCATGGGCAGTTGGTACATCCTCGTCACCAAACTCTACGAGAGCCTGAAGCTGTCGAGTGAGGCGAGGGCGGCGCAACGGACCTTCTTCAAAGCGAAGAGCGTGGGCGAAGGGGCCGAGGGCCTGAAGACGGGCTCGGCCTTCCGCTTCATCGCCGATACCGGCCTCGAGGCGAGCGAACACCACGAAGGCGCCCTCACCGAAAACATCGACCACAACTCGTGGGTCTCGATGAATGTGCAGCGCAGCCTCGACGACGTACAAAGCCGCCTGCAGGACGGCCTCGCCTTCCTCGCCACGGTCGGCTCGACGGCGCCCTTCATCGGCCTCTTCGGTACCGTCTGGGGCATCTACAACGCGCTGACGGCCATCGGCATCGCTGGCCAGGCGTCGATCGACAAGGTGGCCGGACCGGTCGGCGAGGCGCTGATCATGACGGCCTTCGGCCTATTCGTCGCCGTCCCGGCGGTGCTCGGCTACAACTGGCTGGTCCGCCGCAACAAGGTGACGATGGAAGTGGTGCGCCGCTTCGGCGCCGACCTGCACGGCATCCTCATGGGCGCGCGCATGAGCGCCCCGGCACGCTGATTCGCCCGAGCCGGAGCCTGCCATGGCCATGAACGTCGGTTCGAGCGGCGAGGAAGACGAAGTCGTCTCCACGATCAACACCACGCCGCTCGTCGACGTGATGCTGGTGCTGCTCATCATCTTTCTCATCACCATTCCGGTGGTGACGCATACGGTGCCGGTGACGCTGCCCAAGGAAACCAACATCGCCCGGCAGACCAAGCCGGAGAACATCACGATCTCGGTCAACAAGGACGGCGATATCTTCTGGAACCAGACGCTGGTGCCCGACACCGACGCCTTGTTCACCCGGCTGGGCAAGATCGCGACCATGGTGCCGCAGCCCGAAGTGCAGATCCGCGGCGACGAGAACGCGCGCTACGAGTCGATCGGGCGCGTGCTCTTCCAATGCACGCGGGCTTCGATCCAGAAGGTGAGCTTCATCACCGAACCGCCGCCGAAGGGCTGACGAGGGCACGCCATGGCAATGAACGTAGGGTCCGACAGCGGCGGTGAGGCCGACGTGATGATGGACATCAACACGACGCCGCTGATCGACGTGATGCTCGTGCTGATCATCATGCTGATCATCACGATCCCGGTCCAGCTGCACGCGGTCAACCTCAACATGCCGGTCGGCAAGCCGCCGCCGCTGCTGAAAGAACCCGTGGTGGTGACGATCGACATCGACTTCGACGGCACCATTTCCTGGAACGGCGAGCCGGTGCCCGACCGCGCTGCGCTCGAGGCGCGCCTGTTGCAGGCTGCGGCTGAGCCCGACCAGCCCGAGGTGCACATCCGGCCGAACAAGCTCGTCGAATACAAGTACGTGGCACTCGTCCTCGCGTCGGCGCAGCGCCTGGGCGTCACCAAGCTCGGAATGGTCGGGAATGAACAGTTCGTCAAGTAGCCGCGGCGTCGCGAAGGCCGCCGCTGTGGCGCTGATCGCGGCGACGCTAGGCGTCGCGGGTGTCGCTGAGGCGCAGGAAACCTTGCGCCCGGAGATCGGCAAGCCGTTGCAAGCGGCGGAGGTGCTCATCAAGGCACAGCGCTACAAGGAGGCGCTCGCGAAGGTCCGCGACGCCGAGGCCGCCGGGCCGCGCAGCGCCAACGAGACCTACATGATCGAGCGCATGCGCATCGCCGCTGCCTCGGGTGCCGGCGACGTCGACATAGCAGCGCGCTCCTTCGACGCGCTCAGCGGCACCGGCCGCGTCTCGGGGCCCGACAAGGTGCGCATGCTGGAATCGATCGCCGTCGGCTACTACCGGGCCGGGCAGTACGCCAAGGCCATTCAGTGGGGTCAGCGCTACTTTCGCGAGGGCGGCACGAGCCCGGCGATTCGGACGATGCTCATCCAGAGCCAGTACCTGGGCGGCGATCTGGCCGGTGCGGTGCGCGAGTTGACGACGGAGATCCAGGCCGACGAACGCAGTAGCACGCCGCCCCCCGAAGATCGCCTCAAGCTGCTCCTCAACGCGGCGACCAAGCTGGGCGACAACAACAGCGTCGTCTACGCGATGGAAAAGCTCGTCACCTACTACCCGAAGAAGGAGTACTGGGTCGACCTGATGAGCCGCATGCAGCGCAAGCCGACCTTCTCCGACCGGCTGTCGCTCGATGCGTATCGCTTGTCTCTCGCGACCGGAAGCATGACCGCCGCGCCCGATTTCATGGAGATGGCGCAGCTGGCCCTCCAGGCCAACCTGCCGACCGAAGGCAAGCAGATCGTCGACAAAGGCTTCGCGTCGGGTGCGCTGGGCACGGGACCCGAAGCCGGGCGGCACAAGCGGCTTCGCGATCTCGTCGACAGGCAGCTCAAGGAAGACGAGGCGTCGCGCGCCAAGGACGAGAAGGACGCCCTGACCGAGAAGTCGGGCGACGATCTCGTCGTCGTCGGCATGAACCTCGTCTACAACGGACAGGCCGCAAAGGGCGTGCAACTCATCCAGCAGGGAATCGCCAAGGGCAATCTCAAGCGACCCGAGGATGCCAAGCTGCATCTCGGCATCGCCCAGCTTGCGGCGGGCGACAAGGCGAAGGCGCAGGCCACCTTCAAGACCGTTCAGGGCAGCGACGGCACGAGCGATCTCGCCCGTCTCTGGGCCCTGTACGCGCGACGCACCGGCTGAGCGGCTACTTCGGCGCGAGCCGGATCGCGCCGTCGAGGCGGATCACCTCGCCGTTGAGCATCTCGTTCGTCACGATCTGATGGACGAGCTTGGCGTAGTCGGCCGGCGTGCCGAGCCGGCTCGGAAAAGGCACGCTCGCGGCCAGCGCCTGCTGCACCTCGACGGGCATCGTGAAGAGCATCGGCGTGCCGAAGATGCCGGGCGCAATCGTCATGTTGCGGATACCGTTCCTCGCCAGGTCGCGGGCGATCGGCAACGTCATGCCGACGACGCCACCCTTGGAGGCCGAATAGGCCGCCTGGCCGATCTGGCCATCGAAAGCGGCGACGCTCGCCGTCGAAATCAGGACGCCACGCTCTCCCGTCGGCTCCGGATCGTTTCGACTCATCGCTTCGGCGGCCAGGCGGATCATGTTGAAGCTGCCGACGAGGTTGACGGTCACCACCTTGGCGAACAGCGCGAGCGGATGCGCGCCGTCCTTGCCCACGGTCTTTGCCGCCGGCGCAATGCCGGCGCAATTGACCAAGCCAACGAGCTTGCCCAGCGCAACGGCCTCGGCGACGGCACGCTGCCCGTCCGCCTCCTGGCTCACATCGCAGCGGATGAAGCGGCCGCCGATCTCGGCCGCCACGGCTTCGCCGCGTTCGGCCTGCAAATCGGCGATCACGACCTTGGCGCCGTGGCCGGCAAGCATGCGCGCCGTGCCTTCGCCAAGCCCGGAGGCGCCGCCGGTGACGATGAATACCCTGTTCGCAATCTCCACGTTGGCTGTCCTTTCTTTCAGACGAGCGCCGCGAGGGCACGCGCGCTGATCTCTTCGACGCTGCCGACGCCGCTGATGCGGCGATACACCGGCCCTCCCGGCTCGCCCGATGTCGCCCAGCGCTTGTAGTACGCAACCAGCGGCTGCGTCTGCTTCGCGTAGACAGCAAGGCGCTTCTTCACGGTCTCTTCGAGGTCGTCGACCCGCTGGATCAATTCTTCACCGGTGATGTCGTCGCGGCTTTCGACCTTCGGCGGATTGAAGCGGAGGTGATACGTGCGGCCCGAGGCGACGTGAACGCGCCGGCCGCTCATGCGCTCGATGATCGAGCTGTCGGGCACGTCGATCTCCAGCACGTAGTCGAGGCGGACGCCAGCCGATTTCATCGCCTCGGCCTGCGGGATGGTGCGCGGGAAGCCGTCGAAGAGAAATCCGTTGGCGCAGTCAGGCTCGGCGATCCGTTCCTTGACGAGGCCGATGATGATGTCGTCGCTGACGAGCGAGCCCGATTCCATCACCTTCTTCGCTTCGAGGCCGAGCGGCGTGCCGGCCTTGACCGCGGCGCGCAGCATGTCGCCCGTCGAGATCTGCGGAATGCCGAAGCGCTTGCAGATGCCGGCGGCCTGCGTTCCCTTGCCGGCACCGGGCGCCCCCAACAAGATGAGTCTCATGGTCGGTCGATCTTCGTTTCGGGCCGGCGAGAGAAGCATCATAGGGGTCGGCGCATTCGCGGCCCCGCTTCGCATGCTCAGGCAAAACCCGCACCGTCGTTCGCGGCGAAGAGCGCGCGTACCTTCTCGAGATCTTCGGGCGTGTCGATGCCGATCCCCGGCTCGCCTTCGCTGACGTGGACGGCGATGCGCTCGCCGTGCCAGAGCACGCGCAGCTGCTCGAGTCGCTCGATCGCCTCGAGCGGGCTGTGCGCAAGCAGCGGAAAGCGCCGCAGGAAGCCAGCGCGATATGCGTACAGACCGACGTGGCGCAAGGGCGTCACGGATGCGTCGCCGGCGTTGCCGTCGCGGGGCCACGGGATCGGCGCGCGAGAGAAATAGAGGGCGCGACTCTCGGCGTCGAGCACGACCTTGACGATGTTGGCGTTGTGGAAATCCGCGGCGCTGCGGATCGCGTGCGCGGCCGTGCTCATCACGCAGTCGGTGCGCGACTCGAGCAAGGCGGCACAGGCATCGATCAGGGCCGGCGCGATCATCGGCTCGTCGCCCTGGACGTTGACGACGATGTCGTCGGCGTCGAAGCCGAGTCGCGCGGCGGCTTCGGCCAGGCGGTCGCTGCCGCTCGCATGCGTCTCGACCGTCGGCACCACGGCAATTCCGTGCCGCACGCAAGCCGCGACGATGGCGGCGTGATCCGCGGCAACGGTGACCGTTCGTGCACCCGACTGCGCGGCGCGCCGCGCGACACGAACGATCATCGGGACACCGCCGATCTCCGCCAGAGGCTTGTCCGGCAGGCGCGTCGAGGCGAGCCGGGCCGGGATGAGAACGTCGAAGACCAAGCCGCGGGTCTACTGCGCGGTCGTCGAACCTGGCGCGTCGAGCGGGCGCGCTTCGCTCTCGAGCATCACCGGAATGCCGTCGCGGACCGCAAAAGCGAGGCCGTCTGCATTGCAGACGAGCTCGTGCCGCTCGTGCTCAGGCGGCCGCCAGTACTGCAGCGAGCCCTTGCAGAGCGGACATACGAGAAGCTCAAGCAGGCGTGTTTCCATGCGGGTCCATGGGTGGCATCGAAGGTCTTGGCAGAAGGCAGAGCAGGGCGTCGGCAAACCCGGCCTCGGGCTCGAAGTCTAGCGCCGCGACCCAGACGCGCGCGCCGATACGCCGGTCGGGCGTCAGCTTGACGGCGTCCTTCTCGGTGATGACGACGTCGCCCGTGCCGGTCGGCCAGGGCAGGGACGCGAAATCGTAATGATCGGCAAGCGCAAGCTCACTGATCGTCAGGCCGGCATCGCGCAGCAGGGCGAAGAATCGTTCTGGTCGGGCGAGGCCGGCCGCGGCGACAACGCTGCGCGTGCGCAAGCCATCGAGCGTGTCAGGCGAGGCCGGTTCGCCGCGCCACCAGTCTGCGAGCGGCACGATCCCGGCGAGCGACCGGCGACTCACGAATCCTGGCAGCGGTGTCGTCGGTGCGGTCGCGTTATAAAGCACGATTCGCGTGGCTGTCGATTCAGAGGCGGACGCGGGATTCGGCATCGGTTCTCGCAACGGACCGGCGGGCAGGACCCGGCCGTTGCCCGGACCGCGCTCGTCGAAGACGAGAACCTCGATGTCGCGGCCGAGGCCGAGGTGCTGCAGGCCGTCGTCGCTGACGATCACATCGACCTTCGCGTGGGCCTGCAGCAGGGCGTGGCCGGCGGCGACGCGGTCGCGCCCGACGACGACGGGGGCCCGAGTGCGCCGGGCGAGAAGGAGCGGCTCGTCGCCGGCACGCCGGGCGTCGGTCGTGACATCGACCTCGATCACCTCGCCCTCGCCCTTGCGCCCGTGGCCGCGCGAGACGATGCCTGGCGTCCAGCCGTGGGCCCGCAGCAGCGTGGCGATCGCAATCACGGCCGGCGTCTTGCCGGCGCCGCCGACGAGCAGGTTGCCGACGACGATGACGGGCACCGGCAGCGCGTGTGTCGCCACGTATCCGCGCCGATGCAGCCAGCGCCGCGCCGCCGTCGCGCCGCCGAACAGCCAGGCCAGCGGCAGGAGCACGCTGCTCGCGGCGCCACGCTCGCTCCAGACGCGCTGCAGGCGGGCGGCCCACTGGTCGTGAAGGTCGGTCGATACCAACCTGATGGTCATCGCTCGGTGCGCACTCAGTGCGAAGCGCTGCCCGACGATTGCGTCGCGAAGGTGAGCTTCGAAAGCCCGGCCCGGCGCGCCGCGTCCATGACGTTGATGACGCTCTGATGCATGGCGGTCGCGTCGGCGGAGATGATGAGGGTCATGTCGCTCGAGCCGCCGGCCGCCGCGACCAACTCGGCCGTCAGCGCCTCGACGCTGCGACCATCGACCGGCTTCTTGTTCACCGTGAAGCGGCCATCGGCGGAGACTGCGACGATGATCTCGTGCGGCCGGTCGCGCGCCTGATCGGTGTCGGCTATCGGCAGCGTGATCTGCAGCTCGGTGAACTTGGAATAGGTCGTCGACAGCATGAGAAAGATGAGGATGACGAGGAGCACGTCGATGAATGGGATCAGGTTGATCTCCGGCTCTTCGGGTTTCGGCCTGCGGAAATTCATGGCGCGGGCACGGTCGTCTGGCTCAGTTCACGCGCGGCATCGCGAAGCGCATCAGGTGCGGCACCATTCGGTCGGCGGCTTGCTCCATGGTCAGCGAGTAGCCGTCGACGAGGCCGCGAAAGTAGCGATAGAACATCAGCGAAGGGATGGCAATCATCAGCCCGAACGCCGTGTTGTAGAGCGCCACCGAGATGCCGTGCGCGAGCAGCGTCGGGTTGCCGCCGCCCGGCGCCTGCGAGCCGAAGATCTCGATCATGCCGATGACCGTGCCCATGAGCCCGAGCAGAGGTGCCGCCGAGGCGATCGTGCCCAGGGTGTTGAGGTAGCGCTCGAGCCGATGCACGGCGGCCCGGCCCGCCGTCTCGAAGGTATTGCGCAGCGCGCCTTCGGTGATGCGCGGCTCGGCGATCACGGCGCGCAGGCCGGCGGCGAGCACCGTGCCGAGAACCGAGTTGTCGGCGAGCTTGTTGACGACGTCCGGCGCCGGAAGATGCGCCCGGGTCACGGAGATCACTTCGTCGAGCAATCGGGGTGGCGCGACGCGCGGCATCCGCAGGCTCGTGAGTCGCTCGATGATCAGTGCCAGCGCCGCGATGGAACAGATGAGCAGCGGCCAGATCGGCCAACCGGCCGCTTGTATTATCGAAAACAATATGGCCCTTTCCTGCGGCCGCTTCGGGCCCTCGTGCATCTGCCGCGCGGATTATGGCGTGACGCTTGCGATGCTTTTTGCGCGGCACCGCGACTTCGTGCCGCATGCGGTACGCAGGCCGATTTCAGGGTCATTCGTCATCCACTGCGGCCGTGGACAACTTTGTGGACAACCGGGCAGTGCCACGGCTCCGCGTCAACATCGGTGCGATACCGATCAGATTGCTGAAGAATTGAGCAGCAAAAAGATGTTATATATCAACAGCTTGCTTCGTCATAGCATCCCTCGTGAGGGCAACTTGACGCGCCGGCCCAGCAACGGCGCGGCTGTGGAGTTGTCAGGCCGCACCAGCCTTGCGTTTGCCGATGCCTGACGCCTTCGCATCTGCGTCGAGGAGTGCGGTCTGGAGCGTCGGCGACCTCATCGCTGCCGTCGCCGAAATCGTCCAGGCGGCCTTTGCGGCATGCACCGTTCGCGGCGAAGTTTCCGGCTTCTCGCGCGCCGCGAGCGGCCATTGCTACTTCAATCTCAAGGATCCCGACGGCGGTGCGACCCTGCGGTGCGCGATGTTCAGGCGCGCGGCGCAGCTCGTTGACTTTCAGCCCCGCGAGGGCGACGCGGTCGAATTGCGCGGCCGGCTCGCGGTGTACGAACCGCGCGGCGAGTTGCAACTCGTCGTCGAGTCGATGCGAAAGAGCGGGGCCGGCGCGCTCTACGAGCGTTTCCTGCAACTGAAGGCGAAGCTGGAGGCCGAAGGCCTGTTCGACGCTGCGATCAAGCGGCCGCTTCCGCCGTACCCGGCGAGGGTCGGCGTGGTTACCTCGCTGTCCGGCGCAGCGCTGCACGACGTCGTGACGACGCTCGCACGTCGCTCTTCGCATGTACGCGTCATTCTCTATCCGAGCCTCGTTCAGGGCGCCGAGGCACCGGCGGCGCTGTGTAGCGCGATTGCGGCGGCCGCAGCGCGCGCCGAGGTCGACGTGCTCATCGTCTGTCGCGGTGGCGGCTCGCTCGAAGACCTGTGGGCCTTCAACGACGAATCGGTGGCACGAGCCATCCGCTTGGCGCCGATGCCCGTGGTGAGCGGCGTCGGCCACGAAACCGACGTCACCCTGGCCGACCTCGCCGCCGACCTGCGCGCGCCGACTCCGACCGCCGCGGCAGAAATCGTCGCGCCGGCGACCGCACCGGCGCGAGAAGCGCTCGAGGCGTACGAGATCGGCATCGCCCGGCGCCTTGTCGCCGCGCTCGAGCGCGCCGCGCAGCGCCTCGATCGCCTGAGCCAGAGGATGGCCCGGCCCGGCGAGGACGTGCGCCGGCGCGGCCATCGGCTCGATCTGCTGGCGCAGCGCCTGCGCACCGCCGCCCGCCGCGAGATCGAGCTGCAGCGGTCGCACTGCCGGGCGACCGAAACGCGCGTACGCACGGCCGCCACGTTGGCGCGGAGCCGCAATGCGAGCCGCGTAGAGAGTGCCGCGATTCGGCTCGCCGCAGTCGATCCGCGCCGGGTCCTCGCGCGGGGCTATGCGCTTCTGGCCGACGCGCGCGGGCGGCCGATGTCGAGCGTGGCGGCGATGGCGGTCGGAGACTGCCTCGTCGCGACCGTGAGCGACGGGCGGGCCGGTCTCGTCGTCGCATCGGTCCAGTCTTCGCCGCCTTCGTCCTGAAGACCGTACCGGCCTTGCGCCTGGTCGGCACGCCGAATGCCTGTCGAACAAGCTGCCTACAATCGTTCAACCATCTGTCGAGAGGAAAGTCATGGAACGCACCCTGCCCCTGCTACCGTATGAGCTTGACGCGCTGGCGCCCGGCCTGAGCAAGGAAACGCTCGAATACCATTACGGCAAGCACCACAAGGCCTACGTCGACAACCTCAACAACCTGCAAAAGGGAACGGAGTTCGAGTCGATGGCGCTCGAGGACGTCATCAAGAAGGCGACGGGCGGCATCTACAACAACGCTGCTCAGATCTGGAATCACACCTTCTTCTGGAGCTGCATGAAGCCGGGCGGCGGCGGCGAGCCGGGTGGCGATCTCGCGGCGGCGATCAAGTCGAAGTGGGGAGGCTACGCGGCCTTCAAGGAAGCCTTCGCCAAGAGCGCCGTCGGCAACTTCGGGTCGGGCTGGACCTGGCTCGTGAAGAAAGGTGACGGCAGCGTCGACATCGTCAACATGGGCGCCGCGGGAACGCCGCTCACCACCGCCGACAAGCCGGTGCTGACGATCGACGTCTGGGAGCACGCCTACTACATCGACTACCGCAATGCGCGCCCGAAGTACGTCGAAACCTTCCTCGGCTCGCTCGTCAACTGGGACTTTGCGGCGAAAAATTTCGCCTGACGGCGCTTTCGCTCGGCCCCCGGGCGGAGATTCACTGGACCGCGGGCAGGCCCTTGAGCTTGTATCCCGCCTTGACGCCGCGCTTGGCGAACCAGCCGTCGTTCATCTCGAGAACGAAGCGGACCGGCCTTTCCGAGCAGTGGCCGTCGAGCGTCTGCGGCTTCATCCGGTCGATGTTGACGATGGCGCCATCGGCGGCGATGAAGGCGACATCGAGCGGGATCAGCGTGTTCTTCATCCAGAAGCATTGCTGGCCAAGGCGCTCGAACGCAAACAGCATGCCCTCGTTGGCGCCCATCGACGTGCGGAACATGAGGCCTATTTCGCGCTCCTCGGGTGTCTGCGCGAGCTCGGCGTCTATGTTGTGAATGCCGGCGTTGAGGCGAATTTTCGGCAGCGACTGCGGGCCGGTCTGCGCCGGGGAGCCGAAGGCGAGGCAGGCGCCGGCAAGGATCGCGAGCAGGGCGCGAAGTGTCTTAGTCATCGTTTCTCATCCGACTTAGAATTTTAGATAGCATTCACTACGGCAGCGCCAGCGGAGTCCCATTTTCATGTATCAGCACATCAAGGTGCCCGCAGGCGGGCAGAAGATCAAGGTCAACGCCGACTTTTCGCTGGTGGTGCCCGACCAGCCAATCATCCCCTACATCGAGGGCGATGGCACCGGCCTCGACATCACGCCGGTGATGATCAAGGTCGTCGACGCGGCGGTTGCCAAGGCCTATGGTGGCAAGAAGAAAATCCACTGGATGGAGGTCTTCGCCGGCGAGAAGGCGACCCGTGTCTACGGCCCCGACGTCTGGCTGCCTCCGGAAACGCTCGAAGCGGTGAAGGACTACGTCGTCTCGATCAAGGGGCCGCTGACGACACCAGTGGGCGGCGGCATCCGCTCGCTCAACGTCGCGATGCGCCAGGAACTCGACCTCTACGTGTGTCTGCGCCCGATCCAGTATTTCAAGGGCGTGCCTTCCCCGGTCAAGGCGCCTGAAAAGACGAACATGATCATCTTCCGTGAGAACTCGGAAGACATCTACGCCGGCATCGAGTTCGAAGCCGAGAGCGAGAAGGCGAAAAGGCTCATCAAGATCCTGCAGGATGACTTCGGCGTCAAGAAGATCCGCTTCCCGGCGACCTCGGGCATCGGCATCAAGCCGGTCTCGCGTGAAGGCACCGAGCGCCTCGTGCGCAAGGCGATCCAGTACGCGATCGACAACGACAAGTCCTCGGTGACGCTCGTGCACAAGGGCAACATAATGAAGTTCACGGAAGGGGGCTTTCGCGACTGGGGATATGCCTTGGCACAGCGTGAATTCGGTGCCGAGCCGATCGACGGCGGCCCATGGTGCAAGTTCAGCAACCCGAAGAGCGGCAAGGAGATCATTGTCAAGGACGTGATCGCCGACGCGTTCCTGCAGCAGATCCTGCTGCGCCCCGCCGAATACTCGGTGATCGCGACGCTCAACCTCAATGGCGATTACATCTCGGATGCGCTCGCGGCGCAGGTCGGCGGCATCGGTATCGCCCCGGGTGCGAACATGAGCGACTCGGTCGCCATGTTCGAGGCGACGCACGGCACCGCTCCCAAGTACGCCGGCAAGGACTACGTCAACCCAGGCTCGGAAATCCTGTCGGCGGAGATGATGCTTCGCCACATGGGCTGGCTCGAGGCGGCCGACCTCATCATCAGCTCGATGGAGAAGTCGATCCTGTCGAAGAAGGTCACCTACGACTTCGCCCGCCTGATGGACGGCGCGACGCAGGTCTCGTGCTCGGGTTTCGGGCAGGTCATGATCGAGAACATGTAGATAGATCCACTTCGCGTGAAAGCCCGCCGAACGGCGGGCTTTTTTCTTGGCGCAGTGGCGCAAGATGGGTCGCTCGAAGAGGCTGCAGCCAGTCCCGTGTCTTGTGAACTACTCCCCGGCGCCAATATGCGTCTCGTCGACGCGTTTTGTCGCCGACTCGATAGAATGAATTCATGCCCGCCGACCAGCCGCCACCACCGGCTCTGCCCGTCGTCCGTCCCCGGCCCGATGATGGCCAGGGTGCGGTGGTCGTCGAGCGCCAGGTTCAGAAGACCGAGCCGCCGCGGATGTATCAGGTCGTCCTGCTCAACGACGACTACACGCCGATGGAGTTCGTCGTGATGGTGCTGCAGGAGTATTTCAATCGCGATCTAGAGACGGCGACGCAGATCATGCTCAAGATCCATCATGAGGGCCGCGGGGTCTGCGGCGTCTATTCGAAGGACGTCGCCGCGACCAAGGTCGAACTGGTGCTCGCCGCTGCGAGGCGCGGCGGTCACCCGTTGCAGTGCACAATGGAGTCCGCATGATTGCGCAAGAGTTGGAAGTCAGCCTGCACATGGCGTTCGTCGAAGCGCGCCAGCAGCGCCATGAGTTCATCACGGTCGAGCACCTGCTGATGGCGCTGCTCGACAACCCCTCGGCCGCCGAAGTCCTGCGCGCCTGCTCGGCCAACCTCGACGATCTGAGAAAGAGCCTGGTCGGCTTCATCAAGGAAAACACGCC
>ODAK010005922.1_pt1 | contig 12360 bp, 9 predicted proteins | sample 1539591 | NCBI WGS metagenome assembly ODAK01 (sample SAMEA3539303, study PRJEB22396) | soil metagenome | biome: tundra; feature: field; material: soil | place: USA | collected 2010-05 | depth 0.15 m | reverse complement strand
GAATGCGGACCAGGCAGCGGCCGCACGCGCCCCGTCCTCCGCATTCCGCGCGCACCGGTTCGCCGGCCAACTCGGCGGCGCGCAGAATGCTCGATCCCTCCGCGACGCTGGTGGAGCGGCCGGAGGGCGAGAACCGGACTGGGTGCGAGGGCATCGTAGGATTCAACCGGAACAGTGGGGCGGACGCCCCCGTCCGCGGCCGGCCCCCTGGCCGGCCTTTCGTGGTGACGCAAGTGTTTGACCGGCGGCGGGTCCGGGGGGACCCGCGCGGACCAGGGGGTCCGCCCAGGGGTCCGCCCCACCCTACAGAACAGAAAACCGGCCACCGTCAAGTTTGTTATCAACCCGGCTTTCCGTAACCGCCTCCGCCGGGCGATTCAATGCGGAGCACGTCGCCCGCGTCCACTTCAAATCGCGCTTTTCCGGGGATCGCGATAGTTCGTTTTCCCTTCAGCAATGTGTTCTTTCCCGGCGCGCCCGATTCACCGCCCAACAAACCGTACGGACCGCGCAATCGGCGATCCGCAAGAATGGTCACATCCGCAGGCGTGAGAAATTCAAATTCGCGGATGATCCCATCGCCGCCTCGATGGTGTCCCGCGCCGCCCGAACCAGAGCGAATGCGATAGCCGCGAATGCGAAGCGGATACTGATGCTCGAACACCTCCACCGGCGTGTTCCAGCTATTGGTCATGTGCGCATGGGTTGCGCTCGGGCCGTCGGCCACCTCGGACGCGCCCATGCCGCCCGCGATGGTTTCGTAATACGCAAACGCGCGGTGGCGGAAATGGTCCATGCCTCCGAACGTGATGTTGTTCATCGTCCCGTAACTGGCGGCGGGAATGAGCCGCGGCACTGCCTTGGACAGCGCGCCCAGCACCACGTCCGTGATGCGCTGCGACGTTTCCACGTTGCCTGCGGCCATCGCAGCAGGAGGTTGCGCGTTCACCACCGACCCCAGCGGCGCGATCACTTCAAGCGGCCGCATGACGCCCGCGGTGTAAGGAATGTCTTCGCGCACCAGGCAACGAAACACATATGTCGTAGCCGAAACCGCTACAGCATAATTCGCATTCACCGAGCCTTCCACCTGCTCACTCGATCCTGTGAAATCAATAGTCGCTCGATTTCCGTGGATGGTCACCGTAGCGACAATTTTAACGGGACGATCGACAATACCGTCGTTGTCGAGCGAATCTTCGAAGCGATATTCTCCGCGCGGCAGGCGGCGGATGGCAGACCGCATCATGCGCTCGCTGTAATCCTTCAGCGCCGTCATATTGCGGCGCACTTTCGCCATTCCATACTTGGCCACCAGATCCAGGAGCCGCTGTTCGCCGCGCCGGATAGCCATGCACTGCGCTAACAAATCGCCTTCGCGCTCCTCGGGCGTGCGGACGTTGGCCAGGATCAAACCCAGCAGTTCGCGATCGAATTGTCCACCCCGCACCAGCAGAATGGGTGGAATCCGGATGCCTTCCTGATAAATCTCGCGAGCCAGTGGCATGGAGCCCGGGCTCATGCCGCCGACATCAGCGTGATGCGCGCGGTTGGCGACGTAGAATGCCGGCTTGCGCTTTCCTTTCACAAAAACACCGGACACCGCGGTGATGTCGGGCAAATGCGTTCCACCGCGGAAAGGATCGTTCAGGATGGCAACGTCACCGGGCGCGAAGTCGAAGGCCTGCATGGCATGGCGCACCGACAGCGGCATGGCGCCCAGATGGACGGGCATGTGATCGCCCATCGCCACCGTTTCGCCGGAGGAATCATAGACCGCGCACGAATAGTCGCGGCGCTCTTTAATATTGGCCGAATACGAAGTCTTGCGCAGCACCGCTCCCATCTCTTCGGCGATTGAAACCAGCAAGTGACGGAATAGCTCGAGCTCGATAGGATCGGGTTTCATCGTTTGCAGGCTCCTACGTTCACCAGGAAGCTGGCTATTTTTTGCCAACGCGCACCATCTGATTTTTCGAGATCGAAGCTATGTGTGGATGCATCGGCGCGCAGACGCCATCCGGATGTTCTGGCGGCCGCCGGGAACGGAATGGCACTGGCGCCGGCCTGTTTCATCGACCAACTTTCGCCGCCAGTTCTGGTTTCGTAGAGTTCATGCAGATTGTTGTCGAGCCGAGCATCGATCAGGAGCGATCCATTTTCGCCCGAATCGAACCAGAAGCGTTCGATGACGGCCACGCGGCTTTCGTCGAAGATGGGACGCTCGCGCCAGGTCTTGCCTCCATCCGTCGTCAGCAGAAGAAACGGATCGCGTGGAGTGCTCTGCAGGTTCGCGCCCGAGATCCAACCGTTCTGGAAATCGATGAATTGAATCTGATCGAGTCCGGCGAACCGGACACGCGGATGCGGTTCGTTCCAGGTTTTCCCGGCGTCCTCGCTGGCGAGCAGGACGGAGTATAGCGTGGTGGTTGTAGTATGCAGATTCCCCGTGAGGAAAATTTTGTTTCCGGCTGCTTCTGCGTTGCTCAGTTCGAGAAAGACCGGACACGGCTCTTCCTCCGAGCAGCTCAATCCAGCGGCCTGCGTATCGGCTTCCGTGCATTCAAAAGGCACTCGCATGGGTTTGCCTATGTTTTCGAGCGGAGTCTGGGCGCTGAGATAGGCAGCGAACACAACCAGCGCGGCCGAACGAAGCACAAATTTATGGTACCGGATTGGCCTTCCGAGCATCACATGAAACATGCTTCAAATCAGCAGTCAGTTGGAAACACTGGTATGGAAAACCAAGCAGGATTTTGACGATGTGAGTGATGAAGAAGCCTCGAAGCTGCCTATCGCTGGCGGCTGGTCGCGCAAACAGATTCTCGGGCACCTGATCGATTCGGCTTCAAACAATCATCAGCGATTTGTTCGCGCCCTGCTTCAGGACGAAGTTCGCCTGCCTACCTACGATCAGGAAGGCTGCGTTCGCGTCCAGCGTTATCAGGAGTTGCAGTGGGGCCAGTTAGTCGCTCTTTGGGCCAGCTACAATCGGTTCCTGGCGCACATCCTGGCAGGCGTGCCGGAAGCCAAGCGGCGCACGCCGTGTTTTGTCGGAGAGAATCCCGTGATGACTCTGGAGGAACTGGCGGTGGACTATGTGCGCCACATGCAGCATCACTTGGAACAAATCACATTTTGATACTGAACTACCCGAGCCGTGGCGCACGCACTCATGCGTGCCGCGTTCACACTCGTGTGAACGCCGGGTTCGAGTAGCAGCGCGCTCTCAAATCTCGAACTTGATGCCCTGCGCTAACGGGAGCTCGTTCCCCCAGTTGATGGTGACGGTCTGGCGCCGCATGTAGGCCTTCCAGGAATCGCTGCCCGATTCGCGTCCACCGCCCGTATCTTTTTCGCCGCCGAAGGCCCCACCGATTTCCGCGCCGCTGGTTCCGATGTTGATGTTGGCGATTCCGCAATCACTGCCCCGCGCACTCAAGAAAGTCTCGGCCGAGATCACGTTGCTGGTGAACATGGCCGATGACAGACCTTGCGGGACATCGTTGTGCCACTTCAGTACCTGATCGAGCATGTCAAACTCGATGAGGTACAAAATCGGCGCGAAGACCTCTTCCTGGAGAATGGACATGCCGGGATGGGCTTTTACCAGCGTGGGCTGCACGTAGCAGCCGCTGAGTTCCTGGCCGCCGAAGATTATTTCGCCTCCCTCTGCACGAATTCGTTCCAAAGCTTTGCGCATGGTTTCCACCGACGAGTGGTCGACCAGCGGGCCCATGTGTGTGGATTCGTCCAGCGGATTGCCGACGCGAATGTGCGCATATGCCGACTTGAGCTTTTGAATCATCTCGCCGGCGATGCCGCGCTGCAAGAACAATCGGCGGATGCTGGTGCAACGCTGGCCGGCGGTTCCAACCGCACCGAACAGCGCAGCGCGCACGGCCAGATCGAGGTTCGCATCGTTCATAACGATGACGCCATTGTTGCCGCCTAACTCGAGCAGCGTGCGGCCCAGCCGGTGGCCCACGGTTTCGGCGACGATGCGTCCCACGTGACAGGAACTGGTGGCGCTGACCAGCGGGATACGCCTATCCTCGAGCAGGCGCCGGCCCACAGTGGAATGATCGCCCATCACCAGCGCGAACACACCACGCCAACCGTGACGCGCCAGCACGCGATCGCAGATTTTCTGCACGGCGATGGCAGTCAGCGGCGTCTTGTGAGACGGCTTCCACAGCACGCAATCGCCGCAGACGGCCGCAATCAGAGCGTTCCAGGACCAGACAGCCACCGGAAAATTGAAGGCGGAAATTACTCCGACGATTCCCAGCGGATGCCACTGCTCGTACATGCGATGTTGCGGCCGCTCACTTTGCATCGTGAGCCCATAAAGCTGGCGCGATAGACCGACGGCGAAATCAGCGACGTCGATCATCTCTTGCACTTCGCCCTTGCCTTCGGCCAGGATCTTGCCCATCTCGAGCGTTACCAGCGTCCCCAGGTCGTCTTTGAAGCGGCGTAGTTCGTCGCCGATTTCACGCACGATCTGGCCGCGCTTGGGGGCCGGCAGCATGCGCCATCGTTCGAAGATTTCGACGGATTGCGCAACGATGGCTTCGTAATCCTGCTCGGAAGCCATGCGGACGCTCGCGAGCTCCTGCCCGTCGGCGGGATTGAGGGATGCTATGGTTGGTCCTCCGGGTGAAGCGATCCATTCACGCCCGCAAGCACCCGAATTCATGGGCTCGATACCGAGCCGCTCCAAAACAGGATGTGCCACTATTGTGTCAGACATCGAAAACCCTCCGGGCCGGTTCCGAACCGGCGTCCAGCCTTATTCACCACCCGTCCAATGCGCGCCGCCACTTCAGCCTGAAAACCCGAATCGAGCCAGACCGAATAGTCGTGATGTTCGCTGATGGCGAACGCGGCCTCACGTGTTGTTGCGCCGTTCGGCTTCGTCGAGCGAACATGCAGCGCGTCGCCGACGATGTCGCGCTCGGTAGCTTCCAGCGCCAACCCCGCCAACTCTTCAGGATCGCACGGCAGCAGCGGCGCGAGCGTGGCGAAGGTGTCGATGCCCGCTTCGCGCAAGCAGTGAATGACCTCAATGCGCTGATGGATGGGAGAGCAATGCGGCTCGTATAGCTTGCGAATTTTTTCCCGGTTAGTAGTAATCGAAAAGCTCACCCGCAGCGCAGTGAGACGCGCCAGCGCCACAAGCTTATCGAGATCCCGCAGGATCAACGAGCCGCGCGTTTGGATTACAAAAATCCGAGGCGGACGCGCCAGCAGTTCATCCAGAATGCGAGGCATCAATTCCGCGGACTCTTCCGCCGGCTGGTAGGGATCCACCACGGGCGAGCAATAAATCACTTGACCCACACGCAATTGTCGCCGCAGCAATTCGGGTGCATTGGACTTGAAAGTTGTGAATTGACCCCAATGTTTCCAATCGTCGGGTTTCAGGCCGCCGAAAATTCCCATAGTAGGCACATAGCAATATGAGCACCCGAAAGTGCAATTGCGCGCGGGAGTGAGTGAATGAGTAAATCCAGCCTGCGCGATGAATCCGGTGGTGGTGCTGAGAACGCTCTTCGACTCAGCGTGGAATACCTCGAAGGGCATGGATATTAATTATTCTCTCATCTTGATCCGTGCGCACGCGCGCGACAAAAAACCGAGCCGCGACCGGCAGGAAGCGCTGTCCGAACGTAGAACTAGCGGCACTCGTGGTAGCACTCCCTGCCGATCGCGGCTCGGCTACACCCTCGAAAGGCTCCACATTTATGTCGCACTACCTGGCGGAGCATCTGCTTGCCCACTACGTCCGGAGCGTGGCCAACGGGTCCAGCCGAGCGGCGCGGCGGGCCGGGAAATAGCTGGCTGCAAGAGCGGCCGCGGCCAAAACGATTGCCACGATAGCGTACGTACCGGGGTCGGTGGGCCGCACTTTGAACAACATGCTGGCGATCAGGCGGCTAGCTGCCAGTGAGCCGATCAGTCCAACGGCCAAGCCAACCGCGGCGAGACGCAACGCCTGACCAAGCATCAACCGCGACACAGCATTTCGTTGCAAAAGAGCGGGTCCAGGGTGAGGGGTCCCCTTGAGGGGTCCCCCACGATTGCGCCCGAAGACCCAATTTTGGGAAAACTAAGTGACATTGGGCTCCTACTCCTGGCGCAAGGCGACCAGCGGATCCACTTTCGAAGCGCGGTGCGCCGGAATGTAACTAGCTGCCAATGCGACTATTGCCAGCAGCGCCGCGACCGCGGCGTACGTCATCGGGTCGCCCGGTTTCACTTCGAACAGGATGCTGGTGAGCAAGCGCGTGGCCGCCATGGCGCCTGCTAAGCCGAGCACCAAGCCAGCGCTTGCCAGCAGCATTCCCTCCCGCAGCACCAATCTCGAGATGTCGCGCGGGCTTGCGCCCAGAGCCATGCGAAGCCCGATTTCGTTGGAACGCTGGCTCACCAGGTATGCCATGACGCCATAGACACCAGCCATCGCCAGGCACACCGCCAGCGTGGCGAAGATGCCGAGCACCAGCGTTCGAAATCTTGGCGCGGCGACGTTCTCGGCTAGCGACGCATCCATGCTGGTGAACTTTACGGGTACGTCGGGAGAGCGCTCGCGTGTTTTGCGGCGCAGGGTTTCCTGAAGCAGGCCCGGATCGCTAGTGGTCCTCACAATGACGCTGAGCGCTGTGGATGGCTGCGGATGTTGTTCGTAAGGCATGTAAATCTCGGGCGATGGTTCGTGCGCCGGGCCGTACTGTCGTACGTCTCCCACGACACCAACGATAGTCATCCCTTTCGAGGACTCCATGTCCATGCCGCAGAAAATCACGCGTCCGATTGGGTCTTGTCCAGGAAACGACTTGCGCACCAGAGCTTCGTTGACGATGGTGGTGAAGGACGCTTCGTACGTGTCGCCGTCGTTGAAGTCGCGGCCGCCCCGAAGCGGAATCCCGAGCGTCTGGAATGCGCCCGGGGTCACATTCGAGAAAACTGCCTGAGGAGCGCTAACGTTCAGTTGGCCCTCTGGCGGCAGATGATCCAGCCAGTAGCTGCCGTCCGATGCAGTGTGCCCCGGCGTGGCGCGCGTCGCGCCGGATGCGACGACACCTGGCAGAGCGGCGACGTCGCGCAGAAAATCCTTATAAAACCGCGTGGCGCGTTGGGCGCTTTTCAGATCGCTCGCTGGCACGCTCGTTTCCATCACCAAGACGTGTTCCGGATGGAATCCGAGCGCGACGTTATGGAGTGCATTGAAGCTCTTGATCAACAGGCCGGCTCCCGCCAGCAGAATCACCGACAGCGCGATCTCAGCCACCACCAGCGCTCCGCGCATACGCCCCGCGCCCCCGCCCACCGCTGCGCGTCCACCGCCCTGCTTAAGTACGTCATTCAAATCCACGCGCGAGGCGTGCAGCGCCGGCGCAAGTCCGAACAGGAGGCTCGCGATCACGGAGACGCCCAGCGTAAAAGCGAGCACCCATCCATCGATGCCCGTTTCCGCGAGCCGCGGCACGTTGGTGGGAGCTAACGCCACTAGCGCCGCAGAGCCCCACACGGCCAGGATCAGCCCCGCGACGCCGGCCACCAGGGCCATCAACATACTTTCGGTGATCAATTGGCGTATGATGCGGCCGCGGCTGGCGCCCACAGCGGCGCGAATGGCGATCTCACGAGTTCGCGTGGTGGCCTTCGCCAGCAGCAGATTCGCTACGTTGGCGCAGGCGATCAGCAGCACCAGTGCGACCGCGCCCAGCAAGAGGTACAGCGTGAGCTGGACGTTTCTCACCATTTCGTCGCGCATGCGAAAGACAGCAACATTCTTGCCCTTGTTGCTGGCGGGATATTGCTGCTCCAGCCGGGTACCGATAGAGGTCATCTGGGCTTGCGCCTGTTCCAGAGTGACGTCCGGCTTCAGCCGCCCGACCACCCGGTAGTTGTGAGCCGATCGCGATTCGGTTTCCTCGAATGTTGAGGCCGGAAACCAGATATCGGTCTTCTCCGGGAAGTGGAATCCACCAGGCAGCACGCCTACGATGCTGAACGTCTTGTCCAGCATCTTCACGGTTTGGCCAAGCGCTCGCGCATTGCCGCCGAAGTGGCTTTGCCAAAAAGATTGGCTGATGACAACCACGGCCGTGCCGCCCGCCTTCTGCTCCTCCGGCGTGAACGAACGGCCCACCACCGGCTCCAGGGCGAAAACCCGGAAGAACTCGGGTGTGACCATTGCCACTTGTCCGTATTCGGCCGATGAACCGGCAGTCACGGAAGTTTCGTCGTTCTGATAGTAGGCCATGGCGGCGAACGCGGAGCTCTGGCGCTGCCAGTCGTGGTAGTCGGGCGCCGACACCTGTCCGTGTCCTCCACTCTTGCGCCAAAGAGAACTGAGCGTGACGATGCGATCCGGGTTGGAATAGGCGAGCGGCTTGAGCAAAACCGCGTTCACGACGCTGAATACGGCGGTATTGGCGCCGATGCCGAGCGCCATCACAAGCACGGCGAGCAGAGTGAAACCGGGGTTCTTGAGGAGCGAGCGCAGGGCAAATTTCAGGTCCATAGAGGGTGGTTTAGCAGTTGGCGTGCCAAGTTGAGCCCAATGCATCCTTTGATTTATGAAAGGTCGCGGAACGTACCTGTTCGTTTGTGGGACCGAGCGACCGTCTTCGCACGTAGCGCACGCACTTCTGCGTGCCGCGTCGCCACTCCTGGCGACGCACGGCAGTAATAAAGATTCCGGCTCATTCGTACCTCAGCGCCACCGTAGGATCGATCCCTGCCGCCCGCCGCGCCGGAATATAGCACGCCGCGAACGCCACACCAGCCAGGATAGTGGCCACCGCGATCAACGTCACCGGATCGCGCGGCGAAATCCCGAACAGCAACGAGCTGAGCAGCCGCGTAAGCGCGAGTGAACCCGCCGCGCCCAGCACCAATCCCACCAGTGCGAGTGTCATGCCGTGGCGAATCACCAGCCCGAGCAAGCCACGCTGGCTTGCGCCCAATGCCGCGCGAATGCCCAGCTCGTGCGTGCGCTGCGTCACCGAGTAGCTGATTACGCCATAAATCCCCACCGCCGAAAGTAGCAGTGCCAGCGCGGCAAAAGTGGCAAGCAGCATGGTCTGCAACCGATCGTTCGCCACCGTTCCGGATTTGATTTGATCCAGGGTTCGCACATCGGCCAGCGCCTGGTTTTTATCCACCTCGTGGATGGCCGCATTGATCGCGGTAGTAAGCAACGCCGGATCGGCCGACGCGCTCAAAACCATATTCACATCGTTGGTCGGGCTCTGGCTGTATGTAACGTAAACACCCGGGCTCTTCGTATCTCCCAAATCGCCGGTCTGCTCATCGCCTACGATTCCCACCACCTCCCAGGCAATCTCCGGCCCGAGTCCCGGTTGACCGTACAACAATTCCTGAATAAGAATCCGTTTGCCGATGGGATCCTCGCCCTTGAAGTAACTTTTAGCCATGCTCTCGTTGATCGCCAGAACCGGCGGAGCGCCAGTGCGATCCTGATCTGTCAATGTACGGCCGCGCAACAAATGAATCTGCAGCGTCCGGAAATACGAAACGCTGATCCGCTTGTAGAAGCAGGCGGTGCGGTGTGCCATATCCACCGCTTCGTGCCCAGCGATGAGGAACGGCATTCCGTCGCCCCAGCCCTGCATCGGCAGCGCGTTCGTGAATGCAACGCCGCGCACGCCTGGCACCGTGCCCACCCGCTCGCCAATTTGCCTCAGGTATTCGAGCAGTTGAGCCGGCTGGCCGAATCTGGTTCGCGGGATCGGAATTCCAGCGGTGATGACGTTGGTGCTGTTGAAACCCGTGTCCACGCGCTGAAGCCGATAGAAACTCCCGATCAACAGACCCGCGCCGCTGAGCAGTATGAAAGCTAGCGCCACTTCGCTCACGATCAGCACACTGCGAAGACGCGCGCGTCCGCTTCCACTGGTTGCCGAGCGTCCACCTTCTTTCATGGAGCCCGCCAGATCCACGCGTGTAGCGTGCAACGCAGGCGCCAGACCAAACAGGATCGCGGTCAATATGGAAACCGCCAGCGTGAATAAGAGAATGTTGACGTCGATGCTGATGTCGGCTTCCTGGGGAAGATAACCCGCCGGTACCAGCAGCTTCAGGCCGCGCATCATGCCATAACCCAACGCCAATCCGAGCGATCCGCCGGCCAAAGCCACCAAAAGATTCTCCTCGATCAACTGTTGGATCAGACGCCAGCGTCCGGCTCCCAGCGCGGCGCGCACAGCGATCTCACGTTCACGAGACGTCCCACGCGCCAGTGTGAGATTGGCCAGATTGGCGCAACCAATCAGAAGAATCGCGCCCACCGCAGCCAGCAGAACATAGAGCGAACTGCGAAGCTGCCGCCCCACCAGTTGATCCTCAAATCGCTCCACCGTCACGCCCCAGCCTTTATTCGACTGTGGATACGCATCGGCGATTCGCGCACCAATGGTGTTCATTTCAGCTTGCGCTTTCTCCAGTGTCACGCCTGATTTCAAACGCGCGCACGTCATAAACCAGTGATAGTCGCGCGTCATGTCGCGCGGCTCGAACGTCAGCGGCATCCAAAGCTCGGCATAGGAACGATCAAAAGGCCCGTGCGCCGGAAGTACGCCGATCACGGTGCAGGGTTTTCCGTTCAGCGTAAGCGATCGGCCGAGAATTTTCGGATCGGCGCCGAAACGAGATTGCCACAGCCGATGACTCAAAATCACCACTTGCGATTTCCCCGCCTGATCTTCATCCGAAGCGAAGGTGCGCCCCAGCGCCGCGCGTACCCCGAAGATATCGAAGTACGGCGCCGAGACGCTGGATGCCGCCAACTCCACCGGGTCCCCCGCGCCCGTCAGCGTCACCGAGCCTCCGTATCTGACAGCGGCCATAGCCTGGAAGACATTGTTTTGGCTTTTCCAGTCCAGAAAATTGAGGGTCGAGTTCCAATTCCGGTAGCCGCCCGGCGGTTTCTCCCAGACCATCACGATGCTGTGCGGGTCCTGGTAAGGGAGCGGCTTCAACAGCACTCCGTTCACAAAACTGAAGATGGCCGTGTTGGCTCCAATGCCGAGAGCGAGTGTAAGCAGCGCAACGATAGTGAATCCAGGTGAGCGCAGCAAGGTGCGGAAGGCGTAACGCATATATTTGTATCCTTTAGACTTCGCGCGGCAACGGCGGTTAGGTGCGCCTATTCATCCATACCTGCGCAGGAGGGAAAGGTTACGTAAGCGCCCAGACTAATCCCCACCTGGGATACGACCGATACCTTAGTACGGAGGGTATATGCAGCGTCAGCTGGAAGCTCCTTATGAGGGAACGCTCGAATACTCCGCTCTCGAAGCAGCGAATGAAGTAGGCCGCGTCCAGGACCTCGCGCGGTTGCTTGAGGCTACTCAGGTTGATAGCGGAACAAGTATCGAGACTCCCGCCGAAGTCACCATTGCTGCCGATACCCTCGAGGCATTAATTATGGTGGCCAGTTCGGCGGCCGCGATGTCAAGCCGGGCGGTCCCAGAAACTGGCTCCGTCAGCCATCCACCGGCGAGTGGTCCGCCTGCCGATCCACCCCCAGCTCCTGCCGTCATTCGCCCAGACGAAGCGCGCCCGCTTTCCGATGCGTCCGCACCAATCGATTTTCCGTTTACGGCTGCTCCAGCCGGAACAGATCAGGAAACGGATCGCAGAAGCGAGCCCCGAGTAACCGCCGTCCAGGTCGTCAAAGTGGCGGCCTTGCGCGATCCGGAGCGCGAGATGACTTGTGCTCTGGTAAACACATCTGATACCGGAATCCAGTTCACCGCCGACGCTGATTTTGCGGTTGGCGAAATTCTGATCGCCGAGCTTCCCGGCCAGCTCGTATTAGCGGAAGTAAGGCACGCTGAAGCCAAGGACGGCCGGTTCGCAATTGGCGCCGAGCGGGCCCAGACCATGTCCAAAGAGAACGCCCTCCCGGCGAGTTCCGGCGTGGAGCGCGCTGGGCTGTTAATCAAGGCTCTTTGCGACCGCGTGCGAACTGGATTCGCGGACGATCCAGCTCAAGGAATCGCCGAGGCCGGCCAAAATCAACGGGAACGTGGTCTCGAGAGAGTTGCAAGAATACTCGAGATCTGGCAACGCACGAAGTCCGAGCGTACTCCCCAAAAAGTTGCGGCAGAATCCGCGAGCGAGCCTACCGTCAAAGTGGATCAGCCGGCTGTCCCAACGGAGCCTGCGCCCTCCATCAGCGCGGGTAGAACATTCGCAGCCGTAGCATCGAGTTTGGTCATCGTCGCTCTGTTGATGGTGTGCGTTGTCCAATATCGCAAACACCAGACCGTACCCGCCGTTCAGACTCCCGCACCGGTCGCGGAGCAGCATGCGGCAGCC